>Ga0255052_10000917_pt1 | contig 22882 bp, 19 predicted proteins | sample JV7_2_21_MG_FD_188632 | JGI IMG/M metagenome (GOLD analysis project Ga0255052, IMG submission 188632) | Seawater microbial communities from Jervis Inlet, British Columbia, Canada - JV7_2_21 | ecosystem: Environmental > Aquatic > Marine > Inlet | place: Canada: British Columbia | collected... | reverse complement strand
AACCACCCGTATTACGACCCCTGAGCTAATCGCCCGTATTACGACCCCCGACTTCGATCCGGGTCACGACCCCTGTTCTTGCCATTAAACGTAGCAGTCGGTGAGCGATTCGCAAGGCTTGACGACCCCTGAGCTAATCGCCCATTGAGAATGGGGCGACAACGATACTCAAGCGGCCAGTCGTACGCAAGACTTAACCGGCAAGGCGGTCGCTGATTCCCAGGCCCACCTTTCGGATTCGCTGGATCTCGTCCCGAAGGCGCGCCGCCTCCTCGAACTCCAGGTCCCTGGCATGTTTCAGCATGCGTTTTTCGAGTTTTTGGGCCTTCCTGAGCAACTGCTCCGGCGTCATCGACTCGTAGGGCGTCGCATCCTCGGCCACGCGGCGGCGGCCTCGACCCGGCACTGGATAGGCGGCCTCCATAATATCTGCGACCTGCTTGACGATCGTCGCCGGCTTGATGCCGTGTTCTTCGTTGTGCAAGTCCTGCCTCTCCCGCCGCCGATTGGTCTCATCGATTGCCCGTTGCATCGATCCTGTCATCTTGTCTGCATATAAAAGAGCGGCGCCATTCAGGTTTCTGGCGGCCCGGCCGATCGTCTGTATCAATGATCGCTCCGATCGCAGAAATCCCTCTTTGTCGGCATCTAGGATTGCAACCAGTGAGACTTCCGGCATATCCAGGCCTTCTCGCAAGAGATTGATGCCAACGAGTACATCGAATGCACCGAGCCGCAGGTCGCGAATAATTTCGGTGCGTTCGACCGTGCCGATATCCGAGTGCAGATACCGCACCCTGACACCGTGCTCATCCAGGTAATCGGTCAGGTCCTCGGCCATTCTCTTCGTCAGCGTTGTAATAAGGACTCGCTCATCGGCCGCCGTTCGGGCATGAATCTCGGAAAGCACATCATCGACCTGGGTTTTGGCGGGCCGAACCTCGACCTCGGGATCGACCAATCCCGTCGGCCTGACCAGCTGCTCCACAATATTGTCTGCGTGCTGACCTTCGTAATCACCCGGTGTGGCCGACACATATATAGTCTGTGGCGACAAGCCGTCGAACTCATCGAACCTGAGAGGCCGGTTATCGAGCGCCGAGGGCAGTCGGAAGCCGAACTCGACCAGCGTCTCCTTTCTGGAGCGGTCACCCCGGTACATGCCGCCGAGCTGCGGCACGGTGACATGACTCTCATCGATAACGAGTAAAGCGTTATCCGGTACATAATCGAACAGGCAGGGTGGTGGTTCCCCCTCTGCGCGGCCGGACAGGTACCTTGAGTAGTTCTCGATTCCGGAGCAGTATCCGAGCTCCTGTATCATCTCTAAATCAAATAAAGTTCTCTGCTCAAGCCTTTGAGCTTCCAAGAGTTTTTCTCGCTCCCTGAGGACGCTCAGGCGCTCTGAGAGCTCCTTTTTGATCTCGTCCACGGCCGCCAGGAGCGTCGCGCGGGGCGTCACGTAGTGGGTTTTTGGGAATACCGTGAGTCTCGGAACCCGCCGGTCCACCTCCCCCGTCAACGGATCGAAGTAGGACAGCGATTCGACCTCGTCATCGAAAAGCTCGACGCGCACGGCATCCCGCTCCGATTCGGCGGGAAATATGTCGATGACATCGCCGCGGACCCTGTAAGACCCCTGAGAAAAATCGAGCTCATTGCGCTTGTACTGCATCTCGGCGAGACGCCTGAGGATCGTCCTCTGATCGACTCGCTCGCCGCGAGTGAGGTGAAGCACCATCGCAAAATACGCTTCAGGGTCGCCCAATCCGTAAATCGCCGAGACCGTGGCCACGATGATGGCATCAGGCCGTTCGATCAGCGCTTTGGTCGCCGACAGCCGCATCTGCTCGATATGCTGATTGATCGATGCGTCTTTCTCTATATAAGTGTCGGAACTCGGCACGTAGGCTTCCGGCTGGTAGTAGTCGTAATAGGAAACGAAATACTCAACCGAGTTTCTCGGGAAGTACTCTCGCATTTCGCCGTAAAGCTGGGCCGCCAGCGTCTTGTTCGGTGCCAGAATAATGGCCGGCCGTTGAGTCGCTTCAATGACGCTCGCGATCGTGAACGTTTTTCCCGAGCCGGTAACCCCTAGAAGTGTCTGTCGCGCGAGTCCGTCGTTCAGTCCTTCGACGAGACCGGCAATAGCCGCCTCCTGATCGCCGGCCGGATTGTATTTCGAGACCAGCTTCAAGCGATCTCGATCGTCCGTTAAAGACTTCTTGGGCAGCTTTGTTGATTCGCGTACCATGCGCTTTCGATTTCCTGAGGCGAACCAGTGAGTTTATCAGTTTCGGATAGGATGAGTCGGGTCATGCCCTCTGCCACCAGTGCCGTTCTCGGCCTGGCCGCCGAGCTGCGTGAGGCTGGTCGCGACGTCATCAGCCTCGGCGCCGGCGAACCCGATTTCGACACGCCCGATCACATCAAAGAGGCGGCCATCGAAGCCATCAAGGCCGGCGAGACCAAATACACGGCAATTGACGGCACCAGCCAACTCAAGGCGGCCATTCAACAGAAATTCCAGCGGGACAACGATCTCACCTACGCCCCCGAGCAGATCCTCGTCTCCTGCGGCGCCAAGCACACCTTGTTTAATGCCTGCATGGGGATCCTGAGCCCCGGTGACGAGGCGATCATTCCCGCACCTTGTTGGGTCTCTTATCCCGACATGGTCCGGGTAGCAGATGCCACGCCGGTTGGCATCGAGACCGGCATTGAGAGCGACTTCAAGATGACACCGGAGCAGCTCGATTCGGCGATCACGGACAAGACCCGTGTCATGTTCCTCAACAGCCCGTCCAATCCGACCGGCAGCTGTTATACAAAGGAAGAACTGCAGGGACTCGGCGAAGTAGTAGGGCAACACTCGCAGATCATCGTCCTGGCCGACGACATCTACGAGCATATTCATTGGGCCGAAGATCCATTCTGCAGTATCGCCACTGCCTGCCCCGACCTGATCGATCAGGTTGTCACGATCAATGGCGTCTCGAAATGCTATGCCATGACCGGCTGGCGAATCGGCTATGCGGGTGGCCCAAAAGAAGTAATCACGGCAATGAAAACGATTCAGAGCCAGATAACATCAAACCCCTCCAGCATTTCTCAGGCTGCCGCTGCTGCTGCCCTCGACGGCGACCAGTCCTGTATCAAACCAATGGTCGATGCTTATAAAGAGCGCAGCAATTACATCGTCAAGGCTCTGAACGGGATTCCTGGGTTCGAGTGCCGCGAGGGAGAAGGCGCTTTCTACGCATTCCCGAGGGTCATGGGTGCGATGAAGGCCAAAGGACTCGAATCCGACGCCGATCTCGTCAAACTAATCCTCAATGAAGCCATCGTCGTCATGGTGCCGGGAACGCCATTCGGTGCCCCGGGCTATGTCCGCATATCGTTCGCCTGCTCTATCGAAGAGCTCGAGGAGGCGGTCAACAGGATCAGAAAGGTCCTTGAATAGCCTCGGCGGGCTCGCTTGACTTGAGATTAGGGCTGGCCCAGAATGCCGGCCCGAAACACCTACACCAGCATTCCCCGGTAGCTCAGTTGGTAGAGCAGATGACTGTTAATCATCGGGTCCGTGGTTCGAGTCCGCGCCGGGGAGCCAGATTCAAAAAAGCCCTCTTTCAGAGGGCTTTTTCATATTTTCTGAAGTCCGATCCGTTTAACCATCGGTACACTTATAGGGTTGAACGGTCACTCCGGGGATGTAGAGCCAATACTTTTGAAGTTGCACCGGCTCGGTGAATGTAGCGGGGTCCTCTACAGTCATTTTGTAATCGAGGCGGCTGCCATCCTCGTGCGGTGTGAAACGCTCTTCGATTGCCGCTGCTTCAGTGAGCGGTACACCCGCCTGGTTAAAAAACTTCCAGGTAATCCGGCTGGTATTAACGACCAGGGAAGTGCCATCCCAATGGCCTGTCGAATAACCGAGCCGATGGGCAGTCTGCCCTTCACTTGTCGCATCCGGATTCATATGGACGGTTCGGACGGTGTCGTATTCCTCCAGGCGAATGAGAATATCCTGACCGTCTTTGACGATCTCCAGGGGGTATGGCTGTTCCATAATGGTTGGCATACCCTTTGGCCGGCAATTTGCTGTGGGATCGTCTCTCACTGGGTCGTACGCCGCGAGCACAGTCCGAGCCTTGTCTGTCATTGGATAAACAGCGACGTCGAAATTCGGGTCGCGAGTCGATGGAAAGAGCATGGGAACGACTGCGGTATGCGCCCATACTCGGAATACGCCACGCTCGGGATCTGATGTATCGCCTTCCGTGACAAACCTCGGCCCGGTCTTTCCCAAAACCTGATCCGACCACCGGGCTTTGACGTGCGTTTCGGTTACCAGCTCCCGCCCGCTCGAGAGCAGAATATTCGTAACCCACATCTTTTTGAGGCCTTGTCTCGATGGATGCCCGGCCAGTCTTACTTTCTCGCCGACATCAAGAAGCACCTTGGTGACATTCTGATTGCGCAGGTGGCTCACTGACGTGGCTTCGATGTTCCATTGTTCCTCCTGGCCATCCTCGCCAGGAACCTTGACCGAAAACCGCACGTGGGGATTCCTCCAGAGTACGCGCGTGATTTCCCCTTCGAGCTCGAAGGTAGCCGACTTGTCGTAATTTGCATTTGTGCTGTGGTGTGCGGATGCGTCGACCGGGAGATTGAGCACGCAAATTACGGCAATTGCTCCATACACCTTTGATAGCGGCATCTCGATTCGTCCTATAAGTCGTGAAGCTTTTCGTGCATTTGATTCCTGGAAACCGCGATCGGAACGGTTCAGCTGGATGTTCTCGCCGGTTTGATTCCGATTCTGCCGGTGTAGTCGATCCGGCTCAGGAACATTTGCAACTCCTGTTCCGCGAGATACTCGTCAACCGCTTTTCTTGCCCCCTCCCAATGTCCATAGTCGTCAATGATCAGCGGTCCGTTTTCGGCAAGCAGGGGGAACATATGAACCAGTTCGTGTTTGGTCGACTCGTACCAGTCGGTGTCCAGTCGCAACAAGGCGATACCACCGGATGGTATAGTCGCCGGGATCGTCTCCTCCACCATGCCCTCGACGAAATGCAATTTTTCGCCTGGATATCCAGTGCTCAACACATTTTCTCGCGTCTGATCGAGCGTAGACAGACACCAGGCCGACGATTCTTCAGAGGTCTTTTGCCTGTTAAATTTGTGCTCGGCCGAATCACCGCTTATTGAAACATCAGCCTCCGTTGGCGCGGGCATGCCGGCGAACGTATCGTAAAGAAATATTTCCCGGGACTCGTCACCGCATTCCTTGAGTGCCAGCGCGATCGCCATTGTTGAACCGCCAAGCCAGACACCGCATTCGACCATCGCGCCTTCGATGTTGTTCTTGACCACGAATCGAACTGCGTCGACCAGTGCGGCGACTCTTTCCGGGCTTGTCGATGTGTAGTTCTTGACTGCGTCGTATATGCGCACGGTCGCATCGTCGAAATCCGGCGGGAGAATCTCATCTTCGCGCGTCCTCGGCTTATACAGGCCGATACGCGCACCGACTCGCTTGAATGCCGGTCGCATTACGGTGTTGAAATATCTGATCATCTGATCTCTCTGGCTACGGCAGGTACCTCAGCTTGTGCGGCAGATTCGAATACTAGTCGTCCCGCTGTTCGATCGCATGCAGCTGCTCCATGGTCAGCAAGCCTCCTTGCTCATCTGCTTTTCCCTGATCCTTGGCTGGCAGACTATCCTGAAGTATGTCCAGTCGCTTCCAGTCCGGCATCGGCGTCTCTTCAGCCTCCTGCGGCACGTATTTGGAAGATTCGAGCCTTTGATATTTATGGATGTATCTAGGGCAGTTCTTCCAGATTTCAGTAACGTTAACGCGGATGATCAGCTCCGCTTCATTGTACGAAGCGAGTAGAGGGTCATCCTGCTGAATCGAAGCGTGACCCTGGACTCTTACGCGATGCGGATTTTCGAAATCGATGAACAGCAAGCCCACATTACTATTGCCACTGACATTCCCCATCGATAGGTACATTCCATTGCCGTCATAGCTGGGGAATGCGATCGTATTTTCGTCAATCACTCTGACAAATCCTGGAGCGCCACCTTTATATGAGACGGTTGGTCGACCCTTGTGATCCACGGAACTGAGGAAAAACATGTCCCGGCTCTCGATAAAGACTTTTTCCGATTCTTCGATATTCTCACGAAGTATGGCTTGCTCGACGATGTCCGCGAGATTTCTGGTATCAAATGCATCCTGAAGCGCGCGATGAGAATCGCCGTAAAGAGTGGCCATTAGCTTCCCCTGTAATTGTTTGTGGAACTTGTTGCAATCGTTGCTACCAAGCCTATCTGAATCGGCATTGCCTGTGAATGGCGGCAACAAGCCTCTGGCAGGGGCGCTGGCACCACGACCGTATCAATTTGCACCGGTCGTCTCTATAATCCGCGCCTCTCAGATTTGCCTCCCAGCCCATCCGATGTCCAGTATCGAGCGACTTCGCAATATCGCCATCATTGCCCATGTAGATCATGGCAAGACCACGCTTGTGGATCAGCTGCTGCAGCAGTCCGGAACCCTGGGCCCCCGGGCCGCCGTTCCTGAGCGGGTGATGGATTCGAGCGACCTCGAACGCGAGCGTGGCATAACTATTCTCGCGAAGAATACAGCCATCCGCTGGCAGGACTACCGCATCAATATCGTCGATACGCCGGGACATGCCGACTTCGGTGGCGAAGTCGAACGGGTGTTGTCGATGGTCGATAGCGTGTTACTCCTGGTCGATGCAGTCGAAGGGCCGATGCCGCAGACCCGCTTTGTCACCCAAAAAGCATTCGGCAGGGGGCTCGTGCCTGTTGTCGTTATCAACAAGATCGATCGGGACGGGGCTCGGCCCGACTGGGTCCTGGATCAGACTTTCGATTTGTTCGACCGACTGGGCGCAACAGACCAGCAACTGGACTTCCCGGTGATCTATGCATCGGCGCTGGAGGGTTATGCCAGCACCGATTCCGAGGCACGTCAGGGAAACATGACGCCGCTCTTCGAGGCGATCGTCTCGCAAGTATCACCGCCAGACGTCGACGGTTCCGGGCCACTGCAGTTGCAGGTCTCGAGTCTGGACTACGACCCGTATGTTGGAGTGCTCGGAATCGGCCGGATTCAGCGTGGCGAGATCATTGCAAATTCACCCGTCAGTATTGTCGGGCCGGATGGCTCGGTCAGAAATGGAAGAGTTCTCGAGTTGTTTGGCTTTCACGGTCTGGAGCGGCAAAAAAGAGAGTCGGCCGGTGCTGGAGATATCGTCGTATTCAGCGGCATCGAGACCCTCGGGATTTCCGATACGCTCTGCCCGAGAGATCAGCCCGAGGGATTGCCGGCGTTGGCCGTCGATGAGCCGACCATCAGCATGACCTTCCAGGTCAACAAGTCCCCGTTTGCCGGGCAGGACGGCAAATTTCTGACGAGCCGCCAGATTCGCGAGCGCCTGGAACAGGAACTGAAGCACAATGTCGCGTTGCGCGTAGAAGCCACGGAGGACCCGGACAAGTTCCGCGTATCCGGCAGGGGCGAGCTGCATCTTTCGGTTTTGATCGAGACCATGCGCCGGGAAGGTTATGAACTCGCCGTATCCCGTCCGGAAGTCATTGTTCACGAGGATGATGGCGTCAAACTGGAGCCCTGGGAACAACTCACCGTCGACTTCGGAGAAGACTATCAGGGCGCGGTAATGACCCGGCTCGCGGAGCGCAAGGGTGAACTGCAGGCAATGTTGCCGGACGGCAAGGGACGGGTCCGGCTCGATTATCGAATTCCAACCCGGGGACTGATCGGGTTCCGCACAGAGTATCTGACGGCTACCTCCGGCACGGGACTGATCTATCACGTCTTCGATAAGTACGATAAGTATGTGGAAGAAACGATCGGTCAAAGAAACAATGGCGTACTTGTCTCGATGGCCAACGGCAAAGCATTAGCCTATGCGCTCTACAATCTGCAGGAACGCGGCCGGCTCATGATCGGACACGGGGCGCCCGTCTATGAAGGGATCATAATCGGCATCAATAGCCGCCAGAGCGACCTCATGGTCAATCCGACCAAGGCCAAACAGTTGACGAATATTCGAGCCGCAGGCAGTGACGAGAACATCGTACTTTCACCCCCCGTCCGCTTCTCACTCGAGCAGGCGCTCGAATTCATCGACGACGACGAATTACTGGAAGTGACGCCTCACAACATTCGGCTACGCAAGAAACTGTTGACTGAAACGGAGCGCAAACGCGAATCCCGATTGAGAGCTTGAGGGAAACATTGATTTCCAACGGTGCTTGTGGCCAGATTCCACCGGCATTCGATAAACGAAATTAGCCGAATACGGGGGACCCACGAGTGTCCGATATCGCCAGGTGGTCGATCATTGGCATTGCAATCAGTCTTTGTCTCGCGGCAAGCTGGTCGGCGATTGCCACTGACTACGGCGAAGTTTCATCCCTGACCAAACGCGGCGAGGAAATTTTCCGCTCACCGGCGTCCTGTTCGACCTGTCATGGCGAAAAAGGCGAAGGCCTGGTCGGTCCGTCGATTCAATATGGACCGACGCCTTTCGACATCCATTACCAGTTGACGACGAACACCCAGATGGCGCAATTTCGTGAGGCGCTCAATCCGACCGACGAGGACCTCCTCGCCATATCTGTCTATATCCGGCACATGACAGGAACGGCTGCAGAGGACATTGATGTCGAAGGTTTGCGAGCGACATTGAATAGTGTCCAGAATTATTCCGCTGTTCCCGATTATTTCCTGACAGAGCGGGACAAGGCGTTACAGGAAGTCGAGTCCTTCGAAAGCGTTCTTAGCGACTGGCAGCGCCGATCCAAGACAGGAAACATCAAGCACGACTACGAAATTCGCGAAGTCGCGGTGTTTGATCCGGGCGAGCCGAAGTTCGAGCCGGAGCCCGGCGGACTTTACTTCTACGAGAACCTGGGCACGTCCGGTTTGTTCCGTCACATTGACGGGCCACCACCGGAGTCCACTCAGGTTGTTGTCGGTGATGCAAGAACGAAAGAGGTGCTCGCCTCTTATCAGTTGCCGTTTGAGCTCCGCGGCTCGGTCCATACAACCGTCATGTCACCGGATGGCAAGTTTGTCTACATTATCGGCGCGCGTCCGTTTTCCGTTGGCGATACCCAGCCATCTCTCACCACACCGCAGTCCCTGCTCAAGGTAGATGCTGTTACGTTGCAGCCGGTGAAACAGGTAATGATCGGCGCCCGCCTCCACCATGGTCAGATATTCCAGGACCGTTATCTGTTGTTGGACAGCTTCTCGCGCGACAAGAATGGCCTGGACGTATTTCTTTACGATCCGGAAAAGGACCAGATCGTCGGCGGCGTCCGCAGCGATGAGCTCGGCGGATCTCCCTATACCGCCTGGACCGATGATGAGCACATCTACATCCTGATGGAGCCGCTGGGCTACGGGTTTGCGGGTGCTGACAAGACCTTCTCCGGCTACATGGGCGCTTCCAACCTTTACGGTGGCCGGCTGACGGCGCTAAGGCCTTTCTGGATCGCCAAGCTCGACCCGAATACCTGGGAAGTCGTGAAGGAATATCCCTATCCCGGTTATCGTGGCGACTGGATCACGTTCGATGCGGACAGCAAGCACATGTTCGTGCCGGCGGGTGGCTCATCGAACATTTCAAAGATCGAAATCGAGACAGGCAAAGCTGTCTGGACGGTGCCGACCGGAATCGGGCCCTATGGCGCCAACCTCAATGCAGACCAGACCGAGGTCTGGGTGGCCGACAAAGGCGAAACCTCCGGAATGATCGGCCGAACGATCACCGTCGTGGATGCCGATACCGGACGTCATCGCCATACCCTGTTTTCCGCATATCAGGTCGATCACGTCTTGCTGGCACCAAACGGAAAAGAGTTCTGGTGTACGAGCAACGCAGAAGGTCGCATTTATGTCTTCGACGCCGAGACGCATGAGCAGACACATATCATCGACATGCCTAAATTCGGCGATCCGCACGGCGTCGTCTTTGTGCACTACGATGAAAACGGTGCGTCAAGAGTGGTCCGCGACCAGGGTGGATTTCACAACGGCATCGATCCCAGGGTTGGTCGAGCTCTGTAGCAATCCCATTCATGCATAGTTTCCCAGGTACTACCTGCTCATGAACGCGTACGCGATTGGCGTCTTTGTCAGCATCGTCATCTATCTGATCGTCGGTAATTATGCCGGGCGCAAGGTCAAACATCTCGAAGACTACTTCGTTGCCGGCCGTCAGGCGCCGACCTTGCTGATCGTAGGAACACTGGTTGCCAGTTTCCTCAGTACGAACGCGTTCCTCGCAGAGACGGGAATGGCATACGCCGGCTACGTCATACCATTGTTGATCGTGACTGCTCTCAACAGTCTCGGCTATGTCATAGGTGGCTTGTTCTTCGGTCGCTTTCTTCGGCGTAGCCAGGCCATGACGGTCCCGGAATTTTTCGGAAAGAGATTTTCCGACCATCGTGTTCAGGTTGTAGCCGGCCTCACCATAATCGCCGGACTCAGTGCGTATCTGACTGCGGTCACACAAGGGGCCGGGCTGATTCTCAGTCAGATCACTAACATGCCGTATGGTGGCGCGCTGTTCGTCGGCTGGGCGGGCTACACCTTTTTTACTTTCTATTCCGGGTCCCGCGGTGTGGTTATCACTGACACGATCATGTTTCTGCTTTTCAGTGTCGTCGCTTTCGTTGCACTCGGATTCATTATCGATGCAGCCGGAGGTTGGCATGCAACCATCGCGGAACTCGCAAGCTATGCGCCGAAGCCGGGCATCATTTCCTGGCACGGCACGGTCGGGCCCGCTGCGAACTGGCAGACAGCGACGGAAGCTCTGACCTGGGCATTGGTGATGGGTGTGTCCTGGGCCGTCGTCGTCGCCGTCAGCCCCTGGCAGGCAAGCCGATACCTGATGGCCAAGAGCGAACACACGGTAGTTCGCTCGGCATGTGGAGCGGGCGCGGCAATCCTGGTTTTGTATGTCGCGCTCTTGTTCGCAGGCGCCGCCGTAAATCTGAGCAATCCGAACATAGAGCCGCAGGAAAGAACCATGATCTGGGCCGCGATGAATCTGATGCCGACGCTCGCCGGCGCCCTGTTCCTCTCCGGCATCATGGCCGCAGCGCTGTCATCGGCATCGACCTTTCTGTCGCTCGTAGGATTCAGCGTTAGCAATGACATTGTTCGACACGAGACGTGGGATGATCAAAAACGGCTCCGAATGAGCCGCTACACGATGCTGGCAATCGGACTTGTCGCTCTGATCATCGCCTACGCAATGCCGCCGAAGATTTTCTGGCTAACCTATTTTGCCGGTACCGTATTCGCATCCTCATGGGGACCCATTGCATTCATGAGTGTATGGAGCAAACGAATCACGGCGGGAGCTGCATTTTGGGGAATCGTCGCGGGCTTTGCAGGTAACGTTGTGCCAAAGATACTCTCTCAATTGGAGATCATTTCCTTGCCCGTCTACCTGGACCCGGTCCTGATCGGCGCCGTTTTGAGCCTCGTCGTGATTTTGTCTGTGACTCGATTTGGCCACGTATCGGAAAAAGAAAGGGAGATTCGGGAGCAATTGCATCGCATGCCGCAAAGCGAGATCGATGCGAAGCAAATTGCGCGCACTCTGCTTTGGCCCAAAGCACTCATTTTGGCGGGAATTGCAACGACGATATTCCTGATCGTCTACTACGTCGGACCCTATACGGATGCGGCTGAATCCGCTCCGGATGCAATCAATGGAGAACTGATATTCGCGATCGGCTATAGCGCCATGTTCATCATCAGTGGAATGCTTGCCTACTTCGGCATTAGGAAGTCGTACGGTTCCGTCAACTAGGGCTTAGCTCACAGTTCGATCAGACAAACATTTCCGAGGCGAATCTCGGCCATGGGTCTATTGCCTCCATCATCGATGGCGGCGGCGGCGGATATTTCGACTGAAGCGCGACTTCGCCCGAGTTGCCGGGCTCAAGCGATGTTTTGACCTGCGTAGCAAACAGAATCAGTATCGCGCAGCCTACGATTGTTGTTGTCTTCATTTGCGTACCCCCCCCTTGTTCTTTTTTATTTGTCTTGCGGGAGCCCCTAAAAGGTATCGCGTATCAGTCGCTTAGGCAATCATTGATTGACCTGATTCTACTTATTGTCAAGTAATTGTCGCAAGTGATCCCGAAAATCTCCCCCTGTGTCAGCACTGGTGAGGCCGTGCGCGACGATAGCTTTCAGATAGCCCAGTTTGTTGCCGCAATCAAAGCGGTCGCCACTGAATGGATATGCGTAAACGGGTGATTCCTCGAGCAGGTCTGCGATAGCGTCTGTCAGCTGAATTTCGCCACCTGCACCTCTCCCGGTGTTTTCGAGTTTGTCGAAGATTTCATGACTTAATAAGTATCGGCCGACGACTGCGAGATTGGAGGGCGCGTCTTCCGGGGCGGGCTTTTCGACGATCTGATTCATGCGGCTCGATGCATCGATAGCAACAACGCCATAGCTCGATGTCTTTTCCGGCGGCACTGTCTCCACGGCGACGACACTTCCTCCATGTCTCCGGTACTCGTCGACCATCTGGGCAAGGCATGGCGGATCCCCGGCAATCAGGTCATCACAAAGATGCACAAAAAATGGTTCGTCACCAACAGCAGCTCTGGCGCAAAGCACGGCGTGGCCGAGCCCGAGAGGTTCGCCCTGATCGATGTAAGTGCATGAAACATTTTCTGGAATGATGTTCCTGACCGCGTCCAGCAGATCTTCCTTACCGGGCCTGCCGAGCACGTCTTCAAGTTCGGTATCCGGCGTGAAGTGATTCTCGATCGCTTTCTTGGTGCTGCCAGTAATAAAAACCAGCCTGGTCGCACCGGCAGCAATTGCTTCTTCGACCGCATATTGAATAAGCGGCTTGTCGACAATAGGCAGCATTTCTTTCGGGATGGCCTTGCTGGCCGGCAGGATACGGGTTCCCCGCCCGGCAACCGGAAATACCGCGGTACGGACTGTCTGCGACAAATGCGGACTCCTTCTTATTATTGTGTTGCCGCATCATAGCCAATGTCTGATCGATGCGGGAAGCATTGTATCGCATTTGCTTTTGTGAACTGCGCCACCATCCAGTGGCGCAGTTCACGTTAGCTCGGACCGGAAATTTACTTTTTCTCCGCCTTGGCTGAGGTCTTTACAAGAATGTTGGCACGATTGATCTCGACGGTACGTTCGCCGATGCCTTTGACCAGGGTCAGATCGTCAGCCGACTTGAATGGTCCATTTTCCTTGCGGTAGTCGACGATCGCGTGTGCTTTCGACAGCCCGACACCCTGCAGTTCTGCCGAGATGGTCTCTGCATCCGCCGTGTTGACATTGACGGGCCCTGCGTAGACGACCAGGGGCATGGTCAGCGTGCAGATCGTGAGATACAAAAAGCGTTTGAATGATTTCATTTTTGACTCCTTCCTGTGAGTGCTTTTGAGAACTTACGGTCACAGTTGTGGAGCTTAGCCAGCGGGCCGAACGCTGACCCGTATCAAAATTTGGGAATACCATCGGAAATGGGAGGCAAATCAGGAATTTTTTGCGCTTCGCTGCAATAGGGAGTCGAAGCGAACCCGCGCAGCCGGACGCTGTGTTTCCCAGTCCTTGCAGCTCGGGCATTGCCAGAGGAGTTTGCGACTGGAGAAACCACATTCCTTGCACTGATATCGGGGTGTGGTCTGCGCGAGCTTGCTTAGCGCGGATCTGATCTTGGTCAACGCGGCCGCCCGGTCTTCGCCGCCGTCACGCAGATGGTTCAAATCGATGAACTCGGCCAGGGTCTCCTCATTGAGCATGTACTCTTCGACGCACTCGTCGATGATGCCGATGCTGCCAATATTGTTGACGATCGCCGTGTAGGCGACATCCGTCCTGACTTCCGGGTTCTTCTTGAGCATCGATTCGAGGGCGCGTTCGAGCTTGGGAATAGTGCCTTCTTGTTCGTGAATCCCAACGAGTTCAGGCAATGCCTCTGTAATTAGGTAAGTGTGTTCATCCAGTACCCGATGGAACAGGCGCAGCGCAGTCTTCGTGTCGTCCGTGTCGCGTGCAATCTCCGCCCTGGTCAGAGCTCCCCTCAGTGTTCTCGGCCGACCCGCCTGTGACTTCTTGACGAACTGACGCGCCGATGCGTAGTCCTTGTCGGACGCAGCCTGTTCTGCCAGCTCACAATAATAATGGGCAATCTCCAGTTCGAGAGAGTTGCCGCTCAGAGTCTCGAGCTGCTGGGCCGAATCGATCGCCTTTTGCCACTCGTGCTCCTGTTCGTAGATTCGGCACAAATGTTCCAGCGCTTCGACCTGGTAGCGGGAGCCGTCCGCGAGGCGACTAAAGAGCTTTTCCGCGCGGTCGAGCAGGCCCGCCTTCAGGTAGTCCTTGGCGAGCGAGAACAGAGCCTGGTCGCGCTGTTCGGCGGCAATGTCCGGTCGGGCGATGATATTTTGATGTATGCGAATGGCGCGGTCGACTTCTCCACGTCTTCGAAAGAGGTTTCCGAGTGCAAAGTGGGTCTCAATCGTCTTGTTGTCGACGCGCACCATTTTTAGAAAGTGTTCAAGGGCCTGATCGGTCTGTTCATTGAGGAGGAAGTTGAGACCCTTCAGATAATCGATGTTCAATGGCGGCGGCGGGGTGTCTTCCTCGTCGCGCTCGTCGAAACGGCCGAGCGCCCAGCCCGCGGCCGCGAGCAGCAGAAAAAGCCCCGCCAGCAGGAATGTTGATTCAGTCGGCATCGACGATCGGCAGATTTCTCAGGGTATGGACTTCAGACTCCGACATACGCAGTGATTTTCTCAATTGGCGGCGTTCATTGATGAGCCGGGCGGCGAATATTGAGGTGCACAATAGTCCAAAAAGCCAGCCAAATACGAACGTTACCGTGAACGCGAGCGGTATCGACGAGTCAACGGTACCGAAAGCCAGATCAATCGTAATCATCCCCGGATTCAGTTGCGTGAACACCAGCATCACCAGCAGGATGACTAGAAACAGGATTAGTATGGCAATTCTCTTGAGCATGCGCCCGCTCCGGTGCTGCCAGAACGATCAGGTTCATGGCGGAAGTCTCGGTGTGACCGGGAATATGGTAACCGGATGGCGGAAAAAGGCCACCCGGGAAGGGTTCAGCAAGTCTGGCTGATCAGCTCTTTATCGGGAATTCGCGGCTGGCATTAACCCGCTCGCGAAGATCTTTGCCAGGCTTGAAGTGCGGAACATATTTGCCGGAGAGCGCAACGGCCTCGCCTGTTTTCGGATTGCGCCCGATGCGTGGCGGGCGGAAGTGAAGCGAAAAACTCCCGAAGCCCCGGATTTCAATGCGCTGGCCCTTCGCCAGCGAGTCACTCATTAGATCCAGAAGATGCTTTACGGCCAGTTCGACGTCTTTCGCCGGCAAATGCTTCTGCTTTCTGGCGATCATTTCGATGAGTTCTGATTTTGTCATAATACGCTTCGCTTATTATTTCTGATGTTGTTCCGCGTAAGCTGCCGATTATAAAAGAAATATAGCCCGGACTGGGGGGTCCGGGCTAGTTTTTTTTCACTATTTCGCGCCACCGGACATCTTTTCCTTCAGAAGCTCCCCGAGCGTCGTACCTGAGGGCGCCGCTTCAACCTCGGATTTGTAGCTGCTGACGGCCTCCTGCTCCTCATGGACTTCCTTGGCCTTGATGGACAGCGCCACGCTACGATTCTTGCGATCGACATTGGTGAACTTCGCTTCGACTTCATCACCAACCTTGATCATGGTGCGCGCATCTTCGACGCGGCCACGGGCGAGTTCGGACGCGCGAAGCGTTCCGGTCACACCGTCGCCCAGATCTACCACGGCACCGCGAGCATCGACTTCCGAGACGACGCCCTTGACGACGCTATTCTTCGGATGCTCTGCGAGCCATGCAGAAAACGGATCCTTGTCGAGCTGCTTGATGCCGAGCGATATTCGTTCTCTCTCTGTATCGATCGCCAAAACGGCCGCCTCGATTTCCTGACCTTTCTTGTAGTTGCGCACGGCATCTTCGCCGGCCAGATCCCAGGAAATGTCGGAAAGATGCACGAGCCCGTCGATCCCGCCGTCGAGACCGATGAAGATGCCGAAGTCGGTGATGGACTTGATCTGCCCGCTTACCTTGTCGCCACGATTGACGGTCGCGGAGAATTCGGCCCATGGATTCGTCTGGCACTGTTTTATCCCTAAAGAAATGCGACGACGTTCCTCGTCGATTTCGATGACCATAACTTCGACCTCTTCACCGACCTGTACAACGCGTGATGGATTGACGTTCTTGTTCGTCCAGTCCATCTCCGAGACGTGCACGAGGCCCTCGACACCTTCTTCAATCTCAACAAAGCAACCGTAGTCGGCAACGTTCGTTATTTTGCCGAAAAGTCGCGTATGCGGCGGATATCGGCGACCGAGGTCGTGCCACGGATCGTCGCCGAGTTGCTTGATACCTAAGGATACGCGTTGGCGTTCACGATCGAATTTCAGGATCTTAACGTCGATCTCTTCGCCAACATTAACGACCTCGGACGGGTGCTTGACGCGCTTCCACGCCATATCCGTGATATGGAGCAGACCATCAATGCCGCCCAGATCAACGAATGCCCCGTAGTCTGTGAGGTTCTTGACGATACCCTTGGCGGAGCTTCCTTCCTGCAGGCTCTCTAGCAGCGCTTCACGCTCGGCACTGTATTCCTGCTCAACGACAGCACGCCGGGACACCACGACATTATTGCGATGCTGGTCCAGCTTGATGACCTTGAACTCGAGGCTCTTGCCCTCGAGGTATGCCGGGTCGCGTACCGGTCGGACGTCCACCAGCGAGCCTGGCAGGAATGCCGGAACGCTGTCGATCTCGACCGTAAAGCCGCCTTTGACGCGGCCGTTGATAATGCCCTGCACAACGTCTCCATCCTCGAACGCTTTCTCGAGTTCGATCCAGGTGCGCGCCCGGATCGCTTTCTCGCGCGAAAGGCGAGTTTCCCCGAAACCGTCTTCGACAGCATCGAGCGCAACCTCGACTTCATCGCCTATCGAGACATCGGACTCGCCTTTCTCGTCCTGAAACTGTTCAATCGGGATTACGGCCTCGGACTTGAGACCTGCGCTGACGATGACAACATCGTCGTTAACTGCAACAACGGTACCGGTGATGATGGTACCTGGCTTTATTTGTTGACTGGCAAAACTTTCTTCAAATAATTCAGCAAAACTTTCAGACATGTGATTTAAACCAAGAGAAATCGCATCGCGATTCTCGACCCAAACGTGCAACCCCATCCTGTGGCACACGGTTACCAATAATAAGAATCGGACTACCGTGTCCGATTCGCTCGTACAACTAAGTTCCTTTTTCGAGCAGAGCCACCCATTCCAATACCGTCTGAGTGACCTCGTCGATCGTTTGCCCACTTGAGTCCAGTAACCTGGCGCCCTCGGCGGGTCTCAGGGGAGCTATGCTTCGCTCAGAATCCCGCCTATCACGATCTTCGATGTCCCGCGAAAGGGCCGGAAGGCTAACATCAATACCTTTGTCTTTCAACTGCTTATGGCGCCTTTTCGCCCGTTTTTCGGCACTCGCTGTCAGATAGACTTTGAGGACCGCATCCGGAAAAACCGTGCTGCCCATATCCCTGCCATCGGCGACCAATCCGGGTGCCTCGCGAAAATCTCTTTGCAGCCGCAACAGGGCTGTCCGGACATCTGTCAGCGCTGCGACCGCTGACGCCCCAAGCCCGCATTCCTCGGTTCGAATCTCCACCGTGACTTCCTCGTCATCGAGAAAGATGTGTTCATCACCTTCCGAGTCAGCTTCGAATCTGATCGAAAGACCGGCGGCCAGTTGGGCAAGCGCTTCTTCGTCACTGTGGGATACGCCCTGCTTCGCGGCAGCGAGCGCAACCAGGCGGTACAAAGCGCCACTATCGAGCATATTCCAGCTGAGTGCACGAGCAACCCTGCGGGCGATGGTGCCCTTGCCGGAACCAACCGGACCGTCGATGGCGATAACGGGAATCGTGGACTGCTGCACCCCGGCTGACATCAGGAACTCAGGTTGACGCCAAGTGAGCCGAGGACATCCGGGAATCCGGGAAATGACGTATCGACGGCGTCGACATTGCTAATTCGGACCTCTGCATCTGCAATCGTCGCGGCGACGGCAAATGACATGGCGACGCGATGATCGCCGTGGCTGTCGATCGTCGCTCCTGACGGCTCGCCGTAATGGATCTCGGCTCCATCGTCTGTCTCATCGACTTCGATGCCCATCTTCCTCAAGCCTTCGGCCATCGTGCTGATGCGGTCACTCTCTTTGACCCGCAACTCACCGAGACCCGAAAAACGAGTACTGCCGACTGCGCTGGCTGCAGCGACGAACAGCACCGGAAACTCGTCGATAGCCAGCGAAACGAGCGACGGGGCGACTGCAATGCCGTGAAGCACGGATGACCTGACACGTATGTCAGCCACCGGCTCTTCGCCCTGGAGTTGCGGGTTCTCGATGCTGATGTCGCCGCCCATCTCTCTCAATATTTCGATAACGCCGGTACGGGTTGGATTGACGCCGACATTGGGGATCAGCACTTCCGCATCCTTCGAAATCAGCGCGGCCAGGATGAGGAACGCGGCCGACGATAAATCAGCCGGAACGTGAACGTCCGTCGCATTGAGCCGATCCGTCGTATGGATTCGGATGTGGCCGCTGTCACCCGAGATGTTTGCGCCCATTGTCCGCAGCATTCTCTCGGTGTGATCGCGGGTGACTGCGGCTTCGATCACGGCCGTCTCGCCTCTCGCATACAGGCCCGCCAGCAGAACGGCCGACTTCACCTGAGCACTCGCCACGGGCAATGTGTAATGAATGCCAACGAGGTGAGCGCCGCCCTGAATGCTGAGCGGGGGCCTGCCTTCATCGCTGCCGATCTTTGCCCCCATCATGGAAAGCGGCTCGATGATCCGTTGCATCGGTCTGGCGGTGAGGGACTCGTCGCCTAAAAGTGTGCTTGCAAATGATTGTCCGCTGAGCAGTCCCGCCAACAATCGGATGCCCGTGCCCGAATTGCCGAGATCGAGGGCATCCGCGGGCTCCCGAAGTCCATGCATGCCGACTCCCTCGACCCTGACCGTTGTGTCGCCGACCTGCTCGATCGGGACACCGAGTTTCCGTAATGCATGCAACGTCGCCAGACAGTCCTCGCCTGCAAGGAACCCGCTGATTTCGCTCGGCCCGTCAGCGATTGCGCCCAACAGCAGCGCACGATGTGATATGGACTTGTCGCCCGGCACAGAGACCGTGCCGCTTGTCAGAGCAGAGGGTTGGATGAGGTAGTCCAAAGGGCTGACCTTTATACGTCAGCTGACTGCTGTCGGATAGGCGCCAAGGATGCGGAACAGCGAGCTTCTCTTTTCGAGTTCAGTAAGCGCCTCTGATAGCGGCGCTTCTTCCGCGTGACCGTCGAGGTCAATAAAGAAAACGTAGTCCCAGTTCTTGCGTCTGGACGGGCGAGACTCGATACGGGACATGCTGACGCCATGCGTCGCCAGCGGCTGCAGCAGTGCATGCAGGATACCAGCACCGTCAGTATGGCTGGCGGACACGAGGATGGTGGTCTTGTCGTCTCCACTCGGCGTCAACAACCCTCGTCCGACAACGAGGAAGCGTGTCGCGTTGTCGGCGCGGTCTTCTATATTGTTGACGAGGACCTTGAGGTCATATACCTCGGCCGCAGCATCGCTGCCGATGGCCGCCGTGCCACCCTCGTCTCTCGCACGCCGGGCCCCTGCCGCGTTACTGCTCGCTCCGATCAACTCGACGTGCGGCAGATATTCTCTGAGCCATCCTCTGCACTGCGCGAGCGCCTGTTCGTGCGCGCAGATTCGCTCGATTGACTCCAGCGACGCCATACTGCCGATCAGATGTTGTTCGATGCGAAGCTCGATCTCGCCGCCGATCTTGAGCGGCGAGGTCAGAAACATGTCGAGCGTGTTATTGACCGTCCCTTCGGTGGAATTCTCGATCGGCACGACGCCGAAGTCGGCGGCGCCGCTCTCGACCTCCTGAAACACCTCATCGATCGTGGCGAAAGGCAAGGCCCTTACCGAGTGACCAAAATGCTTGTAGACGGCGGCTTGCGTGAAGGTCCCCTCGGGCCCGAGGAATCCGATTTTCAGCGGTTCCTGTTGCGCAAGACAGGCCGACATGATCTCGCGAAAAAGCCGCAGCATTTCTTCGTCACGCAGCGGGCCCTTGTTGCGCTCCCTCACGGCCCGCAATACCTCGGCCTCGCGTTCGGGCCGGTAGTAATCGACCGCCTCGGCCAGCTCTCCTTTTGAGATTCCGATCTGCTGGGCAAACTGCGCACGCTCGTTGATCAGAGACTGGATCTGTTTGTCGATCTCATCGATGCGCTCCCGCACCTTCGCGATATCGACTTCCTGATTCTTTTGTTTGCCCGCTTTTGCCATGACCGTGTCAGATTCGCCCGTTGATGGTCAGGATAAAGGCTTACCGAGGTTTCGCAAAGCCAGAACACCGTCGATCTTCTGCAATGCCTGCAATGTCTCCTCGGGAACCGGGCCATCGAGATCCACTACCGTGTAGGCGAGTTCGCCCAGAGACTTGTTCAGCAAGTCTTCGATGTTCAGCCCGGCATCGGCGAGCGCAGTCGATATCTGGCCCACCATGTTGGGCACGTTCGCGTTAGCGATCGTGATACGCCAGGCATCGGCTCTCGGCATGACCGACTCCGGGAAATTCACCGAATGCCGGATATTGCCGTTCTCGAGATAGTCCTTGACGTTTTCGGCGACCATGATCGCGCAGTTTTCTTCCGCCTCGACGGTCGACGCGCCAAGGTGCGGCAACGCAGTGGCATTCGGGTGCGCGACGAGTTCGGTAGTGGGAAAGTCGCACACATAGGCGCGCAGGTGACCACTGTCGAGTGCTTGAATGACAGCGTCGTTATTGACGACGCCTCCTCTGGCGAAGTTAATCAACACGCCGCCCGGCCTCATCAATGTCAGGCGCTCCCGGTTAACCAGACCGCGTGTGTCGTCAACGAGCGGCACATGCACAGTCACCGCATCAGATTTCTTGAAAAGGTGATCCAGCGTCTCTGTTTGCTCGACACCGGACGACAGTTGCCATGCTCGCCGAACCGTAATTTGCGGATCGAAGCCGGCCACCTTCATGCCAAGGGCAAGCGCGGCATTCGCGACCTCGACGCCCACCGCTCCGAGTCCAACGACACCCAGGGTACGCCCCGGTAGCTCGAATCCGATAAATCGTTTCTTTCCAGCCTCGATCTTCGCATCCAGTTCATCACCGGCATCCTGCAATTCCTGTACATAGTCCCAGGCGGAACAGATGTTCCTGGCCGCGATCAGCAAGCCGGCTATCGCCAGTTCCTTGACCGCATTCGAATTTGCACCTGGTGCATTAAATACCGGGATCCCACGCCCGCTCAGCTTGTCGACCGGGATGTTGTTGACGCCAGCACCTGCGCGACCCACGACCGCAACCGTCTCTGGTATATCCATGTCGTGCATATTGTGCGAGCGAAGGATGATCGCATCGGGATGCGCGATCTCCGAAGCGACCTCGTAACGTTCACGCGGCAGTCGCCGCAGTCCGGCAACCGCAATATTGTTCAAAGTCAGGATCTTGTACATTTTTGCAGCTTACCCGTTTGCCTTTTCAAACTCCTGCATAAAACCGATCAGCACCTCGACGCCGGCCTCGGGCATCGCGTTATATATCGATGCCCGCATGCCGCCGACGGACCGATGGCCTTTGAGATTCTTCAGGCCGGCTTGTTCGGCCTCCGCCAGGAATTTCGCGTCCAGATCCGGATTCCGCAGGACGAACGGCACATTCATCCACGACCGGCAGTCTGCCTGCACCGGATTTGTATAAAAATCGGACGCGTCTATGGCCGCATATAGCTTCGCGGCCTTGCGCTCGTTGATACCGGCGATCACCGCAAGGCCGCCCAATGCCTTCAGGTGCTGAAATACCAGGCCCGCGGCATACCAGGCGAAGGTCGGCGGCGTGTTCGTCATAGAGCCCGAGTCTGCAAAGGCCTTGTACGTCAAGAGAGTCGGGGCATCTGCGCGTCGTTGTCGATCAAGTAAATCCTTGCGCACGATCACGAGCGTGATGCCGGCGGGGCCAATATTCTTTTGCGAGCCGGCATAGATGACGCCGAATTTACTCACGTCGATTGGACGGGACAGAATCGTGCTCGACATGTCGGCTACGATCGGCACGTCGCCGGTTTCCGGTATGAATTGAAACTCCACTCCGCCGATTGTCTCGTTGGGCGTGTAATGAAAATAGGCCGCATCTTCTGTCAGTTTCCATTCTTCTCGCGCCGGAATGTGGCAATAATTGCTGTCGTTGCTTTCGGCCACGACATTGACATTGCAGAACCTCGCTGCCTCCGCAATGGCCTTTTTCGACCAGCTTCCCGTATGCATGTAGTCGGCCGTCTCGCCGGCCCCGGCAAGGTTCAGTGGCGCCATCGCGAACTGCAGCGTCGCGCCGCCTTGCAGGAATAACACGCTGTAGTCGTCGGAAATGGCCAGGAGCTCGCGTACGTCCTGCTCTGATTTTTCAGCGACCTCCATGAATGCTTTGCCGCGATGACTCACTTCCATGACCGACATGCCACTGCCGTCCCAGTCCGGGATGTCCTCGCGAATCTTTTCGAGAACTTCGAGCGGCAGTACGGCGGGTCCGGGGCTGAAATTGTAGGCGCGAGACATGACCTTGGAATCTTGTTTCTGGG
>Ga0255052_10000916_pt1 | contig 22927 bp, 17 predicted proteins | sample JV7_2_21_MG_FD_188632 | JGI IMG/M metagenome (GOLD analysis project Ga0255052, IMG submission 188632) | Seawater microbial communities from Jervis Inlet, British Columbia, Canada - JV7_2_21 | ecosystem: Environmental > Aquatic > Marine > Inlet | place: Canada: British Columbia | collected... | reverse complement strand
TACCTGAACGCCATTACCGCCGACTTTTACAAACACGGCAAATCAGTCATCGAAGCAGTCCGGGAAAAGCAGCCGGATGTTTACCTGAAACTGGTCGCCCAGCTACTTCCGAAGGACGTCGTGCTGGAAAGTGAAGTCCGGCATTTCGTGATCAACGCGGAGCCGGAGCTGACCACCCGGCAGTGGCAGGAGAAGCATGGGTTGCTTCCGGGGAAGAGCCGTAAGCTGAATTAAACGGGGTGCGGGGGTGGGATGTGTCTCCCCCAATGGTTTCTAATATTGTTTGATATCATCGCTTGCAAATTTTCAAAAAAATTTTGACACACAACGCTCAGATACGTATCGATGGGATGATGCCGCTGCGGTATTATTATTTGGCGCATTTTTGGCGCAGTCACAGGCAAATAGTGACAACAAACCACCAAATCTAACAACTGTTATAGCATCGTAAGCTATTGATTATATTGTTGTAGTTTGTTGTGAATGATTGTTTTAACGGCATTCGTAATGCGTAGGTCAGAGGTTCGAATCCCCTTGCCGGCACCATTTACACCAAGTGGTTATCCCTAATTTCAATTCCTGAATGTGTGGACCAGGCCACACAGGGGCCAGAAAAGTCATATCAACTCAGTTTTGCCCAACACGAGGGCAAAGGTGGATCAATTACACACAAAATCCCCGTCATCCAATTCCTGGCATTGCGGTGGAAATCCGTTTTGCCGCCAGTAGTCCATCAGGTGGGTATTTACATATTCCTTGAAAGCGGGTGTTTTGCGGAAATACGCCGTGTCGGGTTGCCACATCAGTCCTGCATTGGCGACCGTTGGAAAGCAATCCTCACGCTTCAGCGCGATCGCAGCCGAGGCCATATCGCATACATCAATATTATGGGGCTCACCCCATTGATTGAAACGCTCCACCCGGGAGCTATGATCCTCGAGCGGGTGTTCTATCGCTTCAATCCAGTCCTTGACGGGCGCGTAGGGCAGTCGAAGGGCTAGTGCGGCAAGTAGGAACGCCATTTTCCTTTGCCCGCTGTGCACATAGTAGGAAACAAAGGTGTCATCGAGGCCGTGAAAGTTGGTTTCAAACGTAGATTCAAACAACCTGACCGCTGATTCGATTTCACCTAGGGCCAACAGGCTTGAAGCGAGATAGTGGCTGCAGAGCAGATAACCGGCGTCGATGTGGAGACACTGTCTGAAATCCGCGACAGCCTTTTCAATGTAACCCATGTCCTTGAGCGTGATTCCCCGCCAGAGCCAGGCGGTGGCATTTTTCGGGTCGTTCTCTATCGCAATATCAAGGTTCTTGATAGCGCCGATATAGCCTTCACCTGTGGTTTGATGTTTCATGCCTATGACGGCATAAGCCATGGATAATTCCGGATCAATTTCCAATGCCCGGTGTGCAGCAGCAAGCGCCAATGCCTCGTGGTCGATCCCGTCGCCCGGAAACCATGAAGTCGCGACCGAATGGACCGCGGCAAGCGCTTCCCAGGCGCGCGCAAATTGCGGATCCATGTGGGTGGCCTGTTCCAGTAACTGCCAGCTGGTGGGAAGGTTCTCACGGGCAATAAACAATTCCCTGGCCCTGAGGTACAGATCATAGGCATCCAGATTGCTGGTGGCGGAACCCACGCTGACAGCCTGCAGGCCAACACCCAGTTCGGTCGTCAATGCGGATACGATCGCATTGGCGATTTCATCCTGAATCTGGAAAATATCATTCATGTCCCGGTCATAACTGTCCGACCACAGGTGGCGGTCGGTGCTGGCGTCGATCAATTGCGCGGTGATACGCAGACGATCGCCGGATTTGCGCACACTGCCTTCGAGGATATTAGCTACCCGCAGTGTCCTGGCGATTTGCCGAATATTCCTGACCTCGTCCTTGTAGGCAAACGACGAGGTGCGCGAAGCGACATTGAGGCCTTCGACATGGGTCAGCACGTTGAGCAATTCCTCTGACAGACCATCGGAGAAATAATCCTGGTTTGCCTCCGCGCTCATGTTGATAAACGGCAGCACGGCGATGGAGTTTTCGTCTATTACCGGTTCCGGTTCCGGTTCGCTTGCGGGTTGAGCCGTGTTTGTCGCCAGCTCCATCCCGGGTGGCTTTGGCATATATTGCTCCAGTGTCACCATGCCCACGATGACCGCCAGCAAGGCCATCGTAATGTAGTCCAGTTTGTGGCCGGTTCTTCGGGTCAGGGAATCGACCCGGGCGACATCGGATTCCTTCCTGATCCCGTCGGTGGTGATCGCGAAGGCCCAGGAGCAATAAAGCGCAATGGGGAAGCCCGAAATCAGGAAAGTCATAAACAGCCCCATCACCCACTCGGGCGCCTGGAAATACCCCGCGGTGGCATAGCCTGCCTGGATCAAAACCCATGCGGCGACGATATAGGCCATACCGATCCGAAATACGTTCCGGCGTTTCATTTCTCCGAGAATTTTCATTGGGACTTCCCTACGCTTTTGAAACGGGCACTCACCTGTGACGCTCCATCATTGCAACAAATTCCGGATCATCGCGGATGCCATCAAATGCAGGATCCAGATCAATTTTGTATACCGAGGTATCACTTGGCGGCAGCAGGATGGCATCGAGTATTTCAATGGCTTCAGGCGCCATACCGGCGATGCCAAAAGTATGTGCGTACTCAAGGTTGTATTGAAACGCCGCCACGTCGTCGGTTGGCCTTGATGACATTGATTTTTGCACCAGCGCCCTGATTTTTTCCGGACCGACGCCCTGGATGGCGCTGACCCTTGCCCTGGCCAGATCGATACGATAGTCCTCACCCAGTTCTGTGCGCATACCCTCTAACCGAAACAGGGCAGCTCCGGCTGCTTGCCTGGCTTCATCCGCACGGCCCATGAAATGAAGGATCTGCGCGGCCCAATCCTCCCTGAGTTTGATGATGCCACGCTGAATCTCCAGTTCAGTGGAAATTTTCCGCGCAACCTCCAATGCCTCGGCATACCGTTGCGCCAATATACGCGCGATCATGAAGGCTTCAAAAAAGTCGAAATCATCGGTGTGTTGTACACCGACCGACAATTGAATGGCAGTTTGTGTATCGCCGCGTTCCTGCAGAGCTATTCTCGCCAGGGTGGTCTTGCCCCAGAAGCTGTCCGGGTCAAGTGCGCGTGCCTGCATGGCTGCATTGGTAGCCTCTTCATAACGGTGCAAATAAAGCAGTGTCAGCGCATATTCGTGCCAGTTAAAATGCACCCGTGGGTTTAGCTTGAGCGCCTGGCGTATCGACTCCCGGGCCTGCTCCCATAAACCGGCACGGCGTGAGGCCCAGCCCCGCCACATGTGCGCCTCATCGTTGCCGGGCATCATCTCGATGGCTTTTTCGAGCTTGTATAAAGCCCGTTCATAATCCAGATGGCCCCAGTACCAGTAGAAACCTTCGGCCATGTATAACTCGGCAAAGTCCGCGTCGATGGCTCTTGCGCGTTCAATGGCTTCGAGCGCCAATTCACGGTTGGCCGGATCGCCGCCGTAAACCCAGTAGTTGGTCATATGGGCCCGGGCCAGACCGATCCAGGCGAACTTGAAGTCAGGGTCGAGCGCCAGTGATTCCCTGAACAGTTCGATCGCGGTTTGGTAACCGTTCATGGTTTCGTTCAGAGCAAATCGCCTGGCCTGCAGATACAGATCGTAGGCTGCAACATTGTCCGTGGGTACATCGGCCACCATGGCCAGTTCTGAATCGGTCAGGGTCGCCTTCAGTGCCTCGGCGATGGCCTGTGCGATCTCGGATTGAATATCGAACAGGTTGTTGGTGGTCAATTCGCGATCGTAAATTTCAGCCCACAGGTGTTCGTCGGTGTAGGCGTCGATCAACTGTACATTGATACGCACGCGGTCACCGGCGCGTTGCACAGAGCCTTCCATGACGTTGGCAACGCTCAATTCTTGGGCGATCTCACGCAGGTTTTTGGTGGTGTCGCGATACTCCATGACCGAGGTCCGTGATATCACGCTGAAGGCGTCGATTCTGGACAACTGGGTCAGTAGATCATCATGGATACCATCGGTAAAGTAGATGTCCCCGGCATCAGCGCTGCGGTTGGCAAAGGGCAGCACGGCGATGGAATTTTTATCGACCTCCACAACGGCCCCGTCTAACTGGGGGGCGGGTAATTCAGCTACGGGTTCCTCAATTGATACCGAGGCGATGGCGGTTTCATATTCCTCGGTTTTCTGCTTAAAACGCGACTCCCAGATAAAAAATCCCAGCGAAAGGCCCAGCGAAATGATGATGGCGTAATCCAGCTTGCGGCCCCTTTTTGGCGTAATGGTGTCCTTGCGTTTAACGTCCTCCTCCAGCTTGATGCCTTCCGGAGTCAGCTCAAATCCCCAAGCCAGGATCAAGGCCGGTACAAAGCCTACCACCAGGATCAGCAGGATCAGTTTAGGTGCCCATTCGGGCAGTGTCAGGATGTCCGTAACCACATCGGTAAGCTGCAACAGAATCCAGACGGATACGGCATAGGCGATACCAACCTTGAAGACGTTTCGGCGTTTTAATTCTTTAAAAAATGACAAGGGCTGTTGTATATGTTTCTGCTATTGCCATTAAGCATAGTTGCTTGGCCTGCATATTGCACCAGTATCCCAGATAAGGGTGCAATATGCGGGCTCGCAAGCTTGCCAGAGATTTGCAGCTTTGAATCATAACGATTCGAGTGGATAGTCGGAGCCAGGTGGGGATATATTTGTTAATTTTCTGAAAAGGGAAAAAATGAAGCGGCCTGGCACATTCAAATAGTCGATTGGCAGCGATTGTCCGGCGCTCTGGCATCGCGACAGGAAATTTTTTGAAATCGCATCCCGGGAATTTTGTTTGCAATAAGAATATCAGCCTCTTGACCCGCATTTTCCGTCATGCGTACATGGACAAGCCGGGGCCGACTGGTGCAATATGCGGGCTTGGTTAACTGATATCTATCTCATCACCGGTGGTGCCAGAAATGGATGACAATATGAGCGCTCCAAGCGAGAACCCGGCTGCGGTTGTTACGTGTGCGTTGCAGAAATTCGCGGACACCCCCGGGGGTTTGTTGCCCCTGTTGCATGATGTCCAGGCGAGCCTTGGCCATATCCCAAAAGACTGTGTTGCTGCCATTGCAGGAGGCATGGGGCTTTCGCGGGCCGAAGTTCATGGTGTTATCAGTTTCTATCATGATTTTCACGACCAGCCACGCGGTCGTACCACGATACATGTGTGCCGTGCCGAGGCCTGCCAAGCCATGGGCTCGCGGGCGCTCGAGCAGCACGTCAAGACGCGTCTTGGCATTGATTACGGCGATACAACCCGGGATATGCGCTATTCACTTGAGCCGGTGTATTGTCTTGGCAACTGTAGCTGCTCACCCTCTGTCCGCATCGGCGATGAAGTGTACGCAAGAGTTGACGCAGAGCGTTTTGATGAACTGCTGGCCCGGAGTTGAGGGTGATTGAATGGCGATAAGAATTTTCATCCCTGGTGATACCACGGCCTGTGCCCTGGATGCCGATGCCGTGGCCGTTGAAATGTTACTGCAGGCAAGGAGGGCGGGGCTGGAAGTTGAGGTCGTCCGCAACGGTTCACGCGGCGCGTTCTGGCTTGAACCGATGGTGGAAGTAGAAGTGGACGGCGAGCGGATTGCCTTTGGGCCGGTAACCCCCCATGATGTTGCCGGCCTGTTTGAGGCTGGTTTTCCCGGGTTATGTGAACATGAACTGTATCTGGGAAAGACCGCTGAAATTGATTGGTTGAAGCGGCAGGATCGTCTGACCTTTAACCGCGCCGGTGTCACCGAACCGCTCAGTCTTGATGACTACAAAAAGTCCGGAGGTTATGCGGGACTGGCAAAGGCGGTTGAAATGACACCGCGAGACATCGTTGAAGCAGTTACCGAATCCGGTCTTCGCGGCCGCGGGGGAGCGGCTTTTCCGACCGGTATCAAGTGGCGCACGGTGCTGGAAACCGAGGCGGATCAAAAATACGTCACCGGTAATGCCGACGAGGGTGATTCCGGCACCTTCGCCGACCGCTTGCTGATGGAAGCCGATCCTTTTCAGCTGATCGAAGGCATGACCATCTGTGCCATGGCCGTAGGCGCTACCGAGGGTTACATTTATCTGCGCTCGGAATACCCCAGGGCATTACATGCCCTGAACACCGCAATTGCGACCGCAGAAGATGCAAACCTGCTGGGTGATGATATCTGCGGCGGTGGCCGTGCGTTTAACCTTGAGGTCAGGGTTGGTGCAGGCGCGTACATATGTGGCGAGGAAACTTCGATGCTCGAGAGCCTTGAAGGAAAGCGGGGGCTGGTGAGGTTCAAACCACCACTGCCTGCCATCGAAGGTCTGTTTGGTAAACCCACGGTGGTCAACAACGTGTTGACGCTGGCAGCGGTGACCACGGTACTGGCGAAGGGAGCAGAGCATTACCGGAAGTACGGCAGCGGCCGCTCCCGCGGTACCCTGACGGTACAACTGTCGGGCAACATACGGCGAGGCGGGCTGGTGGAAATTCCGTTTGGAGCAAAGCTGCGGGACCTGATCGAAGGTTTTGGCGGAGGCACAGCCAGCGGCAGACCGGTCGGTGCGATCCAGGTGGGGGGGCCGCTGGGGGCGTATTTACCGGAATCACAGTGGGACACGCCGTTGGATTATGAAGCCTTTGCTGAAGTCGGCGCCATGCTGGGCCACGGAGGCATCGTGGTTTTTGATGACAGTGTGGATATGCTGGAACAGGCACGCTTTGCGATGGAATTTTGCGCCGTGGAGTCCTGTGGTAAATGCACGCCATGCAGGATCGGTTCGGTACGCGGCGTTGAAATAATGGATAAAATCAGGGATGGTGAACAGATTGAAGCAAACCTGGCATTGCTCGAAGAGTTGTGCGAAACGCTGGATGCCGGGTCTTTATGCGCGATGGGAGGCCTGACGCCGATGCCGGTGCGTAGTGCTGTCAAACATTTCCCACGTGATTTTCAACGCGGTGCCGGGAGTTAATACGATGTCAGAGATCCACCAGCCACTACATGACCTGGGCACTCCGCCACCACGCGATGCAAGCGGGCAGGTCAGTCTGGAAATCGACGGCCAGCGGGTGGAAGTTGCCGAGGGGACGTCCCTGATCCGGGCGGCGGCGATCGCCGGCATCAATATCCCCAAGCTCTGTGCAACCGACAGCCTCGATGCGTTTGGCTCCTGCCGCATGTGCCTGGTCGAAGTCGAAGGCCGCAAAGGCACGCCGGCTTCCTGCACGACATCAGCGGAACAGGGCATGGTGGTGCGCACGCAATCGCGCACGCTTGAAAAGCTGCGCAAAAATGTCCTGGAACTGTATATCTCAGACCATCCGCTGGACTGCGACACCTGCCCCAGCGACGGCGATTGCGAGTTGCAGGACGTCACCGCTGAACTGGGTGTGGTGAGCACCCGATATGGGGTGGGCGGGAGCAATCACCTGCAGGCTGAGAAAGATGAGTCCAACCCGTATTTTACGTTTGATCCTTCGATGTGCATCATTTGTTACCGCTGTGTACGCGCCTGCGATGACATCCAGGGGACCTTTGCCCTGACCGTCAATGGCAGGGGCTTTGAATCAAAGATCAGTGCCGGGCAACTGGAGTCTTTCCTGGAGTCCGAATGCGTATCCTGCGGCGCTTGCGTAAACAGTTGTCCGACCACTGCACTGGAGGAGAAAGCGGTTATTGAATCGGGTGTTCCCGACAGCAGTACGGTAACCACTTGTGCCTACTGTGGCGTGGGCTGTGCTTTCAATGTAGAAACCCGTGACGGAGACGTGGTGCGGATGACGCCATATAAAGACGGTAAAGCCAATGAAGGCCACGCCTGTGTCAAAGGACGCTTTGCCTTTGGCTATTATGACCACGAAGACCGGATTACCGAGCCCATGATCCGTGACGACATCAATGAACCCTGGCGTGAAGTCAGCTGGGGCGAAGCGATTGACTACACCGCGCGGCGTTTCCGCGAGATCCAGGCCGAACACGGCAATGACAGCATTGGCGGGATAACGTCCTCGCGTTGCACCAATGAAGAAACGTTCCTGGTACAAAAGCTGGTGCGTGCGGGGTTTGGAAATAACAACGTCGATACCTGCGCCCGGGTCTGCCACTCACCCACCGGTTACGGTCTGAAGACCACCCTGGGCGAGTCAGCCGGCACCCAGGCATTCGATTCGGTTTCCAAGGCCGATGTTGTCATGTTGATTGGCGCCAACCCCACCGAGGCCCACCCGGTGTTTGGCTCACGTTTGAAACACCGTTTGCGCCAGGGCGCACAACTGATCGTGGTCGACCCACGTAAAACGGAATTGGTGAACGGCCCGCATGTCAAGGCGGCGCATCACCTGCAGGTGTTGCCGGGCAGTAACGTGGCCTTCCTCAACGCCATGGCCCACGTGGTTGTCGCTGAAGGTCTTGCAGACGAGAAATTTGTCCGTGAACGCTGCGAGATACCTTCATGGGAAGCGTGGTGCGAGTTTGTCAGGCGGGAAGAGAATTCACCTGAAGCCTTACAGGCCGTTACCGGTGTTCCGGCGGCGGAACTGCGCTCAGCAGCGAGGTTGTTTGCCACAGCCGGCAACGCGGCCATCTATTATGGTCTTGGTGTAACCGAACACAGCCAGGGTTCGACCGGTGTCATGGGTATCGCCAACCTTGCCATGGCCACCGGCAACCTGGGCCGGGAAGGCGTGGGGGTCAATCCGTTGCGTGGCCAGAACAATGTGCAGGGCTCCTGTGATATGGGTTCTTTCCCGCATGAGTTGCCCGGCTACCGGCATATTTCCGATCCCCAGGTCCGTGCACTGTTTGAACATGAATGGCAGGTGAAACTAAATCCGGAGCCCGGTCTGCGTATTCCCAATATGTTTGACGCCGCCATCTACGGCGATTTCAAAGGCCTGTATTGCCAGGGCGAAGATATCGCCCAGTCCGACCCGAACACCCATCATGTTGAAACTGCGCTGAAGGCGATGAAATGCCTGGTCGTGCAGGATATATTCCTGAACGAAACCGCTCGGTTCGCACACGTGTTTCTGCCGGGTTCGACCTTCCTGGAGAAAAACGGGACATTCACAAATGCTGAACGACGGATTTCGAGGGTTCGCAAAATAATGCCCTCCAAGAGCGGTAAAGAGGACTGGGAAATCACCGTTGACCTGGCCAATGCGCTTGGTTATCCGATGGACTATTCCCATCCCTCCGAGATCATGGATGAAATCGCGCGCCTGACACCGACCTTTACCGGCGTTAATTACGCCAGGCTTGAGCAACTCGGCAGTATCCAGTGGCCTTGTAACGAGCAGGCTCCTGAAGGCACGGTGACCATGCACGTGGATGAATTTGTGCGTGGTAAAGGGTATTTTGCGATCACCGGTTTTGTACCCACTACCGAGCGTTCCACACGCAGGTACCCGCTACTGTTGACCACCGGCAGAATCCTGTCGCAGTACAATGTAGGCTCCCAGACGAGACGTACCAGGAACACTGTCTGGGCAGACCAGGATTTGCTGGAAATACACCCGGTCGATGCCCAGGACCGTGGCATTGAAACGGGTGACTGGGTCGGCATACAAAGCAGGGCCGGTGACACGGTTTTGCACGCCGTGGTGACCGACAGAGTCCAGCCAGGCGTGGTCTATACAACGTTCCATTTTCCGCTTACCGGTGCAAATATAGTTACCACTGAAAATTCAGACTGGGCAACCAACTGTCCGGAATACAAGGTCACCGCGGTCCAGGTCAGCCGGGTTACCCAGCCCTCCGAGTGGCAAAAGCAACAGCGTGCTTTCAATGCGCAACAACTGGCATTTCTTGAGAAGGCGCGTGGTCCGGGCACCTGATCCACCTTGGGTGAGAAAACTCAGTGTCAACTTCACGCCAGGTTCCGGTCATCAACTGCACTCAAGGAGCGTGCAGTACCCGGAATGACCAGGTTGCATCGGAAGTACCGGTTGCGCTGACATATAACAAGCGCTCCCACGTGGTAATGATGGCCACACCGGCAGATCTCGAAGATTTTGCCGCCGGTTTCAGCCTGACGGAAGGCATTATCAATCATCCTTCCGATGTGCTTGAGGTAAATGTCATTGCACGTGAAAACGGCCTGGAAATTGCCATAACGGTCAGTGAAGATTGTTTCGCCCGGCTCGACCGGCAGCGCCGCAACCTGGTCGGCCGTACCGGTTGCGGTCTGTGTGGCGCGGAATCACTCGAGCAGGCCACGCGCATTCCGGCAGCGGTGTCCAGCCAGGTAAAAGTCACGGCCACCGCCTTGCAGACGGCGATTCAAAGTCTGGATGACCACCAACCAATGCAGGCTGCCACAGGTGCGGTACACGGTGCTGCCTGGTGCAGCAGGGCTGGTGAAATACTGGCCTTGCGTGAGGATGTCGGTCGCCACAACGCCCTTGACAAGTTGATCGGACACTTGTGCGGATCTGGTTTTGACCCCGGCACGGGATTTGTCCTGGTGTCAAGCCGGGCGAGTTATGAAATGGTATACAAAGCCGCCGCAGCCGGCATGGAGGTGGTCGTTGCCGTATCTGCACCGACCACGCTGGCGATTGATTTTGCCCACCGCTGCGGCATCACCCTGGTTGGTTTTGCACGACCGGGACGGCACAATGTCTATACTTTCGAAGGGCGGATCCAAGCAGCCTGACGACACCCAATGGAGTTACACAAATGGCAGCCGGTGAAAAAGCACACGCAGAAAAAACCCACGGGGAAACAGCCCACCTGGTATCGATGGCGAATGATATTGCCGCCAACCTGGATTTTCATGCCGACGCAAACGAGCGCATTGCAGATCACATAAAACGGTTCTGGGCACCCCGTATGCGGGCGCTGTTGCTTGAATATGCCGCCGGTGGCGGTGAAGATTTGTCGGAGTCCCTGAGTTCGGCACTGGATAAATTGAAAGACTGATGCGGTAACCCTGGGCCCACTGGTGCAATATGCGGGTTAACAAGACAGCCGGTGTCATACTCGCGGGCGGGCGTTCCCGCCGTATGGGTGTCCCGCATAAAGCATTGCTTCCGCTGGATGGCCAGATGCTGCTTGCGCATGTTATTGGCCGCTTGAAACCGCAGTTGGGGTCGTTGTTGATCAGCAGTGGCGACCAACCTGAAGAGTTTGACAGCTTTGGATTGCCGGTAATACCTGATCTGATACCGTCCTACCGCGGGCCGCTGATGGGTTTGTACTCAGCTTTGCACCACCTGGCCGAAAGGGGGCAGGATCACGGTCTCGTATTGTGCCCCTGCGATACACCCTTTATCCCATCGGACCTGGTCCCGACACTGCTTGGTGCGGTCCATGGCGACAGGAAACCGGTCGTGGTAGTTTCTTATGAGGGTGTGTTGCAGCCCACATTTTCAATGTGGCAAATTTACCACTTGCCGTCAATCTACGAGGCAGCTGTCACCAGGGGGCAGGGTGGCCTCAAACATTTGCTGGTTTCACTGCCGCATGTCGTGGTGGAATGGACGGTCACTGAGCCACCACCGTTTTTCAATATCAACACCCCCGCAGAGCTTAAAACCGCAGCAGCGTGGCTTGACTACCCGCCCGCATGAAAGGATGATGTGCGGATATTTCTTAATCAATTTCATGCCTGTATATCCACCAGTATCCTGGATACCGGTCAAACGGGATAGAGCAGACATGTGTCATTTTTCAAAGGTGCCTGCCAGTGCATAAACAAGCTGATTTCATACCGCTCAATATCGCTGTCTTGACATTGAGCGATACGCGTACGTTTGCGACCGATACCTCGGGCCAAACGCTTGAAGATCTTCTGAAGGCTGCCGGTCATCGGTTGGCGGGACGGGAATTGTGCAAAGACGATATCTATTCCAGCCGCGCCATTGTGTCGGCCTGGATTGCCGACGAGCATATCGATGTCATCATTACGACCGGTGGCACCGGTCTGACCACCCGCGATTCAACACCGGAAGCACTCAGGCCGTTGTTTGACCGCAATATAGAGGGATTCGGCGAACTGTTCCGCCAGTTATCGTGGGAGGAAATCGGCTCATCGACGATACAGTCCAGAGCCATTGCCGGCCTGGCGAACCGGACTTTAATTTTTTGTCTGCCCGGCTCAACCGGTGCATGTCGAACCGGCTGGAACCGGATTCTTGCTGAACAGCTGGATAGCCGACACATGCCTTGCAACTTTGCCGCACAGACGCGTTCGGGTAAACAATTGCTATGAGCATGATCAGCGTAGACGAAGCGCTGGCACGCTTGCGTGACCCTGTACAGGTTCTGGTCGGAAGTGAGACCGTTGACTTGAAATCATCCGCTGGTTGTGTGTTGGCGGTTGATGTCAGTGCCGGGCTGAACGTTCCACCGGCGGACAACAGCGCCATGGATGGTTACGCGTTGCGTCGTGAAGACTGGCAGGGACCGGACACAGGCTTGGCAATCAGCCAAAGGATTACCGCCGGTACGCCGCCACAACCGCTGGTGATCGGCACAGCAGCCCGAATATTTACCGGGGCAGAAGTTCCACCGGGAGCCGATGTTGTGGTGATGCAGGAGAAATGCCGAACGGATGACCAGTCCGTTTGGATGAAGTCCGTGGGTCCGCCAGGCACCAATATCCGGCCAAAAGGCCAGGACATTGAATGTGGTGCGACCGTTCTGAAAGCAGGCCACCGTCTCCGTGCACAGGACCTGGGGTTGATTGCTTCGTTGGGTATTTCAATGATTGATGTGATGCGACCGTTAAAAGTCGCCATGATTTCGACCGGCGAAGAGTTGGTCGAACCCGGAGAATCTGTTGGGCCGGGCCAGATTTACAATTCAAACCGCTATACACTCGGTGCCCTGCTCGACGGTTGGGGTTTTGATGTCATGGATTTCGGCATCGTTGCAGATGATCCGCAAGCACTCAGCGACGTGATGACCCAGGCCAGTCAAGAGGCGGATGTCATTATCACCACCGGTGGTGTTTCAGTGGGGGAGGAAGACCATGTCCGGCCCGTGGTTGAATCTCTCGGCCTTATTGACCTGTGGCGGATCGCGATCAAACCGGGCAAGCCCTTCGCCTATGGCGAGGTACTTGGAACACCGTTCCTCGGTCTGCCGGGAAACCCGGTTTCCGTATTGGTGACTACCCTTTTTATCGCCCGGCCTTTCCTGTTCGACTGCCAGGGCCTCCGCCACCATGACATTGTTCCGATCCGGCAAATTGCCCTGTTTGACAAGCAAGGTGGAACCCGGCAGGAATACCTGCGAATCCGTTCAGGACCGGACGGTGCAGAAATTTTTCCCCAGCAAAGCAGCGGCGTGTTGTATTCAACCAGTTGGGGAGATGGTCTGGCGATCCAAAAAACCGGCGAAGACATCAGGAGCGGGGAATTGATCGACGTGATCCCCTACGCATTGTTCGGCTGAGCCCTGTTTGACTACGCGCAGGCCGATCAAAAATGCGGGCTAATTGCCGTTTACGGCACTGGCCTCGTCCAGCCCCTGTTTGAGGACATTGGCCCAGACCTTAAGAATCCGGTTGGCCGCGGCCCTGTTTGTCACCCGGTTTTGCCATAGAAAATAACCGGTCCGGCGATCTTCTTTGGGATCCAGCGCTTTGGCAATAATGTCGTCAGTCAACGAATCATACAGTTCCAGGTACAGGGTCATTTCACCCACCGTCTCGGCATAGGAGTGCACATTTGCCGCGGTCGACATGGTGGTATCCGGTGATATGACGTCCAGGTTGATGATGGCAGGCCGGATGAGCAACACATCTTCAGCCCTTTCGGTGACCAGTTCATAGCCTCCCTGTTCCAGCGTTTCCGAGAAAACAACACGAAATAGTTCAGCCAGTTCGACTTTCATTTTGTCCATGTCGCTGGATTCTATCTTGTGCGGATCGGTCTGGTTCTGATTGCGTTTCCAGTTTTTTTTAAATGCAATATACGCAGGCGCCAGGTTGATCCTGTGGTACTGGCGCAGGTCCACGCCCGGCTCCGCATACACCAATGCCAGTTCGGTGTCCTTGACCAGGTGCAGTCCCTCAACGGTGACCTGGGAGATTTCCCCACTGGCAAATGACTGGCTGCCCACAAGCGCCATTGAAACAGAAATCAGTCGAATAACGAGAGCTTTTGCTAGCATGAAAATCACTCCGAATTTAATCAAATATACATCAGCCATACGGTTTTTTTAACCTGTGAGGATAAGAATCCGGCTTTTTTTCAAGATAACACGATCAATTTCGTTGCGGGACGATACTGAAGAGACATATTGCAGTACAATTCGTCCATATATCTGCTTCATGATTTGGCTGCGAAACAATCTTCCCATGTATAAAATTCGAACCTTTAACCGCCTGGCCGCGAAGGGCCTGGACCGGTTCCCTACTGACCGTTACCAGACCGGGCCGGACATTTCAAACGCCGACGCGCTGATGTTGCGCAGCTACAAGCTGCATGACGAAACCGTTGAGGAAAGCGTTATTGCCGTCGCCCGCGCAGGCGCTGGTTTCAACAATATTCCGGTTGGGGAGTATGCACAACGCGGTATCGTGGTTTTCAATACACCGGGTGCCAACGCCAACGCGGTCAAGGAATTGGTGGCAGCGGCCTTGCTGCTCGGGTCAAGGGATATTTTCGGCGCCATGAAGTACGTGCAGACGCTGGGCAACATACACGACAGCGGCGAGTTGCACCGGCAATTGGAACAGAACAAAAAGCGTTTTGCAGGCTCGGAGATCACCGGCATGACCCTGGGTGTTGTTGGTCTTGGTGCGATCGGGGCCATGGTTGCGAATATGGCGTTGGAACTGGGTATGAAGGTCGTGGGTTATGACCCGGCAATCTCCATTGAGTCGGCCTGGCGCTTGTCCAGCCGGGTACAGAAGGTGGACAGCCTGGAAACACTTGTCGGTATTGCAGATTTTTTAACGCTGCATCTGCCGGTCAACGACCACACCAGTGGTCTGGTAAATGCCGATATATTTGCACGCTGCAAACCCGGTGCACGCCTACTGAATTTCGCCCGCGAGGAAGTGGTGGAGCTTGAGTCCCTGAAGCAAGCCCTCGACAGCGGTCGGTTGGGGGTGTATGTAAGCGATTTTCCACATCCCGATCTGTTGGGGCGAGAAAACGCTTTACTGTTGCCCCATATTGGCGCGAGCACCCGTGAGGCCGAGGAGAACTGTGCGGTCCTGGCTGCCGAGGAATTAATGGACTACCTGGAAAACGGCAATATCCTCAATTCCGTGAATTATCCGGATACACGGATGGGCAGAAACGGGGGGTATAGAATTACATTCTGTAATGACAATGTCCCCAAGGTTCTCGGTACCGTTCTGGCGGTACTGGCTGAGCGTGATATCAATGTTATTGACATGGTGAACCGTAGCCTGGGTGAATTTGCTTACAGCATCATCGATGTTGAGACGCAGCCCAGTGAACACGCCATGCAAGAGATCAGAGAAGCCGAACATGTCATACGGGCAAGGTTTTTGCCGCCAGCCAAAGCATAGCCCACATGTTGCGCCAGTATCATGGATACGGGCGCACCACAGGTGCGGGTGGACGCCGGGCCGGACTGAAACCAATAGCCAAAGCTATGGGTTGAAGGAAGCTCAAGTCCAATCGTGCATGGGCAAGCCTGGGCCGGGATACTGGCGCAACATGTGGGCTCACCCACATTATCTGTATTTGAACAATCCGAAAAATATGCTACCGACGATCATCAGGAAACCCAGTAACAATCCGCCTACACCCAGGTAGGTAAAAATTTCAGTCAGTATATGGTCATGTGCCGGTCCGCGTCCCATGGTGGGTGCCAGCGTATACATGGTGTACCAACTCAAAGGGTAGAAACCACTCATACCGACCAGGAATGAGGCCAGTTTCATGGAGAAACTGCTCATGCCGCTGAACATGATCAGCATCACCAGGCCCAGTGAGAACGCCCCGATGCCGGTGGCATGGAAATGTGCACGTTGGGCATAACGCCAGATTTTATCGTCGCTTTGCTGGTCATGCAGTTCTGGGTGGGTCACGATCCCCACCGCAATATCAGCCTTGTAGGCGCTTTCATTCACTCCGAATGAAATACCCATGCCCACGCCAAAAGCCAGGCTCAGCAATACCATGGCCAGCCCTAATTTCACATTCCTGAGTTCGTCGCTCATAGCTTTCTCCATTGCGGCGTATCCCTGCCTGCTATTTTTTCAGCCAAAAAAACCTGGTGGGAGGTTTGAATCTTCAGCAATATGATCCTGAAGACTCCAGACCAATGATGTCCTGGATTTTATCATCATGTCCCAACTGGAAACCTGTGATTCCGGACCGATGTTTACTCGCCCAGAAATACCGACAAACCACTTTTATGAAAAGCTGTTTTGGCCATGCACAGATCGATGGATTCAAGTGTGCCGGCCAGTGCGCGCGGGCCGCCGGCAAGTTGTTTTACACGGGGCTCGAAAAATCCGTTAACACCTTCTCGATGGCTGCTGTCACAAAAGAATGCTCCGGTCCTTGCGAAACGGCCTTTGCGGTCATCCGGCACGCGCTCAAGTAGCGCATCCAGGTTCTGCTGCAACCAGGCCCAGGCGGCTTCCCGAGTTGCCTCGTTGGCCAGTTGTGGCCAGAGAATGTTGTAGATTTCATTGTCCCGCAACTGCGGTGAAAATAACAATCGTAGCAATTCACTCCGTTTGTCTTCATGCGTTGTATGGCCCAGGGCATACAGTGCCCGGTCACGAAAAACCGCGTCATCGGATTTTAGTGCCAGATCTTGCAGGTGCTGTGCAAATTGATTGTCCTGGCTGTCGTTTTGTACAGCTATGATCATGGCGGTCTCGACCAGGTTGGAATTGGCCATGTCGGAATACGTGCCAGGTATGCCCATGAAACCGGTGTAGGCTTTCGCCATGGAATCGAGTTCTTCCCGCAGGTCTGACATGCGGGCGTAAAGGGCCAGGAAGTTGACCGTTGAAGACTGCATGTTAGCCGTTTCATTATCGTCGGGTATTGCCAGACCCACACGGTCGAGTGTACCCGTGTACAGGTCACTAAACTGTTGCTGCAATTGTAGCCGTTGCGGTTTGGTCGCGATTCGATCATAGATAAATTCCAACTGGCCGATGGGGGCACTGGCGATACGCCAGTTGTCGTGAACGGCAAGCCGTTGCGCAATATCCAGGTAGCCGGGAACATCTATTGTGCCGGCGTTGAATGCCCCGTCCAGGCTTTCTGCCAGCGACATCATCTCCTCGACGGAAAGTGCCTGGCTGTTGGCCAGCAGCTTGCGCCAGCCATCGCCACTCAGCGACCAGCGGTAATAACCCGCAGCGTCTACATTTGGCATGACAAAATCCGGGCAGGTGTCTGCCGGTAACGCAAACGACTGATTCGCTTCAGTCAACAGCACACAGGTTTTGGTCGTGTCGGCTGGCTTGGTTCCAGCGGTACCGGTCTTCACGCAGACGGGTATTTTCCAGGTCTGCTGTGTCGAGCCTTTTGAACCCAGGGGCAGATACCGCGACTGTGACAGGCGTATGCGGTTGTTACCCGCCTCGCATTGTAGTTCAGCCTGCAGCAGTGGCAGGCCCGCCTGATCGAGAAAGGAATGAAATGAAGCCGCAACCTCTTGGGGCGACAGACCACTAGCCCGTGCAGCTAGTGCATCGACAAAATCATCGGCCGATGCATTTCCCCAGGCGTGTTTGTGTAGATAGTCTTGCACACCCGTTCTGAATATTTCGCGGCCCAGCAACGATTCAAACATGCTCAGTACCGCACCACCTTTACTATAGGTTATGCCGTCGAAGGCATTGCTGATATCGTGGTTGCTCAGTATGGGCTGGCGAATGCGGCGGGCGGCGATCCTGGAGTCCGCGTCCATGACCGCCACCCCGCGCGCGCTCAGGTCCCGCCGGTAAAGATCATCAGGGCGCCAAATATCCAGTGCGACGTAAGCCATCCAGGTGGCGAACGCCTCGTTCAGCCATATGTCATCCCACCACAGGGGTGTCACCAGGTCACCGAACCATTGGTGTGCAAGTTCATGGGCGTGGACACGGTAAAATCGTCGCCTGGTTTTCGGGTTGGCATCATCCGCCACCAGCATGATGGAATCACGGTAGGTGATCGCGCCGACATTTTCCATCGCACCGGCAGAGAAGTCAGGTACCGCGAGCAGGTCAAGCTTGGCATAGGGGTAGGGGATACCAAAATAGCTTTCAAGGGCCTCGAGAATGCCACGCGTGTGTGCCAGTGCGAATCGTGTTTGTGTGCCTTGTCCCTTGACCGCGATAGCCCTGAGCGGGACCGTGCGTTCACGTATGGCTGTCGGCGGCAGCGGTTCGGTCTCCACCACGTCAAAATTGCCGACGGCAAACGCGACCAGGTAGGTGGGTATTGGCCTGGTGGTGGCGAATACGACCCGCTTCAGGTCATTTTTCAGAGACTCGGTACTGACAACCGGGGTATTTGCAATGGCATCGTGTGACTGCTTGATAATAACAGAAAGATCAAAGGGTACTTTGAATGAGGGCTCATCAAAGCCCGGAAACGCCTCACGGGCAGAAATGGCTTCAAATTGGGTAAAAACATAAGAATTGTCTTGTGATTTGACGGTATAGGCTGCGGATAAGGCCTGGTTAAATGGTGCTTTGTACCCCAGGTGAAGTGTGCCTTTCCCGCTATACTTTTCCAACAAATCGATACGTGCCACACCGCTATCATCCACTTGCTGATAACTGGCTTTGATACGCTGCCCGTCTGCCTTTAGCAGTTCGGCCAGGTGCACCTCCAGGTACCGTCCATGAATATAAAACCTGTCAAGCGCAGATTGTATATCCAGATCAATCTCTACCTCGCCGCTGAACCCCGGTGCTTCCGGCAGCAGTGTCAGTTCAAGGCGGTAATGCAAAGGTTGAACCACCCGCGGCAACCTTCCCGTTGGGACTTCATGGGCACCGGGTTGTTTGAGCGGGGCTAGTGTGGTCGAGGCCTGCTGTCCGCTTGGGATCGCGGTTGCAGAATCGGAGCCCTGATCTTTGCATGCCAGAAAATTCAGGCAGAGCAGAATAACGAGCAAACGGGTGGATTTCATTGTTTTTATAATTCGGAATGAGTGGGTTTGAAGTTTACCTGTTAACAGAGGAACGGGCGACCCGTGCGCGGCGATTCGTCAAAGGCCTGCAAAACAGGTTATTCTTGCACAGCGGAACAAATCCGAAGAGTGCCGCCAGGGAATAATGTCCACGCCTGACAACCATGAAATGTTATGGCAGGCGGGTGTTGGGACCATTCACAGTTACCGGGAAAGTATGCCAGTGGAATCATTATGAGACTATTTTTAAGATTGAATGTTTTTTATATCATCCTGGGGTCTCTTATCTGGGGAGGTTACCGGCTTGTTCCCGACCTGCATCGTTACCTGCCGCTGGGTGTGGTCGAGAATCTGCTTAGCCAGGATCACTCGGATGGTGTTGGCGGTATTGTGATACACGCATCAAATGTGACCGACGAGGTTGGTGGCCTGATATGGCTGGTCACGGCGATCCTTGGTGCGGTAGCCCTGATGGTGCCGGTAACATGGACGTACATGGCGGTACGGAGCCGGTCAAAAATGGACCAGTCATTGCTCGAAACCATGCTGGCGTTGCCGATCGCGGTGACCGGTATCGTGCTGATTGTGCACAACAGCCTGGCCATGGCATTCAGCCTGGCTGGTGTGGTGGCCGGTGTACGTTACCGTTATGCCTTGAAAAGCACCGCGGATTCGCTATTCATTTTCATGGCCGTTGGTGTTGGTCTGGCTTGCGGTATTGGCATGTTCATGGTGGCGGCCGTGATGTCAGCGATCTTCAATTACACTTTCCTGGTCCTGTGGGAAATGAACTATGGTTGGTCTGAGGATTCCAAGCATTATATGCGTCACAGTCCCCGCGAACTTGAACGACAAAAAGAGCGGCAAAAAGACAGTGGCGTGTTCGACTGACCTGCCAGGGAAATGCAAATGAAAATAACCTTGTTGGCCATTATCGTTTTATTGCTTGTGCCCGGACAGGCAGCAGCAAAGGCGAAAAAGCTGGATGATTACCATTGGACCGGCGTGGAGCGTGTCATCGCCATTGGTGATCTTCACGGTGATTATGAGCAATACATCAACGTAATGCAGTCCGCCAGCCTGATAGACAGAAAAGGCAAGTGGAGCGGTGGTAATACCCACCTGGTACAAACCGGTGACATTACCGACCGTGGTGATGACAGCCGGAAAATCATCGATCACCTGGTCAAACTGGCAAAGCAGGCCCGCAAAAAAGGCGGTTACGTGCATTTGCTTATTGGCAACCATGAAGCGATGAATGTAAGTGGTGATCTCCGTTATGTAACTGCAGGTGAATTCAATGCGTTCACAACGCGCAACTCAGCGCGCTTTCAGGACATGCAATGGCAGCGGCAGCTGGAATGGATGCAGACCAATGACCCGGATGGTTTCCAGTTGCTGGACCTGGTGGCTTACCGAAAGAATTGGGAGCAAAGGGTGCCTTTGGGATGGGTCGAGCACCGCCAGGCCTGGGCGTTCAGCGGCGATTATGGTAACTGGGTCAAGGGTAATCCGGTGGCCATCCAGGTTAATGACACGATCTTCCTGCACGGTGGTATCAGCGCGAAGTACTGCAAATTCAGCCTTGCCTCGTTGACTGTACAGGTAATTGCGGCACTGGAAAATTTTGACCCTGCGACGACCACGATTGCCGTAGACCCGCTGGGACCATTATGGTACCGGGGTCTGGCGCAGGAAGAAGAATCCGAAGTTTTCAGCCAGACACTGGATAACATCCTCAGCCGCTACGGTGCCAGGCGTATCGTGGTAGGGCACACGCCTACCGGCGGTGTCGTGTGGCCGCGTTTTGACCAGCGGGTGGTTGTAAATGACACCGGTATTGCCTCATATTACGGTTCGCACAAGGGCATACTGGAACTGACATCCGGTGGTGCGGTGGCGATCTACGGCGGGCAGAGAATTCCGCTACCGTCTGACAATGCTGAACGGGAAGACTATTTACGGGCGGTCATTGAAGCCGATTCAAATAATGCCGCGCTCAAAAACCGGCTGGCCGGCATGTCGCAGCCAGCGGTGGAAGAAACCGGCGATACTGCCGTTCAGGTTGATGATGAGGCGACGGTCGCGGTGGAAGCTATCCCCGGCACTTGTCAGTAACGTCACGTTTGAAGACTTTCGGATCATCAAGTATTTGATAAAATTCCTCGATATATTCGATCGCATTTTTCTTGTTCTTGCTGGTCAGGTGAGTATTTGTTTCAAACAGCGCCAGTATGTCTGCTTTTTTTTCCTTAAAATGTGCGACCGCCTGGGGCAGGGTGGCCTTGTGGGCACAATAGCCGCGGTACAACCGCTGTCGCACGCTCCGGACTTTCAGGGCATCGGGCGGTGCTGCATAATGGGCGTTGACCAGACCGGTTGAATCAAAGTCATACGGGATCGCGTACTTGGGAACCTCGTCGTCACCCTTGCCGATCAGCCTTGAGTTATGACAGCAACGTGTCGGGTCCGGGCCGCCTATCGCGGCCCAGTCGAGGTTGCCAACCATGTATTGAAACAGCGAGAAATAACTTGTCTCGAGTGAATCCAGGGATTTTGAAGAAATCCTGGGAACCGAGAGTTTTACCATGTCATGGCGTTTGGCGACATCATCCAGGTCTTCGATCAGGAAACCAAACCGGGTCAGGGATTTTGAGTCTTTTTCGTTGTTCCGATAATTGATGATCATCGGCTTGACCTTGAAACTGTATTCGGTGATCAGGTTGTGAACCCGATAGACAAGGAATTCCTTTACGTAATATTGCTCATACTTGCTGCTGGTATGGCAATAGGTCACCAGTTTCAGGGATTTATTGCCCCTGAACTCCGTTCCCTTCAATTTTTCCTTGTCAAAATATATCTTCAACGGGGGGAATTTGCACACATCGTGGCGCCGTGTAATTCCCCTGGCTGCAACTTCCGCGTCTATCGTGCGCTGGCTACCGTCCGCAGCCGGGTAAGTCAGATGTACCGGATAGCGGTCATCCTTACGCACATTTCGCTGAACCGTGGTCCATGGACCGGCCAGTGTGACATTCCATTCACTCGGGTCGCTGAAAAGTTTGGGGGGCTTTTCGTTTTCTTTCGCAGAAATTGGCCGCACTACAAGTAGCAGGCCGAGAAACACAAGGCGTATTGTTGGGTGATTAAAGATTCTCATTGGCTACTGAACCTGTCTTTTCCGAAATTGACACTACACCATTATAAGGCAGAATTGACAATTTGCGTGGTGAATACATGTTGCCCTTGTCTGAACCCCGGATACCCTGCACTATCGGTTAAGGCAAGCCCAATTTCAACCGGACTTCTGAAATGCAAACAGAGCGAAGTAACAAATACATAAGACTGTTGGAGAAGCACTGTTCGAGGCTGGAGGTCAACACCGAACCGTCAATACTTGCCAGCCATGGTTGTGACTGGACCCGGTTTCGTAAACCGGATCCCGCGGCCATTGTTTTTCCCCGTTCCAGACAGGATGTTGCCAGGCTTGTTGGGGTCTCGGTGGAATATCGGATTCCCCTGGTTCCATCCGGTGGCCGCACCGGCTTGAGCGGTGGTGCGATCGCAGACGCCGGTGAGGTGGTGGTTTCATTTGACCGTATGCGCCGGATCATTGACTTCAATGCGGTGGACCGCACCTTGACGGTAGAAGCGGGAGTTGTCACACAGGCCGTGCAGGATTACGCCCGGCAAAAACGCCTGTATTACCCGGTCAGTTTTGCTTCTGAAGGCTCGTCACAAATAGGCGGCAATATTGCCACCAATGCTGGAGGAACACGGGTCTTGCGTTACGGGTC
>Ga0255052_10000915_pt1 | contig 22928 bp, 22 predicted proteins | sample JV7_2_21_MG_FD_188632 | JGI IMG/M metagenome (GOLD analysis project Ga0255052, IMG submission 188632) | Seawater microbial communities from Jervis Inlet, British Columbia, Canada - JV7_2_21 | ecosystem: Environmental > Aquatic > Marine > Inlet | place: Canada: British Columbia | collected... | reverse complement strand
ATAAGTTTGATGGTGAAATTAACCGCCACAAGGTAACCTTCCTGGTAGATACCGGTGCCACGATTACGGCAATACCCGGCGAACTGCAACAAAAACTAGGATTGAAAGCTGGTCCTGCAACCTCGGTATCAACAGCAAACGGGCTCACCACCGCATATTTGACCCGGCTCGATCAGCTCTCAATCGGAGACATCGAACTTTTCGACGTCAATGCCAGCATTATTCCGGGAATGGGCGTCGATGAAATTCTACTTGGAATGAACGTATTAAAGCACTTCGAACTGGTACAAAGAGGCAATGAACTGATAATTCGCCAATATCGATAAAAGTTCCACGAAATATAACAAAAGTAAATTTTTTCAAAAAACCGTCAGTTTTTCTGAACTTTATGGAAAATCACCTCCTCTAAACTCGCGTAATGGGGAAATAACCAGTACAACCAAATTTTAAACCTGAGGATAAATTAATGATTACAGCTAAGAAAACCACCGGAATCGCTCTTGCTGCCGCTGCAGCTGCCATGTTCGCCGTTGCACCAATGAGCGCTACTGCTGGTGAAAAAGCAGGCAAATGCTTCAACGTCAATTCTTGTAAAGGCACCAGCGCTTGTGCAACCGCAACTTCAAGCTGTGCAGGTCAAAACTCCTGTGCTGGACAGGGTTGGGTCAAACGCACCAAGACTGAGTGTGAATCTGCGGGCGGCAACTTCGAAGCTTAAGCTGTATTTCTCAGTTTTTAAAAATGCACCGACCGCGTCGGTGCATTTTTTTTGCCCGCTAGATACAATAAATACCGATACAAGCCCGGACCCCCATCCATGACACAGCCCTCGGATAAACCTTTTCTCGGATTCGGTTTGGGCCTGCGTGCTGAACATTACCAGGATATCCTCGAACACAAGCCAAAAAATATCGACTGGTTTGAAGTCTTAAGCGAGAACTACATGATCGACGGTGGCAAGCCACTCTATTTCCTCGACGCAATCCGCCAGGATTATCCAATGGTCATGCACGGTGTATCGATGTCGTTAGGCACTACCGACGAAATTGATTTTGAATACCTGAAACAGTTAAAAGCTTTAATCGATCGGATAGAGCCGCGCTGGTTTTCCGACCATCTCTGCTGGACCGGTGCCGACCATAAAAATATGCACGATTTACTGCCACTGCCATATACCGAGGAAGCCATCAATCATGTCGCCGAGCGCATATCGAGGGTACAGGATTTTCTGGGTCAACAAATGCTGATCGAAAACCTGTCAAGTTATATCACTTACTGTGAAGACGCGATGCCCGAATGGGAATTTCTCGCAGCAATTGCAAACAAGGCAGATTGCTACCTGCTGCTTGATGTCAACAACATCTACGTGAGCAGCTATAACCACCACTACGATCCGGTCGAATACCTCGCAGGGGTGCCAATCGACCGGGTATGGCAGCACCACCTCGCCGGCCATACCAATGATGGCAACCTGATCATCGACACCCACGATCAGGACATTATCGATCCCGTATGGTCGCTTTACGAAGAAACCGCGAAGCGTTTCGGTCCGGTTTCAACCATGATTGAACGCGATGGCAATATCCCCGAACTCAACAAGGTGCTGACCGAGCTGGATCACGCTCGTCGAATCGCCGAGCCATACTACCAGGCCTGACAATGTCTCATTTACGTGACCTGCAACTGCGCTTCCTGGATTACCTGATCGATGGTTCGGAAGATATCGAACAGGATATTATCAGCACCGAGAATGCGATCGCGGAACACCGACTCGGTACCTACTACAACGCCTATCGTATTCGCCTGATCGACTGCCTTGCCGTCGACTACTCCGCACTGGAAAAGTACGTCGGCCGAGAAGCCTTTGAAAACATGGCGCTCGATTACCTGCAACACTTCCCGTCTTCCCATCCTTCGGTGCGTTGGTTCGGCGAAAATCTACCGACCTATTTAGGTGACATTTATAGCGGCAAGGAGGCCGAGTTTTTGGAGGAACTGGTGCGTTACGAATGGGCACAAACCATGGTTTTCGATGCGGCCGACAGTACGCAGTTACTCCAGCTCGAAGACATGGCTGCAGTTCCGGCCGATGCCTGGCCAGGACTTAAATTCAAATTCAAGCCAGCGTTAGTCTGGCTCGATCTGCACTGGAACGTGCCGTTGATCGAAAACGCACTGGATACGGGTACCGAGGTACCTCAAAAGCAGCGTGCTGATTTCCCACATCGCTGGGTGCTTTGGCGCCGGGACATGAAAATCCAGTGGCGCTCACTCGAAGTTCACGAAGCCTGGGCCATCGAACAGGCAGCCAGCGGCGCAAACTTTGCCGCAATCTGTGAAGGCCTGCTCGAATGGATTGATGAACAGCAGGTAGCCCTGGTAGCCGTGGGGTTTCTGAAACAATGGGTGGGTGACCAACTGGTTATGAACCTCGGCAATGACTAGCGTGGACCGCTATTTTTAGTGTTAATATGATGCTTGAACCAGGGCAACGTAGTAAGCAACTGGAAATAACGATTAATCTGATAAGCCGCTGAACATAAGGAATCATCCCATGCCAAATCCTGACCTCAAATTAAAGGATCTCGATATTTTCCACGGTTTCATCCGTCGCCATATCGGCCCCGGAGCGGAAGACGAAACCGCGATGCTCGCCGAGCTGGGCATGGAAAGTGTCGATGAACTGCTCGACAAGGTTGTTCCTGAATCGATTCGCCGGCGCAAGCCACTTGAAATCAAGGCCAGTCTCTCGGAGCGCCAGGTGCTGAATCGCCTCTATCAGATATCTATTCGCAACCAGCTGTTTAAAACATTTATCGGTATGGGTTACCACAATACCCATACGCCCACCGTAATCGAACGAAACCTGTTACGGAACCCAGCCTGGTACACTGCCTATACCCCCTACCAGGCTGAAATTTCCCAGGGTCGGCTCGAAGCCTTGCTGAATTTTCAGACCATGATCAGCGATCTGACCGGGATGGAGCTCGCCAATGCTTCGGTACTCGATGAGGCTACCGCGGCAGCCGAAGCCATGGCCATGTGTCACCGTTTGTCGAAAAGCAAAAGCGACGTTTTCTATATCGCCGACAGTTGCCACCCGCAAACCATCGAAGTGGTAACCAATCGTGCCAGGCATATGGGCATCAAGTGTGTGATCGGTGATGCTTTTGCAGCCGCCGAAAATCCCGAATTGTTTGGAGTTCTGTTGCAATACCCCTGTTCCATCGGCGAGATTCACGACTACAGTGAGCTGGTAAAGCAGATTCATGACAAGCAGGGACTGGTCGCGGTCGCGGCGGATTTGCTTAGCCTGACACTGTTGACTCCGCCCGGAGAATTCGACGCCGACATCGTGGTCGGCAGTTCACAACGCTTCGGCGTACCGCTCGGTTATGGCGGACCACATGCGGCGTTCATGGCAACGCGCGAAGCCTATAAACGGTCGCTGCCGGGCCGCCTGATCGGGGTTTCCCAGGACAGTCGCAACGAACCGGCATTGCGGCTCGCACTACAAACCCGCGAGCAGCATATCCGCCGTGAAAAAGCGACCAGTAATATTTGTACCGCCCAGGCCTTGCTCGCAATCATGGCAAGCATGTACGCGGTATACCACGGACCCGCAGAACTTCGCCGCATCGCACAACGCATCAATCGCCTGACGGTATTGCTCGCCGCAGGATTACGCGAACTGGGACTGGATGTTCAAACCGAGCATTTCTTCGACACCATTACCGTAAGAACCGGGAATGCGACCGAGTTCATCATGGCCGCGGCACGTGCTGAAAAAATCAACCTGCGCCAGGTCAACGATGCGACCATTGGAATTTCGCTGGACGAAATTGCCACTCGTGCAAACATTAAGACCCTGTTTAACGTGTTTACCCACGATCATGGGGACCAGGTCACGGTTACCGCACTGGACGAGAAGGCCGGCAGCAGCCTGCCACCGGCACTTGTACGAACCAGTGAATTCTTAACCCATCCGGTCTTCAACAGTCATCATTCCGAAACCGACCTGATGCGCTACATGCGTAAGCTTGCGGACAAGGACCTCGCGCTCGATCGCAGCATGATTCCACTCGGCTCCTGCACCATGAAATTGAACTCGGCTACCCAGTTAATTCCGGTGACCTGGCCCGGCTTTGGACGTATCCATCCTTACGTACCGCTGGATCAGGCCCAGGGTTACCAGCAGTTAATTACCGAGCTCGAGCAGATGCTGTGCGCCTGTACCGGTTACGACGCCATTTCGCTGCAGCCTAATTCGGGGGCGCAAGGCGAATATGCCGGGCTACTTGCGATCAAGTCCTACCATGAGAGTCGCGGTGAAGGGCATCGCAATATCTGCGTGATCCCGGCCTCGGCACATGGCACAAACCCGGCCTCGGCACAGATGGCCGGCATGAAAGTGGTCGTCGTCGGTAGTGCAAAATCGGGTAACATCGATATGGACGATCTCAAGGCCAAGTGCGAGAAACATAGCGAAAACCTGGCCGCGATCATGATTACCTATCCGTCGACCCATGGTGTTTTCGAAGATGACGTGACCGAAGTCTGCGAACTCATTCATCAGCATGGTGGCCAGGTTTACATCGATGGGGCCAACATGAACGCAATGGTCGGAGTTTGTGCACCGGGTAAGTTCGGTGGCGATGTTTCGCATCTGAATTTGCACAAGACGTTTAGTATTCCACATGGTGGCGGGGGGCCCGGCGTCGGTCCGATTGGTGTCAAAGAACACCTGAAACCATTCCTGCCATCCACCAGCCAGAATCACAACGGTGGAATCAACAAGGTCTCTGCTGCTCCGTTTGGCAGTGCCGGCATTCTGCCGATCAGCTGGGCATACATTTCGCTGCTAGGGCGTGTCGGATTACCCAAGGCGACCGCAACCGCTATTTTAAACGCGAATTATATTGCGAAACGCCTAAACGACCATTTTCCGATTCTCTACACCGGACCCAATGGCCTCGTTGCACACGAATGTATTATCGATACGCGCGTGGTCAAGGAATGCGGTATCACCGTGGATGATATCGCCAAGCGCCTGATCGACTATGGTTTCCATGCCCCAACCATGTCATTCCCGGTCCCCGGTACGCTGATGATTGAACCGACCGAGTCGGAATCCAAAGAGGAAATCGATCGTTTTTGCGAAGCAATGATCTCGATTCGGGGTGAAATTCGTGAAATTGAGGAAGGCCGCATGGATCCCGAAGACAATCCACTGAAAAACGCCCCACACACGATCGATATGGTTTGTGCAGACGAGTGGACTCACGCTTATAGTCGCGAACAGGCATCTTACCCGCTGGCTTCGTTACGCGCTTACAAGTACTGGTCGCCAGTCGGCCGGGTGGATAATGTTTTTGGTGACACACATCTGATCTGCTCTTGCCCACCGCTGTCGGCTTACATCGACGACGAAGCGTAATCAGGCAACAGCACGGCGTCTCCAGCAAACATACTGGTGCATTTAATGCCCTGCTCTGGCGTTATACTCTGGCCTTGCACTGAGATAGGATTGCCCGATGGCGATTAGCGTTTTTGATTTGTTTTCAATTGGTATAGGACCGTCGAGCTCGCACACGGTGGGGCCGATGCGTGCCGCGCAAAAATTCGTCCAGGGTCTCAAGCAAGATAATCTGCTGGGCGAGGTCGTAAAAGTTAGAACCGACCTGTATGGATCGCTTGGCGCTACCGGCAAGGGGCATGGCAGTGACAAGGCGGTGATGTTGGGCCTCGAGGGTGAGCTGCCTGAATCGGTCGATACCGGCAGCGTCGAATCCAGGCTGGAGTCGATCCGATCGACCCGGCAATTGAATTTGTACGGCGAGCACCCAGTCAAGTTCGACGAGAAAAAGCAGCTGGTGATGCATCGTCGCGAAACCCTGCCGTTCCATTCCAATGGTATGACTTTTGGTGCCTTCGATGCAAAGGATGAAGAGCTGCGAAGCTCCACTTTCTACTCGGTGGGCGGCGGCTTCATCGTCGATGAAAGCGCACAGGGCAGCGATCGCATTGTCGAGGACGACACTAAACTGCGTTATCCATTCTTAAGCGCGGTTGACCTGCTGATCCATTGTGCCAATCACGATATGTCGATCAGCGACCTGATGATGGAAAATGAAAAAACCTGGCGTAGCAAGGAAGAAATTCGCCATGGGCTACTCGAGATCTGGAAAGTAATGCGCAGCTGCGTCAACAATGGTTGTCGCAACGAAGGCATTTTACCGGGTGGCATGAAGGTCAAGCGACGCGCGGCGGATTTATCCCGCAAGCTCAGGGGCGAGCCCGGCATCACCTATAAAGATCCGCTGGTGACGCTGGACTGGGTTAATCTGTGGGCACTTGCCGTCAACGAGGAAAATGCGGCCGGCGGGCGCGTAGTTACCGCACCAACCAATGGTGCCGCAGGGATCATCCCGGCGGTAATGCATTACTACCAGCACTTTTACCCGGCGGCCGATGACGATGGTATCGTGCGCTTTTTACTGACCGCGGGTGCCATCGGGATTCTGTACAAGGAAAATGCGTCAATATCGGGGGCCGAAGTGGGTTGCCAGGGTGAAGTCGGTAGCGCGTGCTCGATGGCGGCGGGAGCGCTGACCGAAGTTATCGGCGGCACCCCGGAACAGGTCGAAAACGCGGCCGAGATCGGCATGGAACACAACCTGGGATTGACCTGCGATCCGGTTGGCGGGCTCGTGCAGATACCCTGTATCGAACGTAATGCAATGGCATCTGTCAAGGCAATCAATGCCGCACGAATCGCGATGCGTGGGGACGGCCAGCATTTTATATCACTCGACAAGGTTATCAAGACCATGCGCGAAACCGGTGCCGATATGAAAACCAAGTACAAAGAGACCGCACGCGGTGGCTTAGCGGTTAATATCATCGAATGTTGAGCAAACTACAAACCTGGATGGCGCCTTACCTGGGCGTACTTGGCGATCATCCCTGGCTCAAGGCCCTGGCCATCGTCCTCGTTTTTCTCGTTCTGGCGTGGATTTTCGATCGCTTTATCAGTGCCTCGCTAAAAAATCTCACCGCGCGTACTCGATTCAAGTTCGACGATGAAATAATTGATCACCTGCACAGCCCGATTCATTTCAGTGTGATTCTGATTGGCGTGGCGCTGGCGGTTAAGCTGGTAGCCATCGGGGAGCCTTACGATTTCATTATTTTTTCCAGCCTGCAAACCATCGCCTATATCGTCTGGACCGTGTTCCTGATACGCGTGGTGCGTTCCGTATTGCGGGTTGTCGCCGTTAACGATCGACACGTGGCAATCTTGCATCCGCAAACCCTGCCCCTGTTTGAAAACATCGCGTTGATCATCATTGTCGTGCTCGCGGTGTATGTCATATTCTCGGCCTGGAACGTCGATATGACCGCATGGCTGGCATCGGCCGGTATCGTTGGTATCGCGGTTGGTTTCGCCGCCAAGGACACGCTTGCCAACCTGTTTTCGGGGGTCTTTATCATGGCCGACGCTCCCTACAAGATCGGTGATTTCGTCGTGCTGGATTCAGGTGAGCGAGGAGAAATTACCCATATCGGCATCCGCAGTACCCGCCTCAGGACCCGGGATGATATCGAAATCACTGTGCCTAACTCGGTTATGGGCAATACCAAGATTATCAACGAGTCCGGTGGTCCCGCGGAGAAGTTCCGCATCCGTGTCGCGGTCGGTGTCGCCTACGGGTCCGATATCGACAAGGTACGAGAGATTTTGATGGATATTGCACTTGGCGACGAAGCGGTATGTGAAGACCCTGAACCGAGGATCCGATTTCGCACATTCGGCGCTTCAAGCCTGGATTTCGAATTACTCTGCTGGATCGAGCAACCGGTATTGCGCGGGCGTGTGCTCGACGCGCTCAACTGCCAGGTTTACAAACGTTTCATCGAAGAGAAGATCGAGATTCCCTACTCAAAGCACGACCTGTACATCAAGCAAATGCCTTCAGGGGAATAGCCGTAATCCCGTGTACGCGTCGTCATTCCCGCATTTATTGGAGTCACCCCCCGCGTAAGCGGCGGTCCGACGAATCGGAATCTTGCAATGGTTGAATGATTATAAGATCCCCGCTTACGCGGGGATGACGTCTTTAGATCAATTGACGAGCGCTGTTACGTCGATCCGCCGGTGATGTAATCAGACAGGATCAGCAAAAGCCCCAGTACCACAAAGGCGGCTCCGATAACCGCCAGGCGAGCCACCGGCTCGGAAAAGGCAATACGAGCGAGTACCGGGCTCTCCAGCCGGTCCTTCAGCCAGAACAGCCCCAGTATCGTTGACAACAGAACCACGCCAGCCAGCAGTAAAAACATCGGCTACTTCCGACAAGCCGGGGCTAGTCGCTGGAATTACTCGCCAAATACATCGACGACAGCAGCACGTACGCCGGCCACCAACTCATCGAGGGTGGCTTCGTCGGTGGTCAGCGGTGGTGCGATACAGACTACTTCGCTGCGCATGCGCGTAAACACGCCGTGATCGATCATTGCCTTGGTCATCTTCGGACCGACGCCCCACTCGGGCGGATACCAGGATTTGCTCGCCTTGTCTTCGACCAGTTCGACAGCGCACATCATGCCCTTGCCGCGCACGTTACCGACATGCGGATGACCATCCAGTTCGTCGTGTAACTTCGCCAGCAGGTACTCACCCTTGCTGGCCGCCTGCCCGGGCAGGTCATGCTTTTCTGTGTAGTCGAGCGTCGCCAACCCGACGGCACAGGTTGTCGGGTGACCGCTGTAGGTATAGGCATGCATCCACGGCTTGTCGCTGCTGCGAATGGTTTCCGCGATTTCGTCGCTGATACCGATACCGCCGAGTGGCAAATAACCGGAAGTGATCGATTTGGCGAACTGCACCAGGTCGGGTTGCACGCCGTAATGTTCAAGCGCGAACATCTTGCCGGTACGACCAAAGGCGGTGATGACTTCATCGGCGACAAAAAGCACTTCGTACTTATCGCAAATTTCGCGAATACGCGGAAAATAGTCGTCGGGCGGTACGAGAACACCACCTGCACCCTGCACCGGCTCGGCAATAAACATTGCCACGGTTTCAGGTCCCTGCGCGAGGATTTCTTTTTCCAGTTCATTGGCCGCGGCAATTCCCTGCGAAGAGCCATCTTCCGGCACCGGGTAGTGATAGGGATCGGGCGCCGGAATATGGCTGAAACCCGGAATTCTGGGCTCGAAAGAGGCCCAATAACCTGCTATCCCGGTGGCGCACATCGCCGCGAAGGTTACCCCGTGATAACCCCAGATACGACTAATAACCTTGGTCTTTTCCGGTTTGCCCTTGGCCTTCCAGTAGTAGCGCGCCAGTTTGAAATTACTGTCGGTAGCTTCTCCCCCGCCCGAAGTAAAATAAAAATTATTGATTTGCGGGTAACACATAGCGGCCAGCCGGTCGGCAAGTTCGATTGCCGGGGGATTTGAACTGCCGTTGTAGCTTGAACAAAATGCCATCTGCCGCATTTGTTGCGATGCAGCGTCCGCCAGTTCTTCGCGGCCGTGGCCACAGCTGACATTCCACAGGCAGGACAGGCCGTCGATGAAGCGATTGCCGTCAGCATCGATTAAGTGAGATCCCTCGGCCTTCACCCAAACCCGGCCACCGGCATGCGCAGGGTTGTGATGCAGCGGATGAATCATGTGCTTCTGATCTTTTTCGATAAAGGCGCTATTACTGAGTGGGGCATTCATAGGATTACTCCCTTTTCGGAATTAAAATCGACGACGCCCTGGGGACGTAACGAGACCCGTATTATAGGGGTTCGCCAGATTGATGGAACCCGCTTTGAAGGATTACTACAACAATTTTTTAGTCAGATATTCTGACCACCAACGCCGCTACAATTCTATCGCCTGAATTACCATTGATCGTCGAACACTTTGCTGGAGATGGTACTGCCGGGCATCCTGGTAGCACAGACCTGGATATGAAGCACCGGGAATTATCTGGCCTAATGTTGAACCGATTCGTCAGTGCACCCGGTATTGTGCGAGCATTGCACCACCAGCCTGGCCATGGCCTCGCTTTCTCCCAGGTATTGGGATATCTCGATGTTAACCTGCGGGTTACCCGCCCTGGCACATTCAATCTCTTTCGGAACATCTTCCGCAACGTGCCTGCCCGTAAATCAACGCGTTCAAATTCCATATTTCCGGTTTAGGGTCGGGTAAAACCAGGCTAGAGGTTTCGGCTTGCCGCTTGAACCCTGCCCTGTAACTAATTACAGTGACCAGAATATGGAAAGCTGTGATCTTATATTTACCGGGGCCAGAGTCATAGACGGCTGCAATAGCGAGTCCCGGTTTATCGATGTCGCTATCGACCGGGATCGAATTACGGCCTTAGGCGATTGTCGCCATCTGCAGGCAGATACCATTATCGACGCCAGCGGCCTCACCCTGGCACCGGGATTTATCGACTGCCACACACATGACGACCTGGCGGTATTCAAATCGCCCGATCTTCCATTCAAGATTTCGCAGGGAGTCACTACGGTCATCGCTGGAAACTGTGGCTTTAGCCTGGCACCCGTGGCAGCTACAAACGACCTGCCGCCACCTTTCCCATTGCTCGGCGAAGCAGCAGAGTTTTGTTTTCCATCGATAAAAAGCTATCGCGACGCCCTGGCACGAGCACCGGCAGCGGTTAACCTGGCACTGCTCGCGGGCCATAGCAGTTTACGCCTCGACTGCATGGCTAAGCGGCTCGATCAAACTGCAGATCAAAACGCGCTTACACAAATGCAGGAAAATCTCAGGCTGGCACTAGAACAGGGCTGCATCGGTCTCAGCACCGGGCTTGACTACCCTCCCGCACAGGCGGCTTCAACCGAAGAGGTGGTTCAGCTTGCCGGTGTACTGCGCGAGTTCAGTAGCGCTTTATATGTCACCCATATGCGTGATGAGGGCGATCACGTAACCAAAGCGGTAGAGGAAACACTGAGTATCGGTTCACGCGCAAAGGTTCCGGTGATTATTTCCCATCATAAATGTGCCGGCCCCCGCAATTACGGGCGCTCCAGGGAAACCCTGGCAATGATCGATCACGCCCGTGCCGAACATCAACCCGTGAGCTTCGACGTCTACCCGTACACGGCCAGTTCCACTTCACTGTTACCCCGGTTTATCCGCGACGCCGAAGCAGTGCTGGTTGCCGAATCAACACCACATCCCGAATGCAATGGAAAAATGCTGGATCAAATTTGCAGTAACTGGAATTGCACAGCCGAAGAAGCCTGTAGACGGCTATATCCGGCCGCGGCAATTTACTTTCAGATGGATGAGGATGATCTCGAGCGCATTATGACGCACCCCGCAGCCATGATCGGTTCCGATGGTATTGCTTCAATGCAGACCCCCCACCCCCGTTTATGGGGCACTTTTCCGCGAGTCCTGGGGCACTATGTTCGAGAAAAAAAACTGTTTGAACTCGAATCCGCTGTTCACAAGATGACTGGATTAACCGCCTCTCGATTTGGTCTCAGGAATCGCGGTAGTATCGCTGTTGGAAATTATGCCGACCTGGTGCTATTCGATCCCGAGACGATCAATGATCGCGCCAGTTTTGAAAATCCCGCACAAATCAGCGATGGCATTATCAGTGTATGGGTTAATGGCAAGCTTAGCTGGCATGATAAGACATCAACAGGTATTCGAAACGGTGTTTTTCTAACCCATTGAACCACCCAATGAAACCACTAAAAGCTCTCTTGTCGGAAGTTGCCAGTTGTCGGATATGCGAAGCCAGTTTACCCCTGGGAGCGAACCCGATACTGCAGTGCTCGGCATCTGCCAAAGTCCTGATCGCCGGGCAGGCACCCGGCAGTAAAGTTCATGCCACCGGTATTCCCTTCGACGATCGGAGTGGAGATCGCCTGCGTGACTGGATGGGGATTAGCCGCGATACTTTTTATAATGCTGGCAAGATTGCAATTCTACCGATGGGCTTTTGCTATCCTGGCACCGGTAAATCAGGCGACCTGCCACCGCGTCCCGAATGCGCAGTCCAATGGCGTGCATCCCTGCTTGGCCAAATGAAACAAATCGAACTGACGCTGGTCATGGGGCAATACGCGCAACATTATCACTTCGACTCAGGTTCGAGTTCCCTAACCGACCTGGTGAAGTCCTGGCAGGATTACTGGCCAGCCATGATACCCTTACCGCACCCGAGCCCCAGGAACAATCGCTGGCTTAAAACGAATCCCTGGTTCGAGACCGAAGTCCTGCCGGAATTGAAAACCCGGATAAAACAAGTGTTGAAAGGCCAAATCGATGAATGATGAAATTCGCAGGCGCATGTTTCGTGAAATGGAACAGAAAGCCATCTTTGACGAAGCCCGCGATGCGGCCTACAACTATGCCGACAAGGCGCTGCAACGCAACGTCTTTCCAACCCCGGAGGCAATCGAGAATCTCGCTCGCTTTGATCAGCCACTCCCTGAAGATCCAGGTGACGCGCACGAGATACTGAACCAGCTCAACGCGTTCGGATCACCAGCCACCGTGGCCCAAATCGGCGGGCGTTACTTCGGCCTGGTTAACGGCGGGGTAATACCAGCGTCACTCGCGGTGCGATGGCTCACGGATTTCTGGGATCAGAATACACCGTTGTACCTGTCATCGCCGGTCGCATCGCGGCTGGAAGAAATCACCGAAGGCTGGTTGCGTGAACTTTTTGCGCTCCCCGGCTCAACCGTAGCCGGCTATGTCAGTGGTTCCTCGATGTCGATTTTTTGTGGGCTGGCCGCGGCCAGGCAGAGGAATTTTGAACGCCTGGGTTGGGATATAAACCGCAAGGGTTTCGCTGATGCGCCACGATTACGTGTCATCACCGGTCGGCAGGCCCACGGCACCGTATCGAAGGCAATCGCGCTGCTTGGCTTTGGTATCGACAATGTCGAATGGGTCGATACCGACGACCAGGGAAGAATTGCAACCGACGCTGTTCCCGAACTTGATCAGTCGACCATCCTGATCCTGCAGGCCGGTAACGTGAACTCGGGTGCTTTCGATGATTTTTCGGCCCTGTGCGCTAAAGCCAGGCAGGCCGGGGCCTGGGTGCATGTCGACGGCGCATTCGGCCTGTGGGCCGCGGCCAGCCAACAATTGAAACACTTAACCGCGGGCATAGAACTCGCCGACTCGTGGTCGTTCGACGGCCACAAAACCCTGAACACACCTTACGACAGCGGTGTCATCATGTGTCGCGACCGCGATGCCCTGGTAAACGCGTTACACGCTTCGGGTGCTTATATCGTCTATAGCGACAACCGCGATGGTATGTTGCATACACCAGAAATGTCTCGCCGTGCACGCGTTTGCGAACTCTGGGCAGCGCTAAAATACCTGGGCAAGTCCGGTATCGATGAGCTGGTATACGGATTTCATTTGCGTGCTCGACAATTCGCCCAGGAACTCGAACAGCAAGATTTTGAAATTCTCAATGATGTCGTCTTCAACCAGGTGCTGGTGGCTTGCGGTAGTGATACGTTAACGACTGAAACGATAAAGAATATTCAACAATCTGGTGAATGTTGGGTCGGTGGTACGCAGTGGCAACAGCGCAGCGTAATCCGCGTCAGTGTTTGCTCCTGGGCGACCATGCCAGACGATGTTTCACGCTCGGTAAAAGCTTTCGTAGACGCTCGCGAGCAGGCGCGCACCACATCGGCATGAGCCTGGATAGTTTCATTTTACTGGTAGTCGCCTGTCTCGCGGTAAACCTGTCACCCGGACCTTCGGTACTGCTGGTGACATCAGTGAGTGCGGCAAGTGGGTTTAAGGCAGGCCTCTTTGCGGTCCTCGGAATGACAGCGGGCGCATTCGTTCACGTGGTACTGGCCGCGAGTGGTGTTGCCGCTGTACTTGCAACGGCGCCGCTAGCCTTCACGATAGTTCAATATCTAGGCGCGGCTTACCTGATATATCTTGGCATCGACCTGTTCCGAAGCAAGCGAAAAATCGCGAAAACAGCAGCTTACCAGGACGGCGTTAACGGCTGGCAATACTTTCGCCGCGGGTTACTGGTCGATGCGCTCAATCCCAAGATAGCGTTATTCTTTCTCGCTTTTATCCCGCAATTTTTAAGTTCGGTGGAGAATCCAGGATTCCTGATATCGCTTGTCCTGGGCTCGGTATTCCTGGTCACCGGTGCCATCGTCAATGGATCGTTCGCCTGGTTGGTTGCGGCCGGGACTACCCGTACGCACGGTAGATCCAGGGAATGGCTGCAGCGCTGGATACCAGGCAGCGTTTTGATCTTCCTGGGTTTGCGCCTGCTGTGGCAGGAAAACTAGTTACGCCCCGGGATATCGACGATAAATCCCTCGCGGCTGTAGCCATGCTTTGAATCCCGGGCACGTATTTTAACCTTGTTAATACCCTCTGGAACCAGAACCCCCGACAGCGACCGGGTAAAAGGCTGTTCATTATCGTGCGGGTGATGCAGTACCCGAGATTTTAAAACCTTACCCTCCAGGGTAACCACATCCCATTGATCGGCATAATGATCCCAGCCCTGGTCCGCATGCTCAAGCGTTACCGAAAAAGTGCAGCTGCCGGGGCATTCCACGCTGACTTCGAGAATGCTGACCTCGCCTGCATAGCTACTCGAAGACAGCAACAATAATCCCGCAATAAAACGCTTCATCGGCATGTTCCTCCATTACTCACAGGCGTGACCGCAGTTCCAGCAAATTCGGAAGGTTGAATCATTTTTCTCACCGCATTTACCACAAAACCAGGCGTCTGTTTCAGTACCTGCAAGAATATCTTCCACAATTGTCTGTGCCTGAGACAGTTTCGACTCATCCTCAATCCACAGCTCGGGCCAGGTATCGAAAGTGGGGAGATCGCCGGCACCGCCCGCGGCAAACTCGTTGACCACGACTGTTTCGATACCCTCCCCCTGCAGCACGTTTTTCATATTGAAAACGATCATGCGATTTTCGTGCGTGTACACTTTTTTCATGAATTGCGGGATTTTCGAATTAATTCGTAAGCCGCCTTGATCTGCTGAGTTTTCGCGGTCGCGTCCTTGATCATTTGTTCGGGCAGGCCTTTCGCCACCAGTTTATCCGGATGGTGTTGCGACATTAAGCGCCGATAGCTCTTCTTAAGTTCGGCATCGCTCACGCTGTCGTCGACTCCAAGTAGTCGGTAGGCATCCTTTAGCGATGTCCTGGCAGTCGCTGGATCATAATCGCTGCGCCCAAAACCAGCCCGCAGCATCTCTTCCAGGCGATTCAGCTGCGAGGCCGGGATTCCGAGATGCTGACAGATTCCGATCAGCGCGGCTTTCTCGGCCGGATGCATGACGCCATCGGCATAAGCCGCCTGTAACTGGATTTCGAGAAACATCTGGATCAGCGTTGTACGTCGATGTGTCTCGCGCCGGAACTGCTCCATGACCTCATCGATGGGAAAGTCGCTGGCCTTACCTTCATTGAAAAGTTTCTTTGCTGAACTACGCATTTCTGCACTCAGGCCGAGGCGATCCATAACTGCCTTGGCGAGGTCTATTTCATCGCGCGTGACCCTGCCATCTGCCTTGGCGATATAACCCATTACCGAGAAAGTAGCGGTGAAAAACGCCGCCTGGGTACGCTCCTGATCGGCACCCAATTCGACCTCGCCAAGCCCGCCCATGCCACGATCGAAGCTATGCCCAAAGGCGATACCCATCAGGGCTCCGAGCGGCCCGCCTATCATGAATCCGAATGCGCCACCAAGCGCTTTACCCCACCAGGCCATGGTTAGTGCTCCTTCAGCATTATTGTTCCGGTTTACGCAGTAACAGCAGGCGGTAAACTTTGAAGCGTGCGAAATTACTGCCGTTGCGTTCACCGCTAAGATACTTACGATTTATTTTTCTAATCTTCTTCTGGTACTTCCAACGCAGCAGTCTGGCCAACCAGGGATGGTTGCTGCCGTAGGCATAACCAATTAACCTGAAGGTCGGTAACAACAGTTCGCGTCCCATTTGATCAACTATATCCAGGTTGGGTGCAGTTTCATGGGTTATATCCTTATCCTCCAGCACCTCCAGTCCTGATTTTTCCAATGCGATCATAAACTTGTCGATTGGATGCCCGCCACCGATCACCGACCTGCCAGTTGCATTGGTCTTGAAAAAATCACAGATCAGTATGTAACCACCTGGATTTAAACGTTGCTGGGCATCTTCGAGTACAGTTTCGAGCGTAATGTACTGAAAGCTTTCACTGAACATAACCAGGTCAAATTTTTGATCAGCGCTAAAAGAGACATCTTCAAAACGACCCTGATGGATTTTAAAATCGTCGCCAGCCTGCTGCTGCGCTGCTTCCGACAACAGCGGACTCGGTGAAACCCCCTCAACCTGGTAACCACGTGCCAGCAATTCCGTGGCGACGCCACCTGCACCGCAACCAACGTCAAGAACCCTGTTAACACCCTCCGGGATATGGCTGAGCAGAAAGTCAGAATAGCGTTTCTGGGCCTCCGGCAAATTCTGGATACAGACTTCGAGATCATCCTGCCACAGGCCGTAATGCAAGTCGCGGGTGCCTAGAAAAAAATGAAACAGGTTTAGTCCAGCGACCAATCCAACTTCTTTCGAATCTACTTTTGAGGTCATATCGATTTCCTGGGCTAGCTGGCGATGGCGACAATTGCCGGTTGCTGCTGCTTCAGGTCCCCCGACTGAATACAACATACACCGCCACCGCCAAATTCAAACTCGACCCAGGTCATCGGCAAAAAGTCGTACTTGCGCTCCATCACTGGTTGGGAATTTCCAACTTCGATAAAGATCACGCCGTGTTCGCTCAGGAATTCACCGGCCCGCGCAAGAATACGATCGACCATCAGCAAGCCGTCGTCACCGGCGCGCAAACCTATCTCTGGTTCGTAGCGGTATTCATCGCTCAAGCTCGCCATATCCTCGGCATCAACATAGGGAGGGTTGCAGACGATCACATCAAACGGCTGCAACGGAATCGCATCAAAGAGATCAGATTCATAGAGTGTTACATCGTCACTGAGATCGTGCAATTCGAGGTTCATCCTGGCGACTTCGAGCGCATCGAGTGAAACATCAGAAGCACAAACCTCGGCCCCGGGGAAATGGTATTTCGCGGCAATAGCGATACAGCCGCTGCCGCTGCAAAGATCAAGAATGCGCTCTACCCTGCTACTATCCACCCAGGGTTCGAATCCACTGGAGATAAGCTCGGCGATCGGGGAGCGAGGCACCAGCACACGCTCATCCACGTAAAACTTAAGCCCGCAGAACCATGACTCTCGTGTAATATAGGCTGCCGGCTGACGCGACTTGACCCGCAATTGCAGGATATCGATGGCCTGTTCACGCTCAGGCAGCGTCAGGACCGTGTCAAGATAATCTTCCGGCCAGTCATAAGGCAGTGCCAGCGCATGCAGGATAAGATACCTGGCTTCGTCGAAAGCACTGACAAAACCGTGACCAAAAGTTAATTCGTGACGCAAGAACTCGCTACTTCCCCAGCGAATGAAATCGCGAATCGTGGTCAGGACTTGCAATTGTTCCGGGATCGACACGTTGTGTTTACTAGCAGTTGAAATATAATGCCGCGGATTTTACACCATAACGACCATGAATAAATCGAGTATCGCAATCGTAGCCCTGCTAGCCCTGATCGGTGGATTTTCGATTTCCTGGGTTATCAGCAGCAATAAACCGATCGAACTGGAGGCCGGCCTCTGGTTTGGTGAGCAGGCGCGCGCGTTGCCAGAATTCGAGCTCGTCGATCACACCGGCCAGGCCTTAAACAGAACGAGCTTAACCGGTAAATGGAGCCTGATGTTTTTCGGTTACACCCATTGCCCCGATATCTGCCCTGCCAGCCTGCAAACCATGAGCGACATGGTCCAGGCAATTGAAGACCCGGATGTCGCCGCCGCGCTGCGGGTTTATTTCGTATCGGTGGACCCGGAACGCGATAATTCCGAGGTCCTTGCCAGCTATGTCACTTATTTCAATCCCGACTTCACCGGTGCCACCGCGATAAAGGAGAAACTAAACCCGCTGACTCGTTCACTCGGCATCGCGCATGAAATTCGCAACAAAGTCGAAGGCAATCCCAGCTACGATGTCGACCATAGTTCCGCAATCGTTCTTATCAACCCGAAAGCTGAATTCGCAGGGTTATTCAGCGCACCGCATGACGCGCTGGCAATGGCACGCGACCTGACGCGAATCGTTGAATATAACTAATACCATTCAAATGATAATGTCCCGTCTGTCGCTGATTCTGCTGCTGATATTTTCGCCGATTGCGTTGGCCGAACTCGATATTCGTGATCCCTGGATTAAAAACCTGCCGCCGTCGGTTCCGGTCCGCGCAGGTTATATGACAATCCATAACCCGCAATCGAAAGCCGTCAGTATCGTTTCACTGCGCAGCGATGCGTTTGCCAGTATTGAAATTCATCAGTCGATCGAACAGGACGGCATGATGCGCATGGAACAGCTGCCGAACTTAAAAATCGAGTCCAATTCAAGCGTGCAACTGGCACCGGGTGGACTACATTTAATGATGATGAATCCGAGCGAGCCGACACAACCGGGCGATCTGCTCGAAATTGTAATCGTGCTCGATGACGGGTCCGAACAAAGAGTCGAAATGCAGGTGATAAGATAGCGATGGCCGAGTTAAGTAAAAAACAGAAGTTTCTAAAAGCGCTGTTCTACGTCATGCCGCACCATGCGGTATCACGTGTGGTTTACTTTATTACGCGTCTAAAGGGTCCGCAGGTTGCGCCGATGATCACCTGGTTTATAAAGAAATATGGCGTCAATATGGACGAGGCCGGAGAGTCTGAAGTCGGGTATTACCAGACCTTCAACGAGTTTTTTATCCGACCATTAAAAGCCAGCATTCGACCCATTGCACCCGGTGAAAATACTCTCGCCTGCCCATGTGACGGCACGGTATCGCAAGCGGGACCGATTCGTGCGGGTGCCATCATGCAGGCCAAGGGCCGCGGTTACAGCGCGCTCGAACTGCTCGGTGGCGACAAGACTATGGCGGCCGAGTTTGCCGATGGTAACTTCGCGACCATTTACCTTGCGCCTTACAATTACCACCGCGTACATATGCCAATAGGCGCCAATATGAAACGAATGATTCATGTTCCTGGTCGTTTGTTCAGCGTAGCGCAGTGGACCGTCGAAGAAATTCCCCGCCTGTTCGCGCGCAACGAGCGACTAGCCTGCTACTTTGAAACCGCGGCTGGTCCCATGGTGATGGTATTGGTAGGGGCGATAAATGTCGCCGCGATCGAAACCGTCTGGAGTGGTCTGGTGACGCCTCCACGTGGCAAGAAAATCAGCGAGTTTGACTATAGCCATACGCGCAAGGAAATATCCAAGGGGGCTGAGATGGGCCGCTTCAACATGGGCTCAACCGTCATACTGCTAACCGGTAAAAACGTGGAATGGTTACCCCACATCGCGCCCGGCCTAACCGTCAAAATGGGTCAACTCATCGGCCACTTCCCAACCTGATACTTCGGACGTCATCCCTTCCGCTGAATACAAAGAAGTTCAGACACCAGGCTGTCCCAGGCGGGAAAGTTCGCAAAAGACGCTCCCAACCGGCGCAAGCGCCGGTTGGTCCATCCATGGAATCGCTTGGAGCCCGAAGTATCGGACCGCGGCATCCTGCCTCGCTACACTTTTGCAAACTTCCCCCCTTGAACAGCTGCATTATCGAGGCGTGGGTGTCGGGGCTTTTTTGCGGGACGCTGCGCGACAGGGACGTCGCGCGCGAGCCTACATGGACGTATTTACGGCGATCCCGCAAAAATGCCCCGATGCCCGCGCCGGTGGCAGGTTAATATCAAAAAAGATGGGATGCGATTGCTGGTTTAGTCGGTGAAGGTCAGTGCCTGGTCGATTGAATCGAGTTCGAGTAAGACCATTAGCAAGCGATCGAGGCCGAGCGCGACCCCGGCGCAATCGTCCAGTCCTGACTCAAGTGCGGCGAGCAGACGCTCATCAATCGCATGCTGCGGCAATCCTTTTTGCGCGCGCGCTGCATTGTCCTGTTCAAAACGTGCACGTTGCTCATCGGCATCGGTGAGCTCGGAGAAGCCGTTGGCGAGTTCGATGCCGTTGAAAAACAATTCGAAGCGCTCGGCTACGCTGTTGTCGTCCTCCCTGACACGTGCCAATGCGGCCTGAGATAGCGGGTAATCGTAAACAAACTGGTAGCCTTGCATGGTCGGGGCGATAACCACCCCCAGCAAAAGGTCGAGACACTGGTCAAAATCTAATTCCGCAAGGTTCGTACCTGGAACCGACTTTGCACAATGGCCCCTGAGTTCTTCCAGCGTGACCTCGTCGACACCGAGGTCCATTACCTGCCTAAATAAATCCTTGTAGGTAATTCGGGTAAAGCTGCATTGGCGCAGACTCAAAGTGGTAATCAATAATTCCATCTCGTCCATGAGCTGGTGGTAGTCATATCCAGTCCGGTACCATTCCAGCAAGCTGAACTCCGGATGATGCAGGCGTCCTGCTTCGCCCTGTCGGAAGGCATGGGTGATCTGGAAAATCGAGCCGCAGCCTGCAGCCAAAAGGCGTTTCATTGCAAATTCGGGGGAAGTCTGCAGATAAAACGGAATTTCGAAACCAGGCACTTCAATTGTAGCGATCTGGACATCAGTGTTGGTGGTCGACGCCAGCACAGGAGTTTCGACTTCGAGGCAACCACGGGTATTGAAAAAAGAGCGGATCTGGCGATAAATCCTTGCTCTTTCGCGAATGACCTGCAGGCTCGCAGATGGCTGCCAATTCATCAGGAAATTGAATTTCCGGCTACTTCTTTACCCGCGACATGTACTCGCCAGAACGCGTATCCACCTTTACCAGCTCGCCGATCTCAAGGAACAACGGCACCTTGACCACGGCACCGGTTTCCAGAGTCGCCGGCTTGGTACCCCCCTGAGCAGTATCACCTTTCAAGCCAGGGTCCGTGTCGGAGATTTCAAGCTCGACAAAATTAGGCGGTGTCACCCCGATCGGACTGCCGTTGTAAAGCGTAACTTCACAATTATCCTGTGCTTTAAGCCATTGCCTGGCGTCACCAACGGCGTTGGCATCAGCAGCCTGTTGTTCGTAGGATTGCGGATCCATGAAATGCCAGAATTCGCCGTCGCTATAAAGGTATTGCATTTCGGTATCGACGACGTCGGCTGCGTCAACCGAATCACCTGATTTAAAGGTCTTATCCAGCACCCGCCCCGTTTTGAGGTTGCGGATTTTGACACGGTTGAACGCCTGCCCTTTCCCAGGCTTGACGAATTCATTTTCGATGATTGCGCAGGGATCACCGTCTAGCATTATCTTCAAACCGCTGCGAAATTCGTTAGTGCTGTAGCTTGCCATTTCCGTCCCGATCGAAAAAACGCCAATCATACCGGAATCTATGTTTGATTCGTAGTTATCGTCTATTATTGGTGACTAGCATAATTGTTTTATATCACCGCCGAAGTATATGGAAAACGAAGAAAAACTGATTCGCCTGCTGATCGTCGACGAAGGGTTTCACAAGGCTGAACAAATAACCAGTTCATTGCGCGCCATCGGCATGCATGTGCGCGCTGAATTCGCCGAAAATAGCGAAGATATGTGCGATATCCTGGAAAACAAAGTCCTCGATCTGGTGCTGTTTTCAATCGACCTGCCCGAGTTTACGCTGAGCCAGGGTCAGCACCTTATCCGTGAGTGCGGACGTCACGTGGCGCTGATCGCAATGGCAGAAAAAGTCGACACCGAAGTTATCGTTACCGCAATCGACGAAGGTGCACAGGATGTTGTCGCCAGTGATAGCCTTGAACACCTGATCCAGGTGATTAAACGCGAAGCTTATAATATCAATATCTGGCGACGCGCGATGCGGCTTGAACTTGAATTCCAGGAAAGCGAGAAACGATGTCAAAATCTGCTGTCACATTCCAAGGACGCGGTTGCCTATGTTCACGAAGGCATGCATATTTTTGCCAACCAGGTTTACATGGAACTGTTCGGTAATGCGGATTTCGATGAACTCGAGGGCACTCCGATTATTGACATGGTTGACGCCTCGCAACAGAGTCAACTGAAAACCTTTTTACGTGAACTCAGTAAAAACGAAAACGACACCAACGAACTCGAGTTACAGCTGATTCACAGCAGTGGCGAGCGCATATCGGCAACACTTGAATTTTCTCGAGCCAGTTATGACGGCGAACCCTGTACCCAGATTTTAATTCGTTCAGGCGCGGATACTTCGGAGCTTGAGGAACAGATTAACTACCTGCACCAGCACGACCTGATATCCGGATTGTATAACCGTCAGTTTTTCATGGACGAGCTAAAGACCTCGATCACACAAGCGATCAATGGCAAACATCAGTCGGCAATTATTTATATCGCCATCGACAATTTCCAGTCGATCCGCGATAGGGTCGGAATTTCCGGTTGCGATACATTGACTAGCGATATCGCCACGATACTGACCGAAAACGCTGCTGAAGAAGACATTATTGCCCGCTTCGGCGCCTATTCCTATACCTGCCTAAGTAAAATCCAGGACAGGCAACTGGCTGAGGAAATGGCTGTCAAAATACCCAAACTGGTCGAAGAACATATATCGGAGATTGGAAATCAGTCGATTAGCACAACCTGCAGTACATCAGTGGTATTTATCGACGAAAATTCGCCTGACAATCCAAACGAAATCATATCCCGTGCCGAAAAAACCTGCGATGAAATCCAGAAACTCGGCGGTAATCAATCAAAAACCTATATTCCAAAAGCGGGAGAAATGACCCAGGATGAAGAAGACGGAATTACTGCGAGCCTGATCAAGGATGCGCTA
>Ga0255052_10000912_pt1 | contig 22966 bp, 12 predicted proteins | sample JV7_2_21_MG_FD_188632 | JGI IMG/M metagenome (GOLD analysis project Ga0255052, IMG submission 188632) | Seawater microbial communities from Jervis Inlet, British Columbia, Canada - JV7_2_21 | ecosystem: Environmental > Aquatic > Marine > Inlet | place: Canada: British Columbia | collected... | reverse complement strand
AGGCCGCGGGAAGCATGTGCCTCGGCCAGATCGGGATTCAGTTCAAGCGCCTTCTGGCTCGCCTCCCTGGCTTTGACACGATATGTGTCCTGAGGATCGACGTACATGATCAAGAAAGAGTGGCAATCGGCATAGCCGGCCCAGGCCAGTGCAAATTCCGGATCTATCTCTATCGCCTGACGAAACATCTGTTGGGCGAACTCGATATCATTTTTGCGAAAACGATTGAAGAACTGCCGTCCACGGAGGTAGTACTCGTATGCATTAACATCCTGGCTGGAACTCGTCCTGATCGCAGATTGCTCGTGAGGACTTAATGTCTCTACCAGCGATTCCGCGATGCATCGAGCGATGTCATCCTGGATGGCGAAGATATCCTGCAGTTCCTCGTCAAAACTCTTTGACCAGACATGATAACCATCGGCGACATTTATCAGCTGCGCCGTGATCCGCAGCCGATTCTCAGCCTTCCTGACGCTGCCCTCGAGCACGGTTTGCACACCCAGGCGATCACCAATATCGCGAATGTCGCCCGAACCTTTGTTGAACTGAAAAGATGAGGTGCGAGCCACAACATGTAGTTTTTTAATTCTCGTTAACGCGTTAAGAATCTCCTCTGCCACACCTTCACAGAAATAGCCCTGGTCTTTTTCGGGGCTCATGTCGACAAAAGGAAGCACGGCAATGGAGGGGGTTGCGGATCCGACCGATAGGGACTCCCGTCGCGAGACTGCCGCTGCCATCCCGGAGTCGCGCTTGAAGCCTTTGGGGCTGAGGTCGTAAAACCAGGACACGATCATTGCCAGCGGAAAACCCGCAATAGCCGTAATCACCAGCGCTGTCATTGCCCGATCCGGAAGATGCAGCGGTGCGAACGTAACCTCACCGATCTGCAATAGTATCCAGGCGACCACTGCGTAAGCGGCGGCCGCACTATATACCTTGCGACGCTTCAGTTCGCTCAGGAAAAAGGAAATTCGTGGTAATAGACTATTTTTCATTGGCGCTGAACGGACTTCGAATCGACAATTATAACCCGCGATCTCACCGCTGCCCCGTACTCATTAGCCTATTCACGACGTTTCAGATACCACCATGCGACAATGCCCGCAATAGCGTACAGCGCTGCCATTGCTGCGTTGCCCGCCACGCCGCCCTGGATCGTTATGTGCGATTCTGCGGTGGCAGCATAGTAGGTTCGCAACAACGAATTGCCCGCGAGCAACGCAAAAACGCCGAGGGCGACCCAGCCCGCGTTGCGCCAGCGACCGGTTCCTGCCAGTCCGCCAATGGCGCCCGCTGCGTACCAGACGAAAGGCACGGTCGGTGAGGCCGCGACCAGCGTGGGGGCAGCAAATGCGAGCGGTACCAACAACGGCGGTGCCTTATTCTCGCGCACCGCCCGGTAGCATAGCCACAGGTTGAACAGCCCGCCGCCGAAAAACAGCCCGTATTTCAGCAGCATTATCCACACGCCGCCGGTAAAGCCGGCAAAGATCAGCGACCGCATCATCACGGCGGCGATGAGACCCAGGAAAAGAAACTTCGCCGGATAGACTTTTAGAATTGTTTCTTTGACGGCGGGCGGCCAGGTGCTGCGATGATTGCGCAGGTTCGGACCACCGAGAATGATCGCCATCGCGATGACCCATACCACCACCATCGGCCCGATCGAGAATATCGAGGGCTGCATTGCAAGGGCGTAAAGGCCCGGGACCACCGCAAACCCGTGGCCCACAACAACTCCAGGCGAACAGAGAATCGCGATCAGCGTCGCGCGGGCAATACCCCTCATCGTGCGCCCCGGGATCAGGCCGCAGACGTACCAGCAGATGAAGGCAATCGCCAGGCTGCCGGCGAAGACAAGTCCCATGCTCATCACATACTCCCTGCAACGCGTGCTCGTAGAATAGCCGCACTTTGTCGGGGGCGCGAGCGCCGCTTGCCGAACGCCGGTGCAAACGGTTTCGCAAGAATTCGATCTCGTCGCACTAATTGCAGCGGACGATAGAGCCGATCAGACCGAGACAGATGGTGACGAGCGTGTTGCAATGCTTCCTTGTGCCGCGGCAAAATGGACCCCGTGCTAACGTCGCAGGGATACGCAAAGATCAAACAGAGCGGCTTGGCTGCCTGCAATCAACAGGCTCGGACTGCGGGCCACCGGGAAATATGTCGCTAGATGATAAACGAGTATCCGGCCTGGTTCCGTCGAATGGGATTCTTTCGAATTGCTGTTGTTGCAGTTTTTCTGCAGGCCGCAACTGGCATCGCACAAACGGCCGAAGAAGGCGCGGACGATCCCGCTGACACCGAGCTTACGGTAGAAGAAGAGATTGCGGCCGACATTGACGGATCGATCGACGATGCCGACAGTTCCATTGAAATCAAGGCGATAGAACGTGGCTTCAATCTGACTGCGGATGTTCGTGCCGGCTACACGCAATCCAATATCGATAACCGGGATAGCGGTAGCATGGTGGATGATCGTCTGCGCGCTCGCTGGCGCATGCGCAGTACATTCGGCATTCTGCCCTACCTCCGCGGATCCGTTCGTATGGCCGGTCTTTGCTCCGACGACGAATGCAGTCCCAATTTTGTGCTGGAGAATTCTATTCCAACGCCGAACGGCATGGCAGACGGCGATATTACGCTCGACGAAGCCTATCTTCACTGGTACCGACTGAACAAATTCGACCTCGCACTGGGCCGGATGCAAACAAAATTCGTAGCACGCGGAGGCGTGTTCGCCAAATCCCTGGATCGCAACGATAGCAACAACACGAATGTCAACTGGACCGACGGCTTACACACGACCTATCGCGCCAGGCACGGCTGGGTATCGCACCTGATTGTGCAACACAATGCCGCGGAGGGCGCCACGAATATTCGCCGTGGACCTCTGGACTTCCATGACAGTGGCGCCCGCGCCAGCTATTTTGTCGCCTTCGAAAATCTGGAGCGCAGACCGTTGTTCCTGCAAAGGGGCCTGGACATTTCGTACCTGCCGAAGTCACTTCTGAAGGACGGCACACAGTCTGGCCGGCGCGAGGACTACTACGGCTTCGTTATCAGAAGCTCGAACCGCTGGCCGGAGCGCAACGATGGCACGAGGCTGCGTGTTGCTGCAGAAGTGGGCTACGCACCTGAGACGCAAACCCGGGCGGCAGCCGGGCTTGCCGGCGATGGCGACGTCGACGGGCTGGCGTGGAATTTCGTTGTTAGTGTGATGGACTTCATTCCTGACCACAATGTAGGTCTGAATTTTGGTCGGGTCGGCGCCGGCTGGTTGTTGTCGCCGCAGTTCAGACAAAACGAATCGCTCGTGGAAATACGATATCAATGGCGCAAGACCAAAAACCTCGCCCTCGATTTTCGGGTGCGTCAGCGCGAAGAGCTCGAACAACTGGTGTTTGGCGACCGCAAGCGCAAGGAACTGGACTTCTTCATACGATTTACCTGGGGCGGAACCCTGCTCTAGCAGCCTGTTGAAAAAAGCCTCAGGCGAGTGCGAGACAAGGCAAGAATCGGCGAAAAAGCGCAGTGTATATGCAATTCACGGCTACGCCGCCCCGCATTTTGAGCGCAATCCGCCCGCATCAGCAACAGTACGATAATGGTCGGTGCGGATTGATCTTTAGTGACTTTGTCTCGATCCGCGCCGCTGTAACGCGGTATCGCGCCGAATGAAGCTCATTTCAACAAGCTGCTAGGGCGCAATGACTCCGCCGTAAGCAATACCCGTCAGTCTCGCCATATCGGTCTTGAACGTCGTTAGATCGTCAATGTTGAATTCCCGGAGATGACGGTGACCTGCTGCCCTCGCCAGTACCGTCATCAGCTCTACCGACGAGTTCAGAAACTGCGCCAGCCGTTCGGCAGCGATATCCACGGGAAGGCGGGCACGCAGATGCGGCTTTTGCGTGGCGATGCCGACCGGGCAGTTATTCGTATGGCACGCTCGCATACCCAGGCATCCGATAGCCTGAATCGCCGCGTTTGATATCGCTACGCCATCGGCGCCAAGTGCCATTGCTTTCGCGAAGTCCGCCGGATGCCGCAGCCCGCCGGTTATGATGAGGGTGACATTGGCTGCGCCGCAGGAATCGAGATGTTTCCGCGCGCGGGCCAATGCCGGAATCGTCGGCACGGAAATGTTATCGCGGAAGATCAGCGGTGCGGCGCCCGTGCCACCGCCACGACCGTCCAGTATTACGTAATCAACACCGATTTCGAGAGCTGCGTCGATGTCTTTTTCGATGTGCTGCGCCGATAATTTGAATCCGACCGGTATACCACCCGTGTTAACTCTCACCTCATCCGCGAATTCCTTATATTGCCCGAGTTCGGTCCAGTCCGGAAAACGAGCCGGCGAGATGGCGGGTTCGCCCTCGGGCAACTCACGGACTTCGGCGATTTTTCCTTTGACCTTGACGCCGGGCAGATGCCCTCCGGTCCCGGTCTTGGCGCCCTGGCCGCCTTTAAAGTGGAACGCCTGGGTTCTCTGCACCTTGTCCCAGGAAAAACCGAATCGAGCTGACGCGAGTTCGTAAAAATACCTGGAGTTTGCCGCCTGTTCTTCCGGTAGCATGCCCCCCTCGCCGGAACAAATGCCGGTGCCAGCCAGCTCGGCTCCTGTGGAGAGTGCGACTTTTGCCTCTTCCGACAACGCCCCGAAACTCATATCGGAAACGAATAGCGGAATATCCAGCCGGAGTGGCCGCCTGGCCCCGGCACCGATGACGATATCAGTGCCGACCTGCTCATCGTCGAGTAGCGGCAGCTTGTGCAGTTGCCCCACGACAAATTGCAGATCGTCCCACTTCGGCAAACTGTCACGTGGTACACCCATCGCCGCTGCCGGACCATGATGTCCGACTTTGCTCAAACCGTCGTTCGCCAGCTTGCGAATGAACTTCACATACGGCTCGTCCCGGCTACCGGTATGGTCCTGATACATGCCCTGGTAAGAGTCCCGCTGATACGGCTGGGGATTTCTTTCAGACCACGCGCCGATCTCATCCAGGTCGACAAGCACTTCGTCGTTCTCGACCCAGGCTTTGAATTTGTGCAGCGTTTCGGAATGATTGTACTCGCTGATTCCGGTGTCGAGTCGATAATCCCAGCCATGAACACCACAGATCAAGTTAACCCCATCGACATGGCCATCTGCCATCAATGCACCGCGATGTGCGCATCGCCCGTAAAATACGGACACACTTTCATCGTAACGAACAATAACCAGATCGACATCGCCCACCAGCGCATGCCGGGGAGTTCGATCAGCCAGTGTGCTCCAGTCCGCGATCTTGGTCTTATTCATTGCGCAGAACTCCGGATGACAATTATCGGACAGCGCTTCTCTGCAATGAAACGCTTTACACAGAAAAATCAGAATACGGATATCGTTAGAATATGCAACGTGCCCGTTAAGCGGATATAACGAAGGTCTGCGCTCCCAAATCAACTCGCATTCCAGGCCCGGTATCCCTCGTGCAGCATCGCAGCTATAGTGTAGCGAGGTGCGCAAGTCATCTGTCAGCGAGGAAACCGCCATGGTAACGAAACTAAAGGGTTTACTTCTGTGCATTTTGGTTGCGGCCGCGGGCAGCGCGGTTGCCGCCAAACCCGATGTTTACGTTCCCGAGGAACTCAAGCCCTGGCTGGAGTGGGTACTTGCAGGCAAGGAATACCGTGATTGCCCATTTTTCTTCGACCGCAGCGCCGTTAACAGAATCGATTTTGTTTGCGCCTGGCCGGGTCGGCTGGACCTGTCTGTCGACGCAAACGGTGGGCGTTTCAGCCAGCGCTGGACCGTCTATGCGAGCGACGAATGGGTACCGCTACCGGGCGATAGCAATTACTGGCCACAACAGGTTGCCGTTAACGACCAGCCTGTCGCAGTGGTCAGGCGTAACCAGGGGCCAAGTATCCGACTGACGCCCGGCCGCTACAACGTCTCGGGAGAATTCGAATGGGACGAACGACCACGCGCGTTATCGCTACCGGCGCAGAGTGGCCTGCTCGATCTCACCATCGACGGCACGCGGATTTCGCGGCCTGAGCGGAACGGCCGCAGTGTCTGGCTCGGTGAGCGGGAAGAGGAAGAGAAAGTAGAGGACACGCTCCAGGTGCAGGTGTATCGGCTCGTGGCTGATGACGTGCCGACGCGGCTGATCACCTTCCTGCAGCTCGAAGTATCAGGCAGCGTACGCGAGGAGCTGGCCGGTCCGGCGTTGCCGGCAGGTTTTACACCGATGTCCATTGACAGCGAATTGCCCACTCGTCTTGAACCCGATGGAAATCTGCGGCTGCAGGTACGGCCAGGTAGCTGGGAGATCGAGTTAACCGCGCGCGCCGCCGGTGTCCTGGACGCGGTGACACTGCCGGAACCCGGGCTGAATCTACCGCCGACAGAAATATGGAGTTACCAGTCGAACGACGAACTCAGAGTAACCGTCCCCGAGGGATTGACGCCAATCGACCCGTTGCAGGTCGGTGTGCCGGACGAGTGGAACGAGCTGCCGGGCTTTCGTGTCGAAGCCGGCGATACGCTAACGATCGCAGAGCGCAGCCGCGGCAAAGTGGCCGCCGACAATCAACTTAGCCTGGCGCGACAGTTCTGGCTCGACTTTAATGGCGAGGGTTATGTGTTCAGTGACAATGTCGGCGGCTCCATGCGCAGCGATTGGCGCCTCGACATGGAGCATCCGTACGCGCTGTATAGCGCTGCCGAGGGCGGCGAGAATCTTCTGGTAACACTCGGTGCGGAGCAAGGGCTTACGGGGGTCGAGGTGCGCCAGCCCGACGTCAATCTGCAAGGCGTTGGTCGAATGGTGTCGCAGGGAAGCGTACCGGTCACCGGTTGGCAGGCGCGCTTCAACAATGTCGAAACGATCCTGCACTTGCCGCCTGGCAACAAGCTGCTGGCAGCAATCGGCGCGGATCGCTCGTCAACGAGCTGGGTCAATCGCTGGAAGCTGCTCGACTTCTTTCTCGTGTTGATTACGTCGATTGCGGCAGCCCGGCTTTTCGGCCGTGAAGTCGGCATCCTGGCGCTGCTTGCGTTGACGCTGAGCCTGCACGAACCGGGTGCGCCCGAATTCATCTGGCTCAATCTACTGGTTGCAGTCGCCCTGGTGCGCGTCGCGCCGGCTGGTCGCCTGTTGCAAATGAGCAAGGCCTACCGAAATCTGAGCCTTGTCGCACTGGTCGTCATTTTCGTTCCTTTTGCCGCGGAACAGCTTCGAATTGCGATCTATCCGCAGCTCGAGCCCCAGGGCTATCGCGGCGGATTTAGACTTGCCGGCCTCTCCGACTCGGCCGTGTATGGCGCCGGGGACCCGGAAATCACCGCCCACTACAGCAAGGCTCCAGCATCTGTGTCCGCAGAGCTACGACGCTCCGAGAGCGGCGATTCGCCAATACAAGAGATCGTCGTGACCGCCGCCAAACCTGCGAGTTCGTTCAACCGCTATGCACCGAACGCCATCGTACAGGTCGGTCCCGGCCGACCGGCGTGGCAGTGGAATACCTACAGACTGAGCTGGTCCGGGCCGGTCGATCCGGACCGCAGCATGCGACTTATCGTTATGCCGCGCTGGCTGGTGACCGTGCTGCGATTTGTCGAAGTGTTGCTCCTGGGCGCGTTCATCGCCGTTTTCGCCTTCGAGTTGCTGAAACGGCAGCCGCCATGGCTGAAAGCCGGATCGGCACAAGACGGTTCGGCCCCTGCAGTCGCTGGCATCGTGGCCGCGGGGCTGCTTGCTTCAGCAGCATTCATCACCGCGTCGCCCGCGCATGCAGACACGCCGTCAGATACGATTCTGCAACAGCTCGAAGAACGACTGCTCGAGCCACCGCCTTGTGTGCCGCGTTGCGCGGAAATCATTGACGCAAGCGTTGCTATTGGCAGCGACGAAATGACCATTCGCCTGACGGCAAACGCGCTGGATAATGTTGCCCTGGCTCTGCCAGGCTCTTTGCGAGGCTGGCGGCCGGAACAAGTGCGCATTGACAACGCAGCGGCTGCGCAGGTGTACCGCAGCCCGGACCAGGCACTATGGATCCGGACGCCGGAAGGCCGCCACGTCATCACATTGCGGGGCCCCCTGCCCCCTGTCGACAGTCTCGAAGTGCCCTTCCCGACGCCACCACGGGTCATTCGCGTCGAGACGTCGGAGTGGTTCGTCGCCGGCATCGAGGATCAACACCTGCTGTCCGGATCGTTGCAACTGACCAGACTGCAGCAACAGGGTGACGGCGAAGTGACGGCTCGCTGGGAGAGCAGCCGCTTCCCGGTCTTTGCCAGGGTCGAACGCACCATCAATCTTGATCTTGACTGGCGCGTGACCACCACTGTATACCGGGTCGCACCACGGCAGGGTGCTGTCAGCATTAATGTGCCGTTGCTGCCTGGCGAGTCGGTGATTACCGAGGGTTTCACCGTCAGCGACGGGGAGATCCTGGTATCAATGAATCCGACGCAGCAGGACGCATCCTGGCAATCAACGCTACCGCGTCAGTCGCCACTTGCGCTGCAGGCGCAGGCGGACGTGCCCTGGAAAGAAGTCTGGGGTGTTGCGATAGGCAGTATCTGGCACGCGGGCTTTACCGGCGTACCGGAAAGCGAATCCCGCGGGACGGGGTTCAGCTATCGCGTCGCCCGGTTTTATCCGCGTCCTGGCGAATCGCTGGAACTCGATGTTGGCCGGCCGACTGCAACCAGCGGCAATACGCTGGTGTTCGACGAAGTAAGAATGTCAAGTGAAGTCGGTGACCGTTCGCGGACGTCGAATCTGATGTTGAAGTACCGGAGTACTCGCGGCGCACAGCATGCGATCCGGTTGCCGCACGAGTCGGAGATCACTGCGGTCGTTATCGATGGCACAGTTGCGCCTCTTCGCGCCGAAAATGGCGAACTTCGTTTGCCAATCCTGCCAGGCGTACACCAAATCATGGTCAGCTGGCGCAATAGCGATCCGGCAGGCTTTCGCGAGAGCGTTCCCGTCGTCGATCTGGGCGCAGGTGCCAGCAACATTCACGCCAGTCTCACCTTACCGCCGAACCGCTGGGTGCTGGCAGCGTTCGGGCCCAGACTCGGTCCGAGCGTGCTCTACTGGTCGGAGCTCATCGTACTCATTCTGATCTCCAGCATTCTCGGGCGCGTAAAGCTGACCCCACTCAGCGCACGACAATGGCTGCTGCTGGGACTCGGCTTTAGCACCTTCTCCTGGTACGCACTGGCCCTCGTTGCCGTCTGGCTGCTGGCAGCCGGTGCGCAACGCCCCTGGAAGGATACGCTGCCGCGATGGCACTATAATGGAGTGCAGGTATCGTTCGCCTTTTTGTCAGTCATCGCGATGGCCACAATTGTCGTGAGTCTGCCAATGGGCTTGCTCGGCAGTCCCGATATGCACGTAGTCGGCAATGGCTCGTACGGTAACCTCCTGCAGTGGTTTGACGATCGGAGCGACTCCCTGTTGCCCGGCGCATACGTCCTGTCGTTGCCAATCTGGATATACAAGGTGCTGATACTTGCCTGGTCGCTATGGCTGAGTTTTGCACTGCTGCGATGGCTGCCATGGGTGTGGAAACGGTTTATTGCGGATATTTTGTGGAAGCCGCGCGGGAAACCGGCAGCAGCGGTCCAATAGACCGTTTAATCGTAAAGACAATTGGTGCCGGTGTTGACTTATTAGACTTGTTGCAAAACAAGTCTAATAAGTCAACACCGGCACCTGTTCCCACTAGGCGGCAGATCGTTCCCTGCGTTCGTGTTTCACGAGTACCAGTACGTCAGATTCAATGTCAGTCAGTATCTTTTCGGCCGTATTACCCGTCGTGACACCCGAAAAACCGTTCCGTCCCACACTGCCGACAATGACGAGATCTGCCTGAATTTTATTCGCCATATCGGGAATCACTTCAGCAGCGCTGCCTAGCCGAACATGCGCGTGGGATCGGTCTATATCAAGAATTTTCGCGACATCCGGCGGATGCACGAATTTGTCTGACTTCGGGTAGGCACTGACAGAATGAAGCTCTATTGTTCCGTTGCTACCACGAATGCGACTGCCCAGTGTCATTATCGCATCGTTCAGTGCGACATGACCTCTGTCCACCGCATTGAAATCGACCGCTACGAGGACCTTTCGTATCTCTTCAGCGGGATCGGCCTTGACCAGTAGCAATGCGCTTTGTAATGAGCGAATTAGTTGCCGGTCCGCACTGCCCAACTCGTGTGGCCGCCCGCTGGCCCTTTTTACAACCAGATAGGTGCCGGAAGCCTTCGCAGCCTGGCATATGGCGTCTCGCCAATCCGCATTCCATGTGACCAGCGGCTCGATGGTCACACCGGCATCAGGTTGCACCGCGAGCATCTCTACGAGCCAATTGGTGTGACGCCCGAGCTCAACAGATCGTAATTCCTCAGGGTCATCACACTCTGCTCGCGAATAGGCACACAGGAATGCGCAGACTTCCGTATCGCTTGTGTCCTTTGCAATTGATATCGCTTTTTGCAGTGCCCACTGGTCGTTTCGGGTCGGATCGATTACCGCTAGAATTCGGTTTGTCTTGGCTGTCATTTTTCTGGACCATTACTCTGTTGGGAAAACCGGCCTTACTGTACGGGTCTAAATCGCGTCACGGCATCGGTACTATTACCTACCGGCGTAGCTTTTTTGTGACATAGTTCTCAGTCGCAGCGCAAATACGACGGCGCGACTGCCCCGCCGCCAATGCCTGGTCGTATATACGGTCTGGCGCCGACTAGCAGCGGTCAGTTACAGCGGTTATAACCGGCTTGGCAGCAAAGGTCGCCAGTTGGGGTGATGCTATCTGTCATTCTGCCTGCTTCTTTATTTCGAAAAACTCGAATGACATCGAACTCGGCCCCTTGACAAACAGAACACGATGGGCATCTACTTCAGACGTAATATAACCCTCTGAAAAATCCTTTGGCGCCTGACCAATAATCTCGTAGCCTTTCGCAATCAACTGCTCTTTGATTGCAGCAACATCATCAACCTCTATAGAGATATGGGCCATACCCGCATAGGCTCCCCGGGGATGTAACGGATACTGCGTATGGGGTTTTACGGTTGCCGGATCAGATAATAATTCGAGACGTTGACCTCGCTGGTCACTTAAAAACAGACGTTCACCACCGCTTGGCAACTCCACACGAGAGATCACTCGCAGCGAAGACACCTCGGAAAGGAATGTTGTCATCGCATCGACATCGTCAACCCAAAGACCGACATGATAAATGCCGTTCTTAAAATCACCCGATTTGTCTGGAATGATAACTTGACTTTTTTCGGCAGCGCTTGCTGAGCTCGAAATTGACAGCAAACCGATTATCAAATATTTCAGCATATCAACTGGTCTCTCTTGGTATTATTAATCACGACTCGATCAAATAGATTTTTCGAAGTTGCCACCCACTTAGGCAACACAGACGTCACAGCTAATCTCGTCGTGAGCGATAGAAGATAGCGCCGAACATCAGCAATGCGAAGATGACGAGAATCGAGCCAGCATGCCCGATATTCCTCGTACCGCCGGCGATGGACACACCAATGCCAGCGAAAAAGATCGGGGCGCCAATATTAGCCAACCAGAAGTGCGTCGTGACGAGGCTGTCTTTCTGCATGGCCGGAAATGCGCGATATACGAGTCCATAAAGAATCATCATGACGCCACCGACCAAGGCCATGTGGGCATGCATCGGATAAAAGGAGTAATTGGCGGTAAACGCCATTAACTGACCCTGAATCATCGCCAGGGTGAGATAGACGACGCCAATGAGAATCAGTTTAAAGTCAATCTTGCGCATGCTTTCGTCCTCCCTCTGATAGCCGAAGAAAGCGGGCAGCATTTGCAAAGAAGATGTCGTTTTTCTGCTCTTCACTAAGAAAGGCCGCGGCTTCGATCCGTTCGAGCGCGGTACGAATCGAAAGCGTGATGGCGCCGGGATGCGGATCGGTGCCAAACATGACGCGTCTTCCAAGTCCGGCGCCCACCAGGCGCCTGAGTACATAATGCAGTTCATCCTGCGGCACCGCTGTATTGACAAATGCTGTATCGACGTACACGTTCCTGTATGTGTGCATGACAGCAATCATGTTTTCGATCAGCGGCCAACCTGCGTGCATCACGTAGAGCCGTAGTCCCGGGTGCCGCTGGAGAACGCCTTCCAGCTTGAGTGGATCGCCGATTCCTACCCGGTAATCGGGGCGCACATCGAAAACGTCGTACGGCCCCGGCCCCAGGTGAACTGCTATTGGAATATCCAGCTCTTCGGCGAGGGAAAAGTATGCGTCATACGCCGGGTGCGAAACGTCAAAGCCTTCATACTGCAACGCAACCTCGCCGAGTACGGCAATCTTGCCCGCGGCAACCAGCTTCCGAATCGAGTCGAGGTACGCTTTGTCCAGTCTTGCGTTGGCAACCTGGAGAGCCGGAATAATGCGGATCGGATCTGCGTCGCGCCACTCCTGAACGATCGTGGGATCCGGCCCGCTGGTTATCGCATACACGATGTTGAGATTATTCATCACCGCCAGGCTCTCCTGGATCATTTCATCGCGCGTTCGAGGCTTGAGCTCGCGAAGCTCGCCGGCGATCACTTCACGCGGCAGGAACTTGCCGGTGTCGGTATGAAAATGAACATCGATAATCGGCCGGCTCTGCGCGAAAGCCGAACTGCTGCACAAAAAGATGACCACGCATACGAATCTGACCATAGCGATGACTCACGGTGGCAGTGCCGGAAATCACACCTTAGACGTTCGCGCACAGCCAGCGCAAGCGCCAGTATTTACTCCGAAGAGAACGTATCGTTCGTCAAGTGGGGGCACAGTTAATCTGGTCATTCGGGTCGTGGCCTCGCCGAATTGTGTCCAAGGCAGTCTGATTGCTTGTGAATCTTGCATCAGTGTTCCCTACCGCACGTAATAGCACACCGTTTGCGTCACGCATCCGACAAAAAATGAAATCCTGGTTCTTCTTCAGTCGATCCAACAGGGTCACCGGCAGGGAGATCGTCGAGAATTCTTCCCGGGCCTCATTCAGTACACTGAACCGGGCGCTCAGCTCGTTGAAGATATCGTCACTCGCGTTCCCGATTTCGCCGAGTACTGCCGGAGATTGCTGGATTGCCGGCTTAGCTCGTTGTTATTGTTCCATGACGGCACAAACGCAGCGCGCCAGTTCACCGGCAATTGCCCGGCGCCGCTGCTCCCTGTTGACCTGTTTGAGCTATACTCGATTTTGCGGGGCAACAAGGTAATGTTAGACCATATATTCTAGCTTAGACGCGTGACCACAGAATTACAAAACGCAAGCGGCGCGCAAGACCCACAGGGAACGAACTGACTCCGGATATCGACAAAGAGAAAATTTACACGTCGCTCAATATACTCGCGGAGGCAATCCCTTTTTGCCGACGCCGGGTATCCCGCAGGCCGCCCAGCAAAAAAGAGGCATAAGGTGATGGCAAAACGCAGCATGATCGTCGTGTTCGTCCATGGCTGGAGCGTAACCAACACCGCTACATACGGAGGGCTGCCGGCCAGACTGAGAAACGAGGCTGTAGCACGGGAGCTCGACGTTCAGGTCAAGCACGTATTTCTCGGGCGCTATATCAGTTTTCACGATGAAGTGCGGTTGCCCGACGTGTCGAGGGCCTTTCGCACGGCCGTCGCTGACGAGTTGCAGTCCCTGCTGACCGGTGGCAAGCGCTTTGTCTGCATCACCCATTCAACCGGTGGCCCTGTAATCCGCGACTGGTGGCATCGCTACTACGACGGCGTCAAAGGTAGCGGGGTCTGTCCCATGAGTCACCTGATCATGCTCGCGCCGGCCAACTACGGATCGGCGCTGGCCCAACTCGGCAAAGGCCGTATCAGCCGGCTTAAATCATGGTTCGGTGGGGTCGAGCCGGGGCAAGGCGTGCTCGACTGGCTGGAACTCGGCAGCTCGGAAGCCTGGGACCTGAACTCCGCCTGGATTGACAACGGCGATAACAGGATTGCCGCCAATGGCATATTTCCGTTCGTGCTGACGGGCCAGACGATCGATCGAAAGTTCTACGACAACCTGAATTCCTACACCGGCGAGTCCGGTTCCGACGGTGTGGTCAGGGTCGCTGCCGCCAACCTGCATGGCAGACTAATCGGACTGGAGCAGCAGGCGCCGCGTAGGAAACCCGGCAATAAATCCGGTCTCGTAGCCCCACAGCTGCAGGTTACCCGCGTCGCCACCGGCCCGGAGACCGTCTTGAGAATCATCCGTGGCGCCTCTCATTCCGGGAGCAGAAAGGGCATCATGCGGAGCGTAAAAGTCAAGGCAAACCACACGCAGGGACGCGACGTCGTCGACGCGATCTTCGATTGCCTTGCCGTGAGCAACAGGGCTGAGTACCGAAAACTGGCGAAGACACATATTAGCGAAGCCGCGGCGATCCAGACTGACGAAATGCTCGAAACCGAAGATCGATTGCTGCTTTCCGATACGCATTTTGTGCACGATCGCTACTCGATGGTCATCTTCCGGGTACGCGACGACCACAACTACCCGGTCCCTGATTTCGACCTGCTGTTGACCGGCGGCAAGGACAACGATCCCAACAAGCTACCGAAGGGATTCTTCATGGATCGTCAGCTCAACCGCGTATCCCGCGACACCGTCACGTATTTCTTCAACTACGACATCATGGCTGGCGCACCGGAAGTGAAGAAAGGCGACGACGTCATTCGGGCCGCGACGCACGGGGTTGAAGCGTTGGGAATCAAGATTTTGCCACGCCCTGCCAGCGGTTTTGTACACTATCTGAACTGCGAGATTCAGGCATCGCAGGAATTGCTGAACGAAGTGTTACGGCCGAACTGCACCACGATGATTGATATCCGCCTCAGGCGGGTCGTCAAGAAAAATGTCTTCCGCTTGCAGCGTATGCAGGGAGATTCAACGTCCGGCAATTTCAAGAAGACGCGCCCCGGTGACAATTTTGTGAGTTAATCGAAGTGCCAGAAATACAGCCAAACATCTTTCTCAGCTACTCCCACCTGGACCGTGAGACCGTAAAGGATATCAGAGACATTCTGCAGGCGAACGGTATCACGATCATGTGGGACCAGGAATTCAGAATTGGTGATCGCTGGGAAAAGCAAATGCAGAACAATCTGAAGAAGGCGGATTGTGTTGTGATCTGCTGGAGCCAGAACGCCGCCAACTCCAGCGTAGTCAATCATGAGTTTTCGGTTGCCGACTATGACGACAAACAAGTTGGCATTGCGCTGGAGGCGGGAATAAAGTTCGAGGGCATTGCCGGCTCGGCGCATCACGAGCGATACTACGAGTGGGACGACGACAGTCGCAAGGACCGCATCAAGGAGTTGACTGATCGAATCAAGGAAATCACCTCGTACCGCAATCCAAAGGTATCCATGGATGAAATCCTCTCATTCGTGCGGCGGGTGGACCGAAAACCCCAGGCAAATATTGTCCGACAAACATTGCAGAGTCGCTTATCGGCAAACAGCCCGGGATGTACCTGGCTGGTATCCGCAAATCGCTTCGAGAGACCCGAGGAATTCGTCACACGCGCAGCCAATCAGCTGATACCGCAATTGCTCAAATCCAAAGGCATCATCAGCGAAGCGAACGACGAGAACTACGAGCTCGAGCTGTACAAACTGGACTGGCCGGAAGGATACCGGGACATTGATGAGGCGATGAACTTCGTCGTCCAAAACCTGAAAGACAAAGTTCCCGGTCAACTGAATGATGATGCGGACGATTTGGGTGCCTGCATCGCGGCGACCGATACCATCGCGCCCACGATTTACCTGGAGTTACCGCTCGATATCTGGCGCCCCAGCGACAAACAGGTGCTTGAGAAGCTGCTGGACCAGTTTGGCAACGTCGCATTTGATCCTGCGCAACCAAAATACTTTGCCGTCTTTATCGCCGCTGAATTCGATGACGAGGACGACAAAACGGTGCAGCGATCAGCCGGCGGCCTGTTTAGTCGTTTCTTCGGCGACAATGCAGACATTGACGACGTGTTTGCATCGCTGGCCGAGAATGACAATCGCGTCGAGTCGCTGCCGACATTCAGCAAAATTGCGCGCCGTCACATAGATACCTGGTACGAGGAGGCTGATGAGAAGTTTGATATCCCGGCAGACCAGAAAAATGAATTCCGTAACAAGATAAACGAACCGTACATCAGGAACGACTCAAAGGAAGAACACTACCAGGTGCTTGCCGAGCCAATGCAGAAAGCACTGCAACGAGTGTTCCATGGAAAGAAAGAAGAGTGAAACACGCGCACAATCAACCACTCCGTAACAGAGGACTTCGCGGTGCTTGAATACAAAGTCGAATTGAGCAAGGGCGATGCAGATCAACGGGACGAAGTTTCCGAAGGCCTGTTTTCAACAGCAAACCACCCAAGAGACTATTTTCCCAGCGACGAGCTGGTGGCTGCGGTGAACGTGGCGATCGCGCTCAATCGCCCGCTGTTGCTCACGGGTGCTCCCGGGACCGGAAAATCATCCGTCGCACTGAGCGTCTCCTGGCAGCTCGAGTTGGGCAAGCCACTCGAGTTTGTCGTCAAGTCGGATACGCAGGCGAGCGATCTTTTCTACACCTTCGACGCGATCGGCCGGTTCGCGGCCGAACAGGACGAAAAAGACCCGATCCGGCATATCGACTACCAGGCGCTCGGCAAGGCCATCCTGTATTCAAACGATATCAAGACACCGAAACTCAACGGCATTCTGTCGGCTGACCACATCGAAAAAGCGGAGGACGCGCACGGCGATCACTGGAAAGGACAGCGCAGGGCCGTTGTACTTATTGATGAGATCGACAAGGCGCAACGCGACGTGCCGAATGACATCCTGGTCGAGATCGAACGCCGTGAATTCAGCGTAAAGGAACTGGGTTACAAGCTGGTCTCCTGTGCCGAGGGATTCGAACCTGTCGTTATTATTACGAGTAACTCGGAGCGTGCGTTGCCGGACGCATTTTTACGGCGCTGCATTTACTTCCACGTTGCGTTTCCGGACGACGAGGTCCTGAGCACGATTGTCGCTGGGAGGCTTGGTGATCGATTTGCAAATTCAAGGCACCCGGTGTTGCGCGATGCGGTGCAGTTCTTCAATCACCTGCGCAAGAGTAATCTTGCCAAGAAACCGGGTACCGCGGAGCTACTGGACTGGCTGTCCGCATTGTACCGGGAGAACCAGCAGGTCCAGGGGAACGATATCGATTTCTCGTCGCAGGCTGTCGTTGACACGATAAAGGTCTGCCTGACCAAGACGAAGATCGATCAGGAGGCCGTGGCGTCGATCATCGACGGCTGGCATAACGCCCGGAAGGCTGAGGCATAACAGGAGCCTGCAGCTTATGCGCATGCAGGGCCGCGAACTAACCGAATTTATCGACCAGCTCGTCCGGTCGCTGCGCTCGCACGACGTGCCGGTCAGCCCTGAACAGATCATCGACGGCAACGATATCGCGTTGATGCTTCTGTCGAGGAGCGACGGCGAAGTCGATAGCGACGCATTGATGCGTTCGTTGGCGCCGATTTTCTGCGCAGATCCGGCCGAGCAAGCGGCGTTCTACGAAGAGTTCGAGCGTCTGCTCGATGCCGGCGCGGACCGGCAGATACAGGCTCCCGGTAAACCCGCCAAGCGTCCGAAGAAGCCGAAGCCACCGGGAATTGCGCGAAAGTGGTACTGGCGGCGCACGATCACCAAGTTCGCGGCGTTTGTCATCCTCATGGTGGGTGCGGGCCTGCTGATCTTCAGGTTTCTGCCGGAGCCGCCGGCACCTGTCGTGATTGATGGTCCGGTCACGACCCCTGGTGGAGAAGGCCCGGCGCTACCACCACGGCTCGAGAGACCACAGCAATCCGCGGAGCCGACCCTCCAGATTCCGCCGCGACCACCGGCGACGGTCGAACTGCTGCGGGCCGATCAACCCCGGTTGATCGACACCCTTATTTGGCTGATCGTCGCGATACCGCTCTTCTGGGGTCTGGCAACGTTGCTGCGGCGGATAGCCGGTCGCCGCGTCTTCCTCTCAGCCGACCGCACTCGCAGCCATCCGGATCTCAAGCCGATTCCAATCGCGGAGGCACGGGTTGGCTTATATGCGTTTTCGCGCCTCGCCTCTGCGGTCACCATGTTGCGATTGCCCAAGCGACGGGAGACCCGGCGCCTCGATGCCCGCAAGACAATTGAAAAAACGATCAGGGATGGGGGCTTTCCCAGCCTGGTGTTCGAGACGCGGTCCAAGCGTCCCGGTTACGTGCTTCTGATCGAACGCAAGAACGCGATCGACTTTTTCGCGCATGCCGCCAGGTCGCTCGCCGACTATCTCTACGGTGCCGGGCTCGAAATCCACGCGTTCGCGTTCAAGGGCCGCCCCTACCGGTTCATGCCACTGTGGCGCAAGGGGCACAGGGTCACGTACCAGGAAATTCTGCAGCGCTATCACGGGGATGCGCTCGTTGTCGCCGGCGATCCCGGCACCATTCGACGGGGCAACGTTGCAGGGGCCAATCAATGGCGGCCCGATGTCGCAGCGTGGAGCGCCACCGGCCTGCTGTCCAGCAATGCGTGCGAGACCTGGGACCAGGAGGAGGACTGGTTTCTCGAAAAGAACTTCTCGGTCGCCGCGTTCGGCAGCGAAGGATTCGAGGAAATATCCACGTGGCTGGGCAAGCGGGACGACGGCGACGATGAGCCGCACTTCGCGTGGGAGCCGAGCATCGGCAGCCTTTATCCGCGCGCGCTGTCGGACAATCCGGAACGCTGGCTTGCGGACGAGCCACAGCCCGATGTGGACGCGTTGCTCGGGCAGCTGAAGGCATATCTTGGCAGTGACGGCATGTATCTCCTCGCCGCGATTTCCGCCTACCCGGAATTGCGCTGGCCGATCGCACGTTTCCTGAACCAGGAACTGTTCACGGGCGGGGAGGCGCTGCTGGGCGCGGAACAGAGGCTGTTGCGCATCGCAAGGCTACCGTGGAGCCGCGAAGGGAAGATGCCCTTCTACATTCGCCAGGCCGTTTTGCAATCGCTGAATGTCGAGGAGCGACAGCAGATTCAGTCGGCATTCTACAGCTTGCTGAATGACACGCATCAGGCAGATCCCGAGGCGCCGAAGATCGAAATCGCCGCTCCGGGATCGAAGAACTTTAAAGAGTTTCTGAGCGAGATGCTCTCGACATCGCCTCCCGGGCCTTATCGCGACTACATATTCCAAAGCGTGCTACTCGACGCGCCAAAGGACATGCCCGGCATCGAACTGGACCGTAGACGCGCCCGTCAAGTCGGCCGGCAGCGCTGGCATCAGGCAATACCTGACATGCTTCCATATGCGCGAAGGACTGCAATATGGACGGCTGCGGTCGCTTTCGTGGCGTTCGCCTACCTCAAGCCGATGACAATCAGCGTCATCGAGGATCGAAATATCCTGGAGAACGGCAGTATAAGCGCGAGGGTCTTTTACTATTCAGATGTTGCCGCATCCCTCAGCGGTGCAGGTATTCAGTCCACGAACTTCCTGGCGAAACGGGTGCAATGGGCCCTGGAAGCTCGCGGCTTCAACGTGGAGCTGGAGGAAATAGTGGCCTCGCCAGCGCAACTACAGGCCATGACCGCGGAGGAAAAAAAGGCTGAGGAGCCGGTCGAAGGCTCCAGCAGATCGTTCTTCGATCCACCCGAGAGCCCATTGAACAGGCCGATAACGCCAAACTTCGTGTTCTACGACAACCTTGCCGGTGTCTCGATGATCGATCAGCAAGTTGTCCCCGCACGCGATACGCTGCGAAACCGTGCATCGACGCGCATGCAGGTGTTCGCGGGTGTCATCGCGGACGAGATCAGCCATGCCACTTATGGCCAGCCGGTCGCCGTCACGCCGATAGATGACGCGGACCCGAATGCGCTGCTCGACATCGGGCAGCCCGGTGACGCGGCCTATATCGATGGCCCGTCAGAGATCAATATTCTGCTCGCCGAAGATACGCGCAGCTTCCAGGATCGCTTCGACAAAGGTGGTCTCGGGCCCGTGATGAACCTGATCGGGCCCGGCACCCTGACGTTCGCAGGCGTTTCAGCTACCGCCACGCGGGACCCGAACCCCCGTGGACCGGTAACGGTTACGTTCGATCGCACGTTTGCGATCGGCAAATACGAGATCACGTTCGACGAATACGATCGTTACGCGGCCGAGACTGAATCTCCTCTTCCGGACGATGCCGGCTGGGGTCGGGACCGGCGACCGGTCATCAGTGTCAGTAAGGCGAATGCGGAAGCTTATGCAGCTTGGCTGAGTAACGCGACCGGTGAAACGTACCGTCTGCCGACGGATGCGGAGTGGGAGTATGCGGCACGCGCCGGGCTGGAAGCCCAGGACGGCACAGCTTCGGGCGCAGACGAGGCCAACTTCGCGGGCGTCGCGGGGGAGACGCTCGTCGCCGGCGGCTTCGCAGCGAGCGCCTGGGGACTTCACGACGTGCAGGGCAACGTCGCCGAGTGGGTCAGCGACTGTTGGAACCCGGCGCCAGGCGCGCCCGGCGGTCGGGTCGATCGGGGCGGCAGGTGCTTCAACGACACGATACGTAATGGCAGCTGGCAGGACAACGCTGACGAAATAAGTCTCAAAACGAATCGCAGTGTCGATCGGGATGCTGTGAGCAACGCGATCGGATTCCGGCTGGTGCGAGAGTTCGAGGCAGCGGCGGCACAACAAGAAACCGGGGACCCAAAACAAGACACAGCGCTCGAGGAAGCGAGCTCCTATGAGTGAGGAAACGCTCAGAGTTCTGCTCTTGTATTCGCAATCAACCCGTGAGCAGGTCACTCGGATAGAAGACCGGCTTCAGCGATTTTCTATCTCGTCGCTGCATGCGCCAGCGGATGACGTCTCCGACGAATCGCGGCAGCAACGCCTGCTCGAGCTGGTGCAGGAAGCGGACGCCGTACTGCTGTTGCTCACGGGGAGTTCTTCCGAACACGCGTTTCTGAGACAGGAAATCGACCAGGTGACCTCGCGCGCCCTGGGCAAGGTGCTGCCGTTACTTCTCGATAAGATGCCGGTACCGGAGTTCCTCGCAAATTTGCAGGCATTCCCGTTTTTCGAGTACCAGGAAGCGGAGTTCGACAGCGCCGTCGAGCGTCTCGCTTACGCGATTCGTGATCTGGTGCAGGCGCACAGAACGACGGAGCAACAGATCCCCGAGGAGGGTTTGAAGACCGGAGAGCCGGAGAGTCAGGCTACTGACTCGTCAAGCACAGAACAGGATGACGATGGCGTCGCTCCCGAAGCCCCCGAATCGACCGACGACGAGCGTATTGCGGATGAACCGGCGGCAGCCACGGGATCATCGGAAGATGACGCAGAACCAGAGGGGGCCCCGGAATCTGAAGTTGCCGGGCAATCGGACGAAGATTTGGCTGAGCCGGCGGCCGCGACGACAAGGCGTAAGGTCTCTCCTTACATAGCAATCGCACTGGTACTCGCGTCGGTCGCGCTGTTTTTTACGGGCAATTACGTGAATCGCAGCGTGCCCGAAGTCAGGGACGGCATATTTGACTCGGCAGATGAATTTACCGACCTGAAAGCGTTTTCGACGGATGGCTGCAGTGCGTTTCCTGACGGGACATCGGACCAGGAACAGCTATGGCTGAGCTGTTGCATACGGCACGACTTCGCATACTGGCAGGGAGGCAGTCGCGAGCAGCGCGAGCAAGCGGACGTGGAACTGGAAGCCTGCGTTACCGGCGTAGGAGAGCCGGCTATCGCCAGCCTGATGCTGGCCGGCGTCAGGGTCGGAGGCACACCCCACCTGCCGACACGATTCCGCTGGGGATACGGCTGGCCGTACTTGCGGGGATACAAAGCCCTGACAGAGGGAGAGCGCCAGGAAGTGCGGATACAATCGGCGCGCGCGCCAACAGAGATAAAGGATCCGGCAACGGACGCCGTTGAAGAATATTCGCTCGATTTCCTGCTCGTACGCCCGCAAGCCTACCTTATGGGTACCCCGAACGGCGACGAGCGGCCGCCGCACAACGTCGACCTGACGACACCGTTTATGATCGGCATGCAGGAAATCGCCAACAACGTGTACCAGGAGTATCTTGCAGAAACCGGGGCACGCTATGGCCCGGCCGATCCGTTTGCAGTCGACAGCCGTGCAACCTGGCCGGTCGTCAACGTGTCCTTCGACGATGCCGAGGCATTCACGCGCTGGTATAGCGGAAAAACGAAGGCAACGTATCGCCTGCCATCGGAGGCGGAATGGGAGTGGTTGGCGCGGCAGTCGGCGAGCGTCCTCGACAATCCCTGTGCTACTGTGAATTACCGGGGGGACTCGCTGGACACGAGTTTGTCACCTGCTACTAACAACCTCACCGGTCAAGTGAACGATATGGGATCCGACTGCCGCAACGAGTCGCCGCTACTGGTCGAGGTCGACGCATTCGAACCTGACCCGCTGGGTATCTACCACCTGTTCGGCAACGCCGCGGAGTGGGTGCAGGACTGCTATGCCGACACCTACCTGTATGCACCGGACGACGGTGGCGCCAGTGAGTCCGGCAACTGCGATTATCGGGTATACCGCGGCGGTTCGTGGCTGTCCCGGCACGCTGCGCTGACACCGACAATGCGCTCACTGGCACCGCCGGATTACCGCGACTTTCACCTGGGGTTCCGCCTGGTCCGGGATCTGGACTGGCTCGACAGGTTTGCGATAGTTCGAGCCGACACGAACTGGAATGGAATCCTGCCGATCGCCGCATATGTTTTCTACGGTGGCGCCGCGCTGACTTTCATCACCTTTATCTGGCTTATCCGGCGCGGTAGCAGGTCGAGTGGTGTGGTGCCGGCGGACGAAGACGTCGAAGTAGAACAAGTCGAAGCAAATAAAGTC
>Ga0255052_10000911_pt1 | contig 22966 bp, 38 predicted proteins | sample JV7_2_21_MG_FD_188632 | JGI IMG/M metagenome (GOLD analysis project Ga0255052, IMG submission 188632) | Seawater microbial communities from Jervis Inlet, British Columbia, Canada - JV7_2_21 | ecosystem: Environmental > Aquatic > Marine > Inlet | place: Canada: British Columbia | collected... | reverse complement strand
CAAGGGAGTCCGATTTTGAGCAGCCCGGAAGATACACGTCAACTGATTGAGGCGCTTCACGCACAAAGCCAAGACCAGGATAAACTGTTCCAGCTGATTGCGGCGCTCGCGAATTGTCTGGATCGAGAATTCGTTATCGAGACAATGAGAGGCTATCTCGGAATCGAACCTGTAGAGAAAGACGGCTGCGTTCTGTTTGATAACATTGCCGCCAGTTTCGGCAAGGATGGCCGCGTCAAGAGTCTATATCGAGTTATCGATGGAACTGCAAGACCGGCGAGAACCGTTGTTCAAAATAATCTATATCGTTGAATTGAGGGCAGTCGATTCGGGGAACTAGCCGAACATCTGTTCGCCTGATTGCCAAGCCGGATGGCTGAAAAACCGTATGATCATCATGGCTCGAAATTCACCGCCCTGGTCGCATCGAGTGAAATACTAAGAACATGCAGGGATCAGCAATACGATCAGATGCGGGTGTGCTCGATATCCTGTTCGCCGTCGCTTTGGGTGAGGGCTTCATTACAGGGATGTACGAATACAAGGATCTGCTGATATCCGGTGAAGTATTTACGTTCGCCGATCCCGGTCAGGGCCTGTATCGTATCCTGCTGACTTTTCTGATCATCATTCTCAGCTGGATCCACTTCAGATCCGACACCTTGACGAACGATGAGTATCCGCGTGGCGAGTTTGTTGTCGACATATTGGTAGTCTTGTCCTACATGACGCTTTTCCTGTTCGTGGAAGCCCCGACGATTTACTTCGCCACCGTCTCAGTGATCTGGCTGTTATACGCGTTGGCACGATATCTGTCCGGACGAACCAGTCTCGCCTGCACCGTGTTCGGCCTGGCATTTGTGATGCTGTTTTTGATCATTAGCATTAGCTCGGCTAAATGGCACGGCAATGCGGCGGAATGGTCAAGGCTGGTCTTGCTCACGATCGGAATAGTGATATACCGGCCGCTTGATCGCAGATTGGTGGCCCAGTATTCGAATTCCGGCCGCGGCGATCCCTGAAAGTACTGTCTGAGCTGTCGGAGTTGAAATCCGGGGCTCCGGCAATCGCACCGGTAGCCGCATTGCTATTTGCCATATCTCAATTTCCAGGATTGGAGCAGGTAATGATGAGCATTCTCGTGGGCCAGTTGATCGGTGGGGACGAGCGAGTTACACAGTCGGTGGTTATAATCGGACCACACCTCCAACAAATCAGATCGAGTATGGTAAATCCATGAAAGCAGTGAAACGATTATTGACGGTATTGCTGTTGACGTACTGTGGCGTGGTACTGGCAGCAAAGCCGATTGAAAATATTGTTGATGTAGCGGTTCCGGAAAAGACTGACGGCGGTAGTCTGAGCCTGGAACAGATCAGGAATGCGATTGTTGCCGGCTGCAAGTACAAGCGGTGGACGCCTGTTGTTGATGAGGAAGGCAAAGTCAGCTGCTCGATACTCGTACGGGCAAGGCACTATGCCGAAGTAGATATTCCATTTACGGAGAGCAGCTTCTCGATAATGTACAAGGACAGTCGCGAACTGGATTACAACGAGGCAAAGCAGCGAATACATCGCAATTACAACAAGTGGGTCATCATGTTGTCCGAAACCGTTCAGCATGAGTTGGCTAACGTGGATTAGTCCAGCCGCTGAGTAGATTCTGCATTCTGGTGGTGTTCGTTATCGCCGCAACCCTGGAGTTGATGTAATGAAAGTGAATCCTTATGCAAGAATCGGTGCGATCGCTTACGTACTGTGGGGCCTGCTACATATTCAGGCCGCGAGAATGGTTTATTCGTTCGGTCAGACTCTGGAACCTGGCATGCTTCAGGGACGCATATTCCAGGGCGCCTGGAATCTGCTGTTTTTCGCGTTATTCGCAATTGCCATCGCGGTCATTTTCAACTGGCGTAACAATCGATATGGATACTGGCTGAACCTCGGTGTCGTTAGCTTTGCAGACGTGGGCTTCATCGTATTGGTTCTGATGCCAGGATATGCGCCACTGATTCCCGGCGGTCTCGGGCCCCTCCTGTGGATCATCGCGTTGCTCTTTTCAACTGTAGGCTTTCTGGGCGCCAGGCAAGCAAGCGTAGAGTCCTGACATATCGCTGTGCCGGCCGATGACGATTGCCACAGAGCTTCTGGAGTTTTACGAACGGCACGGATTCGGCGATGTGCCTGGCGAGAGACCGCGCACCGTACTCGTGTATACGGGCTGCATGCTGGTTCCGCTGCCGAACATTGGAGCGGGGTCGCCGGGCTGCGCGCAGATATTCTCGAGGTAGATGAAAGCATGAGCGCTGCGCCCCTTCGTGCGCTGGCGTTTATCATGTACGCGATCCTGGCGATGATCATTCACGCTTGTCTTGCGATACCGGCCGTCATTGCTCGCTTTGTAACTGATACGGTCGGAGGCGCCAGTGTTTTCGAGGCTGTCAGACCAGCACGGCGAACAGACCTATACTGAAGGAGAAACCAATGGACAGGAAGATGTTAAGGATGACCTCAATTCTCGCAGTCGTGACAATTGTGGTAAGCAGTTGCTCGGCTTCCGACAGACCGCCCGAGGCCACATTGCAGGGACTTAGGACCGTTGTTTACGGCGTCCCAAATATTGACGAGGCCCGGGACTGGTATTCGGAAGCGCTTGGCATCGAGCCGTACTTCGCGGAGCAATTTTACGTGGGCTTCAACGTCGGCGGTTATGAGCTTGCGCTCGATCCCAACAGACCTGTCGCACGACCGGAAGGATCGGGCGTCATGGTTTACTGGGGCGTTGACGACGTAGAGGAGGAGCTCAGCCGATTGCTGGATCTTGGTGCGAGACCACATACGCCCTTTCAGGATGTCGGTGGTGGTATTCAAGTCGGGAGCGTGCTGGATCCATATGGAAACGCCATCGGCCTGATATTCAACCCGCACTTCGAAGTACTTGACTGATGGCCAAACGGCAGCTTTCGGACTGGGCCAGCATTGCGGAGATCATCAGTGCATTGGCGGTAGTGGCGTCTCTTCTTTATGTTGGTTTCGAGATTCAACGTAATACCAAGGTGGGCCTGGCGTCGAATCGACAGGTGATCGCAGCCAGAGCGCAGGTACTCGCATTTTTTCTGCCGAATCTCAGATTCAGAAACTCCTGATCGATCCTGGTGACGAAGCGATCGAGCTGATCAGGCATTAGCTGAAAAATACGGTGATGACAAATGAGTGAGGCTACGACCTGTCAACTGTGTGCGTACTAAGGGTCAAGGTTGTACCCGGATCGTCCAGGACCAATGTTGTCGGCTGGCTCGGCGATTCCCTGAAAGTCCGGGTCACTGCGAAGCCGGAAAAGGGTAGGGCCAATGAGGCCGTCGTCGCATTGCTGGCGGAGATCTTGCGCATCCCGAAGAAAAACGTCAGCATTGCGAGCGGGACCTCGTCTCCGCAAAAAATGTGTAAAATCAAGGGATTAACTGAGAATCAGATTCAATCCCGGCTGCCCCGACGCGAGCCCTAGGACGCGCGTGCAGCAAAAGGCAGATTCGAATGGCATTGTACGGTTACGGTTTCTTGATCGGTATGGTACTGATACTGACCTTCTGGTTCCTGATCGTGGCGCCGATGGAAAAGCGCATGCATGAGCGAAAAATGGAGTTGATGAAACGCAAGCTCGAGCGCAACGACGAGCGGCTGAGAAAGATGAAGGCGGACGAAGAGAACGACAGGCCGACCGAACATTCGGTCGAGTGATGTTGGAATTTGAGGACAAAAAGATCCTGGTAACCGGTGCATCGAGAGGCATCGGCCGTGCTGTTGCAACTGCATTCGCCGCGCACGGCGGCAAAGTGGCAGTCAACTACCGGCAGGGCGAGAAGTCCGCGCTGGAAACGCTGGATGGCCTGGATGGCGATGGACATGTGACGGTTCAGGCAGATGTCTCTTTAGCGGACGGCGCAAAGGCGGCGGTTGATGAATCCATAGCCGGTCTGAACGGTCTCGACATTGTCGTCAACAACGCCGGAATTTTCAGGGAGCACCGGCTTGACTCGGTAGATTTCGACAAATGGCAGAGTTCGTGGCAGAAGACAATCGGCGTCAATCTGGTTGGGCCTGCAAATCTCTGCTATTTCGCTGCACAGCACATGATAAGGAGCGGTGGCGGGCGCATCGTGAACGTGTCCTCGCGAGCGTCATTCCGGGGTGAGCCGAAAAGCCCGGCGTATGCAGCGAGTAAGGCTGGTCTGAACGCCATGAGCCAGTCGCTTGCGATCGCACTTGCGCCACACAATATTTTTGTCGGTGTGGTCGCTCCGGGATTTGTCGAAACGGATATGGCGGCAAGCATGCTGGCAGGGCCAGAGGGCGTCGCGATCCGCGCACAAAGTCCGCTCGGCCGGGTCGCGAAGCCGGAGGAAGTCGCACACGCAGTGCTTTTCCTGGCGTCCGAAGGTGCGGAGTTCTCAACGGGCACCATCATCGACGTCAATGGCGCGTCCTACCTGCGCAGCTGATCTCGAAACGGTGACAGGTCGTGAGCCGACCCAACATTACAACAGCGATTTCCTGGCTCCTGGTGATTTTCCTGCTCGGGCTCATGATCATGATCGACGGCAATGACATGTCGTGGCTGGAAACGGGCACCCGCGGCGTAAAACCGCCACCGGCAGTCGAGCCGGCTGTCGAGACCACGGTCAACGCGACCGTCCCGAACTGTGAAGAAACGGAAGATGCTTTGCGGGACAGGGTCGATTCGGCCAGGAGTTGCGCGACAGACGATGACTGCACGTTATTCGACTTCGGCTACCCGATCGACTGCATGACATCGGTGGCGAAGACCGAGATTACAGATTTGCGCCATAAGTATCGAAGATATGAGCAGAGCTGCGCTTTTCGTGTTTATTTTGACTGTCCGGCCGAGCCGATGGAACGGCGCGCAGCCTGCCGCGACAATCGATGCGTCGTTACGCTCGAAACGGTCGATGGCCTGAAGGACGAAACGCTCGACTTTCTGGGGATTGAGAGCAGCGGGCAGTAACAGGATTCGCGAAGGAGCGTCATGTCAGTTTCCCGACTACAACACATAACGAAGATCGGCGTCGAGGATATGGGAGACCTCGCCGATAGTCTCGATGATCCGGAGGTGCTGCGGCTCGAAAACCTCGATACGGATCTGCGGCCGCCAGATTCGGCGCTGGAGCGTACGAGACAAGCTGTCGGTGATGACGACGCTAACAGCTATTTGCCCTTTCTCGGGCTCGATTCAATGAGACAGGCAGCGGCGGGTCTTGTCGGCCGTCAGTCCGGCAATAAATACGACTGGAAGACGGACTGCATCATAAGCGCCGGTGGTTTGTCGGGCATTCTGAACGTGTTGCTCGCGACGCTGGAACCCGATGACGAAGTACTCATGACGGATCCGACTTACGTCGGCCTGATCAATCGCGTACGACTCGCAGGAGGTGTGCCGAAATACGTGCCGACGATTCCGACGGAGCAAGGCTGGCGACTTGATGTTGATGCGCTGGACGGCATCGACCCGCGGCCGGTGCGAGTCGCACTGCTCATGAGTCCAGCCATGCCGACCGGCGCCGTATTCAATAGCGACGAATGGCAGGCACTGATCGAATTTTGCAGGAAGGCAGACTGTCTCATCGTCAATAACACGGCGATGGAGCGCATTCTGTACGATGGGCGTAGCGTGATTCACCCGGCGGCGTTTCCAGACATGCGCGACAAAGTTATCTCGGTCGGATCCGCCTCCAAGGAATACAGAATGATCGGCTGGCGCGTTGGCTGGATCGTCGGCCCGGCAGCAATTGTGGTGGACGCCGCGAGGGTGAGTATCAGCAACGTCGTCTGCCAGACTGGAATTGCAATGGCTGCGGTTGCGACGGCGATCAACGATCCGAATGACGGCATTGCGGCGTGCGTAGCCCAATGGCAGCACCGTCGCGATCTCTTGCTCGAGGAACTGAACGAGTTTGCAGTCATCCTGCCGCACGGCGGCTGGTCGTTTCTGGTCGACGTATCGCCGCTGGGGCTGGATGGCCCGGAGGCCTCCAGGCGACTGCTGGAGAAAGGAAAGATCGCTGCGACGGCAATGACCAATTGGGGAGGGAGCACCAGTAACAACTACGTGCGCGTCGTCTTTTCCAATGAGCCGGCCGAGAGACTAGAAGGAATCGGTGACAGATTTCGGGGAGCGCTGACGTGAGCGAGAGGTATACCGTGGAAAGTGCGTTGAAAAATGCATTGCAATCGGGTGATGGTACGTACGGTGTGTTATTGGAACACGGCACGCTAGAGCTGGGCTTCTACAAGCCTGACGGTTCGGATCCGCAGCAACCGCATGAGCAGGATGAGATTTACATCGTTCAGTCCGGCAACGGGTTCTTCGTCTGTGGTGAATCAAGACAGGCGTTCGAGCCCGGTGAAGCGCTGTTCGTGCCGGCGGGCGAGGTTCATCGCTTCGAAGACTTCAGCGATGATTTTGCGGCCTGGGTAATTTTCTACGGCCCTGACAGCGGAGAGTAAGACAGGCTGCTGACGACATGAGGCGAACGGGCATGACAGTCATTTCTATTGCTGTACTGATCTATACGGGATTTTGTGTCTATCTGTACGCGACTCAGCGAAGTGCAATTTATTACCCGACACCGGAGGTCGAGGTGGTGGGCGCTGCGGACATGCGCCTCGAGAACGATGGGGAGACGCTCAAGATCTGGCGACTGGTAAATACCGATGGTCAGAATGCGATCATCTATTTCGGCGGCAATGCAGAGGAAGTCTCCGGCAATATTCCGGATTTCAGGATCTTTTTTCCGCAGCACAATGTATATCTCGTCAACTATCGTGGTTACGGTGGCAGTACCGGCTCGCCAACGGAGGCAGGTTTGTACAGGGACTCATTGGCTGTTTTTGACGAATTACGGAGCCGCTACAGCAGCATATCCGTTATCGGCCGAAGTCTCGGCAGTGGCGTCGCAACTTATCTGGCAGCCGTGAGGGATGTCGACAGGCTCGTGCTGGTAACGCCATTCGACAGTATCGAAAACGTTGCCAGGAAGGCCCTGCCGGTGCTGCCGATATCGCTCTTGCTCAAGGATAAGTTCGACTCTGCCGGGCGGGTTGCGGAAATTGCTGCACCCGTTTTGCTGGTCACCGCGGAGCATGATGAAGTTATTCCGAGCCGGCATTCGAGCGCACTGGCAAGCGCATTTCCCGAATCGCAGGTGACCGTCGAGGTAATTCCGGATGCCTCACATAATACGATTGGCATGTCGCCGCGCTATGCGGATGCGCTGAGTATGTTTCTGAGCGCACATATCCGTGAGTGACGTAGATTATCCATGGACTGCGAAGAGCAGGAGTGTTCCTGATGGTCGCCGAATTCAGATTTATGGCGACGATGCGCCTCTATCGTTCCGTGAATACCTGAATCTTCTGCAGCAAGATGGGGGCTTTCATGCCTGGTATGCGGAGCTGCTCCGCGGAACTGCGTATGACGCCTTCTTCTGGGAACATCCGCCACTTAAGCGATCGAATCTCGATTCGCAAGCCGAATTCGTGCTGATCGACAGTCCGGCACTTGCGAGAATCGATCCCGACCCGAGTCCGTTTCGCTCGCATTTCAGGGATGATGCAGAGATCGTGGCCTTTCCCAGCCTGGGCGGCGATGCACTTCTGATCGCGCCGGCGCCGCGCGAACCCCTCATCGCTTGCGCCCACCTGGCCTCCTTCGTCCGAAATGCCACTGCCTCTCAGGTTCAGGACCTCTGGCGAGAAGTCGGCCGGGCGATGAGGGAGGCTGTCAGCAACCGGAACCTGTGGCTTAGCACCTCGGGGCTGGGCGTGTCCTGGCTACACGTGCGTCTCGACTCGTATCCCAAGTATTATCAGCACCGGCCATATGCAGAAACCGGCTGAGCATTCGGGCTAATATAGGAAAATGGATAAGAGACTGGTCCTTCCGACGATCGCTGTTGCGGCGCTGGCAATTTATGCCGCGATCGACAAGTCAGTAGTGATGTTCGTGTCCGCCATAACGGTTGGGCTCATCGTCTATCTGTTTCGTAACGCCCGCGTACGGGATCGGATAATTGCGATCGCCGCAGCCGGTCTCGGTGGCGGGATCGCTACAGAGATCGTGCTCACTTTTTACTATCACACCAATGCGGCCGAGCCGGTCGCAGATACCGGCAGTCTGTTTTTGTCCGCGATATATGCGGGGCTGATCAATGCGGCTGTCGTCGTAATAGCGATCACTATCGGCCAGGCGTTGAAGACCGGCGATCGGGAATCAGAATAACAAGAGGTGGATCTGTGAAACTATTCGATGAACTTGAAAAATACATCGCCATTGCCCTGCTCGTATTGATGGGACTGGTCGTAATATCGGGCGCCATCGAAGTAGCGTACGAGGTTCTGACCAGCATGATCGACCCGCCGGGCTTCTTCCTCGGTGTGGCTGAACTATTCGATATATTCGGCCTCTTCCTGATGGTTCTCATCGGACTGGAATTGATGACGAGTATTAGGATGTACCTCGACGACCATACGATTCATGCCGAAATGATGATGCTGGTTGCCATAACAGCCGTCACGAGAAAGATAGTAATTCTCGATGCGACCAAGCTGGAGCCACTGATCATATTCGGCACCGGCTTTCTTGTTATTACCCTGTCCGCCGGATATTACCTGTTAAAGAAACAGCACCAGGAATCAAGGTCTGCCGTGTGATAGTCCTGGAAACCGAGCGGCTTTTACTGCGCCATTTCCGTATCGACGATGCCGAATTCATCCTGGAATTGCTCAACGAACCGTCATTTCAGGAACACATTGGTGACAAAGGCGTAAGAACCGTCGACGACGCGAAACTGTACCTGCAAAACGGGCCGCTCCAGAGCTACGAGGCCTATGGCTACGGGCTCAACATGGTCGAGCTCAGGTCTTCCGGCGAAGCCATCGGCATGTGCGGGCTCGTGAAAAGAGATGGCCTCGATGACGCCGATATTGGTTACGCTTTTCTCGAGCAGTACTGGTCGAATGGTTATGCGAGGGAGTCGGCCGGAGCCATTTTGAATCACGCGCGGGAAACGCTGGGTCTCGAACGGGTCGTCGCCATCGTCACGCCGGGTAATCTCAGCTCAATCAGGCTTCTCGAAAAAATCGGCCTGACGTTCGAACGCATGATCCGTCTGGCCGACGGCGATAAGGAGCTGAAATTCTTTGCATCGGATGCGGGATGAGCCTGAGCAGCCAGCTTCGATCTGACAGATCCGTCCTGCCCCTTCTTTTATCCAATCTCCTGACGATGGTGTGGGCGCTCGTTGAAGGCTGGCAGATCGTCGACGTGATGCTGGTCTATTGGGTCCAGAGTGTCATCATTGGTTACTACAACTACCATCGCATCATGGATTTGAAGGAGTTCTCGACCAAGAATTTCAGGATGAACAACAAGCGCCCCGATCCGACGCCCGAGACAAAGAAAAGCCTCGCTCGATTCTTTGCGCTTCACTATGGCATTTTTCATGCGGCATATCTCGGATTCATCCTGGGCAGGGAGAGCGGCGCAATCGGTTTGTCCAGTATCGGCATCGTTGCCTGCATCGTCGCATTCGTCCTCAACCATCGATACTCGTATCAGTACAACAAGGAGAGAGACAGCCAGCGAGTGCCAAACATCGGCACGATCATGTTGTTTCCGTATGCACGCATCGTGCCGATGCACATTACGATCGCCATTGCGGCCTCGCAGACCGGCGGCTCCCCAAAAACCCTCTTTATTTTCCTGGTACTGAAGACCGTTGCCGATATCATCATGCACATGATCGAGCACGCGAATGCGAGACAAAAGCGGCCAGGCGCATCCTGAAATGCACCATCGAATCGCAGCTGACCTGATTCTTACCCTGCACTTCACATTTATTGCGTTCGTGATTCTGGGTGGACTGCTGGCATTGCGTTTTCGTTGGGTCGTTTTCATTCACATCCCGGCGGCAATCTGGGGCGCATTTGTCGAGATAAGCGGCCGTCTATGCCCGCTGACGACGTGGGAGAACATCCTAAGGAGAAGTGCCGGCGGTGCGGGTTATGCTGACAGCTTTGTCGAGCACTACCTGATCCCGATCATCTACCCGCCCGGCCTCACGCGCGGTATTCAGTTCTGGATCGCCGGTTTCGTGGTCGTCACAAACGTTGTTATCTATGGATGGCTTCTTTATCGTTGCAAGCGGTTCCGAAAAAGGGAGATTGCTGCTTGAAACGGCTATTGAAGAACAAAGGTGCACGCACGGGTCTGTTCTTCGGAGCAACCTCCGGCGTGATTACTACGGTCGGCCTTATCGCCGGGCTGCACGCGGGTACCGAATCGGTCGTCGCTGTGCTTGGTGGCATTCTGGTGATCGCCGTGGCGGACGCAATGTCGGACGCGCTCGGCATTCATGTGGCAGAGGAGGCGAACCCGGATTCCACCAGTGAACATATCTGGGCGGCGACATTTTCGACGTTTTTCACAAAGCTTGTCGTGGCGAGTAGTTTCGCGATCCCGATATTGTGGCTGCCATTGGATACGGCCGTTCTGGTTTCAATCAGCTGGGGCATGATCATTATTGCCTTGCTGAGTTTCTTTCTCGCCCGGTCGCAGCAGAACGCGGTGTTGCCGGTCGTGCTGGAACATCTCGGAATAGCGATTGCTGTCGTGGTCATATCCCACTATATCGGCGCCTGGGTTCACACGACGTTCGCGTGAGCAGGGTCGTGTCGCCTGAACCAGCCATCAGAAGAGCGGGAATCCGGAAGAATTCCGGGACGATTCCTGCCAATATTCAGAATCGGTCTGTAGTACGCGGAGGCGTGGCGATGGCGGAGATCCGCTGGGAGGACTTTGAGAAAATCGATTTGCGTGTCGGGACAATCCTGTCGGCGGAAGAATTTCCGGAAGCCAGAAAGGCCGCGTACAAGTTGACGATCGATTTCGGAGACGAGATCGGCATCAGGAAATCGTCCGCCCAGATTGCGGATCTCTATGAGCGCCTAGATCTCGTTGGTAAGCAGATTGTCGGTGTCGTTAATTTTCCACCGAAAAGAATCGGCCCATTTATATCGGAGTGTCTCGTCACCGGTTTTATTCGGGAAGATGCAAGCGTTGTGCTTGCGGTGCCGGACAAGCCGGCAAATAATGGCTCGAAGCTTGCCTAGGCGAGAATCGCGGAGATTCCATTGTCGGAATACACGGTAACTGTGAAATGGCAGCGGGACGACCAGGATTTTCTCGGCGACAACTACAGTCGCGGGCATACCTGGGAATTCGACGGTGGTCTTACGGTACCGGCATCCGCCTCGCCGGATATCGTTCCCTTGCCTAATTCAGTCGCGGAAAATGTCGACCCGGAGGAGGCTTTCGTCGCCTCGCTGTCGAGTTGTCACATGCTGTTCTTTCTTTCTATCGCCGCGAAGAAAGGGTATGTAATTGATAAATATATAGATTTTGCTGTGGGGTACTTGGGCAGGAATAACCAGGGAAGAATCGCGATGACCAAAGTCATTCTTCGCCCGAAAATCGAATTTGGCGGTGATAAGCAACCGGGTGCAGAGCAAATTGAAGAATTACACGAGCAGTCTCACGATCTATGCTTCATCGCAAACTCGGTAACGGCAGAGGTAAGTACTGAATTCGCAGTTTGAGTTCTGGCTATCGGCAATTCGATATGAGTGATGATGTAACCGACTGGAGGGAATTGAGAGAATTCAACGCCGTCGATATGTCCAGGTCATTTCTCTTGTCCTGGAATACGGAGTCCGAGACCCTGATGATCGACCTCGACCTTTATCTTTGTCCCGACCATGCATTTTATGAAGCACCGAGGCCTGCCGAGAAAGCCTGCTTCAGGCCCGCGATCCTGGAGTTTCCTTATTGTTCGCGTGTTAGCGCCGGCGACGATAAACAGGACGGCCAGTCCGTCGCTGATGTGGCGGGGATGCTCGGTCTCGGTGCGATCGAGGGACTGCGACGCATAGGTGAAGGAGTGTACGAGATAAAAGGGGATTTCGGTCAGATCGAAATCGCGGCCGAAAGGCCGCTGCTGCGCCTGAAAGGCCCGATTGCCTGATCGCAAGAATGGAGAAAGCAGTATGACGCCGGAGAATACGATCGATTATGTGGAGATACCTGCGAAGGACCCGGCGAAGGCACAGCAATTCTTCAAGGAACTGTTTGGCTGGAAATTCCAGGACTACGGGCCCGACTATTGCAGTTTTCATGACGGGCGCCTGGCCGGAGGATTTCGCCGTGCGGACGTCAGCGCTTCGGCTGAAAAAGGCAGTCCACTGATCGTTTTTTACAAAGAGGACCTCGTTGCTGCGAGCAGCCGGGTCTCGGAATTGGGCGGCACGATAAGTCGCGACATTTTCCCTTTCCGGGTGGCCGGCGTTTTCACTTCCTGGATCCGAACGGCAACGAATTCGCAGTCTGGTCCGAAAAATAGCAGCCGGGTTTTGGGGAGCAAGTCCTAATGTACGAAGAAGTAAGACATCCATGTATTCAGCACAAACTGGCCCTGATTCGTGATGAAGAGACGGGATACAAGAAGTTTCGCGAGCTGGCGACCGAGATCACGATGTTCCTGTGTTATGAGGCGCTCAAGGAAATCGAGGTCAAACAGGTTACGGTGCAGACCCCGTTGGCTGAGGCCGCCGGACACAAAATCGCGAACGAACTCGTCGTCGTACCAATTCTGCGGGCCGGGGTTGGCATGCTCGAGGGAATCCTCGACCTCGTGCCCACGGCCAGAGTCGGTTTTGTCGGCATGTACCGCGAGCCCCAAACGAAAAAGGCGGTGTCCTACTATCACAAGCTGCCCAAGGAAACCGACGGCGCGACCTGCATCATTGTCGATCCGATGCTCGCGACCGGCGGCTCCATGGCAGCGACCATTGATTTTCTGAAAGAACACGGGGCAGCAAGTATCGTCGTTGTGTGCATCGTCACCTGTCCCGAAGGAATTGCGGCGATCGAGGCAGAGCACCCGGACATCAAGATCTATACGGCCAGTGTCGATGAGCGACTGGATGACCGGAAATATATCATTCCGGGACTCGGGGATGCCGGAGACCGGCTGTTTGGCACGCGATAAACCTACGCACTTGACGGAGGACGAAAAAAAATTCCTGCAAAGCTTCGAGAACTGCTCATTGCCGGAGGAGGAATGGATGCATCGCGCACACCTGAAAGTCGCGTGGCTATATCTCGTGCATCTGACATCGGACGAGGCCCTGGACAAAATCCGAGCCGGGATTCTCCGCTACAATACGGTGGTTCTGGACAGACGGATCCAGTATCACGAAACGGTAACAGTCGCGTTTACACAGATTATTGCTGAGCGCATGGAGCCGGGGGATACCTGGCCAGCTTTTGAAAAGCGAAATGCAGATTTGTTCGAGCGAGGGCTGAAACCCATCCTGTGCTATTACTCGGAGGAGCGGCTAATGTCAGAAGAGGCAAGAACAGGATTCGTCGATGCCGATATACAGGAGCTGCCGCGCCGGGGAAGCTAAATGGCAGAGCTAAAGACCAAAGCGACGACACAAAGGGTATCGGAGTTTCTGAATTCGATCGAGGATAAGCAAAAGCGCGCAGATTGCCGTGTCATTTCGAAGATGATGAGGGAAGCAACCGGCAAGCGCGCGAAAATGTGGGGCACCAGTATCGTCGGATTCGGTATCTATGACTACAAATACGCAAATGGCCATGGAGGCAGCTGGCCGATCGTCTGTTTTTCACCGCGCAGCAAAAACATTACTCTATATATCATGCCGGGATTCTCGAAATTCGGTAAGCTCATGAGCAGACTCGGCAAGTACAAGACGGGAAAATCCTGTCTTTACATCAAATCGCTGGAGGACGTAGATCAGCAGAAATTGAAGGCGCTGATCGAGGGTTCGGTGAAACAGATGAAACGCATGTATTCGGTCGGGTAGGAGAAGTGCATTGATTGATGAACCCGTAGATCCGCGGTTTGAAGGTGCAACGCTGGTCATAGAAACGTCGAGTGGCCCGGAGACCTATGATTCCCAGTTCCTTGTTGCGGCACTGCTCGTTTTCGTCGCGAAAGGCGACGGCGCTATTTCCGACTGGGAATCTCAGAAAATGCTGCAGCTGATCGAGGAGCATTTTCATCTGCACAGCGCCGAGTCTCTCGCGTTGCTGTCACGTGCGATGACAGATCTGGCAGAGAACCCGGACCTGAACAGCTTGCTGCGCGAACTCAGCAATGTTCTCTCGCCCGAAGAAAAAGAAGATATTGCGGTGATGCTCCTGAAGGTCATCGCCGCGGATGGCCGCCGGGACGTCGATGAAATGGAAATGTTGAATGTCGCTGCGGAGATTATCGGAATCTCCGCAGAGTCGCGACATAGGGCGTTCGAACGCTACTTCGAGGAACAGAAAGACTGACGTGAAGGTACTTGGGATTCGATTCTGCACCGTTTCGGCAGAGGCCAATGAGGTAGCCACTTTTCTCGCTGAGGGACTGGGTCTTCCCGAGCGCAAATTGACAGAAGATGATTCGCCATTCAGTGGTGCAGTTTTCCCTGTTGGGGCCGGGAATAGCTGGATCGAGGTCTGGCCGGAAGGTCCTGGCATGCCAGCCGGCATCATGCTGCAAATCGTTGTCGACGATGCGGATGCCTGGGCGGAAAACGCGCGCAAAAACGGCCTTGAGCCGGCCGGGCCGACGGATAACCACGGCGAACGCATCTACTACCTGAACGCACCCGGGGGACTGCCGCTCAGCTTTCAATCGAAGCTGGTGTAGCCAAATAGTCGGCCGCGACAGGAAATGCGCCCATTTATGCGCTATACATAGGACATATGCCTGAAGCGGTCTGGGGAGCAGGATGCGCAGCACAATATACAAAACCGTCGTTTTGCCGGCTCCTCCGGCGGAACTCTACGAGATGTACATGGACGCCGATACCCATGGGGCGTTCACGGGGGCGCCGGCCAAGATCAGCGAGGAACCGGGATCGCCGTTCGAGGCATTCGGCGGACTATTGAAGGGAACGATGTTGCAGACGGTCAAACTGATGTTGATCGTGCAGTCGTGGCGGTCCGTAAATTTTGCTGACGAGGATCCGGACTCGACACTGATCATCGCGTTCTCGCCGGTCGACGATGACGGGCGCATCGATCTTGTCCATCTGGACGTCCCGGAGAACGATTTTCAGGGCGTTTCCGGTGGTTGGGAATCGCGCTATTTTGAGCCCTGGCTGACTTATTTACAGAGCCGTGAATCCTGACAACAGGCGTCCGGAAGCCCCGAAAATAAGGGGCTTTTCGGTCGATTCCCGGTATTTCACAGCGCTGCGGTTAAATTCGAACGGCCGAAAATTTTGACCTATTCCCCGGCAGGCGTACCATACGGCCATCAGATTCCTGCCCGATCGCGTCAGCGCTCTGCGCTGATTTTTTCGTTGGTCAGGATGGATTTAATCGCCGGCATGCCGGTATCTAAAACGCCAGAACTCTTGGCACGAGAGAGTAAGAAAGTTATGTCAGAGCAAGTAGAAGGCACCGTTAAGTGGTTCAATGATGAGAAAGGTTTCGGATTCATAGAGCGTGAAGGCGGTAAAGATGTTTTCGTTCACTACAGCGCTATCAACGCTGACGGTCGCAAAACCTTGCATGAGGGCCAGAAGGTCTCAATGGAAGTAACGCAGGGCGAGAAAGGACCACAGGCGGAGAACGTTACGCCTGTGTAGGCAGATCTCGCGCAGTGCCCTGCTCCCTGATGGCAGCAGGTAGTCAAAAAAGGCAAGACCCGATGTGTAACTGAATAGTTATGCATCGGGTTTTTTTGTTTAAGCTCATGGCTTCGATATGCAATTAGTCATCGCAACACAGGCTGATATCGAGTCTCTGATGACATGGTTTCGGACCAGGCGGAGCGTCGATATCTGGGGCGGCCCGAAGTTTCGATATCCGTTTACACCTGAGACTTTTTACGAGGACGTTCACTGGGAAGAGATGGATACTTATTGTCTTGCGAATTTCCCCGGGCAAATGTCGGCATTCGGGCAGATCTACGAGCGTCACGGACGCATCAATCTCGCCCGGCTGGTCGTGGCTCCCGAGAGTCGCGGACAGGGAGTCGGCAAGAAACTGGTCGCTTCGCTGATGGATGAAGGGCGGCGAATTTTTCCGCTCCGGGAGTTTTCCCTTTATGTCTATCACGACAATCATGTGGCCAGGGCCTGCTACGTTGGCATGGGTTTTGAAGAGGACCAATACCCGGCGGGTGACGAGATGGGCGACAGCTGCATTTATATGACCCGCCCGGTTCAAAAGGAGTGATTGTGCCGAAAGATGCCACGAGCGATGCCGAGATTGAAGATTGCTTTGACGTCATGTCCGAGCTTCGCACGCATTTAAAACGCGAGGAATTCCTGGAAACCATACGATTGATGGAATCGGAAGGATTCAGGCTGGCGTATATCGAGGACAACGGCGATGTGGTCGCTGTCGCGGGTTACCGCATCTATACAAACCTTTTCCTGGGCAAGAATCTGTACGTCGACGACCTGGTGACATATGCGAGTGTCCGGTCGAAAGGCTACGGGGAAGCACTAATCCAGTGGCTTCGGGACAAAGCGAGGGATGCAGGATGCCGGTCCTATCATCTCGATTCAGGCACTCAACGGGGTCGCGCCCACAAGTTCTATTTCGAGCAGGGCTTCACGATCACCTCGTATCATTTCAGTGAGCAATTGACCGATGGAGTATGAGTAATGCACAGAAGCAGGCTGGCCGGAGTGATAATAGATTGTGAAACCGGTGATCTCGATGCTGCCGTAGATTTCTGGGCCAAAGCGCTCGGTGCTCCACCGGCAGCGGCCGCCAACATTGAAGAAAGTCCTTACGTCGAATTGCGCATGCCAAAGGACGAAAACTATGTTGAGGTGCAGGCCGTAGATCACCCCAGCCGCGTTCACATCGATATCGAGTCCGATGACATCGAAGCAGAGGTAAAAAGGCTCGAGGCATTGGGGGCGAAGCGGGTCGCGGACATCAAACGGTGGTGCGTGTTAGAGGCGCCAACCGGCCAACGATTCTGCATCGTGCCGGTCGTAAGCAGCGATTTCGAAAGTAAAGCCAATAAATGGGAGTAAAACTCCGGGGAGGAAACAATGACCAGTGAATTGATGAGCCTTGCCTGGGTAACCGCACTGACTGCGGTCCTTTGGATAGTGTACACCTTGAATACGATTGCGGTTCGCGGCGTGATGGATGCGGTTGGCTACCCGGCAGAACCGAAGCCGCTCGCGGCATGGGCAACGAGACTTAAGTGCGCACACTACAATGCCGTCGAAAACCTCGTCATTTTCGCTACACTGGTATTAGTCGCTAATGCTGCGGGTGTGAGTAACGAGACGACAGTGCTTGCCTGCACGGTGTACTTTTGGGCGCGTCTTGTCCATCCGGTCGCTTACGCTTTCGCAATTCCGTGGCTGCGAACCCTGGCCTTTGTTGCGGGATTTGGCTGTCAGGCGGCGCTTGTCCTGCAGTTAGTCTGAATCCAGAGCAAGCTGACGTTCTTCCAGTTCGGCCCAGCGCTCGATCGCCGTATCAAGCGCTTGCTGCGTTTCTGTGAGCCGGGCAAGAGTCTTCTGCACCGCGGCATGCTCCTGGCCGTAAAAGTCCGGCCCGGAAATAGTGCGCTCGAGTTCGGCGACCGTGCCTTCGAGTTGCTCGATATCGGCAGGTAGCTGTGCCAGTTCGCGCTGTTCCATATAACCGAGTTTCTTCGCCTTTTGCGCAGTGCCCGGTCTTTCCCGTGTCCGGGCCTTTCGTTTTTTTTCGTCCGGATTGTCGACCTCGGCCAGATCCTTTCCCTGCCGAACCCAGTCGCTGTAGCCGCCGACGTATTCCTGGATACTGCCGTCGGCTTCGAAGACAAGTGTACTCGTGACGACATTATCGAGGAACTCGCGGTCGTGGCTGACTATGATCAAGGTACCGTTAAACTCGGTTAGCTTTTGTTCGAGCACCTCCAGAGTCTCCATGTCGAGGTCATTGGTCGGTTCGTCCAGAACAAGCAGATTGGCAGGCTGTGTGAAGAGCTTGGCGAGGATGATGCGATTCCTCTCTCCGCCCGAAAGAGCTTTCACGGGTGTCATCGATCGCTTGGGAGTGAATAGAAATCCCTTCAGGTAACCAACGACATGCCGGTCCTTACCGTTCAGTTTGATGTGTGTTCTCCCGCCAGCTACATTTTCAGCCACGGATTTTTCCAGGTCGAGCGTCTCGCGTAATTGATCGAAATAGCCGATCAGGAGGTTCGTACCGTGCTTGATGACACCCGACTGCGGATCCAGGTCGCCGAGTAACAGTCGCAACAGCGTGGTCTTGCCGACGCCGTTGTTGCCGAGCAGGCCTATGCGGTCACCACGCATGATCTTCACTGAAAAATTCTCGATGAGCGGCGCATCCTCATAGCGATAACTGACTTTCCGGGCACGAATAACCTTGCGGCCCGACTGTTCCGCCTCTTCGATATACATGCGGGCGCCGTGCTCCCTGGCGATTCGTTTTGATCTTTCCTCGCGCATCTTGACCAGCGCCCTCGTGCGCCCCTCATTGCGCGTCCGGCGCGCCTTGATTCCCTGCCGAACCCAGATTTCCTCCTGTTCGAGCTTCTTGTCGAACCTGGCGTTTTCCCTGTCTTCGTCCTCAATCATTTTTTCTTTTCGAATCAAATAGTTATTGTAATCACCGGGCCAGCTTGTCAGCTTGCCTCTGTCGATTTCGACGATTCTGGTGGCGAGTCGCTGCAAGAAGGCGCGGTCGTGTGTGATGAAAATGACGGCACCGGGATAGGAGCGCACGACGCCTTCCAGCCACCGGATCGTGACGATATCCAGGTGATTCGTCGGTTCATCGAGAAGCAGCAGATCGGGCTTTTGCACGAGTGCCTTTGCCAGGGCGACACGCCGCCGCCAGCCCCCGGACAACTCATTCATTTTCTTGTCGGCAGGCAGAGCGAGGTCGCTGATCGTTGCATCGACACGTTGCTCGATATGCCAGCCGCCGTGAGCATCGATGAGTTGATGGAGTTTCTCGAGTTCCGCAAGGCCCTGCTGGTCGAGCTCTGTCTGGGAGCGATCGCGGTATTCCTCAAGCAATAACTGAATGCCGGCGAGTCCGGAATTGACGACTTCGCGAACCTGCATGTCCATCGCTTCGGGCAATGCCTGGGCCAGTTGGCTGACGACGAGTCCGGACTTGCGAATCACTTCACCCGTATCGGGCTCCAACTCCCCGGTAATCAACTTGAGTGTCGTCGACTTGCCCGCGCCGTTTCGCCCGATCAGGCAGACGCGTTCACCCGGTTCGACTGCGAAATCGGCCTGAGTCAGAATTTTCTGGTCGCCGAATTCGAGCGACACTTCTTCAAATCGAAAGAGAGACATGTGCGACAAGCATACACGCTGCTTGCAAAAAATCGCGAGGGTCGTAATGTCGGCGACTGGGAGATGATTGTGGACGAAGACCGCCTGATCGATATCGAGACGAAGCTGGCTCACCAGGAACACCTGCTGGCTGAGCTCAACGATGCTCTGACCGACCAGCAAGCCCAGGTAAGCCGCCTGGAACGCCTGTGTCAGTCCCTGATCGAGAGAATCAATTCATTGGCGGACGGCGCAAGCGCCCATGGGCCGAAGGACGAACGTCCGCCGCATTATTGAAATAGAATGGGGACGGACTCCGCGGAGTCCGTCCCCAATTTGCCGAGGATCCGAAAATGGCGACAAATTCCCGGACCAACCGGGCAATCTGGATCGGCATTTTCGTTGCCGTCTTGCTCTGGTCGGGCATCGGTCCGAAGGACTATCCGACCTGGTTTCTCGAGGTATTTCCGGCCTTGCTCGGCGGCGCGGTGCTCTGGTACACGCGTGATCTGTTTCCCCTGACACGCCTGGTGTACGTGCTGATCCTGTTTCACGCCATCATCCTGATGGTTGGCGGCCACTTTACCTACGCTGAGGTTCCCCTGTTCGACTGGCTGAAAGAGACATTCGACCTGCAGAGAAACAATTACGACAAAGTGGGACATTTCGTGCAGGGCTTTGTGCCGGCCATGGTCGCGCGTGAGATTGTCGTTCGACACCAGGTCTTCAACTACGCAGGTTGGCGCGATTTCTTCATCGTCTGCTTTTGTCTGGGCTTTAGCGCGTTCTACGAAATGATCGAATGGATCGTGGCGCTGGCGTCGGAAGAGGCCGCGGACGCATTCCTGGGAACTCAGGGATATGTCTGGGACACGCAGTCCGACATGGCTTACGCGATGATCGGAGCGATTGTCGCGCTGGCGTTTCTCGGCAGGGTCCACGACAGGCAGCTCCGGGCGAACGGTTTTGTCACTTAGCGCTGCGGTGGAGTCGCGTTACTCGATCACACTCGCGGAAGAACATCATGTGCGATTGATTCCGGCCATCGAACAAGCGGCTGCCGCAATCTTTTCCGAGGACGACCTGCCCGCCGAAGTACGATTCCTCGTAACGGACTCGGATACGCTTATCGAGGCGCAAGATGACGACCGCTTGTGGGTTGCATTGGAATATGAGCAAAAAGTCGTGGGCTTTGCTCTGGCGCGAGTGCTGGACGAAAACGGTCATCTCGAGGAAATAGGCGTTTATCCTGAGCATGCCGGGCGGGGAATCGGTAGCAGGCTGCTCGGTGCCGTCATTGACTGGGCAGAGGCCCGTGGATTACCGGGCGTTACGCTGATTACATTTCGCCACCTGCCCTGGAATGCCCCGTTTTATGAGGGAAAAGGATTTGCGCAACTGGATGGCGAGAATATCAGCGCGAGCCTGCGCAATCTGATTCGCGAAGAGGCCGAAGCCGGTATCGAGCCGCGCAATCGGGTCGCCTTGTCTTACGCGATCAATGGCGGCAACGGTTCGGGTGGGGCTCGTCGACCAGCCTGAACGACATGTATTTTCGCGCCAGCCAGGACTGTTTCGTGAATTGCTCGTCGGCAAATTTTTGAAATGATTCGATGTCATCGATCGAATAGCGCGTTTCATTGACCCGAAGCCTGATCGGCAGAATCAGATTCTCGCGGACCATGAAGTGCCTTTGGAAATCGAACAGCACGATTCCCTGGCCATCGCCCATTGCCGCCCTTAGTGAGGCATTCTGAGTTTCGTCGATATAGACGACGTCGTCCTGATAGGGAAACAGGCGAATCGGCTTGCGGATGATGTAGTGATTGGATATGCCGCCCTCGGTCCGCAGGCCGCTGAACATCGCGGTCGTTCCGCCGGTGCCGAGCCCGATATAAGGGCTGAGGCAGTGCAGGAAAAACCAGACAGGAATGAGATTCAGCACAGTCAGCGGTGATCGCAATCGATACGGAGCATCTTCAGGCCGCAATTGTCCATGCCTGAGGACGAAATACAGGAGTGACAATCCGAACAACGCGTAGAGCGAGTTGACGAGAAATCCCTGCCGCGTGATTCCGAGGTGCAGAGCGAAGAACATCTGCAGTGCAATTATCACGAACGTGATGAGCTTGAGTCGTTTGGCGTTTTTCAGGTACCGGGGAATAGAAGGCAGGTTGGCGATTCGAGTGCCGAAACTCGATGGCAGGAACAAGGTGTGAAGCGCCATCGCAAATGCCGAAAAGTGTGCCATCGTGCCGAATTTCGAAATTCCGATCACGAAATGAAACGACATGCCCAATATCATGCCGACGTACTTCGTTCGTGCCGAGAGCAAGAGCAGCATCGCTATGGTCTCGACAATCAGAGTGCCGTATATCGCGGCCCATTGTGCCCACTGCTGAGTGATCAACGCATCGGGTAACGGGAAACCGGCGATAAACGGGACGGCGCAGCTCGACTGGAGACTCATGAACCCCGGATTGATTTTGTGGAAGGTGCCGAAGAAGTACATGATGATCAGTAGCCAGCGGCCGACCGGGCTGAATAGCTCAAAGATTTCCGCTGTCGTCACCCGCGCCGTCTTGTTACTGATTGCCAGGTAGCAAAAAGCGCCAACGATGCTCAGGTTCAGGAACAGCTCCATGACCAGGTGGTCGGCGACGAACGGGAATCGAAGGCCGATCGCGATCAGCTGTCCGATGGAGAAGGTCAGGAGGGCCCAGCTTCGGTTGGGGAAAAGCGCCGCAACGATCGCCGTGACGATCGACAGGACGATCAGCGGCGTAACCAACGGGTCGTAATGCAACAAATAACGGGAGATTTCTGTAGAGGATGAAGTGTAGTGCCAGATCGACGACACCGCGAAGAACCAGATGAAGACCGTGGCGTGGTCCGGAGCGCGATGCTTGTCGAATGAATTTTCTGTCACCGCGCGGGATACTCCCACGAAAACTGGCGATTGGCCAGTAACACTCTTAGAGTTGCCGGGCAATGCGTTGCGCGTACCTGACAATGGAGGACACGGCAGGCTGGGCGATCGACTCCGATCTGAGTTTCGCTCCGATGCGCTCGCTCGGCTGGACCATCGACATGGTGCCCTGGAAATCAGCTGGAATCGACTGGGACCAGTACGATGCGGTCTACATATGTACGCCGTGGGACTATCCGGACGACCCGGACGCTTTCCTGGCGCTGCTCGAGACCATCGACAAATCGAGCGCTGTCCTCGTCAACGATATATCACTGGTTCGATGGACGATTCCGAAGACCTATCTGAGAGATCTCGAGTCTCGTGGCGCTGCGATCGTGCCGAGTCTCTGGTACGACAGTTTCGATGCCGCAATGCTCCCCGGGTTCTTCGACATGCATGCTACGGACAGGATCATCATCAAGCCGGTCGTCAGCACAAACGCGCACAACACATTCTTGCTGGACAAAAATATCCCTGTGGAAATCATCACTCAACTCGAGAAGATTTTCGCGAATCGAGCGTTTGTCGTTCAGCCCTTTATCGAAAACGTGCAGGGCGAAG
>Ga0255052_10000910_pt1 | contig 22973 bp, 20 predicted proteins | sample JV7_2_21_MG_FD_188632 | JGI IMG/M metagenome (GOLD analysis project Ga0255052, IMG submission 188632) | Seawater microbial communities from Jervis Inlet, British Columbia, Canada - JV7_2_21 | ecosystem: Environmental > Aquatic > Marine > Inlet | place: Canada: British Columbia | collected... | reverse complement strand
CGCCGCCGACCATCAGCGCGCCGACCAGCCCCGGACCGGCGGTGTATGCGATTGCGTCGGGCCGTTCGATGCCGGCGTCGCCAAGCACCTGCCGGATTAACGGCAACAGTCGCCGAATATGATCTCTAGAGGCGATCTCCGGCACCACGCCGCCGTATATGGCGTGCAGGTCCACCTGGCTGTGCAGCGCCTCGGCGAGCAGGCCCTGCCCGGTGGAATAGAGCGCGACGCCGGTCTCGTCGCAGCTGGTTTCGATGCCGAGGACGTTCATAGGCGGCGCATCATACCGTGGGAGCGCGCCCCAGCGCGCGATTCAGGTCTGAATCGCGCGCTGGGGCGCGCTCCTACAGGGGCATCAGGCCGTTGCAATGCCACCTGCCTAAGGCTAAAATAGCGGGCTGTTTCCCGGCAAGTGCCGGGATTTATTTTGCCTTAAGGGAAGGCCTGATCTAGATGCCAAGTGTTCGCATAAAGGAAAACGAGTATTTCGACGCCGCGCTGCGCCGCTTCAAGCGTGCTTGCGAGAAAGCGGGAGTTCTGACCGAGCTTCGCCGCCGCGAGTACTACGAGAAGCCGACGCAGGAACGCAAGCGCAAAAAGGCGGCCGCGGTGAAGCGACACCTGAAGCGTCTCTCCCGCGAAGAAGCCAAGCGCAAACGTCTTTACTAACCCCCCCGCTCCGCGACCGCGGAACCGAAGTCTCTGCATGTCTCTGAAAGGCACTATCACTGAGGACATGAAGTCCGCCATGAAAGCCGGCGACAAGGACCGGTTGAAAGTGGTGCGCCTGATGCTCGCCGCAATCAAGCAGATCGAGGTCGACACTCGCAGTGAACTCGATGATGCTGCCGTACTCGGTGTGCTGGACAAGATGGTCAAGCAACGCCGCGACTCGGTAGAGCAATTCGCCAAAGGCGGCCGCGACGACCTGGTGGCGATCGAAGAGGCGGAAATCGGTGTCCTGGAAACCTACCTGCCCGCAAAAATGGACGACGCCGAACTCGAAGCTCTGATCGACGAAGCCATCGCGGCGACCGGCGCGGAGAGCATTCGGGACATGGGCAAAGTCATGGGTGCGATCAAGGGCAAGGCCGCCGGCCGGGCCGACATGGGCACCGTCGGGGCGAAGGTCAAGTCACGGCTCGGCGCCTGACACTGGCACGACTGGCGAATCAACGAGGATTCGCTATGCTTGGTCGAGAACCGGGCAGCACTATCTAATAACAACACCGGTGAGACCCGACACCGCGGAGCTGGCGTTTAACTCATTATGGCCGGACTGATTCCCCAGGATTTCATCGACGACCTCGTCGCACGTGCCGACATCATCGAGGTCATCGGCCGACGGGTGCAATTGAAGAAGGCGGGCCGCGAATTCAAGGCCTGTTGCCCGTTCCACGAAGAAAAGACGCCGTCATTCACGGTCAGCCCCTCGAAGGGGTTCTACCATTGCTTCGGCTGCGGTGCGCACGGAACCGCCGTCGGTTTCCTGATGGAATTCGACCACATGAGTTTCGTCGAGGCGATTGAGAGCCTTGCCAGTTCGATGGGCGTCGACGTGCCGCGCAACGAATCCGACACGCCGGCGCGCCGCTACGATGAGCTCTTCGACCTGATGTCGAGAGTCGAGCGCTTCTGGCAACAAGGCCTCCGCGAAAACCAGACCGCCGTCGATTACCTGAAAGATCGCGGCATCGATGGCACGACTGCCAAGCGCTTCGGCCTGGGCTACGCTGTCGAAGGCTGGAGTACCGTGCTCGACAAATTCGGAACTTCGACAGAAGCAATCGAGCGGCTGCTCGCGGCAGGGCTCATCATTCGCAAGGACAACGGTGGTCATTACGACCGTTTTCGCGACCGCATCACATTCCCGATTCGCGATATCCGCGGCCGTTGCATCGGCTTCGGCGGTCGGGCCATGGGTGATGGCGAACCGAAATACCTCAACTCGCCGGAAACAGTGCTTTTCCACAAGGGTCGCGAGCTCTACGGCTTGTACGAAGCCCGCCAGGCGCTGCGGCAAATCGACCGATTCGTCGTCGTCGAGGGCTACATGGACGTCATCGCACTCGCGCGCCACGGAATCGATTTTTCAGTCGCGACGCTGGGGACCGCGACGACGTCAGACCACCTCAACCGCCTGTTCCGGCTTACGGAAAACATCGACTTCTGTTTCGACGGTGATCGCGCCGGCAAACAGGCGGCATGGCGCGCGCTCGAGACCACCCTGCCGGATATACGGGAAGGCCGCCAGGTGCGATTCGTGTTCCTGCCCGAAGGCCACGATCCTGATTCATTCGTCAACGAGCATGGTTCCGGCGCGTTCATGGAGGCACTGGATGGCGGTATCGCGCTGTCGGGCTACCTGATTTCGGAACTCGCTCTGCAGGTCGACGAAGCGACCGTCGACGGACGCGCACGTCTGGCCGAACTGGCGAAGCCGCTGATTGCGAAGATTCCGCCTGGTGTCTACCGGGAGTTACTGATCGAGTCGCTGGCGACCAGGGTCGGCCTGCCCGCGAACAAGCTGGAGAACATGCTGGGACGGTCACAGAATGGTGAGGACAGGAGCAAGATCGGCGCGCGGGCGCCGCTCGGGCGATCCTTGCCAGCGTCTGCGGGCAAACCGTCAGTGGTGAGGCGGGCGATTACGCTGCTTCTGAATCACCCGTCCACGGCGGAAAAGCTGGACCTCGAGAAGATCGCGGGCGTCAGCCGGCCAGGCATCGACTTGTTGCACGACCTGATTGAAACCGTGCAGGAAGAACCCAATATAACCACGGCTGGATTGCTGGAGCGCTGGCGTCACGATGATCAGGGCCGCCACCTCGGTAAGCTGGCGGCAGTCGAGATGCCCGAGGACGAGGAATTCGACCCGGCAGCCGAGCTCACCGACTGTGTCGAGCAGCTGGCGCTGGCCGGACGCCGTGAGAGAATTGATTTTCTTATTGAAAAACAAAGAGATAAGCCCTTGAACGAGGACGAAGTAGCCGAGCTGAGGCAGCTCAGCTGAGGCGTTGTCGATCAGGGATTTTTGTAGATTGGACTTGGTCAAACAAGTACAATTGGTCGTTTGCATTTTTTACTTGGAGGCCGTTTCGTCTTGAGCGAAAAACGAGCAGTAATTGGCGGCAATAAGCAGGCCCAGCAACTGAAGGACCTGATCGCGCGCGGCAAGGAACAGGGCTACCTGACCTATACCGAGGTCAATGACCATTTGCCGAACGACATTGTCGACCCCGAGCAGATCGAAGATATCGTCAACATGATTAACGACATGGGTATCACGGTGCATGAAAAAGCGCCCGATGCCGAGTCGTTGCTCCTCTCCGATGCCGCAGTCTCCAACGACGACGATGCGGCCGAGGAAGCGGAAGCCGCACTGGCCAGTGTCGACGCAGAGTTCGGGCGTACGACAGATCCGGTGCGCATGTACATGCGTGAAATGGGTACGGTCGAGCTGTTGACCCGCCAGGGCGAAATCGAAATCGCCAAGCGTATTGAAGACGGCCTCAACCAGGTCAAGTACCACATGGCGCACTTCCCGCCAACCATCCACCGGTTGCTCGCCGTTGCCGACGCAGTCTTGGCTGGCGATACCCGCATGCAGGATTTCGTGGTCGGCTTCATCGATCCGAATGAACCGGACGAGATCAAGCCACCGGCGCCGAAGACCGATGACGATGACGACGAGGTCGTAGATACCGGTCCTGATCCCGATGAAGTCAAGGCGCGCGTAAAAGTTATTCGGCGCCTGCACAAGCGCACGATGACGGCGATCGAGAAGTACGGCTTTAAAGACAAGAAGACCGTCAAGGTGCAAGCCGACCTTGCCGACCAGCTCATGGAACTGAAGCTTGCGCCGAAGCTCTTTGACATGCTCGTGAAAAACCTGCGGGGCATTGTTTCGGTAATTCGTACGCAAGAACGACTGGTCATGCAGATCTGCGTTCGCGACGCCGGCATGCCGCGCAAGGACTTCCTGTCGAGTTTCCCCAAGAGCGAGACAGATCTTGCCTGGGTCGAGAAGCATATACGCGCGAAGCGCAAGCATTCGTCGACATTGGCCAAGCTCAGGGACGACATTCTCCGCGCGCAGCGCAAACTGTTGCTGGTGGAAGCCGACACGAAGCTGAAGATCTCCGAGATCAAGGAAATCAATCGGCAGATGTCGATCGGCGAAGCTAAAGCGCGTCGCGCCAAGAAGGAAATGGTCGAAGCCAATCTGCGTCTCGTCATTTCGATTGCCAAGAAATACACGAACCGAGGCCTACAGTTCCTGGACCTGATCCAGGAAGGCAACATTGGCCTCATGAAAGCCGTTGACAAATTCGAATACCGCCGCGGCTACAAATTCTCGACCTACGCGACCTGGTGGATTCGCCAGGCGATCACTCGTTCAATCGCTGACCAGGCACGCACGATTCGCATCCCGGTCCACATGATCGAGACAATCAACAAGCTAAACCGCATTTCGCGGCAGATGTTGCAGGAAATGGGCCGCGAACCGCTCCCGGACGAACTGGCCGAGCGCATGGATATGCCGGAGGATAAGGTCCGTAAGGTTCTCAAAATCGCCAAGGAGCCCATCTCCATGGAAACGCCGATCGGTGACGACGAAGACTCGCATCTCGGCGACTTCATTGAGGACCAGACCGTCCACTCTCCAGTCGATTCGGCGACGTCTTCGGGGCTCAAGGAGACCACGCACAATGTGCTGGCCGGCCTTACGCCGCGGGAAGCCAAGGTGCTGCGCATGCGCTTCGGGATCGACATGAATACGGATCACACGCTCGAGGAAGTAGGCAAGCAGTTCGACGTGACGCGTGAGCGTATTCGTCAGATCGAGGCCAAGGCGCTACGCAAGCTCCGGCACCCGACGCGATCGGATCAGCTGAGAAGCTTCCTGATAGAGGACTAGAAATTGGAAATCGTGCGGGCCTGTAGCGGGGCCGCGAAGCGGCAAGGTCAGTGCAGAGCGGCCTGAAAGGCCGCCTTCCAGACTGCGATCGATTTTCGAACACATGATGCGCACGGGCCTGTAGCTCAGTTGGTTAGAGCAGAAGACTCATAATCTTTTGGTCCCAGGTTCGAGTCCTGGCGGGCCCACCACCTCTTCCGCGTATTGGCTAGTCACAGTATGCCCCTGCCGGGATACGCGCGATCATCCTTCGCGCGGCGAGCGGTTCGAGTCCTGGCGGGCCCACCAATTTTTTAGATGACGCTGACGATCTCCGGCAACCATTGCCGCCAGTATTCGTGCTTCGCACGCAGTTCCTCGGCTGCGCTCTCTTCGTCGCGCAATAACAACCGCACGTGGTCGCCCGGTCGAAGCTGGCCAATCAGGTGGCGATCGACACGCGCGACCTGTGCGACCCGCGGGTACCCGCCAATCGTCTGTGCGTCGATGGAAAGCAGGAATGGACGACCGTCTTCCGGGCATTGAATGGTGCCGGGAAATACTGGCGCACTATCGAGCTGTCCGCCGGACGCGACCTGGAAACTCGTGCCCTCGAACTGCAAACCCATACGATCGGCGCGATTGCCGATCGTGAAATTGGTGTCGAACAGATCGAATTTGCTCTCCTTGTCGAGCAGCTCGATCTCGGCTCCGTAGCAGGCGCGCAATGCCCAGCTCGTCGCCGCATGAGGCCTGAAATCTCCGGGCGTCCTGATCATCGGCGGAGTCGATTGCAACGGCCCTGTCGCGATGACGTCGTCCACCAGTAACGCCCTGCCCTCGTGTCCACCGAATCCTGCGGGCAGATAGGTAGACCCGGAACCCAGTACTTCTTCGGTCGCAATGCCGCCAGCGAACGCAACATAGTTGCGCGCACCCGCCTTTGCCGAACCGAGCTCGAATTCGTCGCCATCACTGACAGCAAGCGTGCGGTGCAGCTTGACTCGTTCGCCGTTCAACCGGGCTTTCGCTTTCGCCCCTGTAATCGCGACAAACCCATCGCCGTCAATTCGCAGCGAGACACCGGTAAGTGTCGACTCGAGCGCCGCCGTCAGCGGTGCATTTCCAACCAGGCGATTGGCTAGTGCCAGTGACAGGGGATCCGCGGCGCCGGCGGCCGGAACGCCGAGATGACGCATGCCCCGCCGTGGACCTGATTGTACGGTGGTCTGCAATCCAGGCTTGATAATGTGAGCTCTCAACGCGACATCCTCGCGTCGAATTCCTCGTGGCTGATCGGTACGAAGCGAACCCTCATTCCGGCGCGCAGTTGAAACGGTTCATCGGCCCTCGGGTCGAACAACTTTGCCGGAGTTCTGCCTACGAGGGGCCATCCACCAGGTCCTGACAGTGTGTAAATGCCGGTCCGCCCGCCGGCAATTCCTATCGACCCGGACTGGACGCGAACCCTGGGTTCGCGGCGCCGCGGCACATTGAGCGCCGCATCAAGGCCACCAATGAATGCGAACCCTGGCGTGAAACCGAGCATGTCGATGCGGTACTCGCGACCCGCGTGTAATTCGACAAACTCCTGTGGAGACAGGCCGAGTTGCTCGCAGATGTTGCCGAGGTCGGCTCCGCACGCACCGCCGTAGCAAACGGGAATTTCGACGAGCACGGATTCTTCGTCATCGGCGATGTGGCCCTGGCCGATTGCCGAGGCCAGTCGTTGTTTCGCTTGATCGAGACTAACTGTCGCACTGTCGAACTGAGCGACACAACTCGAAATGCCGGCTACACACTCGATCCAGTCACCAGATTCGCGCAGGTGGTCGGCCAGAGCCTGGCACGCGCGCGTGTCCGCCAGTTCGACTGTGACGAGATCATCGCCGCAGGCGAAAACTTCCGCGCCGTCGAATTCCCTAGTGCCGGACACCACGCACCTCGATCCCGCAGCTCTCGAGCGCCTCGCGTACGGCGCTTGCCGCCTCGGCAGCACCCGGCGTATCGCCATGTATGCAAAGTGTGTCCGCCCGAACCTGTATCTCGGAACCCTCCTGTCCACGGACACGCCCCTCGATCGCGAGTGATACTGCCTGCGCCTTGATGCGCTCGATATCGTCGTGAACAGCGCCCGGCTCGGTGCGCGGCACCAGTCGCCCGTCAGCCTGGTATGCGCGATCGATAAAGGCCTCGGCCACGAACTCGAGGCCGTGCGCCGTCGCAGCTGCCTCGAGCTCGGTGTTCGGTTGCCCGACAAGCGCCGGTATACCGGGCATCGACTCCACGGCGCGTGCGATGACATCCGCAAGCCCCGCATCGGTGACTGCGTCGGTGTACAACGTACCGTGAGGCTTGACGTGTGCAATCGTCGCGCCCAGCTCCGCCGCAACTGTGCAAAACGTCTTCAGCTGATGCAGCAATGACGTGAAGAGGTCCTCGCCCGCCATGAAGTGACTGCGGCGGCCGAATCCCTCGCGATCCGGGTAAGCCGGATGCGCGCCCACCGCGACCCCGTTGGCAAGCGCCTCGCCTACCGTCGCTGTCATCGTCTCGACATCGCCAGCGTGACCACCACAGGCGATGTTGCAGCTCGAGACCACGCGCAGCAACTCAGCGTCGTAGCGATCTCCTTCGCCAAGATCTGCGTTCAGGTCAATTGTGTTCATTATTCTTTCCCGCCCTTCAACACTCGCTTGCCCGATTGAATGGACTTGTACAGCTGGCCGAGAGAACGGTCGCGCGCACGACGTTCCGCGATCGTTTCGGTGTTGCGGCGATCCTCGGACAGCAGCTTGCGAAATCGCTTCAGGCGGCCAGCATCGAGTCGACCGTCATCGATTGCGGCCAGCACAGCGCAACCAGGCTCCGCCTCGTGGCTGCAGTCCGAAAAACGACAGCTTTCCGCAATCGCGACAATATCGCCGAATACATCGTCGAGCGCGTCGCCGACATCGACCAGCTGCAGCTCCCGCATCCCCGGCGTATCGATCAGCCAGCCACCTTGCGGAAGTCGATGCATGGACCGACCGGTCGTCGTATGTCTGCCGCGCTGATCGTCCTCCCGGATCTCGCGCGTGTATTGCCGCACACCGGCCAGTGTATTGATCAGCGTCGACTTGCCAACCCCCGATGAACCCAGCAGCGCGACAGTTTGTCCGGGACCACACCAGGGCCGTAACCTCTCGACATCGTCGCTATTGCGGGCATCAAGCGCCTCGACAAGCAGACCAGGCGAAAGGCGCGACGCATTCGTGACGAAGTCATCACAGGAAGCAACCATGTCGGACTTGGTAATCACGATCACGGGAAAGGCACCGGCGTCCTGCGCAATGGCAAGGTAGCGCTCGAGTCGTGCAACGTTGAAGTCGCGGTTTGCGGAAGTGACAATGAAAAGAGTATCGATATTCGCGGCAATCAGCTGCACCGTATGCGTTGTGCCCGCCGCACCGCGTTTGAAAACACCGAAACGATCGAGCAGCCGTTCCACCCTGGGTCCATTGGTATCCAGCAACACCCAGTCGCCGACGGTAATTTGTAGCTCGGCACTGTTACCGGAAAGCGGCACGCTGGTATCGATTTCGTCGCCCTGCACGTCGATGCGACCGCGGTGCACCGCCATGACGCGCGCCGGTACCAGCGTCGTGTCAGTATCGAGCTGTGTGGCGAAGATGTTCCGCCAGCCGAGTAATTCGAGCGTATTCATTTCCAGCGTCAGCATTGGGCATCTGATATACACTGCATAACACGTTACGGCGAACGAGGGAATCACCATGAAGGTCGCACTTGTGACCGGAGCAAGCTCCGGGATCGGCGCGGCAATTGCGATCGAGTTCGCCGACGCCGGCTGGTCTGTGATGGCCGCCGGACGGGACGAGGTACGACTCGCCGAAGTTGCCGACGTATCTGAAAACATTGCCACCTGGGAAGGCGAACTCCGCTCATCCGAGGACTGTGACGAACTCATTGCTGACACCCTCGACGAATACGGTCGGCTCGACTGCCTGGTTAATTCCGCCGGCATCCTGTTGCGCGGTAATGCCGAGGAAACGGACGACGACCAGTGGCAGGACACGATAACCGTTAATCTCAACGTCCCGTTCTACCTGAGCAGGTCCGCGCTGCCACACCTGCTGCACGCCGCAGGGAGTATTGCGAACATCGCCTCGCATTGGGGCTTGGAGGCCGGTGAGAACCATGTCGCCTATTGCACGAGCAAAGGCGGGCTGGTCATGCTGACCCGGGCGATGGCGAAGGACCACGCCGCCGCAGGTCTGCGAGTGAACGCAGTTTGTCCCGGTGGCGTGGACACGCCGATGCTGGCTGCGGCCGCAGAGGAACTCGAACGCGACGTCGACGAATTTCTCGCCGAAGTCGCCGAGGAGACACCGAACGGCCGCATTGCAGAACCCGGTGAGGTTGCGTCGCTCGTATTATTCCTTGCGAGCGACGCGGGCCGTCACATTACTGGCACTGCGATCCCGATCGACGGGGGCCAGATGGCCTAGGCGCCGGAAAAATCGACGTCTGCAAACACCAGCGACGGTGCCAGCGTCGATGAATACGGGTAGGGATCGTTGCCAACCAGCTCGAGCCGCGTGAACAGGTCGCGCAAGTTCCCGGTCACGTTCATCTCGCCGACAGGACGCCCGATTTTGCCGTCCTCGATCATGTGCCCGCGCAGACCGAGCGAAAAATCGCCGGTCGTGCTATCCGCGTTACCACCCAGCCACGACGTGACGTAAACGCCAGTACCCGCCTCACCTAGCAATTGTTCGAGAGATTGGCTGCCGAGCTTCATAATCCGGTTTGACGGCGATCCCGTCGTCGGGGTCATGTCGCCCTTGCGGCCGTAATAGGTATCGACGTAGATATTCCTGACGACACCGTTCTCGACGATGGGCAAAGTTCTCGACGAGATACCCTCGTTGTCGTAGTGCCGGGATGCCAGTCCACGTTTGATCAGCGGGTCATCGATGATCGTGAGTTTCTTGCTGAACGCTTCCTCTTCAATCAACGATGCCCAGAACGAACGGCCCTGCTGCACGCTGCGTGCATTCGCCGAGCCCAGCAGACGACCTATCAATGATGATGCTGCGCGAGAGTCGACAACCATCGGTGCTTTAACCGTTGGGCCTTTCTCCGAGTCGAGGCGCGAGAGCGTCCGCTCAAGCGCTATCGTGCCGACTATCTCCGGATCAGGCAGATCGACGACGTGTGCACCGCCTGCGTAAAAAGCGTCTTCGGCTCGCTTGTCACCACGATCCCGCAGCGTCACCTCGGCGCCGAACCAGCAGTAGGTCGATTGCTGCTCATCAAGGAAACCGTTGCTGCTTGCCGATGCCGATCGTTGCGTGCCGTCGTAGACGCCCGATGTTGCCGAGATGACGCGTTCGTTCTGATGCGCCACTTCATCGAGCGCACGACACCAGGCGATGCGCTGATCGCGATCAAGCGCTTGCACACTGGCATCGACGAGATCGAGATCGTCGGTCGGGCGATCGGTGAACAACGACTCCGGTGTTATACGCCGATATTCGTCCGGCTCGAGCGCGCCTGTAATGGCAACCGCCTCGGTGATGAAATCCTGCAGCCGGTTCGGGCTCAGGTCCGTCGTGGAATGGCTCGAGTAGCGGCCGCCGGCATAAATGCGAATGCCGAGATTTTGCGACGTCGTGTCTTTGACCTTCTCCAGACTGCCGTCGCGGTACTCGAACTGCACGTCACGACTCTGGCTTGCCGTCGACCAGGCGTCCTGCGCGCCGGCTTTCTTCGCAAGTTCAACCGCCTGCGCGGCGCGTTCCTTGAGTTCAGCTGACATTTTCGCCTCCTACCGTCATCTTCGAGACGAGTACGGTCGGAATACCCTGCGACACCGGTACGCTTTGACCGTTCTTGCCGCAGGTCCAGCCGCCGGTGTCGAGACGCGCGTCGTTCGCAACCATCGTGATGCGTTTCAACGACTCCGGGCCATTGCCAATGATGTTGACGTCCTTGATCGGAGCAGTGACCTTGCCATTTTCGACCAGCCAGCCGTTCTTGACGTAAAACGTGTAATCGCCAGCACCAATCTGTACTTGGCCGTTTGTGTACGTCTCGCAGATGATGCCGTGATCGACGGCAGCGATGATTTCATCCTTCGTGTGTGGCCCGTCCTCCATGAACGTGCAGCTCATCCGGGGCATTGGCGCGTACTTGTAGGACTGGCGCCGACCCGAACCTGTCGGCTTCAGGTCATACTGGTTGGCGCTGATGCCATCGTGGAGGTAGGACTCGAGAATGCCGTCGCGCACGAGCACCGTGCGGCCGGCCTTGTTGCCTTCGTCGTCGTAGTTCAGGGCGCCGCGCTCCCGCGGAATCGTCGCCTGATCAACAACCGTGACGAATGGCTCCGCGACTTTCTTGCCGATCATGTCCGAGTAAATACTCACACCTTTGCGGTTGAAATCCGCTTCCATGCCGTGGCCGATCGCCTCGTGCAGCAGTATTCCGCTCGCGCCGGAGGCAAGTATGACGGGCATCTCGCCCGCTGGCGGCCGCCGGGCATCAAACAGGACCATCGTGCGTTCGACGGCCTCCTTCACCATCGTCGTGAGGCGCTCTTCGGAATACCAACCGAACTCCTCACGGGCCGCGATGTTCGAGAATCCGGACTGGACCTCGTCGCCCTTCTTCGCCGTCACCGTAACGGTGACACGCGTCATCGGACGGTGATCCGTGACCAGCTTGCCGTCGAGCGTCGCGATCATGACGCGCTCGTCCTGATCCGCCCAGTACACAGCAACTTTGTCGACCGCCTCTTCGAGCGACTTCGCCTTCGCCTCCACGAACTTCATCAGCGGCAATTTCTGGTCGATGCCCACGTCCGACCAGGGCACCGACGTCTTGTACAGGTCGCCCATGCCTGCCGCGTTGAACGCCTGCGGGGCAACAACCTGGCTGCCGGAAGCAATCGCCGCAGCGGTTCTGGCGGCAGCAAGCATCGACGGCAGTGTCACGTCCTCGGTGAACGCGTAGCCGGTCTGGTCACCAATGACAACACGCAGGCCTACGCCCTGTTGAATTGTCGAACTGGCGCTGGAAACGATACCGTCCTCGAGCGTAAGGAAGTTTGTCCGACTGTGCTGGAAGTAAAGATCCGCGGCATCGGCGCCGTTGGCGGTCAACTCCGCCAGAACCCTGGCGGTGGTTGCCTCGTCCACTCCGAACCAGTCCATGAACGGGTTTTCGGGCGTCTGGTCGCCCATCGCGGTGGCTTGTTGTACACCACATCCCGAAAGGAATGCGGGCATGCTCAGCACCGCGCTACCGGCCGCCATCCGACCGAGAAATTCCCTGCGCTTGATTGTCATGAAAGTACCCCTGATAGATGTCTCAAGATTAGATGCTCCAAATGACTGGAAAGTTGCAGATTCATGCGTTGCGACGCGACAGCGCGAGCCCGATGCCCGCTGCGACCAGGAAGCCGCCGGTCAGTCGATTGCGAAACCGGCCATAGCCTGCGAATGCCCGGCGCGCCGAACTGGCGAAGGCCGCCCACAGCAGGTCACCGAGCAACAACACTGACAGGAATACGGCGGCGATCAACAGGAACTGTGCCCCGCCTGCTCCCGTGGCCAGGAACTGTGGCAGGAACGCGGCGTTGAACAACAGTGTCTTCGGATTGATCGCCGCGATCATGCAGGCGCGCCAGAAAACAGCCGGTTTTGCAGCGATGCCGCCGAGATCGTCCGCAGGCTGACGCCAGGTGCGAACCCCGAGGTACACGAGGTAGGCCACGCCCGCCCACCTGACCCAGGCCAGCGCCTCGGCGGCGAATTCGATCAGCGCGGCCATGCCCAGCACGACGAGACCCAGCTGCAGTGCGACGCCGAGCGTCGTGCCCAGCACCGTTTTTGCGCCTTCACGCAATCCAAAGCGCAGACTGTTAGCGACGATCAGCGCCACATTGGGCCCCGGTATGGCGACGAGTACCGCCGTCGCGAAACTGAGTGCCAGGAGGTTTTCGATCATGATCGTCGCCGACGCGACCAGTGACGCAGTAGCAGGAAGCCGAAAAGCATACCACCGAGATGCGCGAAGTGAGCGATGCCCGGCGCGTAGCCACTGACACCGAGAAACAACTCCAGCAGACCGTAAACAACGACGAACACCTTGGCCTTCATGGGGATCGGGGGGAACAACAACATGACCGTTCGATTCGGGAACGCGAGACCGTAGGCGAGCAGGATTCCGAACAATCCGCCGGACGCTCCCAGGGTCGGATACACCTCGCCCTGATACCCGGCGACGATGAGTTGCACGACGCCGGCGCCGATCATGCAGGTCATGTAATAGACCAGAAAGCGCTGCGGCCCCATCAGCCGCTCGAGATCGCGGCCAAACATCCACAGTCCGAACATGTTGAAGAAAATATGGCCCAGACTCGTCGTGCTGTGCAGAAATCCGTAGGTCACGAGCTGCCACGGCATGAACGACGGCCAACCCTGTGGCGTGTCCAGCGGCCAGAGCGCGAAATTCGCGAGCATGAACTCGAGGCTCATCTGCTGCAGAGCGAACACTAGTCCGTTCGCTATCAGCAACGCAAATATTACGTTCGGTATGACGCTGTTATCGACCGGTCGTCGATGACCGTACTGCGGTAGATTCAATCTCGTGTCCTTTCGTAGACTGTGCGGCCGTCGAATATTGTCATTTCTACGGACGCTTCACTAATCTCTGATGCCGGAATGTCGAAAAGGTTGCGATCGAGTACCACCAGGTCCGCGCGTTTGCCGACTTCGATGGAGCCCTGTACATCGTCGAGAGCCATCTGGTAAGCACCGTTGATCGTGTAGGCCGCGATCATCCTATCCAGGTCGACACGTTCGTCGACGTTCAGCAGCGGGCCTTCATTCGTGTACGGATTCTGCCGCGTCAATGCGACCTCGATGGCAAGGAGGGGGTTGATACTCGTCACAGAATAGTCACTGCCACCGACGATACGGCCACCGGCTTCCGCAACCCGGCCGATCGGGTACGTTCGCATGCTGCGCTCTACTCCAATCGCCGGATAATCCAGGCCGACGACGGCCTCGTCAGGATAAGCCCACAGAGCCTGGAAGTTGGCGCCAATATCGAGTTCTCCGAAGCGCGGTATATCCGCGTCATCGATCAATTGCAGGTGCACGATCTGGTGGCGATTGTCGGTATGCCCGTTCTCCCGCCGCATCGCTTCGAATCCATCGAGCGCCATGCGAATACCTGCGTCGCCTATCGCGTGCACCTGGATATTGATGCCCATCGCGTCGAAACGCGTTAGATACTCGTTGACTTGCTCTTGCGAATAAAACCGCAGCCCGTCACCCCACTTGGAGATGTCGTAGGGCTCGAACATTGCCGCCGTACCGTACTCGATGACGCCATCCATGTAGATCTTGACAGAATCGACATTGATGTCCGGCCTCCGCCAATGCTCGCGTTGCTCCAGCATGTCGTAGATCTCGTCGCCGAATTTTCCTGGTTGCCAGTTGATGGGTGACAAAGCCACCATTACACGGAGATTAATTTCGCCCTGATCTGCAAGAACGAGTATCGGTGCGAGCGCGTCGCCGTCGACGCCCGGTTCGATTACCGACGTAATGCCATTAGATTGGGCATAGGTGACGGCGGCACGGACCATTTCGATGAAATGCTCGAGTGTCGACTTCGGCATGACGTCGCGGACCAGCATCATGGCCGAGTCACGCAAGGTACCGGTCGCTTCACCGGTTTCAGAATCGCGTTCGATGACACCGGCGGGCGGATTTGGGGTTTCGATATGTATGCCGGCGATTTCGAGTGCGCGGCTGTTGACCCAGGCGGAGTGCCCGAAGCTCGAACCGAGATAGACGGGCCGGTCGGGGAAGAGCTCGTCCAGCAGATCCTTGTGCGGATTCGCCTCGGGAAACAGTTGGTCCAGCCAAATACCACCATCGATCCAGCGATCCTCACCAAAGCCATCGAGTTCCACGCACTCCTGCAGGCGCTCGACGACGGCATCTACCGTTTCGAGCAACTCCAAACTGCAATACTCGTCGGTGAATATGCCAATAAGAATATGGACGTGCGAGTCGTGGAACCCCGGCAACAACATCTTGCCATCCAGGTCCAGAACTTCGGTGTCTTTGCCAGTCCACACACTCGCGCCTGCGTTATCACCGACGTAGGCGATCTTGCCGTCTCGGATAGCGACGGCCTCAGCCCAGCTGCGCTCGTCATCGACGGTGTAGACCGCGGCGTTCATGAACACGCGGTCTGCAGGCGATATTGAGCCTGCAGGCTGCTCGTTGCTGCAGGCAACAAGCAATAATGTTGCGATGAGTATGAAGCCGCGCTTACCAGCCACCGCCACCGCCTCCGCCGCCGCCACCGCCGGAGAAACCGCCACCGCCACCACCCGAGGACGATCCGGGCGGCGTCACCGAGCTGCTGATCGCCGAGCCGAGATCGCTCGAAATGGAATTGACGTTCGTCCTGATGTTGGAGCTTTCCCAGTCACCGCTGTACCAGTGCGGCTGATATCCGCGACCGTCAGGGCCGCGCACCGCATCCAGGACCCTGGCGAACTTCTGGCCCCAGGCTTGCTCGACCCCAAGGGCAAGCGCGAACGGCAAATAGGCTTCGAACAGTTGCGGAGTCTTTTCGGGCGGGTTGCGCAGGTTCATCTCGTCTTTCTCGGCCACCTCGAGATAGTCCTTGAAGCCAAGCATCTGGTCGAGGATCTTGCGGCCACGCAAAGTCGGGCGCTTCATGATAATCGCGAAGAACGCCATCGTCAGGAACATGACCACTACGACACCGATAGCTGTGAACGATGGCGGGCCACCGATTGCGAGCGCTATCAACGTCGACGCGAGCACGATCAGGGTTGCGGGAATGTTTAACAGGACATTGGTCTGAAAGTAATGCTGTTTGTAATCCTGCTTCAACGACTTGCGATGCGCGCTCCTGGCGCCGCCCAGCAACGAGTGATTGTCCTGTTCGAGCACGACACGTTTACCATCCTCGAACAATGCCTCATAGAGTTCCTTCTCGCCCGCCGCCAACGGTGCCGCATCAGGACCGGCGTCGAGTTTGAACAGCGTGTGCTCGCTACCGAGGTCGTTGATACGCAGATAGCCTTTGACGGCGAGGTTGACGACTGCCGCCGTCATGACCTCATTGTCGTAGTACATCTGCCGAATGTAGCGTAGCGACGCCGGTGAGAAACCGTCGGGTGGCACATAGCGCGTCACCAACACGCCTTCTTCCGGATCTTTCCCGTAACGCTTCCAGACCGGGATGTAGTACGCCAGCATGCCGGCAAATCCCGCCAGCACGATCAGGAGATTCAGATTGTCCCGAAGCAACCAGCCGGCGCGTCGAGCCCAGCCGGGTTCGACTACATAGCCTTTCGGCCACATGGCGACGATAGTCAGACCATTGAGCGCCCCTAGTGACGAGTTCGCCGTGAAGTGCGAGACACTGTCTGCATCGACGAAGGCTTTGTAGTCCTGCGCCGTGCTGCCATGGGGCCCGGTGAATGCCGTTACGGCGATGTCACTCGCTGCAACGTCGAAGCCAAACCTGATGGAGGCGCTCGCTTTGTCGATCGGAAACGCCCAGTCGAATCCGGTGACGTTCCAGTACAACTCGTCGTGGTCCTCGAAGAAGCCGAGCATGCGCGACGCACGGTAGCGAAACTGGTAGGTATGAATACCGTGATCCAAAAAGTAATCACTGTGGCCGAAATAGACGCGCACGCCATTGCGGTCTTTCTGCGCTCGCAGGTTCTCGGGCCTGTCATTGCGCAACACGGCAAGCGGCTGGAAATCCACGACGTATTCGTTGCCGAGCTTATCCCTGTAGTCGGTCGGAAAGACCCGGTAAATGCCACGGCGAATCCGATTACCTTCGGCGCGCACCTGGATCGTTTCCGTTACCTCGATCCAGCCGTCCTGCATGACGACGATGTCGCTGTGGAAACTGAGGATGCGTTCGTCGGCGGCCGCGAATAGCGGCAACAGCAATAGCAACAGGCCTGCGACCGACCTCACTCAACCGATCCCAGCTTGACGAGTGGAACGTTGGCGGCGTCGTCCGATGTCTTCTGGAAAAACTCTCGCTGGTCGAAACCAAATGCTTTCGCGACGAGATTACTCGGCACCGTCTCGGTCATCGTGTTGTAGTCACGAACAGAGCCGTTGTAATAACGCCTCGCAAATTGCAGGTAGTTCTCGGTCTCGACGAGTTGCGCCTGCAGCTTCATGAAGTTCTCGTTGGCCTTGAGATCCGGATAACTCTCGGCGAGCGCGAGCAAACGACCGACGCCGGCGCCGAGCTCCTCTTCGACTTTGCCGCGAGCATTGACGTCAACGACACGCATTGCTTCTGCGCGCAACTCGGTTACGGCCTCGAGCGTCGCACGCTCGTATTTCACGTACGCATCGACGGCTTTGACCAACTGTGGAATCAGGTCATGACGCCGCTGCAACTGGACGTCGATGTCGCTCCACGCGGTACTGACCCGGTTCCGGCTGCGAATGAGCCGGTTGTAGAGCACAACCACCACCACAACGATGAGGACGACGAGTATCAAGAGAATGAACATTAGCGAATCCTACCATCGGTGGGAGTATTGAACGCAGGCAGTTTATCGCGCGCCGGGGCGCGCTCCCACAGGGTACCGCCGATTCACGCGGGCCGAGCGGGGCGTTCCTCGATGGAAGTAAAGCGCAGCGCAGCGACAAATTCGTCGGGAGCGAATTTGGACGCGCTTGCGCGCCCGAAGGGCCAGCGACAGGACGTCGCTGGTCAACCATGACGGAGAGGAATGCCCCGTCGGCCGCGCACACTACGATGGCTAATACCAGAAGGAAACGAAGATCTGGTAAACGTTCGCCTTGAGCTGATACAACTCTTCGTCACCGAGCTGTCCAGACGTGATATCCCGGAACTCGTCGTAATCGACGATCAGGTGATCGAGTGAGAAGTTGATCGTGCCGCGCTTGAACAAGCCCCAACCCTTGTTGGGGTCAATGAATTCGTAGCTCAGCTTGCCCCGGAACGTATAGCTCGTGAGCGGACTGAGCTCTTTATCGCGGCCACGAAAGTTGGTGGCCTCGGATCGCGGGAAGATATCCTGGAAAAACGCCGCGCCCGTCTGGTCGTGATAACGAAACTTGCCTTCGACAGTAAACGGGCCCCAGGGATGCACGTAAGTGAGAGACAGGGTGTGCCCATCGATTTCCCAGGTGTCTGTGTAGAAGCGATACTCGGCCTCGATCGCAGCACGATACGGCAGAAAGTAGCGAGCCCTTAAACCAACCGCATTCGATGTGCGTGTTTCCGGGTATAACTCGGGTTCAAAGCTGAAGCCGACCGAGGCTCCCGGGTCAAGGTAGCGGACCGAACGATACGGGTTGTTGAGAAAACCCTCGTCCGTGATCGTCTCGAAATTGAGCGTCGCGATCATGTTACGAGTCAGGATCTGAGTGAGACTGATGCCGTAATGCTGCCGCGTGTTTTCCCGTTGGAAACCCGGGTCATCCGAACGACCGACGATATCTTCGCCGAATGCATAGCTAAGAGTGAGCGTCGTCAGGTCACCGAACATGTCTTCGCTGACCGAGAAGGCGTACGTTGTCGCGTCGAAGTCCGACTCCTCACTGCTGACGTACGAGACCCGCATCGTCGTGTTGCCGCGCAGGTAGTCCATGCCGAGTGACCACTGTGTGCGCTCTTCGGTATACGGGCTTGCGGTCGTGATTACGTCGATAGACGCCGAACTCACGTGGTCGACGTACCAGTTGCCAATGAAAGACAGGCTCTTGCCCGCTTTCTTGCGAATGAGTACGGAGGGTCCGTCGATGTCGACACCACCACCGGTGTAGTGATGATAGAGCGCGTCGCCGCGATCGTCCGGCAAGACGCCCGCCAGCACGCCCCCTGGCAATACCAGGAGCAGCGCGAAGAAAGTTATGCCGTGTCGCAACATCATTCGAAAGTATCCTAGTTACAGCCGCAGCCGCCGCCCGTCGCGCCCTCGGCGCCGCGCGCTCCCTCGCGCGCTTCGTAGACGTGCTGGATGTACGCCGTCGACACCGGGTCACTGTCCAATGCCATAATCGGGTCGGCAAGACGATCTCTTTCGTAGGGCTTTACCCATGGCTCGATACTGCAGCCCGCAAGGCCCGCGAGCAGCACGATCGGCAGCAGAAATCGCCCAAATGTCGCTAAATTCATGGTCATATTCCCTACTTTAGCCATTGACGCACGTCCTAACCGTGAACCCTGCCTCAGAAGAACACCGTGAATCCCACGGTACCCTCGAGGTTGTGCACTGTCTTCTCCTCGCCCAGGATGTCGATGTCGTACAAGTGATCCCGAAAATCGACGCGCAGGGTCCAGGAGTCGTTCAACAGGAAGCGTAATCCGGCGCCGAAATTGACTGTGAAGCGGTCATCATCTGCGAATTCCGTCGAGCCCAGACCCGCGATCAGGTAAAACTGCGTGTTATACGCGCGCCCTTCGCCGATGAAGCCTTCACCGGGCAGGATGTTGTAGCCGAGATTGAGATTGTAATAGCGGTAATTGCGATCGTCGAAGAGCCTCGCGCCGCCGGACAGAATCTCGAAACTCGTAAGCCCTGCTTCCGACTCGCCGGCCGTGCCCTCTACGAAGAAACCCTCGGTCAGGTGGTAGGCGAGCCGCACGCCGTAAACCAGGTCCGAACCGAAATCCTCGATGGCCAATATCCCCGCGAATGCTCCGATCTCGAAATTCTCGCGGTCGATCTTCGGCTCCTTGATCTCACGACGCTCGACTTCGGGGTCGATCACCTGTCCGGGCGCCTCCGCCGTTGGCGGCGGTGCCTCGTCACGACCGAACCCGAACAGATTCTTCGTGGCCGCGCATCCCGAAAGCGCCAATTGCGCCGTCAGGATCAGAAAAAGAACGCGAAACCGACTTTCCATTCCTCTACTTCCTCGTTGTCGTTCCTGCTCGTGAACACCACGTAGCTCTTGTACTCAGCACGGAACAGGAAGCTCCGTGTCACGTAGACCCGGAATCCTGCCCCTGCATGCCCGATCTGGTCGGTGCGGTCCTCACCCTGAATAATTGTCGACTTCGGCGACGTGTGCAGAACACCGGCGCCCAGGGTAAAAAACGGCGACACCCGCCATTCCGGCCAGGCTTCGTGAACGACGTTAACACTGCCCATCCAGCCGTTCGAAAAATTTCCCAAAATCTGTGAACCCCATACCTCAATTGAGACATGCGGGTTGAGCGAGTACCCACCATAGAGCGAAACGATGTTGGCGCCGCCGAAATCGCCGGCGAGGACCCCGAGCTCCCATTTGGCGTTGGTGAAGTCCCCGATGTCGGCTTGCTGGAGATCGAACTCCGAGCCGTCAGGTTTGAGTGTCAGCTCCATCTGCGCCTGGTCGACCCAGCCCTCGTCGCCACCGGCGTCACGGACCAGATACCAGTCCGTACGCTGCATAACGATTTCGACATTCTCGCCGCGATCGACGACATGGAATATGGGATAGCCGCGGCCCGGCCCCGTATGCATTTCCAGATACGGGTCGGCGACCGCCACTCTACGAAGCTCCTTGGCGGCCTGTGCTTGTCCGGGGATGATGGCCAGCAGCGTTAAGAGCGCCAGGCATGCAACCCAAAATAAGTTAGTTAGCCGGGGCGTCGAATGGGTTGTTGTAGTACTGAGCTCCGACATCTAACCATTCCGCTATTAAGCGTCTCTCCGCTATGGACAAGATGTTGTAATGTAAATCATTGGGGTCTTCGAACCTGTCGAAGAAATCGTCAGATGCCGCTGCCCCAGCGATCGTGGCTGGCGATGCGATCGGAATCACATCAAAAATCGGGTTGCCGTCGACATCGACGCCAACTTGCTGCTGCGCTTCAACCAGCGCACCGTTCACCACTTCCTGAAGATTATCAGTAGCTAACAGCTCGCGATAGGCGTGGAAGTGGTCAGCCTCGTCCGGAGACAGGCCATCTTGAAGTTCGAGTTGGCCCGCCGGTACGCGGACCTGCGCATTGGCCGGATCGATCGGCGTATGGCAGTTCAGGCAATTGTCGTTCAGCTGCAGACCAGTCACGGGATCCAGGACTGGTATCGGTGGCGTCACCGATTCGTCGAACACGAGGCGCGGCAGGTTCCACAGCGGGTGAATCATGGTTTCGTAATTGATCATCGAGCGGCAGCTCGGGGCCCAGGCCTGTGCACACGCAATACTGGTAGGCAATGCCGTGGTCAGGTCGGTGTATATCATGTCGATATCGACGTTGTTCGCGGCAATGACCGGGTCTGCCGTCCAGACATCCCGATAAACAACGTTCATCGACGGTTCGAGGGACGAACAGCCGTCATTCGTGCAGGTGATGCGTGCACGCACCTCGGCCATCGTCTCGCCGATGTCGCCAACGAACAAACTCGGGTCCGTATTCGGAAATTCGACACCCGCTGTCTGCGCGCCCGCCCAAGCCGAATCGAACGCATCGCTGCGACCGTGCGACAGGCCGGTATTCGGTACGTGGCAGCCGTGGCACTTGAGTTCCTGGCCCGGACGCAGCGTTATCCAGTTGCGGTGCCGCGGCGTAATACGCTTGCCGTCGGCGTCGAGTACGCTGACTTGAAACGCAATGTTCGCCGGCACCTTGACCATCACGGACCCGTCCGGTTCGATCATCGCGTAACCGGCGATCTCGCGCATGCCATTAGCCTGGCTGACTCCGAACGCAGTGTTGTCGATGTCGAGCAGGTCATCGTCCGGCTGCGAAACCGCTTTCACGATTCGCAGGAAACGAGCGGGACGAGCCGCCGCTGTCGTCTGTACCGGGTCGGCAAGCACATCAATGTTCGCTACCGCCGCACCATCAAAGTCATAAACGCTGCGGATGTTGAGGACCGCCTCGGCGTTGACGATCAGCGTCGGATCCAGCGGAAAATTATTGCTGCCATCAAGAACGGTCGGCGGCGTCAGCCGCGGGTCGGCAGCGACAACTTCACTGAACATGAAGCCCTCTACGCCAGGCACGACAGGGAGCTGCGTGTTATCACGCGGATCGTACATCCAGACGCCGTACAAAGGCGGCGCGACGAGAAACTCCCCGACGACCGGTGTGACCGGGTTGTTGGGGTCGATAATGACGACGTTGGCAAGCCGCTCGGGTGTGCACGGGACGATCGGCGGTTCGATCAGCGGATCGCCGAAGTCCAGAGTGACTTCAATAAGGCGGCACTGGCTCCAGCTGACGAGCAGCCGGCCCGTGCCGTCCTGGATCGGGTAGGCGGAACCATAGCGACCACCCGGTGATGGCCCGGCTTGCGTCACGACGGTATTGATCGTCACATCTGCCTGCGCCGGACCCGACAACACGCCGATATTCGGCGCGGTAGGTTGCGTATTTTCGAGGTACATCGGCGTGTCGATCGTAATCAGCTCACCACCACCTTCGGAGTCAGTGAATGGGCGGATCAACGCCATCAAGCGGCCGTCTTCGAGCTGGCGCGGCTGCGAGAACTGAATTGTGTCGCCATTGGTACCCGTGTCATGACTCTCTTTGCCGTAGAGCATTTCGAGAGCAGAGCCATCGGGGTTCATTCGGTAAAGGTCGACACCATCGTTCTGCCGCGCACCATCCCAACGACTGAAAACGACCTGGCCGTTGTCCATGACCGTCGGATCGAGGTCGTGGCTCTGATTGAAAGTCACCTGGTCGAGGCCAGTGCCGTCGGAACCGATGATATGCAGGTTGAACGAGAATTCGTTGTCGTCTTCATCAACGTGCGGGAAGCCGCCCTTGGGCGTCGATGCGGTTGGCCAATTTGTGCTTTCATCGAGCAGGATTGCCTGCGAACGTGTCTGGCGTGTCGAGGCAAATATGATGCGTCCATCGGGCAGGTATTTCGGCATGATGTCATGACCGTTCTCAGCGGTCAGGCCCGACGGCATGACGCGAATGAGTTCATCCGTCGCAAAGGTGTACTGCCAGATGTTCCAGGTGGGCTGATCTTCGTCATCAAGATCGAGATTCGGATCGA
>Ga0255052_10000909_pt1 | contig 22974 bp, 21 predicted proteins | sample JV7_2_21_MG_FD_188632 | JGI IMG/M metagenome (GOLD analysis project Ga0255052, IMG submission 188632) | Seawater microbial communities from Jervis Inlet, British Columbia, Canada - JV7_2_21 | ecosystem: Environmental > Aquatic > Marine > Inlet | place: Canada: British Columbia | collected... | reverse complement strand
GCTCGCCACTCGACATTGCGGAGGTCATCGCGGCCGATCTGCAGCGCAGCGGGCGCTTCGAACCAATCGCCGAGGACAACATGCTGCAGAAGCCGACCACCGGCGCAGAAGTGGATTTTGACGATTGGTCGTTCGTCAAGGCCGAGGCTGTCGTCGTGGGGCGGGTGGTGCAGACAGGCGACAATGCCTACACGGTGAGTTTCCAGCTATTCGATGTGTACCGCCGGCAGCAACTCGTCGGCTACCGCATTCCGGCAAGCCGTGGCACGATGCGGCGCGTCGCGCACCGCGCCGCCGACATGATTTACGAAAAGCTGACCGGCATCAAAGGTGTGTTTGCGACCAAGGTGGCTTTCGTAACCGCGGAACGGCGGCAGGACGGACAGACGTTTCGGCTCGTCGTCGCGGACCAGGATGGCGAGAACGAAACCACGATCATGCAAAGCACTGATCCGATCATGTCGCCCGCCTGGTCGCCCGACAGCCGTCGCCTCGCCTACGTGTCGTTCGAGAATAATCGCTCATCCATCTGGGTGCAGACGCTGCGCACCGGCAATCGCATCCAGGTATCGAACAAACCCGGTATCAACGGCGCGCCGGCTTTTTCGCCTGACGGCAGGAAGCTCGTGCTGACGCTCGGCGGCCTCGACGGCAATCTCGATATCAACGTCCTGGATCTGTCGACACGCCAGACGCGACGTCTGACGACGCACCGTGCAATCGACACCGAAGGCAGCTGGTCGCCCGACGGGCGATACATTTACTTCACGTCCGACCGCAGCGGCGGTCCGCAGATTTACCGTGTGCGCGCAACCGGCGGCACACCTGAACGGGTGACGTTCGAAGGGAGTTATAATGCACGCCCGCGCTTGTCGCCGGACGGTGAGCGTCTTGCGATGGTGCACCTCGATCGCGGCAACTACCGAATAGCCGTGATGGACGTCGATAGCAAGGATCTACTGGTCGTGTCGGCGGGTCGTCAGGACGAATCGCCCAGCTTTGCACCGAACAGCGATACACTGATCTATGCAACGCGCCAGGCAAGGAATGGCGTACTGGAAACGGTTACTGCGGACGGGCTGATTCGGCAGCGCGTATCCTCGGGGCAGGGAGACGTGCGAGAACCGGTGTGGTCACCGTTCCCGCGCTATTGATTATTTAATAATTTAGATTATATATTAGTCATAACTTATTGTTTTAAAAGCATTCCGATCTGGCCGGAATGCAATCGCAAAGGACAGAATTATGCTCAAGTACAAACTAGCTCTACTAACAATGATGGCTGCGCTGCTCGTCGGTTGCGCGTCCGGCAACATTCCCGATCCGGACCCCGCCGAGGCCACGGAGGCTGGTCGCGGCGTCGACACGGACGTCTTTGGCGATGACCCGTACGGAGACGCTGAGGAGATTCCTTTCGACGATCCGACAGCCGGTGAACTCACGAATATTATCCATTTCGATTTCGATTCTGCAGAAGTTCGTGCCGACTACACGGATACCGTCGCACGGCACGCGCTGGTTCTCGCGAACGACTCGTCGATTCGCGTGCGCCTCGAAGGCCATGCTGACGAGCGGGGTTCCCGCGAGTACAACATCGGGCTCGGTGAACGCCGTTCGCAGTCCGTCCGCCGTATGCTCATGATCCAGGGCGCATCAGCCTCGCAGATCTCAACGGTGAGTTTCGGCGAGGAGCGACCGGTCGCGTTGGGCAGCGACGAAGATTCGTGGGGGCAAAATCGTCGTGTCGAGATCCAATACACGAACTAACGTAAACGGTAGCAAGTTGTGAAAGGCAAGAAATCGATCATCGCCATTGTTACCGTCGCGGCGGCTTGGCTGCTCGTCGGCTGTACGGCACTGGTGCCGGCGTCCGAGGACCCGGTGCTGATCAAGCTCGACGACATGGATCGTCGGCTGCAGGCCATCGAGCGGGTCGTGCAGAATCAGAGCCTGGTCAATATGTCGCAGCAGGTCAGTACCCTCGAGCGGCGCGTTGACGAACTCGCCGGCAGCGCGGAGGAGATCGAGTACAACGCATCGACGACCTCGGAACGTCAGCGCGAGCTTTACGCGGATCTTGATGCGCGCATCCAGAGTCTCGAGGCGGCGCTCCAGGCAGGCAGTTCGGTTAACGTGCTGGATGGCGGGCCATTATCACCGGGGCAATTGCCCGTGCCCGGCGGCTCGGACCGCGACAACTACCAGGCCGCGTTCGAGCTGCTGAAAGAGCAACGCTACGAGCCGGCCGTAATGGCCTTTAATCAATTCCTCGTCACCTACCCGGACAGCGAACTGGCCGACAATGCTCAGTACTGGCTTGCAGAGTCCTATTATGTGACGCAGAAATTTGACGACGCACTGACCTCCTTCAAGACGGTCATCGATGACTATCCTCGTTCGCGAAAAGTCCCCGACGCGCTGTTGAAAATGGGCTACTGCAACTACGAGCTCGAGCACTGGGAAGACGCACGTGGAGCTCTGTCGCGAGTGCAGAATGACTACCCGGAGACGACGGCGGCACGGCTCGCCGGGCAGCGATTGAAGCGCATGGAGTCGGAAGGCGTCTGACGCTGTACGCGCTTGTCATTTGGTGCCTTTTCGGTATGATGCCGCGACCTCGGCGCCTGCCCGCGCCGTTGGGGGTATAGCTCAGTTGGTAGAGCATCGGCCTTTTAAGCCGCTGGTCCCAGGTTCGAATCCTGGTGCCCCCACCATTCCCCGCAAACAAAACAGGCGACGGCGCAACAAACTGCCGTTATCATCCGCGTTTTCCGTTTAGGGCGTCTGGGCAAGTGGCGAAGAATCGCTGGAAGATCCACAAGTTCGGAGGCAGCAGCCTCGCGGACGCCAACTGTTTTCGCCGTGTCGCCGGACTGATGCTCGATCGGCGCGACGACCGTATCGGAGTCGTCGTATCCGCCATGGGCGGCATGACGGATGCCTTGCTTAACCTTGCCCAGCTCGCCGAGCGTGATGACGGTACCTACGAAGCCGAGCTGGCTGCTATCGGCGAGCGCTACTCGGCAATAACCAGCGAGCTGCTTGATGGCAAGCAACGTGTTGCCGTACTCGACGCCTGGAGCAAGGATGCGGACGACGTCCGTGATGTGCTCAAGGCGATTGCCCTGGTCAAATCTGCGCCGCAGCGTAGCCGCGATGTGGTGGCTGGTTACGGAGAAATCTGGTCCGCACGCCTGCTTGCGGCCGTGCTCGCCTCAATGGCACCGAAACGGGGCGGCACCTGGATCGATGCCCGCGATGTAATAACCGTTCATCAGACCGAACTCGGGCCCACGGTGCAGTGGGAAGTCTCCCGCGACAAATTTGCCAGCGTCGTTCCGGTCGACTTCACCGGAATTGCCGTCATGACCGGCTTCATCGCGACGGATGAAGCTGGCCTGCAGACGACACTTGGTCGCAATGGCAGCGATTTTTCGGCCGCTATTTTCGCGGCACTGAGCAGCGCGTGCGAGCTCAGTATCTGGACGGACGTTGACGGCGTGATGAGCGCGGACCCGAACCGGGTGCCCGAGGCCCGGGTCATTGACCATTTGACCTACAACGAGGCGATGGAGCTCGCATATTTCGGCGCGAATGTCATTCACCCGCAAACTCTGGGCCCGGTCATCGACAACGAAATCCCGGTGTTCATTCGCAACAGTCGCAAGCCGGAGCATCCGGGAAGTCGGGTTGCCGCGGATGCCGCGCTCGCCGACAGCATCAAGGGAATAACGGCTATCGGCGGGATGGCACTCGTGAATCTCGAGGGCTCCGGCATGATCGGCGTACCTGGCACGGCCGATCGACTGTTCGCCGCATTAAAAAATGCCGGCGTGTCGGTAACCCTGATATCACAGGCGAGTTCCGAACACTCGATCTGCATCGCAGTGCCGAAGGGCCTTGCCGAGCGAGCCAGGCAGGTGATTTCGGATGAGTTTGCAGAAGAACTCGCGGGCAGACAGATTCAACGTGTCGATGTTACGGATTCGCAGAGCATCGTCGCTGTCGTCGGCGACGGTATGGCTGGAACGCCCGGCATTGCGGCGCGTTTCTTCGGCACCCTGGGTCGCGCCGGAATCAATATCCGCGCGATTGCGCAGGGGTCCTCCGAGCGGAACATCTCGGCGGTCGTCGATTCCGACGAAGCGACGCGCGCTTTGCGCGCAGTACATTCGGGCTTCTACCTGTCAGCCAAAACGATATCCATCGGCCTGATCGGTCCAGGCACGGTCGGTCGAACTCTGTTGCAGCAGATCGAAAAGCAGAGCGCGCGGCTTGCCGACGAGTTCAACCTGGACTTGCGCGTGCGCGCCATCGCGCGATCGAAGTCGATGTTGCTCGGCGACAGGCGCATCGATCTCGAAGACTGGCAAGGACAGTTCGATTCGGCGGCCGTGGACCTCGACCTCGATGCGTTTGAAGCGCACGTCAACCCCGATCACCTGCCGCACGCGATCATCATTGATTGCACGGCGAGTGAGTTCATTACGTCAAACTATGCTGACTGGCTGTCGCGTGGTATCCACATCATTACGCCGAACAAAAAAGCGTTCAGCGGTTCCTACGCGAGCTACCGGGCACTGCAGGCCGCTGCCGACGAGGGTAGTGCGCATTATTTCTACGAGACGGCCGTCGGCGCGGCGCTACCCATCATCACAACATTGTGCGACCTGATCCATACAGGCGATGAAGTTCGTTCGGTGAACGGTATCCTTTCCGGCACGCTCGCCTACCTGTTCAATGTATATGACGGTTCGCGGCCGTTCTCCGAAATTGTTCGCGAGGCGAGGGACAACGGTTATACGGAACCAGATCCACGCGATGACTTGTCGGGAATGGACGTTGCCCGCAAGCTGACGATACTCGCGCGTGAGATGGGTGAAGCCATTGAGATCGGTGACTTCCCGGTGCAGAACCTCGTGCCCGAGGCATTGCGCGAATGCACCATCGAGGAATTCCTCGACCGGCTGCCTGACTACGACGACGAGATTGACTCCATGTACCGCGAGGCTGTTGCGAACGGCAGGCAGCTTCGCTACATCGCAGGTTTCGACGCGCAGGGCAACGCGTCGGTTGGCCTGGAAGCCATTGACGCGGAGCACCCGTTCAGCAATATCAACCTGACCGACAACATCGTGCAGTTCAAGTCGGAGCGCTACTCGGACAATCCGCTCGTTGTGCAAGGTCCCGGCGCGGGGCCCGAGGTGACGGCTGCTGGCGTCTTCGCCGATCTTCTGCGGCTCGCGAACTACCTGAGTACCGGTGAAGGCTATGTCTGATTCTGTTACCGCATTCGCGCCTGCATCGATCGGCAATGTTGCTGTTGGTTTCGATATGCTCGGGCTTGCGCTTGACGGCGAGATTCATCCCTACCTGTCGACCGATCCGACACAAAATATCGCGAGTGCGATGGAGCAGGCCTGCCGTGCGCTCGGTATCGAGTGTCAGTCCTGGGTGAGTTCAATGAATGCTGACGGCGCTCACCTGGAGGGCTGACCATGCACTACGTGAGTACCCGGGGTGAAGGCCCGGCGACGCTGGATGAGGCACTGGTCAGGGGCATCGCCGGCGACGGTGGGCTGTATCTTCCGGAAGCGCTGCCGACATTCAGCGCCAACCGCTTCTCCGCGGCCGAGACGCTGCCGCAGGTCGCAACCGTGCTGCTCGAACCTTTTCTTGCCGATTCGTCGTTGCGGCCCGAACTCGATTCGGTGCTTGCGGAGACGTTCAGCTTTCCGATTCCGGCTACGCCGCTACCGGCTGCGCAGGGCAATGCATCCTTACTCGAGCTTTACCACGGTCCGACCGCCGCGTTCAAAGACGTTGGGGCAGGCTTCCTGGCTGCCTGCCTGACGCGTCTCGAAGGCGATGAGGCGTCGCCGCTGACAATTCTCGTCGCGACATCCGGCGACACGGGTGGAGCCGTTGCTGCCGCCTTCAACGAGCGACCCGGAATGCGCGTCGTCGTACTGTTTCCCGACGGGCGCGTATCGGACCGGCAGGCGCATCAGCTGACCTGTTGGGGCGAAAATGTATTGTCGTTGCGCGTCAGCGGGGCGTTCGACGACTGCCAGGCACTGGTCAAGTACGCGATGGCCGATGGCGCTCTGCGCAGCCAGTATCGCTTCAGCTCTGCCAACAGCATCAATATCGGGCGCCTGCTGCCGCAAAGCACCTACTACGCGGATGCCAGCCTGCGACACTTCGCCAGCTCTGGCAGAAAACCCGGGTTCATCGTGCCGACGGGCAATCTCGGCAATGCGCTCGCTTGTGTAATGGCGCGCGAGATGGGACTGCCGATCGGCCCGATCGTTCTGGCGACCAATGCGAATCGGACGATCAGTGATTACTTCGAGACCCTGCAGTGGATTCCACGGCCAAGCCTGCAAACACTCGCGTCAGCGATGGATGTCGGCGATCCCAGCAATATGGAGAGGCTTCGTCATATTGTCGGGGATGCGAGCGTGCTGCGACAGAAGCTCGGCGTAATCGCAGTTACGGACGACATGATCGAGGCCGCGATTCGCAGAGACTTCCAGGAATTCGGCTTCGCCACCTGTCCGCACACGGCCACTGCCACGCATGCCTGGCGAGCACTCGACGAGGACCTGCGCCTCGGCCACGACTGGATACTCGTTGCGACCGCACACCCCGCAAAGTTCGAGACGATCGTCGAGCCGCTTATCGGCGAGAACCTGGCATTACCGCGGGAGTTGGCCGGGATTTTGTCGCGGCCCAGTCGTTTTGTCGACATCGACGCGACCGCCGGGGCGCTGGCGAACGCGTTGAATGAGTACTTTGTTGACTGAGTGCTTGACGATGCCTGTCTCAGTCGCCATTAATAGCCACATCACCCGGATCTGAATCCAATTGATGACCCAAATTCTCGAGTCTGGTAACGCAACCTGGTTGCTGGCTGTCGTCGTCTTGCTGCTGGTTGCATGGCTGGCATACCGGCGATTCGCCGGTCGTGATCACTTGCGGCAGGTTCTCGATGAGATCGGTTACGATCGCATGGATGGTCTCGTCGTCCCGGATAGCGACGACGGAGAGATCCAGATCGACTACCTGCTCCTGACCTCCCACGGACTCCTGATCCTTCACATCAAGGACGTTCAGGGTGTGGTTTTCGGCAGCAACAAGATGCAGGACTGGACCGTGATCAGCGAAAACCGTCGTTACACGTTCTCGAACCCGCAGCCAGCGCTGTATGACCGTGTCGCCGCGGTTAAGCAGATAGTGCGCCAGGTCCCCGTCGAGGGCCGTGTCTTGTTTCTCGACGGTGCGGAGTTCACCAAGGGAACGCCGTCAATGGTCTGCGGGCTCGATGAATTGCTTGCGGAATTCGGTGAGAAGGACAAGGCGGCGGCGCAGCGCAAGATTGAGGCCTTCAAACCACACTGGGAGCTGATCCAGAAGACGACGCACAGCGACGCCTGAGACCGATGAGCGACACCCGATGACAAGTATCGAGATTCGAGCGGGGACCGACGCCGACATCGAGGCGCTGGCCGAGACCGGACGGAGACTTTTCACGGCCGCTTACGGGAACATCTCGGGCGCGGACGACCTGGCGGCACACGTCGATGACTATTTCAGCGCGGCCACCGTCGCGAGCGAGTTGCAGCGCGAGGGTGTGCAGTACGACCTCGCCATGGACGGCGACGACATCGCGGGTTTTCTCAAGACCCGGCGCAGCGTAGCCCCGAACCAGGTTCCCCTGGTGGATGGCATCGAAGTGCAACAGCTCTACGTCGCGCCCGATCAGCAGCGCAAAGGCATCGGTCGCATGCTGACTGATCGTGCCGTGTCAATCGCTCGCGAGCAGGGAGCGGACGGTCTGTGGCTCAGTGTGTGGCAGGAAGCGAACTGGGCGATAGACTTTTACAGGGCCTATGGCTACCGCACGGTCGGTACAACCGATTTCTGGCTCGGTCGCTCGCACTTTACGGATTTTCTGATGTGCCTGCCGTTCGACGACGTCAACCGAGATTGAAGAACCGCATCGCGTTCTGCGTCGTTATTTTTGCGACGTGTTCTTCCGACTGATCGCGCGCTTCGGCGACGATGCGCAGGACTTCTACAAGATGCATCGGTTCATTACGACGCGTTTTCGGTTTCGGCTGAATAGTCCGCGGTAGCAAGTAGGGCGCGTCGGTCTCGATCATCAGGCGATCGTCGGGAACGACTGACACGATGTCATGCAGGTGAGCGCCGCGCCGTTCGTCGCAAATCCAGCCCGTCACCCCGACATGGAGATCCATTGCCAGGTATTCGCGGAGCGACTCGTGCTCACCCGTGAAACAGTGTGCGACGGCGCGCGACAATTTCGGCAGCATGGGCTCGAGTATTTCGACAAAGTCGTCGTGCGCATCGCGCTGATGCAGGAACACGGGCAAGCCGGTTTCTGCTGCGATGTCGAGCTGCGACTGGAAAGCTGACAGTTGAGCGTCACGCGGGGAAAAATTGCGGAAATAATCGAGTCCGCATTCACCGATTGCCACGACCTTGCCGTCGGTTGCAAGTTGCCGAATCTGGCCGGCGCTATCAGCATCGTAATCGGATGCATGGTGCGGATGGACGCCCGCCGTGGCATACAGAACGCCCGGGTGTGCCTCGGCCAGGGCGACGGCACTGCGGTTACTCTGTTCACTGCTGCCAGTCACGATTATGCGTGTGACGCCAACCTGGGCGGCGCGCTGCAGCACGGCGTCGCGGTCTTCGTCGAAACCGTCGTGGGCGAGATTCGCGCCAATATCGATCAGTGTAGGTGTCATCGTTCCAGGGCTCATCACAATAGTGTGAACAGGCTCTAGTTCGGAGCCCAGCGGAAAAAACGTGCGCCGAGGCCGAGGAATGCCAGGCTCAGGGCCGTGAGCATTACCAGGTTCGGCGCAATATCCAGAATTGTAGCGCCGTCGAGCATCACCGCGCGCGCCGAATTCAGTACATGTGTCAAAGGAAACAGGCTGGCGAGCTTCTGTACGGCCGGGCCGGCGCCCTCGAGCGAAAACCAGACGCCAGACAGCATCATCATCGGCCAGCTGATCAGGTTCAACAGGCCGCCGGCGAGTTCCTCGGAGGTCACGCGTGCGGCGATCAATAAACCAAGCGACACCATGGAGACGCTGCCAACCAGGGCGACCAGCAACAGGGTCAGGTAACTGCCTTCCATGCGCGTATCGAGAATCAGGTGTGTGCAGGCATAGAGGAACACGGTAACGACCGTCACCATGGCCAGCCGCGAGCCGACCTGGGCGACTATGAATTCGGCAGGGCGCAGTGGTGTTGCCCGCAAGCGCTTCAGGAAACCGTTCTTGCGGTAGCGCACGACGACGTAGCCAACACCGAACAGGCAGCTGAACATCATGTTCATGCCGAGGATACCGGGCAGTACCCAGTCGACGTAGCGAATCGCATCGCCACCGATCTGCTCTTTCTGCATGTGTCCGTCTGCTTCGGCGTCGGACTGCAACAGCAAGCGCTCCGCGAAGTATCCTTTCGGCGAGTCAGGATTCATCCAGTAGCGGTGACCTTGTTCGAACGTCACGAGCAGGTCGAGTTGATGCCGTTCCACCTTGCGATACGCAGACTCAGCATCGTCGAGGGCGACGAATTCGATGAAACGGGACTCGAGAAACGGGTGCTGCGATGGATCAATATCGTCAGCAGTCTGCAACACGCCGACCGTAAACTCGTCACGGCCTTCACCGCCAAAGGCGAAGGCGAAGGCGAATACCAGGATGACGGGCATCAGGATGTTCCACGCAAGCGCGCCGCGATCGCGCAAAAACTCGCGATTGCGGGCGGCGAAGATTGCGTAGATTCGTTGCAGCATGCCGGTCAGGAGCGCAGTGAATGGCCGGTCAGGTCCAGGAACAGGTCTTCCAGGTTTGCCTGCCGGATCTTGATGCGATTGAGGTTGTCGATGCGCCCGGAGAGAAGTTCGAGGCTCTTCGATATGTCCTGCGACACGATCTCGACGATTCCGAGACCTTCGTAGACGACGTGGTCGATGCCATCGAGATCCTGGGAGACGTCCTCGAGCGGCAGTTCGATGATGAGCCCGGAGTAACGCTGTTTCAGCAACTCCTCCGGTGCTCCGCCGGCGATGATCTTGCCCTCATCCATGATAGCGATTGCATCGCACAGCACATGCGCCTCGTCCATGTAATGGGTCGTCAGAATAATCGTGGTGCCGCGCGCCTGGATCTTCTGGATTAAGGTCCAGAAGTTGCGTCGTGCCTGCGGGTCCAGCCCCGTCGTCGGTTCGTCGAGGAACACGAGCCGCGGCCGATTGACCAGCGCGACGGCGAGAAACAGGCGCTGCTTTTGTCCACCGGACAGCTTGCGGTTATCGCGGTCGAGCAACTCGCCGAGCGAGCAATCCTCGATGATGCTCGAGAGGTCGCCACGCCGGTCATAGAGATCGCGAAACATCTCCAGCGTTTCGCGCACTGTCAGATAGTCCTGCAGCGCCGTGCTCTGGAACTGAATACCGGCTTCCTCGCGAAATTGCCGGCCAGCCGGTTCGCCGAAATACAGAATCTCACCGGATGTCGCCGGGGTGACGCCTTCGATGATCTCGACAGTGGTCGTTTTGCCCGCGCCATTGGGGCCCAGCAGACCAAAGCAGCTACCTTCAGCCACGGCGAAGCTGACGTCATCGACAGCGAGCACGCCGGGGTAGTGTTTGACGAGATTCCTGGCTTCGAGGGCGGTTTGCATTCGTGTGCGCAAAGGCGGTTAGATTATCGGAAGGCCCGTGCCACAGCCAGTTTGTGGGCACAGCGGATTTGCAACCAAACCGCCGCGAGCGGTATCAAACAGGTAGATCACAACCACGGGATGTAAGAATCATGATGAAAGTACTCAGCAAGAGCGCCACTCTGGCGGGGCTGATCGCATTGTTCCTGGCGTTGCCGGCCCATGGCAGCATCAACAAGAGCATCAAGATCGGGGCGGGCGAGACCTCGGACGGCGAGTCCTCGGTCAACGGCAGTATTACGATCGGTGAGGGCGCCACCGTCACGGGTGATGTGACGACGGTCAACGGCACGATCCGCATCGAGCAGGGGGCGATCATCGGTGACGCCGAAACCGTGAACGGTGGGCTGCGCGTGGCCGAGAACGTCAAAAGCCAGAACCTGAGCACGGTCAACGGCTCGATTCGGGTTGCAGGACAGGTTAGCGTCGATGGCGAAATCAGCGCCGTCAACGGCCGCATCGTCGTCGGTGGCGGTAGCAAGGTCGTGAACGACGTCGGCAACGTCAACGGCGAAATCGAACTCAGCGGCAGCGAAATCGGCGGCGACCTGTCAACGGTTAACGGAGATATCGATCTGGCGGACGGAGCAGTTATCAAAGGCGATCTGATTGTCGAAAAGCCGGGTGGCTGGAACAAGAGCAACCGCGAGCCGCGTATTGTTATCGGCCCCGGATCTCGCGTCGAAGGCACGATTCGCCTCGAGCGCGAAGTCGAGCTCTTTATCAGCGAATCCGCAGAGGTCGGTGGCGTCGAAGGCGTTATGAGTATGGATGACGCCGTTCGCTTTAGCGGCAAGCGGCCTTAGTACCTTGTAGCCCTGATAACCAGTAATATCGGGCTGTGCAGAATGCAGCCCGACAACTGAAGCTATTTTCGGAAACCGAAGAGCCCGGCGATGCGCCGGGCTTTTCCGTACGTGAGAGCGGTCGCGCCAGGCGCCTGTCCATCAAGGTCTATCCACACGGGCGAGTGGAAGTCGTCGTGCCGAAACGCACCCGCGCGAGGGATGTGCAGGCGTTCGTCGACGAAAATAGTGATTGGATCAGGAAGACCCGCGCATCATATGCGGCCAAGCACCCGCTCGAGCCGTTTGCGCTGCCTTTCAGGGTCAGCCTGCCGGCGACCGGTCGGAGCTACCGGGTTACCTATCGGCCACAGCAGGATGCGACGACGGTGCGGTTTCGGCGCCACGGGGATCTGCTGGTTCTGAGCGGCAGGACGACGGACGAAAGGCTCTGCGTCGCCGCGCTGAAGCGCTGGCTTTCCGGTCTCGCAAAACAGGAATTCGAACCGCGACTGCGAGCGCTCTCGAGCCTGACCGGGAGCTCTTTCAAGCGCCTGCAGGTGCGCGGACAAAAGACTTGCTGGGGCAGTCATTCGTCGACCGGCACCATCAGCATCAACTACTGCCTGTTGTTCCTCGAGCCGGCCCTCGTGCGCTACCTCATGATTCACGAACTCTGCCACGCTCGGCACATGAATCATTCGCGACGCTTCTGGCAGGCAGTCGGGCGCCACGAACCGGATTTCCGCCGCCTCGATCGGGCTCTGGGTGAGTCTTGGCCACAGATTCCGGCTTGGGTAGGTATTTATTAATCAATAAGTTAGAAATCTAACTTAATCTTGATTGTTATTAGATGAACGGTCCCCGTTCGCCGCGCTTATCATCCCTGATCGAGCAACTCACGCAGGTTGATTACGGCCGCGTTGGCGCGCGCAAGGTAGTTGGCCATCACCAGGGAGTGATTGGCCGTGAGACCGTAACCACCGCCGTTCATGATTATCGGCGATCTCAGCGGGTCCAGGCACGCTTCCAGTTCGCGGATAATCTGCCGGACGCTGGCCTCGGCGTTCTTGTCGGCCAGTACCTGGGCGAAATCGAATTCTGCAGCCCGGAAAAAATGCAGCAGCCCCCATGCGGTGCCGCGTGCCTCGAAGAAGACATCGTCGATCTCCAGCCACGGCGTGCGGACGTTGATCGTGTCCGGCTGTGTCTGCGCGGCCTCGGCCGACGGGTCGCCAGCGAGCTCTTCGTTGATGACGCTGGCCGCAACGCTGTTGCCGAGGCGGCGCGACATGCTGCCAAGGCGCTTCTCGACTTCCGCGAGCCACTCCCGGAGATTATCTGCGCGCGCGTAGAACTGCGCTTCGGGCTGCGCCGCGCCGGTCAGGCGGTCCTGATAACGGTATAGCGCCTCAATACCCTCGCGATAACGCCGCTCGGTCGGCGGGAAAAACCAGGAATTGCTCTCCGAGAAAAACTTCTCGACAGCGAGTACGACGTCATCGTCTTCCTGCGATTGCGACTGGCTGCGGCTGTAGTCGTTGCGAATAACACGGGACAGGTCGCGGACCTGCGTGAGGACGCCTTTCTCCCAGTTCGGCATGTTGTCGAGCCAGAGCCCTGGCGGCATCTTGTCGTTCGTCAAATAGCCACCGCGCTTATCGAGCAGAGTTTCCGCGACTCGGATCAGGGTATTGGTGGTGGAGTAGCCGACGACCGTTCGACTGTCGTCGACGTATTCGTTGACCCAGAACATCTTCGGCATCGGTGACCAGAACATGCCGAGCACGATCAGGAACAGCAGTAGTGCACCGATAACGGATGCGGTGAGCTTTGCCCAGCGCGGCTTCGACATGATTGCGGCAGCGGTTTTCTCGTTCACGGCTTTCCCGGCGGGATGGTTTCAGTGGGCCAGAGATTCTATCAGTTTCGGCAGGATTACCCCGGCGTTACCGCGTAATGCGGTCATGAATTCACCCGACTGCTGCGTCGGATTGGGGTTCACCTCGATCGTCACGGCGTCTGCCTCTTGTGCAATCGCACCGAGCCCCGCAGCGGGAAACACGAGCGACGACGTGCCCACGGAGAGGAATACGTCGCATTCGGCGGCGGCGGCGAATGAGGCGTCAAGAGCCGCATCGGGAATCGCCTCGCCGAACCACACGACGCCCGGTCGCGCGGGAGCGCCACAGTCAGGGCAGGTCGGTACGGCAACGTTCTCATCGCAGTCGACGAGGCGGTTGTCGGCAAAACAGCGGTTCGCGAAGATGTTGCCATGAAATTCGATGACAGCGCGGCTGCCGGCGCGCTGGTGCAGGCCATCGACGTTCTGGGTGACCAGTGTCACTCGTGGCACCAGGTCTTGCAGCTCCGCAAGTGCCCGGTGCCCGTCATTGGGTTGCGCCTGCGACACGAGTTCGCGGCGCCATCGATACCAGCGCCAGACGAGTTCCGGGTCGCGCTGGAATGCTTCGGGGGTCGCCAGCTCCAGGGGGTCGTACTGCGCCCACAATCCTTGCTGGGCATCGCGAAAAGTCGGCACACCGCTTTCCGCGGAAACGCCGGCGCCCGTCAATACACAGACGTGGCGGGCGTCCCGCAGACTTGCGAGCAGCGAGTCAGGCAGCAAGTTGCCGCAGCACGTAATGCAGGATGCCGCCGTGCTCGAAGTAGTCGCGCTCTTTCGGAGTATCGATGCGAATCTTCGCCGTGAACGTCACCGCGTCACCGTCGTCAGGCGTCGCCGTGACTGTCACGGTGTCCGCGCTGGCATCCGTATGGCCGGAGATATCGAATACTTCGGTGCCATTCAGCCCGAGCGACCCGGCGTCCTCGCCGTCGAGGAACTGCAGCGGTAGCACACCCATGCCGATCAGGTTGGAACGGTGGATACGCTCGAAGCTTTTGGCAATCACCGCTTTGACGCCGAGCAATAAAGTGCCCTTGGCAGCCCAGTCGCGCGACGACCCCGTGCCGTACTCGCTGCCTGCGAGAATGATCAGCGGAGTGCCTTCCTCGCGGTATTTCAGGGAAGCATCGTAGATCGACATTTGCTCGCCGCTCGGCTGGTGCGTGGTCCAGCCGCCCTCGGTGCCCGGCGCCAGCCGGTTGCGAAGGCGGATATTGGCGAAGGTCCCGCGCATCATGACTTCGTGGTTGCCACGGCGCGAGCCATAGGAGTTGAAGTCGGCTGGCTTCACACCCTGTTCAACCAGGTACTTCGCGGCCGGGCTGTCAGCCGCGATGCCGCCAGCCGGCGAGATGTGGTCGGTGGTCACCGAATCGCCGAGTAAGGCGAGGGTGCGAGCATTGTGGATTTCGCTAACATCGCCGGGTTGCAGCGACATGCCCTCGAAGTAAGGTGGGTTCTTGACGTAGGTCGACGAATCATCCCAGGTGTAGATTTCGCCTTCGGGCGAATCGATGCCTTTCCAGTTGGCGTCGCCTTCGAAAACATTGCCGTAGCTCGATTTGAACATGTCTGAATCGATGCTCGATCCCACGGTGTCGTAGATCTCCTGCTGGCTCGGCCAGATGTCCTGCAGGTGGACGGGATTGCCGTCCTGGTCTTCGCCGAGTGCGTCTTCAAACAGGTTAACGTCCATGTTGCCCGCCAGCGCGTAAGCAACAACCAGCGGTGGCGAGGCCAGGAAGTTCATGCGCACCAACGCGTGGATACGGCCTTCGAAATTGCGGTTTCCGGACAGCACGCTCGTGCCGACGACATCGCCCTGTTGTACAGCTGCGGCGATTTCGGGCAGCAGCGGGCCGGAGTTTCCGATGCATGTCGTGCAACCGTAGCCCACGGTATAGAAACCAACCGCGTCCAGATCGTCGATGAGACCGGACTTCTCGAGGTAGTCAGTTACGACGCGCGAGCCGGGCGCCAGGCTGGTCTTGACCCATGGCTTTGCTTTGAGGCCTTTCTCACGAGCCTTTTTCGCGAGCAGGCCGGCGGCGATCATGACGGCCGGGTTGGAGGTATTCGTGCAGCTGGTAATGGCCGCAATCAGGACAGCGCCGTCGCGAATCTCGACGTCGTCGCCATTGACGTTGGCGATGGCCTTGCCGCCTTGCTCGCGATTGGCGACGGCGGCTTCGAGGTGCTTGCCAAAAACCTGGTTCGCGACTTTCAGTTCGATACGGTCCTGCGGGCGCTTCGGACCGGCAATGCACGGCTCGACGATTGCCAGGTCAAGTTCGAGCGTGTCCGTATACAGGGCATCGGGCTGGCCGTCTTCACGCCACAGCCCTTGCTCGCGCGCGTAGGCTTCGATCAGTTCGATGTGTGCGGCATCGCGGCCGGACAACTCGAGATAGCGCAGCGTCTGCCCGTCGATCGGGAAGATCGCGCAGGTCGAGCCGAACTCTGGCGACATGTTGCCGAGCGTGGCGCGATCGGCGAGCGGCATGTCCGCAAGTCCGTCGCCGAAGAACTCGACGAATTTTCCGACCACGCCTTTTTCCCGGAGCATCTCGGTGACGGTCAGAACGAGGTCGGTGGCTGTTGCCCCTTCCTTGAGTCTGCCGTCGAGTTTGAAACCAATGACGTGCGGAATGAGCATCGTAATCGGCTGGCCCAGCATGGCGGCTTCGGCCTCGATACCGCCGACGCCCCAGCCGAGTACGCCGAGGCCGTTGATCATCGTGGTGTGAGAGTCTGTCCCGACAACGGTATCCGGATATGCCTTTCTACCGCCGTCCTTTTCCGCGTCAAAGACGACCCGGCTTAGATACTCCAGATTAACCTGGTGAACGATGCCGGTATTCGGCGGCACGACACGGAAGTTCTCGAATGCCGACTGGCCCCAGCGCAGGAACGAATAGCGCTCGCGGTTGCGCTGAAATTCGATCTTGTTGTTGAGGTCGAGCGCGTTGGCAGCGCCGTAGTTATCGACCTGCACCGAGTGATCGATGACGAGTTCGGCCGGAGAAAGCGGATTGATCTTGTCCGCTGATCCGCCGAGCTTGACGACGGCGTCGCGCATCGCGGCGAGATCGACGACCGCCGGTACGCCCGTGAAGTCCTGCAGGATTACGCGGCTGGGCGTGAACGATATTTCGGTACTCGGATCGGCTTTCGGGTCCCAGTTGGCGAGCGCGATGATGTCGTCACGCGTCACGTCACGGCCATCTTCATGGCGCAACAGGTTCTCGAGCAGAATTTTCAGCGAGTAGGGTAGTTTGGCGACGTGGCCTTCTTTCACGGCGTCGAGTCGAAAGATCTCGTAGTCCTTGCCGCCGACCGCCAGCGTCGAGCGGGCACCGAAGGTATCCTTCATGTGTCTTTCTCCGGGTTCTTGATCGTGATTCGGGGCCGCAGGCCGGCTCCGGGGGTGGCGGATTATAGCGAATGCTGCATAGCAGCGCTCAGGAAATTGGGCTAACCGCGGCTTCGATGGGTGCCTCAGCCCGGCGTTCGATTACATCGATCGTCGCGCCGCCAAGGCACTTATCCCCCTGGTAAAAAACGGCGAATTGACCGGGCGCTACGGCACGCTGTGGTTGCTCGAATCGAACCATTAGACGATCGTCGACCGAGTGCTGGATAGTGCAGGGCTGATCGGCCTGCCGGTAGCGTATCCTGGCATTGCAGCGGAGCCCGTCGGCAAGTCCGGCCGGCGGTGAGCCGATCCAGGCCGGGTGTATTGCGACGAGGCTGTCACTGAGCAGCAAGGGACTGTCCCCCTGGTCGACGATCAGTGAATTGGCAGCAATGTCCTTATCGACCACGTACCAGGGATCTTCGCCCGCGTCGCGGCGGCCGCCTATGCCGAGTCCCTGGCGTTGGCCGAGCGTGTAGTACATCAGTCCGTAGTGGGTACCGACCTCACGTCCATCCACCGTGTGAATCGGTCCTGGATTTGCTGGCAGGTAGGTGCTCAGAAACTCGCGGAAAGGCCGTTCACCGATAAAGCAGATGCCGGTGCTGTCCTTCTTGTCGTGCACGACGAGTCCGCGTTCCCTGGCAATCCGGCGAACGTCCGCTTTCTGTAACTCACCCAGCGGGAATACAGTGTCGGCCAGTGCTTCGGCGCTGACCGCATGCAGGAAGTAGCTTTGGTCCTTGCCGCGATCGGCTCCTTTGAGCAATGCAGTCGTTCCGTCGATCGTCGCGGTGCGCGCGTAGTGGCCCGTTGCCAGCAACTCGCCACCCAGCCGCTTCGCGTAGTCGCGAAATACGCCGAACTTGATCTCGCGATTGCAGAGTACGTCCGGATTCGGCGTGCGACTGGCGCGGTATTCGTCGAGGAAGTACTCGAACACCCGGTCGCGGTACTGCTTCGCGAAGTTGACGTGGTGAAGCGGGATGCCGAGTTGGTCGCAGATGCGGCGTGCGTCCTGCAAGTCCTCCGCCGCCGTGCAGTAGCCATCGTCGTCTTCCCAGTTGGTCATATGCAGGGCTTCGACAACGGCGCCCGCATCCTGCAGGAGCACGGCCGCCACGGCCGAGTCGACCCCTCCGGAAAGGCCGAGGATAATTTTCTTACCAGCGATGTTGGAAAGGTCGTGCGCCATAGGCGGCGCATCTTACCATCGCCATAGCCCGCCTATACGAGGTCCGCTTTGGCGAGCACCGCGTCAACGTTGTGCTGCAGCGGCAACATGCCCGACAGCAGCACGTCGGACTGGCGCCGGCCTGCCTCGAAATCGTGGATACATCGGAGCACGATCGGGGAGCGCAGGCCCTGCCGGCGGTGCTCGACGTCCTCACGAGTCATCCAGCGGCGAGCGACGATACTCTTGTCGAGTGCGCGTGATTTGTCGTATTCCAGGAAGTTGCCGACGTAGACGATCTTGACGAATTGTTGACGGGTCTGCGGATGGATCCAGAGATACATGCCGATCAATTCCCCGCACTCGACGTTGCAGCCAGTTTCCTCGAGTATCTCGCGGACGACGGCCGCTTCCGGCGACTCTCCGGCCTCAATGTGTCCGCCCGGCTGGTTCAGGACGACACCGCCCATGGCAAATTCTTCGACGAGCAGGTAACGCCCTTCGTGTTCAACGACAGCAGATACCGTCAAATCCGTTGGATACATGCAGACATCCTTGTTCTGCGCGCTTCGCGAAGCGCTATTGTCGGTGTTTCACAGAGCCCGGCCTAGACGCCGAGCTGACGAAATTCCATTTCGACTTCACTCGCCAGCCAGATTTCATCAAACATCTTGCCGTAGAGCTTCGCCACAGCCGGCTCGTAAGTATCGGCGATACCTTCCCAACGGGCCGCCTGTAAGCGGTAAACCAATGCCGTTTCATCGGCAATGCAAAACGACTCGGCATGCGTTCGCAAGTCCTCGCGAACGTGCCGGAATTCGATGTAGGTGTTCAAGCGCCGGCCGAGGTGCACGAAGTTGTTGCCGTTCTTGATTGCGCGAGTCGGGTCCGCGATGAGAACACGAATTCTTGCGTAAGTCTGCGACAGCACCAGGCGCTTGATGACCTCCAGAAACTCGGGATCGTCGTAGATGCCGGGCTCGAGATCATGCGTGAAAATGGAGACCTTGCGTGTGGCTTCCCTGGCAACATCGATTGCGGCCTCACGCATTTCCTCGCGCGTCGAGATGACCCACCGTTTGCCTTTTTCCCGTGACTGTTCCATTCGTTGCGGCTGTTCTACTTCCTTGCGTTCGACGACGGTTAGTACCGGTCGCTGGTCTGCCATCTTACCGGTCGTAAAACTTCGACCGTGCCAACTGCGTCACGTTTTACAGCGTTCACAGCCAGTTGAGAACGTTTCGCAGTCCGCACCGGGCGGGCATTTCAGTCGATCCGTCGGCGGTTGACGACAGCGCTGCAGACCTCACATATGGTCGTGACGGAACTTTCATGGTGAGGAGAATGGCGGACCTCGACGGTTTCCACGTCGGTGAGTGTGAACCAGGCCTCAGGAGTCTTCCGCCAGTTCGGCCGCCAGGCCGATGTAAGTCTCCGGAGTTAACGCCGACAGACGCTCTTTCTCCGCCTCGGGAATATCGAGCGTCGCAATGAACTCCTGTAACAGTTCCTTTGTCACGGTTTGACCACGTGTCAGGGCTTTGAGCTTCTCGTAAGGCTGCGGGACGCTATACCGCCGCATAACGGTTTGTACCGCCTCGCCGAGTACTTCCCATGCATCCGCAACGTCCGCCTGGATTGCAGCCCTGTCGACCTGTAGTTTGCCGACACCTTTCAAGGCCGATTGAATCGCGATAACTACGTACGCCGTTGCAACACCGAAGTTGCGTTGCACGGTCGAGTCCGTGAGGTCGCGTTGCCAGCGCGATATGGGCAGTTTCTCGGCAAAGTGACTGAGCAGCGCCGTCGCCATCCCGAGGTTGCCCTCGGCATTTTCGAAATCGATCGGGTTGACTTTATGCGGCATCGTTGATGACCCGACTTCGTCTTTCGCGACTTTTTGTTTGAAATAGCCCAGGGAAACATAACCCCAGGTATCGCGGCAAAAATCGATTAGAACTGTGTTGTACCGCAGCAGTGCATGAGCGTACTCGGCCGTCCAGTCGTGGGGTTCGATCTGCGTCGTGTGTGTGTTCTGCTCCAGTCCGAGCGACTCGATGAATCGCCGGCTGACTTCGCGCCAATCAGCGTCCGGGTAGGCGACGTGGTGCGCGTTGAAGTTGCCGACGGCGCCGTTGAACTTGCCGAGTATCGAAACGGCGGCGAACTGCTTTTGAGCCCGGTCCAGCCGCTTGACGACATTGGCGAGTTCCTTGCCGACGGTCGTCGGGCTCGCGGTTTGGCCATGGGTTCGCGACAGCATCGCGACGCCGGCATTCTGCCGCGCCATGGCTTGCAGTTTCGCCTTCAGTTCCCGCATCCGCGGCACCAGCACCTCGCTGCGGGCGGACCTCAGCATCAGGGCGTAGGCGAGGTTGTTGATGTCCTCGGATGTGCAGCCGAAGTGCAAAAAGTCTTTCAGCGGCTGAGTTTCGGGGCCATCGCCGAGTTTTTCCCGGATGAGGTACTCGATTGCCTTGACGTCATGATTGGTCGTCGCCTCGATCTTCTTGACGCGCTCGGCGTCGTCGAGTGAAAAGTCGTCAACAATGCTATTGAGAACGTCTTTCATTACCGAGGACAGCGGCCCGAGGTCGGCAACGTCTTTTTCATCGGCGAGGGACTGCAACCAGCGCACTTCGACGAGCACCCGGTAGCGAATCAGCCCGTACTCGGAGAAGATTTCGCGCAGGCCGCTGACCTTGTCCGCGTAACGACCGTCGGCCGGTGATAGGGCCTTTAGCGTGGAGACTTTCATGAGACAGAAACCAGTGTAGACTTGCGCGCGCAAAGCGCGAATCATACACGATTGCCGTTAAACCTTAGACCAGTTATTTCATGGCTGCTACCGGGATATCAAGCCAATGAGCGACAAAAAATACCGAATCGAACACGACAGCATGGGAGAACTCAAAGTGCCCGAGGACGCTCTCTGGGGCGCACAGACACAACGAGCCGTTGATAATTTTCCGATCAGCGGCCTGGCAATGCCGCGACAATTCATCGCCGCGCTCGGACTCGTCAAATGGGCGGCCGCGGGCGCAAATGCGGAACTCGGGCTCCTGACGAGCGATATCGCCGTCGCGGTGCAGAAATCTGCGCTCGAAGTCGCAGATGGCGCTCACGACGCGCACTTTCCAATAGACGTATTTCAGACGGGCTCCGGAACGAGTTCGAATATGAACGCCAACGAGGTCATCGCCCATCTGGCAACGGCGGAACTCGGCGCCGATGTGCATCCCAACGATCACGTCAACATGAGCCAGAGCAGCAACGATGTCATACCGACCTGTGTGCATGTGAGCGCGGCTGTCGCAATTCACTCACAGTTGCTGCCCGCGCTTGTACACCTCTCGAGAGTCCTGGAGAACAAAGCGGACGCGGTTCGCGATGTCGTGAAGACGGGACGCACGCACCTGATGGACGCAATGCCGGTAACCCTCGGCCAGGAACTCGATGGCTGGAGGGCGCAGATCGATCATGCGAGCGAGCGTATTGGCGACTCGCTGCGACGTCTGGCAGGCCTGGCGCAAGGTGGCACGGCCGTCGGTACCGGCATCAATGCGCATCCGAAATTCGGCGAGAAGGTGGCGGTGCTGTTGTCGGAGCGCACCGGCGTAGACTTATACCCGGCGGAGTCCAAGTTCGAGGGACTCAGCACCCAGGATGCAGCGGTCGAGATGTCGGGTCAGCTAAGAGTGCTGGCCGTCAGTCTCACCAAGATATCGAACGATTTGCGCTGGATGAATTCGGGACCGCTGGCGGGAATTGGCGAGATCGCCTTGCCCGCGCTGCAGCCGGGGTCGAGCATCATGCCGGGCAAGGTCAATCCCGTCATTCCGGAGGCCGTTGCCATGGTTGGTGCGCAGGTCATCGGCAATGACGCGGCAATCGCAATCGGTGGCCAGTCCGGCAACTTCCAACTCAACGTCATGCTGCCCGTCGTTACCCACAACCTCTTGCAGAGCATCGAGCTGCTCGCCAATGCCTCGGTTTGTCTCGCGGACAAGGCGATCGCCGGGTTCACGGTCAATCAGGAGAACATCAACCGCGCGCTGGGTCGCAATCCGATCCTGGTGACGGCGCTCAACCCCGTCATCGGCTATGAGCTCGGTGCCGCAGTGGCGAAGAAAGCGTACGCCGATGGGCGGCCCGTCAAGGAGGTTGCCAGGGAGATGACCGATCTGACGGACGAGGAGCTCGACCGCCTGCTCGATCCGGCAGCGCTGACCGAAGGCGGGATCAAACATTAGAGTCGGCATTGTCTGATCTGGCCGATATCACGGTCTCGTTGTTGCGGGAGAGGCTGGCGGGAACGAACGCGCCTGACAATCCCACAGATGTCGTAATGCCGGCAGGCAGCGAACACTGGCCGCGCTTCGTGCGCGAGCGGATCTTGCAAACACTGCAGCCGGCCGGCGTGCTGATTCCGGTATTGGAACGGTCAGGACAGCTGTCGGTGCTGCTGACGCAACGTTCGGCCGAACTCAAACATCATGCGGGGCAGGTGAGCTTCCCCGGTGGCCGCATGGAGGATGCCGACGAGGACGTGGTGCAGGCAGCGCTGCGGGAGACTCACGAGGAAGTCGGGATACCGCCGGATGCGATCACGGTAATTGGCTACCTCGACCCGATGCCAACGGTCACCGGTTATGCTGTGACCCCGATAGTCGGCATGGTATCCGGGGACGCGCCGCTGCGACTGGATCACACCGAGGTGGAGTATGCATTCGAGGTGCCGCTGGCGTTTCTCCTCGACGAACGCAACGAACGCGCGTCCGAGCGCGAATATCAGGGCCGGACGATCCCGACTATCGAGTTTCATTACGAGAGCGAGCGCATCTGGGGCGCGACAGCTCACATGGTCATCGAGTTAAGAAAACTGTTGTTGAAATAATATGTTATGAATAGTATCGATAAATTA
>Ga0255052_10000908_pt1 | contig 22974 bp, 12 predicted proteins | sample JV7_2_21_MG_FD_188632 | JGI IMG/M metagenome (GOLD analysis project Ga0255052, IMG submission 188632) | Seawater microbial communities from Jervis Inlet, British Columbia, Canada - JV7_2_21 | ecosystem: Environmental > Aquatic > Marine > Inlet | place: Canada: British Columbia | collected... | reverse complement strand
GTTCAGTAAACGGTGTGGCGATGCCAGCGAGTTCCTGCAGCGTTTGCCAGTTCGCGAGGCACTGATCGGCGGTATCGGCAAGGGCCAGCGATACAGCGTAACGTTGCTCTTCTTCGCCATCGCCTGTTGCTACGTACGGGGTCTTGCTCTTGCGATCCTTCGCGTCCAGCTGTAGCCACTCGTCCATTGGCGTGGGTGTCGCCGCGTCGTCGGCCAGCGGCTCGAATTGCGACGCGAATCGTTCTTGTCCCATTGCCCAGTCGGCCAGCGTCTGGTCCGATGTCGGGTTGCCGTCGAGGCTAATTCGCGAGCCGAATACGCCCTCAGCATTGGGATCGTAGCGGAACAATGGCAAGGCGCGGCTCGCCACCGCGAGCTGGGCCTGCGCTAGCGTATTCCGGCTCGCAAAGCCGTGCCGTGTCGGGCTCGGGGCGTAGACCTGCAGCAGCGCCGGACCTTCGTAGCCGAGTGCTTGCAGCATGCTCTCACCGAGGTGAACGGGATCGGCGATCGAGGTCTGTGCGACAAACGCATTGCGTTGACTCAGGGCAAGCAGACCAAGATTGCCACGCGGATTGTTTATCTTTGCCTCGCGATGCCCGAAGTCCAATGCGCTCAGTACCAGCACCTTGACCGGCAGATCCGAGTTCAGTAGCCAGATCAGTTGGCTCAGCCCCTGTCCGGCGAGCATCTCGTCACTGCCGATCAACACGAGGGGCGGACAGACTTCCAGTTCGTCTTTGCTCAGGTCCTGCCAGTGCAGGCTCGCGAGCGCTTCGCGTTTCCAGTCGCTACCGTCGGGCTGTTCGATTTCAAGGCGCGCGAGACGTAGCAGTCGAACCAGTTCAGTGGTCTCGTACAAGTGTCCCTCGATCAGTCCCGCGGCGAGTTGCGCTGCATCGCCAGTCATGTCGATGACGACCGGTGCCTGGAACGGATTATGCGGAAACGCTCCGGCCCAGGCGGCGGTGCTGCCACCCGCGACTGCAAGACCGTAGCGTGCGCGGCCGAGGCCATGTTCACCCTCAACGAGGCGGTGGTGCGCCGACGTGATTCTGTTGGAAAGTTCGATCAGTCGAAGGAGATAGTCAGTATCGATAGAGTGGTCGCCGGACGCGTCCCCGACGCCTTCTGCCAAATCCGTGAGATCGACGCGCGGGCTCGTGGTGCGTTTGAGTTTCGCGGTTACTGCATCGAGGTCCTCTACCGCAAATGTGCTCGCGAGAGTCTCGTTAATCAGGGTAGAAACGGACTCGCCCGCCTCAGCGAGTGTTTTCGCGAAGCGCTGCACGAGCGGCTGCTGATGAAACTCGGTCGCGGAGAGAGCCAGCTTGACCGCCATCTTTTCGCCCGAACCGGCTTCCGCGAGATCACCGCCGGCCAATGCGAACTGGCAATAGCGCGACAACAGGATAGCCGCCATCGCGCCGATGTCCGGGTTCTTCGCAACGCGTTCCAGCGTCTCCGAGGACGTGTCGGGCGTGGTCGAAAATACTGACCAGAGCTCACGCGCCTGTTTGAGCGAGGCTGCATCCTGTTCGCCCCCGCGCAATGCCTCGGGCTCGCAATTGCTGACACAAACACCGCAGGCCTTGCAGGCTTCGGGATTGATCACGATTGACAAGAGTTCAGCACTATCTTTCTTTTGCGCCTCAGCATCAAAGAAGAAAGATTTCGTGATGGCGACGGGCAGCGCGCCCAGCGCTTTGCCGATCCCGTCGACACCGTCCTGGATGGCCTGCTTGCGTTCCTCAGGAAGCGGCATCTTGTCGTTGAGCCAGGCATAGGCGTCGTCGAGAAGCTGGCCGAACGTCGGTGCCACGTCATCGGCTTTCTTGTTACTCGAGACGATGCGCGACGCGAGCTTGGACGAAACCTGGCGCACGGCGTCTGCGCCGGTGCGGTTTATGCCCGCATCGATGAGTGCTGCCGGCGTAGATGCGACAACGCCGATGGCGCTGTCCGGGCAGTGTGTCCAGCACTTGCCGCAGCCCGTGCAAAGCGCCGGGTCGAACACTGGCATTCCCTGGCGCCCCTTACTGGTGTCATTGAAGGTCGAACTCAGCGGCGGCATCGTGCCGGTGGCTAGAAACGGGTCCGCGGTCAGGCGGTCTGCCTGGCCGTCGCGGTAGAGCACACCTGTCTGATCCCAGAAGCGGGGCAGGCTCGCAAAATTATCGTCGTTACGGCCGAGATGACGAACCGCGGCCGGCGCCTCACGTTCCCAGTGTTCGGGCTCGTTGGCATCGGCGTCATCGTCATCGAATTCGACAAGCTGCTCGAGACCAGCCTGGAAAGCGGCCATGATGTGGTCGCTGCGACTTGCGTCGATGCCCTCAAGCAGGCTCTTGCGCGCGGCAACAACTCGACGCGATTTGTGGTCGAGTAATCCGTTGTTGATCAGGACGCCAAACAGGCCACCGAGGAGTGTCTCGGGAATCTCGGTGCCGTCGTCCTCGAGCGGAATGCGGAAGGCCTTGGTCTTTTCGCCGATGGTCACCATGGCGCGTGGCACATCGAGTGTGACGTCAGCGGCGAGATCGTCGCCGGGATCGTGCAGAGAAACATCGCCGTGCATGATCCAATCAACGCTGGTACCGGCCCAGCGCTCCCACGCGACGGCGCGACGGGCGCGTACGCGGCCGCCTTCGAGTGCGTGAAGCAGGGCACCTGCTGCGCCGACTAGTTCTTTGCCGCCGTCACGCCGGTGTATGGCGATCGTGAGCGAGTTCTTCGGTTTCTCTAAGGACGTATTATCAGTTGCGCGGATGCCGAGTTCGGCGGCGTTCGGGTAGGCACGTCGCAATGCATCGAGCAATACCTCGCGTTTGGGTTGTTCCCCCGAGGCGTCGTCAAACGCCAGCCCGAGATACTGCGGTTCCGTCGAGTTTCTGTTTGTGCCGGTGCAAAGTTGTACGAGGTCGGCAACCCGTAACGGTAATCCGCCGAGGCCGTAGACTACCGGAGAACAGAGCGGCCGCCGTTTGCCGTCGAGTCGATCAAAGCCGGCGCGAATTTCGCGGGTCAGCGGCGGCTCGCCGGACATCGGAGCCGCAGTTCGTTCGAGGACGTACACACAGTCCCGCCCCTCGAGTGCATTGACGATTGCGGCGCCCGGGAACGGACGCAAAGCATGAATGCCGAGTACTCCGACTTTCACCTTGTGTTGTTTGCGTACGTAATCTGCTGCAACTCGCGCCGTTTCGACGGCAGCGCCTTGTGCCAGTAGTACGGTTTTCGCATCGTCGAGCTTGTAACGAGAAATGGCTTCGTATTGTCTGCCAGTCTTACGCGCGAATGTTGCAAACGATATACGCAGTGATTCTTCGACGAACGCGTCAAAAAACGGCCCGCGTGCCAGGGCGCCTAGTGCGAAGCTTTCATTATCGTAAAGCGCACCCGTTAGCACGGGTTCGTCGAGGTCGTGCCAGGCGGGAACGCGACGTCGCATCTCGCCGAACAACAGCCTTTGCGCTGCTGTTGGTGCTTCGATTTGCTCGCGTGCGGCGCCAAATAATTCATTGGCCTGGGCAGGCGACAGTAATCGCACATCCTGCATCGCGAGCGCCGTCTGCTCGCCATCCATTACGACCATGCCCGGGACCAACGATTCCTCTGCAACACGCCTGGCAATATAAGTAAAATCAACAACTTCCTGCACATTAGTAGCAAACAACACGAAGAATCCACTGTCTGCGCTCAGGTGCACGGTCTCGTGGCCGCTACCGAGAGCTGCGCCGTGCGCCACCGCGGCTCGCGTGCCAATGTGCAAAACAAGCGGTACGTGCTTACCGGCTGCCGAGATCAGGAGGTCCTGTGCCGCAGCGATATCTGTGCCGGACAGAAACGCGGTAGTGCGCTTGCCGGCCAGCGCCAGGCCGGTAGCCGCGGCGATGATACCCCGAGGTCCCTCGGCAGTTTGCGCCGACAGTGCTTCGCCGAAAAGATTCGTACCGTCCTGTTCGATTTCACCCAGCCAGACTGCATCGGCTTCTGCGCACGGCGAAGACCCACCCAGCACGGCGTAGGTCGCAATGCCGGCCTCCGACAGCACGACCGCGCTGTTGCCGTCGAGCACGCAATCCAGTCCTTCCTCGCGGATGTCAGAGCCGGCCGGCGCACCGAACACTTCACGGTACCAGCGGATAGCGATGCTTCGTAAACCGGGCATCAGGCCGTCCCCGCTTTTCTGGATTCCTGATCCTGGAACTGCTCGCGCTCGAGCCAGACGATGGATCGTGTGGCGCAGCGAAAAATTGCATCAGGTTTGGGCTCACCGCCTGCCGCAAAGTCGATGATGGGGAGGTTGTCTTGCATGGTGATCAGCCCGGGCGCCGCGTCTGCGACGCACTTGGCGCAGGCATCGCAGGCCACTTCGCAGAGTTGCGTTGCTGCCTCGCCAGCCAACGGCATATTGCATTGCACGTACAGCTTCTGGTTGAGCGGTACAATTTCAAACAGGTCCCTTGGGCAGGCCGCGACACAATCGGGGCAGGCGCGGCATTTCTCGGTATCCACTTGCGGCAGCCCGTTGGCGTTCATGTGAATGGCGTCGAATGTGCACGCAGCTTCGCAATCGGCCAGCCCTAGGCAACCCCAGGCGCATCCTTTGCCGCCGCCCGACACTACGGCCGCCGCACGACAGCCTTCGAAACCACGGTATTCCGCGATCTGGTGTGCCTGCAGGCTGCCACCGCCGCATCGCAAGCGGGCAACCAGCTTCTCGACACGGCCCGCATCGACCTGCAGATATTCGGCAATCTGCTCGATGCTGTCGTCGGTAGCGACCGTGCACTCGCCGGGGTCGACTTCGCCCGTTGCCAGTTTTTCGGCGAACGGCAGGCAGCCCGGCTGCCCGCACGCGCCGCAGTTGGTCCCGGGTAGCAACTCGTTGGTGGCCTCGATGCGAGGGTCTTCGTCGACCTTCAGGAAGCGCTGCGCGATGGCGAGAACCGTGCCGAAGAACAGACCGATTCCTATCATGATGGCCGGTGCTACGATCAGACTGTTCATTAGTTGAATGGTGCGGCGCGGGCGATCAAGTCGTCGAGGCCTGGCTCATTGGGATCCAGGGGCTTGCCCGGGTGAATGCACTTGGCGGGACATATTTCGGCTGCCGCCACCATTTCGGCATACGGACCGGCGTTGGCGTCTTTGATGATCGCCTGCTTGTCATCGTTGTACACAAACATCATTTTGTTGATGGCCATGCAGTCGTCACAGGTCGTACACATCGCCGTGTCCAGCCAGGGTTCGTCAAAACTGAGTTCCTCCTCCGCTTCTTCTTCTACGTCGGGCTCCGCTTCAGCCGCTACGTCCTCAGCCGGCACCTCGGTTTGCGCCGGCGCTGCGGCCGGCATCGTTGCAAGCTGGCTACCGCCAGAGACCATGCCCGACAGATCGGCGCCCATGAGGACATCGACGAGTTGTCCCATAGCGTCGCCTGCTGCTTCCGAGCGGACACTTTCCAATTGCTCCTCGTGCTCTTTCAATAGTTGTTCGCGTTCGGCTTCGATCGCAGCGCGTTGTTCTTCGATAATTCGGTCGATCGCCTCTTCCACGTAATAGTTCTGGATCCCGGCCAGTTCCTGCAACGTACGCCAGTAGTTCAGCCGGTCACGACACGCAAATACGAGAGCGCGGGACACCACGAGTCGCACCAGCACATCCTGATCGTCGATCGCCCAGATGAAGGGCACCACACGATCGATGAGTTCCTCATCGACATTCAGGTATTGATCGACCGGTACGAGGTCATCGGACTCGAAGCCGACGGGTACCATACGAAAATGCTCGTGCAGCGCCGGCATCAACAGTGCGTAGTCGGCGAACGTAAATGCGAGGTCCATTTCGGTAACTTTGCCGTCGGCATTGCGGTACTCGAGCTTCTCGAGCGGCCAATCGTTTTCGGCCTGCGGGTTACTGCCGAAGCTGACCCGTTCCGCAGCGTGGTCGCCTGCGTCCGGATTAACGAGTATGAACGGATGGGCGCGACTCTCCAGTGCGGCGCTCGCGACAAACCAGGCGTCGAGTAGCGGTTTCTTTGTCTTGGTCTGGGTGCCGCGATTAATAAGGTGCAAACTCGCGCGATTGCTGTCCAGCGCACAGAGGAATCCGGACAACAAGTCCTCATGGCGTGCCGCGGAGGTCTGCGCGACCACGACCTGGCGGTGCCCTATACCAACGTTAGCGAGCTCAAATCGATATGAATCGAAGGGGTCCTCACCGGGCTGCGCGCCAGGGTTATCGTAAGCGCGGACCCAACTCAGTATGTGTACGGGAAGGCGGGATCCCAGCAAGTGCGAGAATGACGGCAAACCGTCGCCGGCCAGCTGGTCTGCCGAAACCAGCGCCACTACCCGGGTTACGAGTTGCATCTCTTCGATCGAGAAGGCCTGCCAGTCGAAGCTAGCGAACCAGGAATCGTGTATAGCCGGATTGTAGTTGGCGTCGATTTCCAGCGCCGCAATTCTAAGCGCGGCAAACAAGCGCGCGAAATTGGCGGCGTCACGTGTGAAGACTTCAGTCGCTGTCGTGCACGGGTCGTCGCTACTTATCATTTCCAGCTCAGGCAAATTGCTGAGCCCGGGGTCGGGGCCCACGAACCTGACCAGCACGGGATCGTCCTGCCAGGCCAATAATTCCTTGAGCGCAACTTCGATTCTGCCCCGTCGACCAGGCAGCATCTCTACCGAACCGCGGGCGCGGCGTTCGAGCATTCCGGACAGAGCGCCGGTGTCAAAATGGCGCGACCCGGAGCCGACGCTGGTCTTTACGCTCGCGGGCTCGTTCGCGTCGGCCGACTTCGCCTTTTCGACATCCAATAGCGACTGCAATCCGTGAACCTGTTTGTCGATCTGCTGGCGAAGTTGCTCGCGGCTTTGATTATGTCGGTGGTGAATCGCATGCAGCATTAAATGCAGCGACACGCGTGGTCCGTAACTCAGATATTGTCCACCCGCTGCTATCGTGCCCTTGAGTCTGTCGAGGTCCGCTTCCAGTTTTTCCCGGCTGCCCGAATCCAGGTCGAGCTGCTCCTGCATGGCCGCTGCCGCTTTCGCAAACAGTTCGACTGCGTCAACGGGATCAGGACTTTCGAGCTTTTGCCTTAAAAAGCGTTCTATCCACGGCAAATTGTCCTTCAGAATCCTGGCGTCATCGGCGTCGGGCGCGAGCGCCTCCAGTGAGTCGACAAGATGCTCGCTGGCCGGTTTCGCGAGCACGGACATTGTCGTGCCGTCGGGCGGAATCAGGTACAGCGGATACTGATAGCGAATGGCGGACGCATCACGATAGGCATTCAGCAGGGCCGGCAGAACCGCACCGTTAGGCAAAGTGGTGTGCGCTGCTGCGACGGGTTCGCCATAGTGGAAGCGGCGGAGCAGGTCGATCACGTCCGTGTCGGTATTACCCTCCGACCTGGTCATGTCGTGATTTTTTTCCAATACGGAGTTCATTGTTGGACCACTATATGGCGAAGTTATCCAGGGCCCTGTTCATACCGGCGAGCCTCTCGTCGACGCTCATCTCCAGGCCGACTGAGGACATCATGTCGTATCGTGGCGCATCCGGATTGTGATAGAGAATTCCCAACGGCAGGACAGAATCGTCGGCCGCGATTGCGAGGGCGGCCGCGATGTCCGACGGATCGTGTTCGGCTTGGTTCGGGAATAGCCGTTTGACGTTATCCTCGACCTGCACACCGTTTTCGTGCGTTAGCAATTGCATCCTCGCGGGTTCGTCCTGCAAGGCCTTGCCGATCGATTCCACATACACCGGGCAGCGTTGGATTATTCGGACGAAACTTGTTCCCTTGTGCTCGTGCGCCTTTTTGATAACTTCGTGCCGGAGTGGGGCATTCCAGTCAACGATCTGGGCGACGAAGGAAATGTTGGTGATACCGAGGGTCACAGTCAGTGGGTTCAGCGGCGGCAGCAACGCCCCCGACGGATGTGTGTTGGTTGGCACATCCAACGGCGTGGTGGGAGAGGTTTGTTTCTTGGTGAGGCCGTAAATGCCGTTATCGAATACCAGCAATGTCATATCCATGTTGTAACGCATTGCATGAATCCAGTGGGCGGCCCCGATCGAGAAACAGTCACCGTCTCCGGTCGCGACCCAGACATCGAGGTCCGGGCGCCTCGACTTGACGCCGCAGGCAACGGGCAATGCACGCCCGTGCAGGCCGTGAAAGCCGTATGTATTCATATAATGTGGCAGGCGGCTGGCGCAGCCGATACCGGATACGGCCACCGTTTTCTCCGGCTTGACCTGGGCGTCCCGGCAGACCCGGTGTACGGCAGTCAGGATTCCGTGGTCGCCGCAACCGGTGCACCAACGCGGCTCTGCGCCACAATAATCGTCTAATGTGAAGTATCGATCCTTGACCTCGAGGGACCAGTCACCTTTTAAGCCGAACATGCTTCTGCTCCTTCTGTTTCCGTGAGGTTTGCGTCAATGACCTTGCCGATCGTGCCGGGTTGCAGTGGGTGGCCCGGCACCATGGACCAGCAATGGATATCCAGCAGCGTGTGTGCGCGCAGTACGAGCGCGAGCTGTGAAATACGGCGGTTTTCTTCGTTGATCAGTGGCGCACCGGGATCGTCGCTGTAATTGATTTCGATGGTCATGACCTTTTTGAATCCCGAAAAAATCTCTTTCAACCCCCGCTCAAGCGGCGACATGAATCTGAGATGCACCGAGGACACTTTCTTGCCCTGCGACCTCGCCAGATCGACTGCCTCCTCGATCGCGCCCAGCGTCGAGCCCCAGCCGACGATCAGCAGATCCCCGCTAGGATCACCGTGAATCTCGGGTGGCTTCAATGTCGCGGCCAGTGCCGTCAGCTTGCGGCTGCGCATGTTCATGCCTTCCTGGTTCGAAGCCGAGTCATATGCGATTTTGCTGTCGCGGTTGTGTGCAAGGCCCGTGAGAATGTACTCACCGCCACGCATGCCCGGAATAGGCCTTTCCGACAGACCGGTGGTCTCGTCCCAGTCGTAGGGCGATACTCGCTCGTCCCAGGCCGACTGGTCCAGTGGCGGGGCAAACCATTCGTCGCTGACTTCTGGCCGTTCAATCGGCTGAACGCCGGTGGCGAGATTCGCGTCCGTTAGCAGAATCACCGGCGTGCGAAATGTTTCGGCCAGCTTGCGTGCCATGACCACGAAGTGGAAACACTCCGAGATTGTGGCTGCGGCAATAACTACCTTGGGTGAATCGCCCGGCGCGCCGTAGAGACTCGCGAGCAGGTCTCCTTGTTCGACCTTGGTTGGAAGACCGGTAGACGGGCTGCCGCGCTGCACATCGATGATCACCAGTGGGACCTCGGCCATGACAGCAAGACCGATCATTTCGGTCTTTAACGCCATGCCGGGGCCTGAGGTGATCGTACACGCGGTCTTGCCTGCGTAGGACGCACCGATAGCAAAACCGATTGCGGCGATTTCATCCTCGGCCTGGTGAACAAAGCCACCAGTCAAATGAAAGTCCTCGGCTAGATAGTGAGACGCCGAAGTCGCCGGGGTGATCGGGTACATTGCGACCATTTCCATGCCGGCAGCCATAACCCCGAGCCCCGCCGCGGTATTGCCATTGATAACGATCGCCGACTCCATGCGATCTTCCTCTGTGGTGGGAATTTCGAACACGTAGTCCAGGTTTTCCCGTGCGAAAGCATAGCCGGCTTCGAACAGATCATGGTTGATCTTGATGACCTTCTCGCTTTTCTTCTTGAATATTTTGGCGATCTCATTCTTGGCTGAGTCGGTGTCGCGACCAAAAATTTTGCACAGCATCCCGAGCACGAACATGTTCTTGCCCTTGCGAGGGTCGGGTACGATCTTGAGGCATTCTTTCTGGATCGGCAGTTCGTGAACGATCAGTCCCTGCGCTTCGAAATCGGCAAGTGCCTCTTTGTATTGATCGCGAATTTTCTCCTCGGGATCTTCGGCCCACATACTCTCGAGCAAAACGACCGTGCCTTTCTTATAGGCGCCGTTATCGATGCGGGAGTAGAGCACCTGCTCGTTAAACGCGACAACCATTTTGGCTTCATCGCCCATGTTGGTCACTTTCTTCGAGCCTATTCGGACCCGGATACCGCTGGCGCCCTGGCGTTCTCGCGCGGGCGGCTGGATTTCGGCCGGAATGATCTCTACCGTCCAAACACCGTTGCCCATCTTGCCGCTCACCAGTCCCAGGATCTGGCCACATTTTTGTGCGCCCTCCCCGGAATCGCTCACAATCTCCACGATGTACTCATCAACCTGCTGGGCGTCTGCCGTTTTTGCAGGGGACGCAACTTCGTTAGCTTCCATTTTCGAATCCTGATTTGCTGGGTTACTGTCTTTCTCTCTGCGAGCTTTCTCTATCTTGGCGCGAAGTTCTTCTGCGACCGCCCAGCGCGCCGCCCTGGCCTGTTTCAGATCATGCGTATGCAACGATCTGCGCAGATCATAGCCAAGCATCTTGCGAAGAGTTCGAGGCACCGAGACCTTGACCCACCAGGTTTCATTCCTCTTGAAAAGGTATTTGGTCTCAACTGCAGATTCAGTATTTGTCATTGGCCTTCCCGTGTACCTTTATTCGCCTAGCTCCTTGAAATCAGGCCCGTTTCCGGCCTGATTCTTGAAATATGCGAACAGGTTCAGACGTACAAAGTGCGGATTTGTACCTGTACCTGTGGAATGTGAACTTAATGCCGTCTTTTGGATATAGGCATAAGCCGAAACGGCGTAAGGGGACTAGCGACTACTGCTTAGACGAGCCACCGTGTTTCGTCAGGAAGCGGTCGAGGTTGTTGGCGAACGTCTGTTTGTCGCGTTGACTGAAGGCGGCAGGGCCACCGCTCATTTCGACGCCGCTGGATCGCATCGTGTCGAGAAAATCCCGCATGTTGAGTCGGGCGCCGATGTTCTCTTTCGTGTGCATTTCGCCACGGGGGCTGAGGGCGTGACCGCCTTTCGCGATGACTTCGGCAGCGAGCGGAATGTCGCTGGTGATGACAAGATCTCCGGCATCCAGCCGTTTGACGATCTCATCGTCGGCGACGTCGAACCCCCTCGGCACCTGCAGCGTGTTGATGTTGGCCGAGGAGGGCGTGCTCAACGCCTGATTTGCCACTAACGTCAGCTCCACGCCGGTTCGATCGGCGGCGCGGAACAGAATTTCCTTCACTACGACTGGGCAGGCATCGGCATCTACCCAGATCTTCATCTGCCTGGTGTCACAGTCAGGGTTTTCGGAATAACAGCGTGAAGCGGTCGGTGTTACCGGTAACCGAACGCCGGCCGACTTCGTACTCGAGTTCGTCGTCAGCGCGGTAGTGCAGGTCCGAATAGTCCACGAACTCAAAGCCAAGGTCCTGGAGCTCCTTGATGACCACTACCGGATCGATGCGGCGGCGATTTTCGGCGTTTGCCGGTTCCATGTGGCGCTTTGTATGGTCGACCACGCCGTACAGGCCACCGGATTTCAACGCCTTGTATACCTGCGCATTGATAAGTGCCCTGTGGTCTGCATCGAAGTTATGCATATTGCGGAACGTCAAGACCATGTCCAGGTCCGTCACACCGAAGTCGAAGTCGTTGACGACGTAGTAGCGACTGCCTTGAGGCCGGTGCAGGTTGTCGGATATATCCAGTACTTCCACCTGTTCGAAACCGGGTTCTGTCAACACACCGTCCCTGACCCGGTCCGTGCCGATGGCCACATAGAGCTGGCCATTTTCGGCAAGCACCGGCGCTAGTACCCGGGTATACCAGCCGCCACCCGGCAATAACTCCAGTACACGCATGTCGTCAGTCATGCCGAGAAAAGTTAATGTTGCGAGCGGCCACCGGTTCCTGTCGCGATCACGATCAGCTTGTGGGCGCGCGTCGGCCGCCAGCGCGGTTTCGACCTTCGCATCAATTGCATCGTCAGCGAATGCAAATGGGGTGACTAACAATAAAACGATGGTGAACAGTACTTTCACGGGATGTCTCCAGTGTGGCGATGAAAATAGCAAAGCGAAGACTATCAGTATTCCAGAGACACACCTATCCCGTTTAGGCAACCCGGCCCGCCGCGTGTGCCGATGCCCATGCCCACTGAAAATTGAAACCGCCGAGGTGTCCAGTGACATCAACGACTTCCCCGATGCAATACAACCCCGGCTGCCGCTTGCATTCCATCGTTTTTGACGACAGTTCGTCAGTATCGATACCACCCAACGTTACCTCGGCAGTGCGATAGCCTTCTGTCGCCGCAGGTTTGAGGGTCCAGTTGTGGAGCGTCGCAGCGATCCGGCGCAACTTGGCATCCGGCATCTCGCCGCTCGGCGTATCTGCAAAATCCGACCAAAACAGTTGCTGCAATTCGAGTACCAATGCTCTGGGTAGGTGCTCGGACAAGATTGTTCGTAGCAGTGATTTGGGCTGGCTGGCCTTCGCATTCAAGAGTATGTCGTCTGCAGGGTTGTCTGGAAATAAATCGAGTGCAATATCATCGCCAGGCGACCAGTAACTTGATGCTTGTAAAGCTGCGGGTCCGCTCAGGCCGCGATGCGTAAACAGAATATCTTCGGTGAATGATTTCGTCGAAGTCGAGGCCGACACTCTCAGGCTGACTCCCGATAATCGGTCTGTCATCTCATGAACGGCGCCGGAAAATGTAAAGGGGACAAGACCAGCACGCGTTTCTCGAACCGACAGTCCAAATTGGCGGGCCAGCCGATAACCGAGATCCGATGCGCCCATTTTAGGAACTGAAAGTCCGCCTGTCGCGATGACCAGGGACGTACTTGCAAACTGCCCTTGGCTGCACTCAACGACGTAGTCGGTCTCATGTTCGATCGAGATGTCCTCGCAATGGGTCAGTACGTGCACATTCGATTGTTCGCATTCGCTCTCGAGCATAGCAAGAATGTCCTTCGACGAGTTGTCGCAGAACAGTTGCCCAAGCGCTTTTTCATGGTAGGCAATGCCATGTTTTTCGACGAGGGCAATGAAGTCCCGCTGCCTATAGCGGCTCAATGCTGAAATGCAAAAACGCGGGTTTGCAGAGATGAAGTGTGTCGGGTCGCAATGCAGGTTGGTGAAGTTACAGCGACCACCACCTGACATCAGGATTTTCTTGCCGATCTTGTTTGACCCTTCAAGAACAACCATACGCCGGCCGCGCTGGCCGGCTGTGATAGCGCACATAAGACCCGCAGCACCGCCGCCAAGGATGATGACATCGAACCGGGCTATCACAATTATTGTCCAGGAAAGGCGGCAGACCAGTATAAACGAGGTATGCTGGGCACCAAGTCGCAGAGGAGAAAATTCAGTGCAAAAAATTGCAATCATATGTGCATTTTTCATTGTCATCATGGCTGCAGTCCTCGGTCTCTTGGTAATTTTCGAGATGATGAGTTTTGAGACCGGCATAATGAACATGCTGAAGTTCGGCGGTGCGATTGCTGTATTGGGAATTGCATCAGCATTGATTTCATTGATGATGAAATCAAGAAACGATTCCGAAAACTAAATTCAAAAAAAATCGTCATTGCTTGACAAAGTTTTTTTCAAGCGTATAGTGCGCCCCCCTATGAAAAATCGACATACAAAATTGTTTGCGATTGCGCACGGTAACGAAGTGCTTTCCATTGAAAGCCAACTTCGACCCCGAGGGATTTCTATGCCTTCGATAATCGGTGCGGCGATGTAATTGTTCTTCAGTACATAACGCTGAAGGGCACGGATTGATGTGACCTTTCAGCGGCAAAAAAGGCCCTGAATGGTTTTAACCGTCAGGGCCTTTTTGTTTGCCCTGGCATTTGTTCTTTAACAATGCGGATTGTGTGAATAGTCGTGGCAGTGAACTGTCCTGCCCCGACTTCTTATGCTGGTGTAGCTCAAACGGCAGAGCAGCTGTCTTGTAAACAGCAGGTTGTGAGGTCGAGACTCACCATCAGCACCAAGGAAGGACATTCACTGGCGAGATCAGCTGGCTGTAACCCAGTGGCCCACAGGGCATTGCAGGTGCGAATCCATCCCAGTGCGCCAATGGCATGTAGTTCAAAAGCAGAACTCCCGGCTGTTAACCGGGAAGATGTCGGTGCAAGACCGACCGTGCCAGCCAATTTCGCATGTCGAGTTCTTAATGAACTCGCATGCATGTTGCGAAATTAGCTTTAGTGCTCAAGTTCGTCAGTATGTTATGCACTTATGGGGCGCTAGCTTAATTGGCAAAGCGCTGGATTGTCGATCCAGTCGATGAGGGTTCAAGTCCCTTGCGTCCCGCCAATCAATGATCCGGTCGGCTAACAGGCAGGCCGCGAGGCTCTCAACCTCGAAGTGCGAGTTCAAGTCTCGTCCGGATTACCAGTGACCAGTAGCTCAGCAGGCAGAGCGCACGTCTGATACGCGTGAGGTCGAGTGTTCGAATCACTCCTGGTCGACCAATCATTCTGGGTGTAGCTCAGTCGGGCCAGAGTCCCGCGCTTGGAACGCGGTTGTCGCAGGTTCGAATCCTGCTGCCCAGACCAACTTTGGAGACGCGCAAGGCTGGCGTGCTTATCCGGCTTGAACCCGGTGAAGGCCTTCGGGCTGTGAGAGTTCGATCCTCTCCGTCTCTTCCAAACAATGGTGAGCATAGCTTAAAGGCAAAGCCCCACGCTGTGACCGTGGTTGATACCGGTTCAAGCCCGGTTGCTCACCCCAAACTGTAGAATTTTTGACTGTTAGTACATTTCGGTTCCTAATTCAGTCTAGTTCTCGGCTCCCATCGCCATGCTCACCCCAATGAAGAACCTGTACTTTGGATCGCTTTGAATCCCATTGAGATTCTCAATTACAGGCACGCCGAGTGAGGCGTAGGCGCTCCAGTTCTTTCCACCGTTGTAGCGGACACTGGACGCGAGATAGACGACATTGCCGCCCGTGTGTTCTTGTACCTGACCAGCAGATCTCACTCGATCACGCCACTCGCCATTGAGCTCGAGTGCTGCGTCCCAGGATGAATGCCTTCCCGCGGCGTGCGTGTGTGCGGAGCCATGTCCGGATCTCGCCGAGTGACCGAATCGTCGTGACAGCGCGATGTTGTAGTTGAAGACGTCTCCGAGATTCGAGTCCTGCGTGCCGTTACCGGCGAAGGAGTAAAGGATATTGCCGTCGAGGGACAAGTTGGACCATTGGCGTGAAACCGCGATGCCGGACAAAAGATCCAGCGACCCGCTACCGGGCTGGTGATCGGTTTCAAAACGATCACCTTCGGCAGTCGTGACATCGGTGCGGCCCGTCGGCAGCTTGACGCCAAAAAGAAAAGACGCGCTCAGGTCGCTGGTGTTGGCACCCAGGAATCGATATTGCCCATAGACGGTGAGATCTCCAAGTCCGCTCGACTCTCCCAGGCGTTCTATCTCGCCCTCTACAGGCACGTCGTGATGCTCTGCGTCTTCGTGGTGATGATGCCCTTCGCGGATATCTCTGCGACTCACCCAGGGCAGATTAAGTCCAAGTGTCAGATTATCGGACACGCCGTAGGCCGCATTGAGTGAGAGGTTGTCCACCGAGTCGACGCTATGGACCTGCTCGCCATCTTCTGCAAAGTGCGCGAGATCATGATCGCTGATCGCGTTGTTTGAAATGTACTGAGACTCGAAGCCCATAACTCCCACGCCGGCTGGCAGTGGAATCGCCGTCAGCGTTGTGACGGGGCCTGCAGCATCTTGCTGTAGTCCCAGAGTCGGGTGGTCTGCCACCGCCGTCGTCGAGCAGAGCGCCAAGATGCTCGCATGGACTGCCAGCTTGGGCAAGTGGTTGGTCTTGCGCGATTTGGTTTCCATCTGTCGCTCCTCGCAGCACGGCATTGCGATCGGAATCGCACGACTATACAAATTTCATGGACCGGACAAACCGGCGAAAAGACCAGATCAGCCTGATCAAATGGACAGATTTCTCCAATCACCGCGGACATAGTTCAAATGCAAGAATGCGGCGTTGCCAGCGCCAGGATATGGGTTGGATTCCCGTTGTCCGCACCAAACAGCAGCCCGGTAGCTCAGTGACCAGAGCGCCGCTCTCACAAAGCGGGCGTCGGCGGTTTGATTCCGCCCCGGGTGACCAGTTTTGACGGCATGACCGTCATACCACGTTGATCACTGTGATCGGCAATCTATGGTTCGGGTTCTCTGAATTCCCGGCCGGCGCACAAACGCTAATCATTGCAATGTGTGTATCGATTTCCCTGAGACAGCCAACACCGCTGAAATTAGCTTAAATGGTAGAGCATACGACCAAGACTCGTAGTGTTATCGGTTCGATCCCGATATTTCATTCCACGGCCTGTTAAGCCACCAAAACGGTAAAGAACGAAAGTTCTGCGGTTCGAATCCGCTCCGGCAGTGATCCTGCCACAACCCGCGACTGCCTCCGGCGAGGTTTGACTACTCGCAACAGCACGATCGCCGGTCGGCGTGTTGCCCGTCGCGCTCGAACTCATATCCAGTTTCTTCCCGATCTGTCGCAGCACATTGCTTACGGTTCCGGAAGACACCGCATATCAGTTCCGGCCGCCGGTCACCGTCTTCCCGCTTTCGAACTGTGGAGGTTGGCCGCACCTAATTCTGCTGCGCCGCGCATGCGACGCAGGTTCAACACTTTCAATTATTCATCAACGACTAAGGAGGTGATCTCAAGGTAACTGGCGAAAGCCGCATAGCAAGACCAATCTTTTAACGAGAACAAAGGAGAACGCATTATGTTTTACCGTAAGTTTATTGTGCGTAAGCACGAGCGTGCACTCCTGTTCCGTAATGGCGACTTCGTCAAGTTCCTCGAGCCTGGCGTGCACCGTTTCGGCACATTTCTGCACGCATACACCGTCGAGCGTTTCGATATCTCGACGCCACTGTTCGGTCACCGTCTGCAAGACTTCCTGATCGAGAAGTACCCGCGTCAAATCGAGCGTCACTTCGACGTCGTTAAGACCGATGAGAATGAGATCGCTGTCGTGTACCACAACGACAATGTGACACTCATCATGGCACCAGCGACCCGTCACCTGTTCACGAAGGGCGTGCACGAGATTCGTGTTGAGCACATCGACATTGTCGATCAACTCGACGTGGATGAGCGCCTGGCGAAGCGCCTGCTGGCAGGCAATGACGCAATGCTGAAGTCGATTGCTGATAAGGCAATTTACTCGCGCGTTGTACCGGAGGGCCACGTTGGTCTCCTGTACATCGACGGTGAGCTAACGCGCTCGCTGGCAGCGGGTTTCCACGCATTCTTCGCGGTGGAGCGCGGCGTAACAGTCGAGCTGTTCGACACTCGCGTGCAAACGCTGGAAGTATCGGGTCAGGAGATCCTCACAAAGGACAAGGTGTCTCTGCGCATCAACCTGACAGCGACTTACCAGCTGACGGATGTCGAGAAGGCGGTTCGTGCGGCCAAGGATCCTCTGGATCACCTGTACAAGGAAGTTCAGTTTGGTCTGCGCGGTGCCGTAGGTACTCGTACGCTGGATGCGCTGCTGGAGGACAAGGAGGTTATCGATACGTCGGTAGCTGACCGTCTCAAGAAGCGTTTTAAGGCGATTGGTATCACGGTGAAGTCTGTTGGCGTGAAGGACATCATCCTGCCAGGTGACATGAAGGACCTGCTGGGTAAGGTGGTGGAGGCCGAAAAGGCCGCCCAAGCCAACGTGATCCGCCGTCGCGAAGAGACAAACGCAACGCGTTCACTGCTCAACACCGCTAAGGTGATGGAGACGAACGCGGTGGCGCTGCGTCTCAAGGAGCTCGAGACACTGGAGAAGATCACCGAAAAGGTGGGCAACATTTCTGTCTTCGGCGGCCTCGACTCTGTGCTGGACGATCTTGTTCGTATGAAGAAGTAAATCCGGCAAAAACCGTAGGAGCCCGCCATGCGGGCTCCTACATCCTACGGCTGTAGCTCAGCGAATAGAGCGCAACTTTGCGAAGGTTGTGTGCGCAGGTTTGACTCCTGCCAGCCGTACCAATCTCTTGAGCGCTCGTCCAATGGCGAAGACGCGAGGCTTTGACCCTCGAGATCGTGGTTCGATTCCACGGCGCTTGACCAACAATGGCCGTCTGAAGGGAATAAGGCATACCTACCTGTCTCAGAAACAGGTGCTTCCCGGTTCGATCCCGGGGGCGGCTACCAACACCGATCACACAGTCCGCATTGTTAAGGAACTTATGAACACTTTGGGCGGTATAATCGGCCGGCGTCTTGGGCTAATGAAAGGTGAACGATATGAAAGGCAATCAGCTCGTTGTGCTGGTGGCACTGATGGTGCCGACGATAGTATTCGCGCAGGACACTGGCAAGTTCCAGTGCACGCACGGCGACCTGTCGCGGCGCGTCGAAATCTATACCGAGCCAGGTGTCACCGTTCCGTGTGAGGTTCATTACTACAAGGACACCGAAGCACCCGGCGAAACCCAGGTCCTGTGGAGCGCGCAGGCCTTGGAAGGCTACTGCGCGCAGAAGGCGGATGAGTTCGTCGCCAAGCTGCAAGGGTGGGGGTGGAATTGCAGCGCCGAGACAGCACCCGCGCCGGAAGCCGAGTCTGCGGTCGATCCGGAGGCGGCACCTGAAGTAGCACCAGAGGGTGAAGAAGAAGCGCCGCCGGCATATGACGACACCGATGTGCTGAGTCCTGGAGACCCGGAGGACGGTTAATCCGTGGATCGTTGTGGGGCCGTTAGCTCCGCAATACGCGCGTCCCTGTCGGCAATGTCTTGCTCTCTCTTGCGCAGGGCCTGCCTGGCCGCGGCCAGTGATTCCCTGAGCAGCGCCAACTCTTCGTTGCGGTGCTCTACGCGGCTCTTTTTCTTCTTCTTTGGCGCCGATGCCCGCTCCTGAATACGTTCCTCCTGGACTTTGTCTTTCCTGCGCCGACCCTTGCCATTCAGGGGGATTACATGAGGGATGAATTCGTGGGTGGACGCGACGGCGCGAATCATCGCTCCGGTAATGGTGCGAGTCTCGCTCTTGTAGGCTAGAGCCAGGAGTGCGTCGCAGAGCTCGTTCACCGAGCCGCGGCTGCCACCGGTAAAGCGGTGTACCAGGGACAAGGAGTTATCTTCAAAATTGACGGCTTCGGCGTTACCCGATTCAGCAAGACGGAAATGGACATACTTTGCCGTTTCTTCTTCGCTGAATACGCGAATATGAAAGTCCACGTGGCTGCGGAACCGGAGTTCCTGCAGTGCCGGGGAATCAACGATGCGGGCGATATCGGAGTTGCCGGCCATAACGACGCTGAGTACACGACGTCCCCTGAAGCGTTGCTCGGCGAGCCAGTGCAATTGCTGCAATACCTTTGCTTTTAGCCGGTGTGCGTTGTCGATGACCAGCAGAACCGTATCCCCGGCAGAGGTTCGCTGAACAAGGTACGCCTGCGTGATGAGCCGTAGCTCCGTCATTGAGCCGGTGATGTCCAGAAATCCGAGCTGCTTCAGGATCGTGCTGTAAAAATTGGTATCGGTGTTGCAGGAATCATCGATCGTGGCGAAGATGAAATCTTCGTCGAGATTGCTCAGGAATCGGTTGAGCAGGGTCGTCTTGCCCGTCCCATCGGCACCGCGTACGAGTACGAAGCAATCCGTGCCCTCGGTTGCCGCCGCCAGGTGCGACATCAATAGCGAGTACTGTTCCGAGTCGAATATCTGAGATTTCACAGGCAGCTGGGCAAAAGGGGATCGGCTCAGTTCAAAGAACTCGAGATACTCTGGTTCTGAAACAGGTTTCTGTTGCGCTTGCGCCACGCGTTTATCCCCGAGCTTTGTTGTTATTTTCCGGCTTGTCGCCGGCCCTATCGCTCTGCTAAGAGCTATTCTCGTATAGACGCCGGGGCATGAAAAGTCCGATTCGAAGACTTTTCAAAATATCGCCACAACTATTTGATAATAGTGGTAAAAATTGTCGGCAGATTATGTCGAACGGCGAGAAAATGGGGAGGGCCGATCGCCAGGCTCCGGAAAATATCCGGTGCCCGACGTCGTCGCCAGCAGAGCTGGCGTTATTGAGGATGCTGGATCTGTGGCGGATCGACGTGTGGCAGGTGATGCTCGCATTCTTCCGCCAGATGTTCCGCGCTTCGTATCCAGTTACAGGTTTCGCAGGTGCAGGTTGTTTCGTCGTGGCGCAGACGCCTGTGCAGTGCCTCGGCGAGCTTGATTCCTTCACGCAGTGAAGCGCTCAGAACTTCCGTCGTCATATCATCGAAACCTTTGAAGTCCTGCATGCAGGTTTCCCAGCCGCAATTCTCACCCGTGCAGTGATTGCACCGTTTTCCGGTGGCTTCAAATATATTCTTGCGATGGTAGTTGTGGTCTTCGATGAGTTGCTGGAGCAGCAGGCGGGGATACATGAGGGCTTCTATTAGTTGTTGTCGCATCGCATTCTCCTCTCGACGATAGTCCCAGATTACCCTCATCGGGCGGTGTACTCAACCACACCCTGTGGCACACGATATGCATCATGCAGGGCTATTCGTCGCCGTCGAGAGTTCCGTCGAGGTCGCGGTCAATGCCGACACGCACACCAGAGCCCCAGGGCGTGCAGGTGAATGTAAGGTATTGATTTGACGAGCTAATGAGAGCCTCGAGTGCGGTGCGATCGATAGCGGGCTGTGCCGCGCGATCCGCTTGAAACTGGCCGTCTCGGTCCATAGCCCAGCCGCGGGCTTCGCCATTTATAACCCCGCTGACGACGAGATCACATTCGGGAATCGGGGTATCGCCCATGCCACGCTCGACCAGTAAGTCGATGCGAGGCGCGGCGCTGGAACGGTTGCTGTCAGTCAGAGTGACTTGTTGCCCGAGAATGGGCGGTGATTCTGTAGGAAACGCATACAGAAATGCCCGCAAGGCGAGTAAGTCGTTCTGCGGCATGCCCAGGTCGGCAATGATGAAATTCGAGCTCGTTGCACCGTTGTGATTAAACGAGAATCCGCGAACCTGTGGTCCCGTGGCAGTAAGGGAGTTAAAGCCCCAGCCGAACATGCCGACCTTCTGATATTGATCACGAAAGTGCGGGATCTTGAAGTTCTTTTCACCTGCCTGGGAGTTGTTTGAGCTGAGTCCGCGCGTACCGAACGTGCCTGCGGCCGGATCGATAGGATGGCATTGCGCACATACTTCCAGCAGCCCGGTCTGGATGCGCACGACGCCATTGTCGTACAAACGTTTGCCGTCAATTTCGATTCCTACGAGGCTATTGTCAAGCTGCCTGATCGGGTTCGGTGGGTAATTAATACGCATCGCGAAGTCGGTAAACGCTTGCATGTCAGGCTCGGAAATCTCTTCGCCGAGGCCCGCCAGTGCATCGAACGCTTCATTGAATTCCTTGAACGCGGCTTCTTCCAGAGTCTCGCCGTTGACACGATTGGCGCCCGTGCGGTCGCCGCGCCAGTGCATTGGTCCGTGGTTGGTCAGACCACGCATTGACTGTGTGGTCATCGGACCTTTCATTGGGTGGAACTGCTGGGGTGGGGCCGAGGGCGAAATTGGAATGAAAGTATTGGGGATGTTTGCCACTGTGCCGTCAGGGTTACCCAGGTCCCATGCGAGTCCATCGGTGTCGCCAAAGATGTGGCAACTAGCGCAGGAGTCGTTGCCATTGCCCGAGGTGCTGCGCGCGTCATAAAGGAATCGGCGGCCATCGCTGATCTCACCGGGTTCCGGGTTGAACATCGTCATGTGTGCGATTTCCTGTCGACTAATGAGGTCGACGGTCGAAATGCCATTGTCAAAGCGAGTCAGGACGTACGCGCGATCGTTGTCTTCGTCCAGCACAATGCCGCTCGGCCCGCCGGCACTGAGTTCGATCTGATTCCGGGCGTCGGGCATGAAGCTGTTATCGTCGAGTTCTGATGTGTCGAACACGGCGAGTTTCTGCGAGCCAAAGGCGGTGGCGTACAGCGTCTGGCCATCCTGTGTGATCGCCAGGTCGAGCAATGTTGCCAGGCTAAGGTCCCGTTCGGCCTGCGAGCCGGTCGGGCTGCTGAAATCGAGGTGTCTGTTTACCGGACGCTGACGTACATTCTGACCGGCGCCGATCAAGGTCAATTGTTGGTCGACGAGGTGGCCCCGTACCGAGGTGTTGCCCCGAGTCGTCGTGCCCGAGAAGCGAATGTGATTGTTCGAGTCGAGATTGGACACATAAAGCGTGCCATCGACCGGGTTAACGACCATATTAAAGAGTATCGTGCCCACACCGGAAACACGGCGCGATTCAGTCATCGTCTCGGCATCGATTTCGAAGACGTCGTAATCGGGAAGAGAAAACGGCACAAAGGAACTGCGGTCATTGCCGTCGGCGTCAAACCAGGATGCTCCGCTGAATTGTACGATTGACCCGGAATCGGGTTGCGGCACATTGTCCGCACTCTCTGTCGGCGGCTCCTTGTTGAAATTGTTCGGGGCGATCGCAGAAGTGCGATTTCCAGACAGGAAAATGCCCGCGTAAACACGCAATCCGTCAGCGGAAACCGCCAGCGGGCGGGGCCTGTCGCCGAATAACGTGATGATGCGCTCGACATTTCCGCCAGGTTCATCATCCAGCGCCGTCGCGTCGAAAACCCAGACATCCGCACGGCCGACACTCGGCGTATTCATGGCCGGGTCCACCGGGCTGTTCTGGCCGCGGTGGGCGGTAGTAATGAACGCGCGCTCGCGACCGGTCCCGGCGAAAACAATGTCACGTGGCTCGTCACCGACCCAAAGTGTTTGCACGACCTGCGGCACAGGTGCGTTAACGTCGACAACGCTAATACTGTCGGATAGGTGATTAACCACCCAGGCACGGCCTGCAGGATCGATGGCGACGGCGACAGGTTCCAGCCCGACCCTTACCGAAGCGATGGGCTGCAGCCCACCTGCGGTCGAGAAGATTTCGAGCCGGTTGTCCGGGGTATTAACGGCATACAGGCGCAGGCCATCTGCTGACAGGGCGAGCGGGCGAACCTGGCCGG
>Ga0255052_10000906_pt1 | contig 22989 bp, 19 predicted proteins | sample JV7_2_21_MG_FD_188632 | JGI IMG/M metagenome (GOLD analysis project Ga0255052, IMG submission 188632) | Seawater microbial communities from Jervis Inlet, British Columbia, Canada - JV7_2_21 | ecosystem: Environmental > Aquatic > Marine > Inlet | place: Canada: British Columbia | collected... | reverse complement strand
CTGTTTGCCTGCGGCGGATAGTTTTTGGCCAGATAGTCGAGGATTCCGGCTTCGGTAGCCGGATCGAACTGCCACAGGTTTTGTGTCGCCTGCATCCATCGAATCATGTCGAGCCAGGTTTGCCGATCGGCCCTCTGGCTCGTAATGATTTTGTGTGAGTGGCATCCGCCACAGTGTGCGCGAACGAGCTCCCATCCCGAGTCTACGGTCAGCCCCGTCCGTTCATCGAGCAATTCCGCCGCAGACGCTGGGGTGGCAATAACAGCCAGCAAGAATAATGGTGTCAGCCGACGGATCACGCCGTCACCATGACCGCAATTCGGTGACAGGCGTTGTTCAGATAGCCGCGCGGGTTCCATCCCGGTATCACGACCGGCTGTGAATTGCCGCTCTCGTCCTCGGCACACGCCCAGATTTCATAGTAACCGGGCTCCGGAAATTCCACCTCCGCCGACCAGTGCTGCCAGGCCAGACGATTAACGGGCTGCTTGAGCGAGGCTTTTTGCCAGGTCACACCGAAATTGATGGAGACAAGCATTTTCCTGACGCGCAAATCCCCTGCCCAGGCATGGCCGCGTAACGCCATCGGCTCGCCCGGCGCATGCGCTATTCCGGATTTCGGAAAAGTAATCAGCGATTTCACCGGCATGGACTCGATGATGCACATGTCCTCGTCAGCGACTGCCGTACCTGGCGCAACCGGCGCACAGGGCACACGATAGGACTGCCCTGTCATCTTTGGACCGTCATGCACCCGGTCCCGAATCAGAATTTTATTTATCCATTTTCCGCTGACCGAGGCCGGCCAGCCAGAGCAAATCATCCGGAGCGGAAAACCGTGCAACAAGGGCAACGGTTCACCGTTCATTGCCCAGACAATTAGCGATTCTTTTTCGAGTGCTTTCGCGACCGGCACGCCACGCGAAATCGGCCGCTTTTTGGGGTCGCCGGACAGGTGACGGTCCGTCCCCTCGTACGCGACATAGACGGCGTCATCGGCGATGCCGCAGTACTCCAGCACGTCGCTCAAGCGTACACCCGTCCATTCCGGGCAACCGATCGCTCCCGTGGTCCACTGGTTTCCCCTGGCCGGCGGGAAGAACTCCGACCGGCCATTGCCGCCGCACTCGATCTGCAGTTGCAGTGTGTGGTGCCTGAACTTCGCTTTGAGCTCCGCCAGTGTGAGGCTCTGCGGCTCCAGGCATGATTCGCCTGCGATCTGAAGCGTCCATTGATCAGGATCGATGCCTTCGGTCGCCGGCACAATACCGTTATTACGAACGAACAGCCGTTCTGCCGGTGTTACGGCATCGTCCAGCAGGTGGGCCGGCGTTTCCGCATTGATCGGCCGGTCGTTGAGGACGATCAACCCGGACTTGCCCTGTATCTCGAACGGCCTATCAGTGTTGGCCAGCGCAGCCGGCATCAGACCACCAGGCATGAATCTCGCGAGCGGAATCGAGGCACCCAGCGCTGTCGCCATTGCTGCGAGCCCACTGCCTTTGATGAAACCGCGGCGCGACACGCCATTTGTCTGCCTGCCCCAGAGTAATTCGTCGGCTCTCACAGGGTCCGCGGCGTACAGGCTGTGAATGCCTTTTTCTTTTTTCATTTTTTGCCCTCGTATCGTGACGCAGCGCCCGACATGAAGGCCTGCAACAGATTGCTCAGAACGCCCTGCAATCGCGAAGCACGTTCGTCGTCGAATCTGCATGACGCCTCGATCACGTAACATCGCTGGGCGAGTTCGAGCTGTATCGCATGCACGTCGTTGGAGGGCTCGCCATACTGCCTCGTGATGTAGCCGCCTTTGAAACGGCCGTCAAGTACCATCGAAAAACTTTCGCCGCCTTCCGCTTCGGCGATCACTGCCTCGATCATTTCGCTCGCACAACTCCGGCCATCGTTCGTACCGAAGTTCAGTTCCGGCAATTCGCCATCGAAAAGCAACGGGACCTTACTCGGGATCGAGTGTGCATCCCACAGCAACGCGTAACCAAAATTCTCTTTGATGTTCTTCAACGAGGACACAATCCTGTCATGGTAGGGGCGCCAGTAGTTTTCTATTCGGTCCCTTTTTTCATCGGCGCTGACATTTTCTCGCGGAAGATATATGTCCTGACTATCAAATGTCTGCTCCGGGCAGAGCCCCGTGACAAACTGACTTTTGTAAAGGGCTTCGTCGGTATGGGAGCGGTTCAGGTCGACGACATACCGCGAATAATTTGCCGCAATCACGCTGGCCCCCAAGGCCTTCGAGAACTCGTAAAGCCTGCATACGTGCCAGTCCGTGTCGGGGAGTTCGCGTGCGTGCCCGGTCATACGCCCCGCCAGTGCGGGCGGCAGGGCTCGCCCGTCGTGCGGAATACTGATCAGTAACGGCCTCGTACCTGCATGATATTCGAAGCACTCGGTCACGCTTTCGCGCTCGGCAGAATCGACTCGGCAAGGCTGTAAAAGGATCCCCGGTTGATGATCGCAGCGAGTTCCGCAAATTCGTCCGACATCGACCGATCCTCGGCATAAGCTGGTGAAACCTCCCGGATATCGCTGATAACCGATTCAAGTACTTCAGAACTGTTTTGCGGATGATGGAACTCGACACCCTGTGCCGCAGCCAGCAATTCGATCGCGACAATATGCGCAACATTATCGAGCATCGTCTGCAAACGCATCGCAGCAAACGTCGCCATGCTCACATGGTCTTCCTGATTCGCGGACGTCGGAACATTGTCGACACATGCAGGGTGGGCAAGTGACTTGTTTTCAGAGGCCAGCGCCGCTGCCGTGACCTGCGCCATCATGAATCCGGAATTCAGGCCGCTTTCCTTCACCAGGAACGCCGGCAGCCCGCTCAGGTGTGAGTCGATGAGCAACGCTATGCGCCGCTCCGACAAAGAGCCGATTTCTGCAATTGCGAGCGCGAGATAGTCCGCGGCCAGCGCTACGGGTTCCGCGTGAAAGTTACCGCCCACCAAAACGGCCTTCGAATCTGCGAATATGAGTGGATTGTCCGTAACCGCGTTTGCCTCGATTTCAAGAACCGTACAAACGTGTCGCAATACGTCGAGGCAGGCGCCGGCGACCTGCGGCTGGCAACGAATCGAGTATGGATCCTGCACCCGGTCACAATCGATATGGGAGGCGCGAATTTCACTGCCTTTCATCAATTGCCTTAACACCTTCGCAACATCAATCTGCCCGGCGTGTCCGCGCGCGAACTGGATGCGCTCATCAAACGGCATATCGCTGCCTTTGATCGCGTCGGCAGACAATGCGCCGGCCGTCAGAGCGGCGGCAAGAATATTTTCGGTGCGAAAAACCGCGCTTAGCGCCAGCGCCGTGGAGACCTGTGTGCCGTTTAACAGCGCCAGGCCCTCCTTGGGCGCAAGCGATAAAGGTTCGAGGCCGGCAGTCTCCAATGCTTCCAGAGCTGGGACAATGGCGCCATTGACGGAGGCAGAGCCCTCGCCGATCAGGGCACAGGCCATATGCGCCAGAGGTGCGAGGTCGCCGGAGGCGCCGACAGATCCTTTGGAAGGGATGCAGGGGTAGATTTCTTTGTTAATCAGGTCGCATAGTCTCTCGACCAGCGCCAGGCGCACGCCGGAGCAGCCCTGAGCCAGCGCGATCACCTTCATGATCATGATCAGGCGCACGCAACTATCGGGAAGGTCTTCACCAACACCAACCGCATGTGAGCGCACCAGGTTTTTCTGCAGATGAGCCAGCTCATCGTCGCTGACACGAACCTGCGCCAACTGACCGCATCCCGTATTCACGCCATAGACCTGTTCGCCACCGGCCAGCACTGACACAATATGCGCGTTCGATGCGGAGATGCGTTGTGCCGCCGATTTGCCGATGGTCACACTTGTCGGTGATTGCCAGGCAGCACGGAGATCCGCCAGCGAGATTACTTGACCGTCGATATGAATTTTCATCATCCGTTCCAGGTGTTTGAAGCAATCATCGGCAGGTTCAGGCCGTGCTCTTTCGCACAGTTGATGGCTTCTTCGTAACCCGCGTCGGCGTGACGCATCACGCCACTTGCCGGATCGTTCCACAGCACCCGGCCGATTCTTACATCAGCTTCGACACTGCCATCGCAGACGATGACCAGGCCGGCGTGTTGCGAATACCCCATGCCGACGCCACCGCCGTGATGCAGCGATACCCAGGTCGCGCCACTGGCCGTGTTCAGCAGCGCATTCAGCATCGGCCAATCGGAAACTGTGTCCGAACCATCGCGCATGGCTTCTGTTTCACGATTCGGGCTGGCAACGGAGCCGCTGTCGAGGTGATCGCGACCGATCACGACCGGAGCCTTGAGTTCGCCGCTTCTGACCATCTCGTTGAATGCAAGGCCGAGCCGGTCCCGCTGTCCGAGCCCTACCCAGCAGATCCTGGCCGGCAAACCCTGAAAATGAATCCTGTCCCGGGCCGCATCGAGCCAATTGTGCAAGCGCGCATCATCGGGAATCAGCTCTTTGACCTTTGCGTCCGTCTTGTAAATATCGTCGGGATCACCCGATAACGCGACCCAGCGGAACGGACCAATACCTTTACAGAACAATGGCCGTACATAAGTCGGCACGAAGCCTGGAAAATCGAACGCGTCTTCCACGCCTTCGTCGAACGCAACTTGCCGGATATTGTTGCCGTAATCGAAAGTCGGGATTCCCTGCTTGTGAAACTCGAGCATTGCCTTGACGTGCACTGCCATCGATTTGACCGCCGCTGCCACGACTTCGTCGGGATCGGTCCTGCGGCGCTCTTCCCACTCTTCGACGGTCCAGCCTGCCGGCAGATAGCCATTCGCAGGATCGTGCGCCGATGTCTGATCTGTAACGGCGTCTGGCTTTATGCCTCGCTTTACCAGTTCGGGCAGGATCTCCGCCGCGTTACCCAGGACAGCTACCGAAACCGCTTTTTTTCCTTGAACAGCCTGCTCGATGATCGCCAGCGCATCGTCGAGCTTATCGGCCGACGTATCGAGATATCCGGAGCGCAAGCGCATTTGGATGCGGTCGGACTGACATTCGACAGCAAGCATCGACGCGCCCGCCATTGTTGCGGCCAGCGGTTGAGCGCCCCCCATCCCTCCGAGCCCCGCGGTCAGTATCCACTTGCCTGCGAGGTCGCCACCGTAATGTTGCCGGCCCATCTCGGCGAAGGTCTCGTACGTACCCTGCACGATTCCCTGACTGCCGATGTAAATCCACGAGCCGGCTGTCATCTGACCGAACATCATCAGCCCCTTCTGGTCGAGCTCGCGAAACTTTTCCCAGTTGGCCCATGCCGGGACGAGATTGGAGTTCGCGATCAGGACGCGCGGCGCATCCTTGTGCGTCTCGAAAACGCCGACTGGTTTTCCAGATTGCACCAGAAGTGTCTGGTTGTCTTCGAGTTCGCTCAGTGTTTTGACGATCGCATCAAAGCACTCCCAGTTTCTTGCTGCCTTGCCAATGCCACCATACACGACGAGTTCTTCCGGGCGCTCGGCAACGTCCGGATCGAGGTTGTTCATGATCATTCGCAACGGCGCTTCCGTAAGCCAGCTTTTTGCCTGCAATTTTGTTCCGGTCGGCGCCTTTATCGTACGCCTTGTCATTTTGTTCATTTTTGTAATTTCCCCAGCTCGATAACATCGGCTGTCGTTGGATTGCTCTTCTTTGTTCCCGGCGGTGCATAGTGCCCCGTAAGTTCGAAGCGGCTGCCCGGATGGTGCAACCGGGCGAAGCTGACCGGTCTGCCGTGTGCCCAGGTGCGCCGGAGTACGAGCAGGCAGGGTTCCTGCTCGTCTATCCCCAGGCGTTCGCGGACGGCCTTGCCCGGCATCGTTGCGCGGACAACGTGCTCGGCTTCCTGCAGTGGCGAGATTCCACTCAGCCACGCGCTTGGCGTGATTTTCGTGAAATCCTGCTGGAGACAATCTGGCGCAAATTCTTCGACGACATAACGGTCTTCAAGTTGAATCGGCACGCCGTTTTCCCGGTGCACTACCAACACGTGAAATACGTCGCTACCTGCCGCCGCCTGCAGTGCTTCCCGGATTTCAGCGCTTGCGTGCCGACGTTCCTGTTTATGGACGATCGCCGAGTATGTGTGTCCTCGTCGCTCGATTTCATCGGCGATATTGCGAACTTCAAGAACATGCGACGCGGCTTTCAGGTCCGTAACAAAGGTGCCAATTCCGGCGACACGATCAACGTATCCTTCATCCGTTAGTTCCCGCAAAGCGCGGTTGGCTGTCATGCGCGATACATTCATCGCATTCACGAGTTCGTTTTCGGAGGGCACGCGGTCGCGCGGCTGCAGCTCGCCAGACATGATCCGGCCGATGATCATCTCCTTCAGCTGCTGATAGCGGGGCTTCTCCTGAGCCGTCATTGAGTGCCTGCCCCCGTTGTCCGGAGCGCCTCGACGACGCGCCTGTAATCCTTTCGCGCGCTGTCCTCACTGACATGTCGACCATCGAGGACCAGCCATTCGCCGTGGACCATGACACGCTCGACCGGCACACGGTACCCGGCAAAGACAAGGGCATCCATCAGTGTGTCCGCTTCATGACCGAGGAGCATCGGGTTTGTGTCATCGAGCACAAGGAAATCAGCCATACCGCCCGGCTCAAGCCTGCCCGTCTCCTGACCGCAAACCTGGCGCCCACCGGTCGCAACCCGGTTAATAAGTGCGTAACCGGTGTGCTCGCCACAAGCTACCGAGACGTTTCGCGACTGTGCGGTGAGTCGCTGGCCATACTCAAGCCAGCGCAGCTCTTCAAACGGGTCAATGGTGACGTGACTGTCGGAGCCGATGGCAATGCTGCCGCCTTTATTGAGGTACGCCGCCAGCGGAAAAATGCCGTCACCAAGATTGGCCTCGGTGCTTGGACAAAGACAGACGACTGCGCCGGACCCGGCGATCGCCGATATCTCGTCCGGTTCGAGATGTGTCGCGTGCACCAGACACCAGTTAGCGTTGACATCGCAACGGTCGAGCAACCAGCGTGCCGGCCTGGTTTTGTAATGCACCAGACAATCGTCCACTTCACGCTGCTGCTCGGCAAGGTGAATATGCAGGGGGACGCCTTCAGCGCTTGCAAGCTCTGCAATCCGGTCGATCGACTCTTTCGTCACGGCCCGCAAACTGTGGACGCCGACACCGACGGTACTGCGCTCGCCGACGAGACCTTTCGCAGTTTCATAAAGAGAGACGAAATCATCGAACGTTTTGACAAAAAGATCTTGCACATCGTCAGGCTTTGGACTGTCGAATCCCGCCCGTTCGTAAAGAATCGGGACGAATGTCAGGCGGATGCCAGCTTCTTCGGCTGCCGAGATGATCGCTGCGATCATGGCATCGCTAGAACCTGAGTCCCCTGCCGTCTGATGCAGGTAATGAAATTCGACAACGGTCGTATAGCCTGCGGCCAGCATTTCCGTATAAACTTGCCTGGCGATTATTCTCATCGTGTCAGGATCGATCGCGTTTGCCAGACGATACATCTCATGACGCCAGGTCCAGAAATTGTCTTCGCCGGCCGGTGAGCGCCGCTCGGTGCGACCGACGAGCGCCCTTTGAAAAGCGTGGCTGTGGGCATTGCAAATACCCGGAATTACTATGCCGGCCTCGAACTCGTCACCCTCGAAGCTCACCCCCCGATCCACGGACTCGATCCGGCCGGTCGAAATCTCGAAGCGAACGCCTTCGGCCCAGCCGCTTGGGAGCAACGCTTTTCTGGCGTAAAATAAGCTCATGCACCAATTCTCGCAGGTTGTATATACAGGCTAGTGCATGCTACCTTTTATTGCAATCCGCGCAAACCCCCATTGCGTGAACATGAATAAGGACGGCTTATGCCCTTATGGGACCTACTACTGACGAACGCCCGCATCGCGACGATGCAAGAAAGCGATGTCGCGTACGGTGTCATTGAGAATGGCGCACTCGGCGTCGCGGACGGCAAAATCGCCTGGGTTGGGCCGGAATCGGAACTGCCCTCCGGCATCAATTGCAGGACCCTGTCGCTCCATAACCGATGGCTGACGCCCGCATTAATTGACTGTCATACCCATGTGGTATTCGGTGGCACCCGCGCGGAGGAGTTCGAGCAAAGACTCATGGGTGTGTCGTACGAGGAAATTGCAAAGGCAGGCGGCGGCATTTTGTCGACTGTCGATGCAACACGCAGTGCCAGTTCGAATGACCTTACAAACTCGGCCGTCGTACGATTAAGTTCGCTTGCCCGTGAAGGTGTGGCGACAGTTGAAATCAAATCGGGGTACGGACTGGATGCCGAGAACGAACTCAAGATGCTGCGCGTTGCACGTTCGCTGGCAGGATCGTACGGCATTTCGACGTCGACGTCGTTTCTCGGTGCGCATACGGTACCGGCCGAATTTGCCGGCAAGGCAGATCAGTACATCGAGATGTTATGCAAGGAAGCTCTGCCGCGAGCAGTCGAGGAAGGACTCGTCGATGCCGTAGACGCCTACTGCGAGAGCATCGCTTTTTCAACGGATCAGATTGCACGACTGTTCGAAACGGCTCAGTCGCTGAACCTGCCCGTGAAACTGCATGCGGATCAGTTGTCCGACGGCGGTGGTGCTGAACTCGCCGCGAGCTTCCTCGCATTGTCGGCAGATCACCTCGAATACACGTCGAAAGAAGGCGTAACCGCACTCGCCGATGCGGGCAGTGTTGCCGTTCTGCTTCCGGGCGCTTTCCTGACGCTCGGCCAGACGCAGATGCCGCCCGTCGACCTATTAAGGGAAGAGCAAGTGCCGATTGCCGTAGCTACCGATTGCAATCCCGGTACGTCGCCCGTTTGCTCGCTCCGATCAGCGATGAATCTTGCAACATCACTATTCAAACTGACCCCCGAGGAATGCCTTGCCGGGACGACAAGAGAGGCTGCCCGCGCCCTGGGTCTTCTGCACGATCGCGGCACACTCCAAACAGGCAAACGTGCCGATATCGCGGTATGGAACATCGGTCACCCAAGGGAATTGACCTACTGGCTTGGACTTAACGAGCTATCGGACCTCTTCATAGGCGGACGCGAAATCTTTCGCTCATGAACCCATCAACATAGCCTTGTTGGATCACTAATTTGATTCCAAACGGATCGCCGACACGCTCGCGTAGGTAGAAACACAGTAAGGCACGCAGTACGTCAGTAATATTTTCCACAGCGCTTCTACCGACACGGTTCCGGCCAATAGTAAATCACCCTGATTGATTGCAACGAGTATCGTGCCGACAATGCCGCCAACCTTCAATCCGCGCAGCACAACGTCTTTGCGCAGTGCGATTTTCAGCCATGATGTCATTCGAAACCGAGACCTTATTCTGTTTCTTTGAATTTCCGACCCATGATGCCTTCAAAGCAGTTAATTGCTCGGGCTACTCCAGTTCAGTGACGATATCGCTGATATGCGTTCTCGACTGGATCGGTATGGTTTTCGGATAACCGTATCGCAAGACACCGACAACCAACTCCTGCTCTTGATCGGCACCAAGCATGTCGAAAAACCGTTTGTCCTCGACAATTGCGCCCGTTGCCCACTTCGAACCGACACCTGCCTCCGACAAATACAACATCAGGTTCTGCATCGCGCAGCAGCAGCTCGCGTAGTCTTCCCTTTGCAAAACCTCGTCCTCTGATCTCCTGCAGGTGATAACGAGCCAGCCCGGTATCTCTATCGCCGCTTTTGCTTTGAAATCGGCCCTTTTCACGTCTTTTTTGTCAGCCGTAATCTTGCGAATAAGTTCGACGTTTGCCTTCATTGCGTTTTCGCCCAGCAGATAGAAATGCCAGGGCTCAGTGACGTGATGGTTCGGCGCCCAGCGTGCGACCTCTATCGCGTCGAGTATCACTTGCCGGCTTACGGGTGTCTGCAGAAACAGCTTTATGGTTCGCCGGCCGCGGATGCGCTCCGCGAGTCTGCGCAGGTCATGTTTCAGATCTTTGGCAGCAGCCATTTTCACGAGGCACGCTCGATGACCATCGCTATCCCCTGCCCCACGCCGATGCACATCGTGCAGAGCGCGTATCGACCAGCCGTTCGCTGTAGTTGATACGCAGCCGTTGTGACCAGTCGCGCCCCCGACATGCCCAGCGGGTGACCCAATGCGATGGCACCACCGTTGGGATTTACATTTTCTGCGTCATCGGCAATACCAAGCTCCCGCAGGACAGCAAGCCCCTGGGCCGCAAATGCTTCGTTCAACTCGAGAACATCAATTTGCTCAATCGTCAGACCCGCGAGCCCGAGGACCTTGCGCGATGCCGGAACCGGGCCGATCCCCATAACGCGTGGTTCGACGCCCGCCGAAGCCCAGGTCAGTATCTTTGCCATCGGTGTCAGTCCGTATTCGCTCACAGCATCGTCGGAGGCAACCAATAATGCACAGGCCCCGTCATTGATCCCCGATGCGTTGCCGGCCGTTACCGTGCCGTCCTTCCGGACAATCGGCCGCAATTTCCGCAGGCCCTCGATAGTCGAGTCCGCACGCGGGTGCTCGTCCGTATCGACAAGCACCGGGTCGCCACGTCGCTGCGGGACTGAAGCCTGCGTAATCTCGTCTTTCAGACGCCCGCTCGAGATCGCATCCGCAGCTTTCTGCTGGCTGCGCAATGCAAACCGGTCCTGGTCTTCACGGGAGATATCGTAGTCGCGGGAAACATTCTCAGCCGTCTCAGACATGGAATCAACGCCGTACTGTTCCTCGAGTTTCTTGTTGACGAATCGCCAGCCCAGTGTCGTGTCGTAGATCTCCGCGTTCCGGTCGAAGGCCATAGTCGATTTCGCAATAACGAATGGCGCACGCGACATCGACTCGACGCCACCGGCTAGCACGATGTTCGCATCACCAGCTTTGATTGCGTGAGCCGCATTACCGACTGCGTTCATGCCTGAGCCGCAGAGCCGGTTGACAGTCACAGCAGGTACGGATGCTGGTAAACCGGCGAGTAACAAAGACATGCGGGCAACATTACGATTGTCTTCGCCGGCCTGGTTGGCGCAGCCGTAGACGACGTCGTCGATCGCCTCAGCCGGCAAACTTTGATTCCGCTCGATGAGCGCCCGAAGAGGAATCGCACCGAGGTCGTCCGTCCGCAGCGATGACAACATCCCGCCGTATCGTCCAATTGGCGTTCGAACGGCATCGCAAATCCAGGCTTCCGGCACAATCACTTCCCCATTATTATTCGACAGCTGCTACGGCAGCATCGGCCGCGGCAGCAGCACGTTGGTATGACCGACCTAGATACACGCCGACCACTGCCCAGACTGCTGCAATGCCCGCACCGATCGCTGCGACCGCACCAAGCCCCAATCCCAAGCCGGCCGTTAATGCCGTGAAGCCCCATGCAGTCACCATGTCACCACCGCGATAGACGACGATATCGATAACCGGCTTCGCCTTGAATCGCGTCTCCCTGTCGACAACCGTAAACAACATCTCCCGGCCCGGCCTCGTGATCGCGTAGTTGCCGGCGCGACGCACAATTTGCAGGCCGGCGACAACAGCAATGATAGGCGCGACAGCAACGATTAGTAATCCGAAAACAATTATAACGGGGATCAACGCAAGTGTAATTGACATGCCAAACTTCGTCGCGAGCCGGCCGGTCGCGAAAACTGCTGTGACAATTGCGAGCGAATTGACGGCAAGGTCAATCCCGCCCCAGATTTGCGTTCTTACATCACGATCAACATCGACCAGCAGATTTTTGATCTCAAAATAGACGAACGTGCTGATCGCGACGTAAAGCAGGATGAAGAGCCCGATGCCGAGTAAAAAGGGCTTGCGAAGAAACAATTCGAATCCCGCAAACGGATTCCTGCCAATTGCCTGCTGCGCACTCAGGTCCGCATGCACATCCTCGTTGCCGAGTTCGGTGACTTTGAGCTTCTCCAGTTCCCTGATAATCACGATCGGGATCAACAGCATCACTGCTGCGATCAACATCAGGTTAGTCGTCCCCAGGCTGTCGGCAAAAAAGGTCGGAATCGTCGGGCCGACAATCGCGCCGGTGCTGGCGCCCGTCGCAATGATTCCGAAGAGGCGCGGCGCCTGATCCCTGGAAAATAAATCCGACATGAAGCTCCAGAACACGGAAACATGAAACAGACTGAATACGCTAAGCCAGACATAAAAAGACTTGTCGACATAGGTCGGGTTTTCCACAAACGACGACCCGAAATAGAAGACAAAGAACGAGAACGAGAAAAATGCATAGACGCTTGGGACCAGGTTCTTGAACTGAACCCTGGAAATAACCGCACCATAAACGCTGACAGCAACAAAGCTGAAAAAGAAAGTCGAGGTCCAGAGCCAGCTTAGCTCGGCATCGCTCCAGTCGCTGGATAACGCATCACGTACCGGACGTAAAATAAAGTACGCCGCCATCAACGTGAACACGAACAGGAACGACAGAATCGTCGCCCTGAGTTCGTTTGCTTCGATCTTGGTGGCGGCCTTGATTATTCGTGCTATCGGGCCGTTGTTCTCATTCGTCCCGTTCGTCGCCATATGCCGGTCGCCTCCGAATACCGGTCACGAAAGCCTCATCATAAACATAAAAAAGGGTCAGACCCACTGCTGTCCCATAAACCGGGTACGACGATCAAGGACATGAATTGCCAGGCTTTAGTCTGAGACACGCCGCAAGTACGTCCATGTAGGCTCGGGGCCCGCATCCCTGCGGGCCACGGTCTCAGACTAAAGCCTGCCAACCCATGCCCGGAGCAAATCGCCCCATCGGAACCCCTCGCAACCACTGCGATCCAGTCAATGATGCAATCTCTTATAAGACAGCAGTGGGGTCTGACCCCCAATAATGACCGGATTCGCTTAATCCGACAGGAGATTGTCTGCCGCTTCTTTCAGCGCCTCTGCGGATAGCCGCACTTTATAATTTGGATTGGCATAAGCAAACGATATTTCACCGGATCTATCGATAACGAAAACGGCGGGCACCGTGAGCGCCCGATATTTACTGATCGACGAATCCTTAATGTCTTGTCCTTTGTCGTGCCTGCTTTGAATGAGGTCGTCGGAGACTTCGAACACCGTGCGGAAAGCAAGTGCTGCATCGATGTCAGCATCCGACAGGATGACGTAGTCCAGTCCGTCGATGGCTTCCTGTGTCTCCTTTTTCAGGCTCTCATAGAGCAGTTCCGGGCGATCGTTACTCAGAAAAAGTACGTCGAAGCCGTTTGCTCTTATTTCCGGGATCACGTGCCTGAGTTGAGACAGGTGCATATTGCAGAAGGGACACCAACCGCCACGGAAAGAAATCAAAACGGTCGGGCGTTCGAGATTATCCGGATCGAAATGATAAGGATTACCCTCAACGGTGCGCACGGTGAATGCCGGTGCTCGATCGCCAGCCTGCAAAGGCGAGATATCTTCCGCCTTCGACGGCAAAATATAATTGTCGGCAGCGGTCCCCTGTCTACAGACCGAGACGATCAGCGATGCGATCAACAGCACGACAAACGTTGCGCGAGTAATATTTTGGGTGACTGACATCTCAAATACTCCAGGGGACTGTCGATCTGACCGGCAGTGTGCCCCTTTTATTACGGCGGAGCCCGTGTTTATTCGTGTCGCAGGGCGTCGATCGGATCGAGATTCGCTGCCCTTTTCGCCGGCATGATGCCGAAGAAGAGTCCGACTGCAGCACTGAATACGAAGGCCGTGAGCACCGAACCCGATGTCACCACGGTCTGCCATCCGGCAAATTCGGCGGCAAATATCGCGGCGCCTGTCCCGACCGCAAGACCCAGGGCACCTCCGATCAGACAGAGCGTCATCGACTCGACCAGGAATTGCAAAAGAATATTGCCCTTTGTCGCTCCCAGGGCCTTGCGAATACCTATTTCCCGTGTTCTCTCCGTGACCGTAACCAACATGATGTTCATGATGCCTATGCCACCGACAAGCAGGCTTACACCGGCAATGCCTGCCAGCAGATAGGTAAATACTTCTGTCGCTTCCTGTCGCGCGTCGAAGAATTGCTTGCGATCGTGAATTGCAAAGTCATTGTCCTTGCCCGGCAAAATCCCGTGCTCGCGACGTAACACGCGTTCGATATCGACCATCGCCAATTCAACACTCGAACCAGGCGCCACCTTCGCGCTGATCGTCTCCACTTTGTCGGTGCCGGTTACGCGGAACTGTGCCGTTCTAAGAGGAATCCAAATGTCATCATCAGGATTTCTCCAGCCCGTCGTGCCCTTCGCCTCGAGGACCCCGATCACTTCAAAGTTGATCGAGCGTATTGCGATAGTGCGACCGAGGATACCGGTCGCATCAGTATCCAGCATCCCGGGTATTTCGTTGCCTACGACGGCCACCCTTTTTCGGCCCGAGTCGTGCGACGCTGTAAACATTTCTCCGAGCGCTATTTCAAATCCATGGACAATCGGATAGTTGGGCGTCGTACCCAGAATTCCGACGTTAATATTATGGTTACCGTATTTGACCTGGTACCGCTCGCTGATTTCCGGTACGAACGCTTCGACGTGTCGGGATCCACGTGCCAGAGCAGCTGCATCGTCCGTTGTCAGTGTCCGCAAGTTCCTTGCGACGCCGCGGTTGAACCAACTGCCGGCAGCAATTGACAGGATGTCGCCGCCAAATGCTTCCATTTGCTCATCGATCGCGCGCTGCGCCCCGGTACCGAGAGCGACCATCGTAATGACGGCCGCGACACCGATGATAATGCCAAGCATCGTCAATGCCGCACGGAACAGATTGCCACGAATCGACTGGAGCGCAATCCAGAATGTTTCTGACATCAGCACAGGTTCGGTATCCCTCTCACTTGCGCTTCGCGATGCCGGGCACGCCACCGATGCGGCGTGAGATAAAGCGCTGCAACTGTTCCTGAGTCTCGACCAGGTGTGCGCTGGGCAACAACAATACTTGGTCGGTCTCGTCGAGGCCGGAGATGATCTCAACGCGGTCGAGATCTGTCAGCCCTGCACGCACGTTTACAATTTGCGATTCACCGTCATCATCGACGACGACCCAGAAGTTACCTCCGAACCGATAGTCGGTTGCCGAAGACTTGTCACCCACCGGCCCGTGCCCGGGCGACCTGCCCGTACCTTGAAACACACGCCGCATGAGCTGTTGCTCGCTTGCACTCATGGTCTGGCCGTTACGGCGCTTCGCCATGAGCTCACGAACTTTTTCGGGCTCGACGCCCGGCGGCAACTGGATTGTACGGCCACCCATCCTTATTGTTGCCGCGGCGTCGGTGCTTTGTGCGTCTTCTTTGGATCCGCCAGGGTCGAGTTCGGCTCGCAAGGCTGACTCACTCATACCCAGAATCCCGGCGGTGGCGACCACATCACGCTCCGTACGCAATGCGATCACGGGAACTGTCAGCACGTTGTCGCTTCTGGCAACCGATACTGCGATCTCGGCGTTCATTCCCGGCATCAGAAGCCCTTCGGGGTTTTGCAGTGAGACAAGAACCGCGAACATCGTGACATTCTGCTCGACCACGGCTTGTGGCTCGATCTTCGTTACTTCACCACCGAACGGCTGGTTCGGATAGGCCGCAACCGTGACGTTGGCAGTCATACCTGGCCTGACCTTGCCAATATCTGTCTCGTCGACCAGCGCCCGAATGCGGACGGCGCTCAGATCCGCCATTGTCAGCAACAGCGTTCCGCCACCGAAGTCCTGCGTGGGTGAAGAAATTACCTGACCTTTTTCGACTGGCTTCGCAAGAATCGTTCCTGACACTGGTGCCCTGATATCGGTGTCTTCTACGGCGATCCGGGCGTTCTCGACTGCGACTGCGGCGCTCACAACCTGTGCCTCGGCATTCGCCAGCTCCAACGCCGCCGCTTCGTGATCCGATTCAGTATAGGTGCCTTTCTTCAGAAGGGATTTGGCACGCTCCATCTGCGTTTCGGATATCGTGCGCCGGGAATGGGCCGCTTTTAGTTCCGCCTCGGTCTGCGCCAGACGATTTCTGACCGTTCTTGGATCAATGTGAACGAGCAGGTCGCTCGCTTCGACGTGGTCACCGATTTCCACAAGCAGCTCGAGCACCTCACCCGACGCTTTGGATTTCACCTCGACAACTGCCAGGGGCTCAACGCTGCCCGACGAGTCGACGCTGACCTCAATAGACCGCCTTTCGACAGATGCCGATTCATAAATCAGCGTATCGATTTTTTCTTCGCTGCACGCGACAAGTAATAGCCCGCATAACGCAATAACTATCGACTTCATTTGTTCTCTTCCGCTACCGAGTCGCTGACGACTTTGCCATCGCTGAGGCGAATGCTGCGCTTCGCATGGTTGGCAACATGTTCTTCGTGCGTAACAAGTATCAGCGTATTGCCCGCTTCACGGAGCTGATCAAACAGGGTCATAATTTCATCTCCGGTGTTCGAGTCCAGGTTGCCTGTCGGTTCATCCGCGAGCAGTATGCTTGGATTGGTTACGAGTGCTCTCGCAATCGCAACCCGTTGTCGCTGACCGCCCGACATTTCCAACGGGCGGTGGCGCATCCTGTCCGCAAGGCCAACTGTCTCCAGAGCATGCGCTGCTCTTTCGTGTCTGTCTTTGCGGTGCAGTCCCGCATATATGAGTGGCACCTCGACATTACTCAACGCCGTCATCCGTGACAGGAGATTGAAGGTCTGGAAAACAAATCCGATCTCCTTGTTCCTCGCTCTGGCGAGTTGATGATCGTTCATCGCCGACACCGGCTGGCCGTTTAGCCAATATTGCCCATTTGTCGGTGAGTCCAGGCAGCCGATGACATTCATCAAAGTCGATTTCCCGGAGCCGGACGGACCCATGATCGCCGCGTATTCGTTTGTCTCTATGCTGAGAGACACGTTATCCAGGGCACGAATGGTCTCCTCGCCCATTTGATAGAAGCGCTCGATATTTTGCAGCCGAATCACCGGGTTCCGGCCATCGGCAAGTACTAAGGATTCGCCGGTCAAGATGCTGTCTTTATTCGGTTCTTGTGTTACCGAGCGCTCGATATTAGCCCGTTTAGTGCACCAGTGTGCCGGGCTTTTGGAACCACCACACAAACAGACAGCAAAGAAATGTTAAGGGCTGCCGAAGGGACCGGCGCCAGACGGGAGTTATGGGGGGGCCATTCAGCCGGCTTTTTCGAGCAAGTCGATATCTGAAACGTCTGAAACGCCGCGGCAGCGGGCTTTTGCCCGGTACATCGCTTCGTCTGCGGCGCGCAACAGACCGGTCAGGGTGCTGGCATGCTCCGGATACAATGCCAGTCCAATGCTTGCAGCACAGGGGAGTGTCTCGGCGCCGACAATATAGGGCTCTTCCAGGCGCTTGGTCAGCCTGGCCGCGAGCGTCTCGGCAAATTCAGGCGTCACATTCGAAACCAGAGCAACGAACTCGTCACCACCGGGGCGGCCGATGATGTCGTGGGTCCGGAGGCTCGTTTGCAGGCGTTCTGCAGCGATCGTCAATATCTGGTCGCCTACCTCATGGCCGCACTTGTCGTTTATCTGCTTGAAATCGTTCAGATCGATGTATAACAACGCACCGGTCGCATTATCATCGCTGTTTGACAGCCTCTTTGTCGCATCCCGTTCAAACCCGCGCCGATTCAATACGCCGGTCAGTGGATCCAGCCAGGCGATGGACTCCATGTGTATTTCTCTTGCCTTTCGAGCCGTCATGTCGAAAAGGGAAACCGCGACATCGTCGCCCACGGGCTCACCGATAAGACGCAGCCACTCCTGACTCGAATCGGTACCAACCCTGACCTCCGTGTCTATTACCTCCCCGCTCTCCGCCGCCGCCAGGAATCGCTCGAACAAGTCCGCAGAATCGCGCGAGTCCATGCCGCTGGAAGCGAGATTCATTATTCCGCCGGCTGTTAGTCCAATCATGTCCTCCCGGCTGGTCTTCAGGTATCGCGCCGCAGCGGCGTTCGAAAAAATGCAGCGGAGTGACCTTTCTGCGCCCTCGCCAAACCAGCGCATCCGAATGCTGCCATTGACCGATTGATTTACCAGCGTGCGCTGCAGCATTTCGCGGCCGCCAACTTCTTTTTGCCCTTTCTCAACATCGCTAACGTCATGAAACATCAAGACACGCCTCGTGCGGGCGGGCGCTTTAGTCGATATCGGCGATACCTGCACGTGCAGGAAACGCCCCGTTTCCGTCAGCATTTTCTGCGACTTGCCGGTATCGAGTGCCTTATGAATCTCCGGGACCTCTTTGCCGAACACAGATTCAAGCGACTCGCGCAGCGCCTCGGATTCCGAAACGTTGAGCATTAACTCAGCGCCACGATTCAAGCCGATGATGCGTTCCTTGTCGTCGACGATGACAACCGGGTCCTGCATGTTTTGAAAAACGGTCTCGTAAGAAAGCGGCGAGAATTCGTTAATTCGCGCGCCGATTACGAGCCAGGCATAGATCGGCAACATCGCCGCGAAAACAATCGGCACCGTGGAAATTGTGTTGGGACCTAATCCGAAGTCATAAGCGGCAACTGCAATCGTCGGAGCAAACGCGGAACCGGCCAACATAAACAGCCCGCGACGGTACGCCGGCGCAACGGCCATACTGTGCGTGACCAGCGTCAGGATACTAAGGCCGACAATTGCGTAGCCGTATGGCGCGTGTAGCAACAGGAACCACGGTCCCCATTTGGCCGGACGGGTAAGGAACTCGCCCACCTCGTTGGTAGCCGGTAAATACCACATGAATTCGTGCATGATATTTGTTGCGGCAACCAGAACCGACAGGATTGGCACAATCAAAAGTGCGGCGATCGTACTCCTGGATGTCCCGGCACCAGTGTATTCACGGACACAGACAAGCAGCGCGACAGGTACCAGGGCGGTGCCGAGGAAATGGCCCGTCCGACCGATGGAGAAGACAACATAGGTCGTTGCCATCAACTCCATAGCGCCGCCTAGAATCCAGATACCGATAATGATGAACATTGCACCAACCAGAATATTGCCGACTTCACGCTTGCCGCCAATGAGGCGCATTCCCAGCAGCGCATAACAGATGGCGCTTAAACCAAGCAGAACGGACAGGGCAATTTCCAGGTTCATCGTAGTGTTCACGCGAATTCCAAGAATCCAGACGCAGGACTATGTGTAATAGTACTTTGTGCAAGCCATTGATCCCGGGAACTGTTCCACAGCTTTGGCTGCCTCAAAAGCTGCAGGTGGTCGATTTTTCCCATCCTTTCGTCGAAATGCCCCCGCGTATGCCGCGTACGGGATGCCAAGTCCCTGTATTTCGGTGAAATCACGGTGGTGTGTGACGCGGTCACTGGCAACCCGTTACTCCCTGACGGAAAATTGTCATAAGGCCCGTCGCAATTTTCTTCGCGGGACATGCCATGGCGGACAAACTCAAGACAACCGTGAGAATTCAGCGGCCAGCCAAAGTCCAAATGGACGACAGGGGCAGGTCCGTCTGGGTGGAAACGGTGAGGACCGCCGAATTCGACCTGCTCTCGACCCTCGGGCTCAATAAAATTCTCGAGTCGAAGGACGAAACTGCAATAAAAGCGATCGAGGTCGCGGCAGAATCTGGTGACGAAGGCATCCTTGCCAGAGATGTTGCGACCGGACATTACCAGATACTCAACGACACAGATTTACAGGCAATCCTTGACAGCAACTTCAGCCTTCCGAAGCAAAAAAGAGGCGCCGACGTTACCTACGAGCCTGCTTATGACAGCGAGAAATCAATTGATGAATTGACGTTTGTCAGTACGCAGCTACTCAGAAAAATTCTCTTAGAAGAAGAAAAAAAGGCGCCCGTTGCCGTCGACATCGAAGAATCCGGTTTCGATCCCTACAACAACTCTTAGCCGCAGCAATTCGCTCGTCCGGTCACAGTCCACCGGCAGCGTTACTCGCTGCGTCGCGATTGACGCGGACTGGCATTTGCTGATTCGCCCGCCAGGACGGGCGATATCCAATTTGGACGGGCTACTTTCTATTTAGGCCAGGCCTGCCTCAAAGGACGCCCAGTCCGGAACATCATCCTTGTCGAGCCTGGGCAACTCCGCCCGAATCAACTTCGGATACTTCCTTGCGCCACCGCAATTAAACAACACCACGCGTTCGTGTGGCGTAAGCCATCCCGATTCCAAAAGATTTTCGGCCGCACCAATACAGGCGGCTGATTCGGGCCCGACCGAAATACCCTCGGCCTCTGTGGCAAGCCGCATCCACTCTGTAATTCGTTCTTCCGTTACCGCGACCGCGCAACCGTCGCTTTCCCTGATAGCGTCGAGAATCATGAAGTCCCCGACGGCAGCCGGCACGCGGAGACCCAAAGCGATCGTGCTTGCATTTTCGAACGGCTCCGCAAACTTTTCTCCTCGATCGAAAGCCCTGACAATCGGGCAACAGCCGTCCGACTGAACCGCGACCATTCGCGGCATGCGCTCATCAGCCAGCCAACCGAGCTCATGTAGTTCCTGGAAAGCCTTCCACATGCCGATCAGGCCGGTGCCACCACCGGTCGGATAGAGAATGACATCGGGAAGCAACCAGTCGAGCTGTTCGGCCAGTTCGAGGCCCATTGTTTTTTTGCCTTCGATACGATAGGGCTCTTTCAAGGTAGACATGTCGAACCAACCCATTGTCTCGCGGCCATCGAAAACAATCTTCGCGCAGTCGTTGATCAGACCATTGACGAGATAGGCGTGCGCGCCGGCCTGGACGGCTTCGTATTGATTGATTTCCGGCGTGTCCTCCGGCATGAACACAAATGCGTCCATGCCGGCTCTCGCCGCATACGCCGCCATCGACCCGCCGGCATTGCCAGCGGTCGGAATCGCAACTCTCTTGACGCCAAACCACTTGGCCATCGTGATAGCGACGGTCTGGCCGCGGTCTTTGAACGAACCCGTAGGCATTTGCGATTCGTCCTTGATGAACAGATTGCTGAGACCGAGCGAGCCACCGAGCCGATCGCAACGTAGCAATGGCGACATGCCTTCGCCGAGTGACACGACGACTCTTTCGTCCTCCGCCGGCAGAAGTTCGCGGTATCGCCAGATCGTGGGCGGACGTTTTTGCAGGACCTCTTTGTCCAACGCCCTGGAGACGGCACCCAGGTCATATCGAACCCAGATCGGTCTCCCCTCATGCAGCGTGTGCTGCTCACGGGCTGGCAAGCGTGTGCCATCTATCGCGGCTTCGAGGTGGCTAACGTATGACGGCATGCCCGCACTCTAACGCATTCATTAGCCTGATATCTCGCTGTTATACTACCGGACCCCGGGCTGCCGGGTTGCCGGTCGTATATGCCTGATTCCAGTGGAATCTACATAGCCGAGCGTCGCGGTTCCGGTTACAATCCGGACAGTTCAAACGCCCTGGGCCAATGAAAAGAGCAATGAATCAGGGCACAATGAGCATTGTTGTCCAAAATTTTAATAAGCAAAGAAGGACGGTTAGACATGCCTCTCGACATTACATTTACGCTTAGCGACTCCGATCTCGAACACTTTCAGGCTATTGTCGATAAATCGAAATCGGCAGTGGAAAGCGATGAAAACGCCGCCAGTATCGAGGCTGCTGCCCGCCAGTTGATCGCAGACGCCAAGTCGACAGATCTGCCGGGCTTTATCGCTGATCGTCTCTCAAAACTTGAAGTCGTTATCGATATGGTCGCTGACGCAGAATGGCAATTGAATGACGAGGAACGTCGACGGGTACTCGGCGCGCTGGTTTATTTCTGCGACCCGGAAGACCTGATTCCCGACCATATCCCCGGCCTTGGCTTCCTTGACGACGCCATCTACGTCGAACTCGTTATCCGCGAACTCAAGGCAGAAATCGACTCCTACGAAGAGTTCGTCGAATTCCGGACCGCGGAAGAAAAGCGGCGCGCCGAACAGGGCCTGGATACCAAAGTCGCGCGTGAAGAATGGCTCGCCGACAAGCGTGCAACGCTGCATACAAGAATGCGTAAACGGCGTCGCTCCCGCATATCCGGCAACGGCGGCGGCTGGCGTATGCGCTGGTAGGCACTCGTCACACGAGCTGTCCGTAGGAGCGGCCGTTTATACGTGGATGTACTTATATCGCGGAGCGAAGGATGCGCGCGAGCCAGGCAGCCGCGATTCCTTCCCCCAGCGGCCTGAAGACTCTTCTATCCAATAAAATCAACGGCCTGGCTCCAGATGGCCAGCCTGCGTTGTCAGGTGCCAGCTAACCAGTCTTTGCCATATCTGCGTGCTGGACACTCGATATGGCGCGCCCTCAACTGTCAGAAATGTAGATTGGTTCCGATCTTGTTGAACATAATCGTTCAAAATTTGGGATTCTATGAACCCTCTTGCAAGAATCGTGCGCTCTGCGACCCCTGGAACAGGGGTTCAGTTTCGCAGACAACGCTATGGAAACAGTGGCGTTCCCCACTTCTTGCGTGATGTTATCGCTATGGCAAATACGGCCGTCGAGGGATCTCGCTATATCATCATCGGGGCCGATGTCGACAAAAAGGGCACCAAGTCGCTGAAATCAGTGACGCGGGACGATTTCTCCGGCAAGCCCTCCTACCAGAGCCTCGTATCCGATTTCGTTGAGCCACCTGTCAAGCTCAGGTACCAGGCAGTAACCGTTGACGGAAAGCGGCTCGGCGTCTTCGAAATCGGCGATTGCCAGGACCACCCGTACATGATGCGCGTTGATTATTCCGAAAAGCTGCGACGTGGGGATGCGTATATTCGGGTAGACGAGGCGCCGATCAAGATGGGCCGTCGGCAACTGCAGGAGATGTTCGAGAGAAAATTCCACGACTCGGTATCGGCGAAACGGATCGAGATCGGCTTCCCGGGCGAGATTATTCGCAAAGACCTCAAGATTCCAACAATCGATCTCGCTGAGATGCCGTCGGCCGGCGCGAGGGACAAACTCAAGCAGCTTCTCGATATTCAGGCCAATTCCAAAAACACTGGTTCCACTA
>Ga0255052_10000905_pt1 | contig 22994 bp, 19 predicted proteins | sample JV7_2_21_MG_FD_188632 | JGI IMG/M metagenome (GOLD analysis project Ga0255052, IMG submission 188632) | Seawater microbial communities from Jervis Inlet, British Columbia, Canada - JV7_2_21 | ecosystem: Environmental > Aquatic > Marine > Inlet | place: Canada: British Columbia | collected... | reverse complement strand
AGCTGCAAGTTCATTGCTGCCAAGGCGGCCGACGATAATCATATCCGTAATCATCATGCCCATCTCCGCGACATAGGCAGCCATTAACGGCAAGCTGATTGCCAGGATGGTGCGCGTCTCCTGGCGTCTCGTGGCGATATTTTTGTTGGTCGGCAATGCCGCCTCCGCTTGTAATTTGGCGCCCAGTCTATCGCGCCACGTGATCAAAACGGCTTCCGGTTTTCACATTATGGTTTTGTGTGGAACGCGGCTTTTGCAATGTGTTGTACAAGCCAGTCCAATAAAGAGCAACCAGGTTATCAATAACAGACAGACTCGAACTCACCGGTAATCAGCAACAGAGCCAGGAGTTACTAGCTGGCAGTAACCGGTTTGTACCGAGGGCGCGCTGCATGCCGAACTCGCGCATCGCATTTCTGATCGCGTCCCGGTGATCCTGAGTCGTGCCAAACAGGTCGACGGTATCCGTATTTGTTCGCATATGAATAATAAATTCCTTGCTGGAAAATCGGGAGAAATAGAGGTCAGGTCATGAACTGCACAACTGGTTCAGACTCAATCTCCAGAAGGAACAGGAGGCTTTCTAATGACGGAACGCTGTGACACGGCTGCGGTACTGGGCGCTGGCGTCATGGGCGCAGGAATTGCTGCTCATTTCGCTGGGGCGGGTATCCGTACCCATCTTCTCGACATCGTGCCACCGGATCTGAAAGGCGACGAACTCAAAGATCCCAAAGCACGCAATCGCTTTGCCGAAAACGGAATCAAAGGCGCGCTCAAGGCCAAGCCGGCCGCGTTTTATGATCCGGACGCGGCGCGACTGATTACTCCCGGGAATTTCGACGACCACCTGGATCGTCTCGGTGAATGCGACCTGATCGTGGAGGCGGTTGTTGAGCGGATGGACATCAAGAAGAGCCTGTTCAGCAAGGTGGCCGAGGTTGTCAAACCCGACGCTATCATCGCTTCGAATACCTCCGGCCTTTCCATCGCTGAAATCGGGGAAGACTTGCCGGAAGACGTGCAAAAACGCCTCCTGGTTATGCACTTCTTCAATCCGGTTCGGTATATGCGGCTGCTCGAAATCGTGGCCAGCCCGAAGACCGATCCGGCAGTTGTCGCCCGGGCGGCCCGAATCGGTGAAGATTTGGGCAAGGGTATCGTTTACGGCAAGGACACCCCCAATTTCGTAGCCAACCGCATCGGTATCTACGGCATCATGCAAGTCATTCACATGATGATAGCCGACGGTTATTCCATTGAAGAGGTGGACAAAATTGTTGGTAAGCCAATGGGTCGGCCCTCCAGCGCCGCATTCAGAACAGCCGATCTCGTTGGTATCGACACCTTCTTGCACGTGGCAAGGAATTGCTACGACTCTCTGCCCGACGATGAAGAGCGAGATATCTTCCTCATGCCGGACTGGGTCAACAAGCTCGTGGAAAGTGGTCGCACCGGTCAAAAAGCCAAGGCCGGCTTTTATAAGAAAGAGGGTAAGGAGATCAAGGTACTGGATCCCGCAACCCTTGAGTATCGGGAGCAAGAGAAGATTCGCATCGATTCGCTGGGCGCGGCAAAAAATGTCGAAGACGCAGGCGAAAGACTGAAGCTCCTGGTCAACGCCGACGATCGTGCCGGCCAGTTTGCCTGGAAGGCAACTTCCAGATTGCTGGCATATGCCGCCCGTCGTATGGGCGAGATTGCCGACGATATCGTGAATATCGACCGCGGCATGCGTTGGGGCTTCAATTGGGATCTCGGACCGTTCGAGGTCTGGGACGCCATTGGCGTGCCGGAGTCAGTCGAACGCATGACCAAAGAAGGCATCGACGTGCCGAAATGGGTCATGGAGATGTTGGACAAGGGCCAGACGACCTTCTATTCCGGCACCGAGTCGGACCGGAAGTACTTCAGCCCGGGCACCAGGAAACCCGTGTCGATGCCCAGAGATCCCCAGCATATCCATCTGGCCGCCTTGCACGAAGACAAGAAGAACATCATCAAGGAAAATACCGGCGCCACGATGGTGGACCTCGGAGACGGTTGTCTCTGCCTTGAGGTTCATACCAAGATGAACACGATTGATGGTGACGTCACCAGTATGTTAAGCGATGCGCTGGATGAGGCCGAAAAGAACTTTGATGCCATGGTTATCGCCAATGACGGTGCTCACTTCGGCGCCGGCGCAAATTTGATGTTGGTGGTTATGGCGGCGAAGGAGGGCGAGTGGGGCCAGATTGACAATATGGTCATGGAGCTGCAGAAGAATCTTCAGCGAGTTCGTTATTCGTCCGTTCCGGTTGTAACGGCGCCGTTCCAATTCACCTTCGGTGGTGGCGCGGAAATAGCGATGGCCGGGGATGCCACGCAGGCCCACGCCGAGACCTATATCGGCCTGGTGGAAGTAGGGGCCGGCGTGATTCCGGCGGGAACCGGTTGTTTGCGAATGGTCGAACGTTGGACGGGAGAGTCCGGCAAGGTTGCGAATGCGCCATTGCTGCCGTTCCTGGCGGAAGGCTTCACCAATATTGCTACCGCCAGGGTGGCCACCGGGGCTGAAGACGCCAGGAAATATCGTTATCTTCGACCAACCGATGGCATTTCCCTGAATCGCGATCATCTTTTGTATCACGCCAGGGAGAAGGCCCTGGGAATGGCCCGGGGTGGCTACCGCCCACCGAGGCCGCAAGTCTTCCGCGCGGGCGGCGTAGACATGGCCAAGACCATGAATATCCAGGTATGGGGCATGGTAGAAGCCGGCTGGGCCACCGAGCATGATGGGTTGATTGCTCGCAAGGTCTCGCACATTTTGTGCGGTGGAACGGTGGCTGAGGGCACCCTGTTGGACGAACAGGCCTATCTCGATCTCGAGAGGGAAGCGTTCGTCTCGTTGTGCGGTGAAGAAAAGAGCCAGGCGCGGATGGAGAGCTTGCTGATGACCGGCAAGCCGTTGCGCAATTAACCCCAGGGTCTAAGGAGAAAGCTATGACGACGTTTAGATTGAACGTTCCTATCGTCAGTGGCGTGCGGACCGCTGTGGGCCGAGCCAAGAAAGGAACTCTGATTAACACGCGGCCGGATGACCTCCTGGCTACCGTTATGAACGAGGCAGTGAAGCGGACCGGGAGCCTGGAGCCCGGGGATGTGGGCGACGTGGTGATGGGCTGTGCCATGCCGGAAGGCACCCAGGGCATGAACATCGCCAGGGTTGCCGTGTTCAGAGCCGGCTGGCCGGCAGAAGTAACGGCCGAGACGGTCAACCGGTTCTGTTCCAGCGGTTTGCAAGCCATTGTGCATGGGGCTCAGGAAATTCAGTGCGGCCAGGAAGATGTGGTCGTGGCCGGTGGAGTGGAATCGATGTCGCAGGTACCGATGGGTGGCCATGTGGTCAGTTTGAGCCCCCATCTTTCCGACCATCACCCCGAGGCCTATATCAATATGGGCGCCACCGCCGAGCGCGTGGCCGATCAGTTCGAGGTGACCCGCGAAGAGCAGGATCAATACGCCACGAAGTCCCACCAAAAAGCGGTGGCAGCCATCAAGGCCGGCCGGTTTAAGGACCAGATTGTTCCGGTTAAGGCACGGGTTTTTAAAGGCGGCAAAGAAGAAGGGCTTGTCTTCGATACCGACGAGTGTCCGCGGGCCGACACTACGGTGGAAGGTCTGGCCAGGTTGAAACCAGTCTTCAAGGTGGGCGGAACAGTGACGGCTGGCAACGCCTCACCGATGAACGACGGAGCTGCCGCAGTGGTACTGACGTCGGAAGAGAAGGCGCAGGAGCTGGGCCTAACGCCGTTGGCTTATGTGCGTGATTTTGCGGTGGCTGGTACGCCGCCGGAAATCATGGGCATCGGTCCGGTACCCGCTATTCGGAAACTCTTGAAGCAGGCCGGGCTAAAGATTGAAGATATTGACCTCTTCGAGATCAACGAGGCCTTCGCGGCGCAAGCAGCGTATTGCCAGCGTGAGCTCAGCATCCCGGATGAGAAAATCAATGTAAACGGCGGCGCAATCGCGCTCGGCCACCCCCTGGGTGCCACTGGTGCGAAGCTGACCGTGCAATTGACTAATGAGATGAAGCGCCGCAAGGTCAGATACGGCATCGTCTCCATGTGCATCGGTGGAGGTATGGGCGCCGCCGGGCTCTTCGAGAATCCGGAAGCGTAAGTTCTGTCACACTTTTCCCCGGACGGTCCTGGGGCCGTCCGGGAACGGTGGCTGGCAATTGGCCTGACTATGCACAATACGTTGGGCTGAAGCCTGACGCGCTTTGATCCACAGCACAACGTGCCGGGATTTGCCGTAGGGTGATCCGCGTGAGTCGGGCCAGCGACGTAATTCAGGGATATCAGAGCGCCTCAAGCACGCGTTGCAATCGGCCCTTAACCTCAGTGGCCAGGGGTTTTACGTCCGGGTGGTCTACGAGCGACAGCACGCTCTCCGGGTCCATGAAATCGACCAGCACGCCGGCTGCCTCGTCCTCGCGCACAACAACGTTACAGGGCAGCAACAAGCCGATGTCGGGCACCGCGCTGATCGCCCGATACGCAAGCGCCGGAATGCACGCACCGAGGATTCGATACGGTGGCATGTCTTTACCGAGCTTCTCTTTCATCTTCGCCGCAACATCGATGTCCGACATAATGCCGAATCCTTCGGTCTGCAGTTCCGCTGTCACTTTATCGATCGCCTCATCGAATGCGAGATCAACGCGTTTTCCAAATCCAAAATCAGAGTTCATCAGTTTTGCTCCTCGCTGGCGTTAAGCAGGCCCGCAGTAAATGTTGTGTAACACTTGAATTACTCGCTCAGCCGGCCCGGTGGCCAGCGAGTAGTAGATGGTCTGGGACTCACGCCGGGTTTTCACCAGTCCCTGTCGACGCAATCTGGCCAGCTGCTGGGAAAGTGCTGACTGGCTTAGCGAAATGAGTTCGTTGAGATCACCCACCGAACGCTCGCAGTCCGCAAGTATGCACAGAATCATCAGGCGACTCTCATTGCCCAGCGCCTTCATCAGGCGCGCTGCATCGGCCGCATGTTCCTGCATTTGATCACTGGCCAGGGCAATAACCTGCTGTCTTTTCTGGCTGTTCTTGACTCTTGCCATGCGGCACCCCCGCTACTCCGGTATTAATGAGCACTAATATAGGCGTTTATATATTAGAAGTCTATAAATTATTCTTTACTACTTTACTTTTTTCTAATATATTTGCCGCCAGCCTGTGCTGAAGCCCTGCTTGAGGATGCCGCCCAATGAAACAATCCGTCATTCGACTCGCGACCGAACGCCCAAGAACCATCTACGCTGCAATCGTGCTGCTCGTTGCCATAACGAGCGCGCTGATGATGCGCATCGAGGTCGACACCGATCCGGAAAACATGCTGCCGGCCGAGCAGTCCGACCGTGTGTTTCACAATGCGGTTGAGGCGCGGTTCAATTATCACGACACCATCGTCATCGGCATCGTCAACGAAACTCATCCGGACGGTATCTACAACATCGAGTCACTGACCGCGCTACACAGCCTGACCCGGTCAATACTTTCACTCGACGGCGTTATCACGCCGGACCTGATGTCCCTTGCCGTGGTCGACAATATCGACCAGGAAGGCCCGGGGACGATTCGCTTCGAGTGGATGATGCGGGATGCACCGGTTACGCAGGCGCAGGCGCTCGACATTCGCGACAAAGTTGATCGTCTGCCCCTGCTCAGGGACACACTGGTTTCCGGCGACGGCAAAGCCGCCACGATCTACGTACGCATCGCGAGCAAGGACCTGAGCTACTCGCTATCGAAAGAAATTCAAACGCTGATCGAGCAACTTGATTCTGACGATGCATATCACATCACCGGGTTGCCGGTAGCCGAAGACACGTTCGGGCATGACATGTTTGTGCAAATGGGTATCTCTGCGCCGCTCGCCGGCCTGATGATCTTCTTGCTCATGCTGTACTTCTTTCGCAGCGCAAAATTTGTAATAGCCCCCATGCTGGTCGCCATGGCAACGGTCATCGTCAGCATGGGCGTGATGATTGGCATGGGATTCACCGTGCACATCATGAGCTCAATGATCCCGATCTTCCTCATGCCAATCGCGGTGGTTGACTCGGTGCACATCCTGTCCGAGTTCGCCGATGCCTATCGTCCTGGAGATGACGCGAAGGAAGTTATCAAAAAGGTCGTTGCACACCTGTTCACACCGATGCTGTTCACGTCGCTGACTTCTGCTGTTGGCTTTCTGTCACTGCTGTTGACGCCAATTCCGCCTGTGCAAATATTTGGCGCGTTTGTTGCCTTCGGCATACTACTTGCGTTTGTGCTGACGATCGTTCTGATTCCGGCATACATCGTTCGTATGCAACCGGCGGCCCTCGACAAACTGGTTTCACACTCGAAGACACCGCACAGCGACACGCTGCTGGCGCGCTTCCTGCGTCACAGCGGCAAATTCGCCATGCAACGCGCAAAGTTGATTACCGGAGTCGCTGTACTGATTATCGCGATCAGCGTAGCCGGCGTTTATCGCATCAACATCAACGACAACCCGGTGCGCTGGTTCAAGGCGAATCACTCAATCCGCGTAGCCGACGATGTCCTCAACGAGCATTTTGCCGGCACTTACGATGCGTTTGTTGTCTTCACACACGAGAACGCCGACGCCTTGCCCGAATTTGTTGACGCTGCCGACGAACTGCTTGCCACGGTCGATGAACAATACGCAATGGCTTTGAGAGAAATGCTGGCTGCAGATGCTGCTGACATCGGCAACTACTACGGCGGACTGATTGCCGCCATCGATGATGCACTGTTTGCTGCCAGCGATGATGCGTCCATCGCCGCGTTGCAACGGCTAATGGAATTGGCAGAGACAGCACAACTGAAGACAAAGTACTTTCAGCGCCCGGACATACTGCAGAACATTGCCGACATACAAGAGGCGTTGAACGATTCCGGTTTTGTCGGCAAGACCAATGCTTTGCCTGATGTCGTCAAGGTGGTCAACAGGGAGCTGCGCGGCGGCGTGAACGAGCAGTATAAGATTCCGCCGACTGTGCCAGCGGTGGCACAGACGTTGTTGCAATACCAGTCATCTCACCGGCCGCAGGATCTGTGGCAACTCGTCACACCGGACTTTTCATCCACGGCAATCTGGGTGCAACTCAAAAGCGGCGACAATCAGGACATGAGCCTGGTCGTTGATTTTCTGGGCGACTATCTCGCAAATCGTCCGTTGCCCGCTGACGTCGAGATGCGCTGGGCGGGCAAGGCCTACATCAACGTCGTGTGGCAGGACATGATGGTCACCGGCATGCTCAAGAGCCTCCTTGGTGCCTTTGTTGCCGTGTTCCTGATGATGGCGCTGCTGTTTCGCAGCGCGCGTCTTGGCCTGCTGGCGATGGTGCCATTGTCCGTCACTATTCTGGGTGTATACGGCGTCATTGGCTGGATTGGTAAGGACTACGACATGCCGATCGCGGTGCTCTCGTCGCTGACGCTCGGCCTGTCAGTGGATTTTGCAATTCACTTCATCCAGCGCGCGCGCGCATTACTCGGCAGCACCGGCTCGTTTGTGGTGGCGCAAAAACAGATGTTTGAGGAACCCGCGCGAGCGATCGCACGCAACGCGATCGTCATCGCCATCGGATTCACACCATTGTTCTTTGCGCCGTTGATGCCATACATCACGGTCGGCGCGTTCATGGCTGCCATCATGGCCTTATCCAGCACGACAACGCTGTTGTTGCTGCCGGCCCTGATGTCCCTGGCCGGTCCGTGGTTGTTCCCCGAAATGCGCAACACCGGCACGTTCTCCGGCACGGCAACGCGCCCGGTAAACGCCTGAGAGAGAGGAGAGTACCCGATGCAAAGACCCTTCATGTTGACCTTAGCCGGATTAACCCTGGCACTGGGCGTTCATGCCGAACCACTGACCGACGCCGATGACATCACAGCTCGTGCCAACCTCGCTGCCTACTACTCCGGCGCCGACGGTCGATCTGAAGTACGCATGATTATCAGCGACGCTCAGGGGCGACAACAGCGCAGGCAGTTTACGGTCCTGCGACGCGATGTCGATGATGGCGGTGACCAGCAGTTCCTGGTCGTGTTCAGCCAGCCATCCGATGTGCGCGGCACCACTTTTCTGGTTGACAAACATGTCGATAAGGACGACGACCGATGGCTCTACTTGCCTGGTCTCGACCTGGTCAAGCGAATTTCCGCCGGAGACAAGCGTACGAGTTTCGTTGGCGCACATGTCTTTTATGAGGATGTGTCCGGACGTCGCCCATCGGATGACACACACGAATTCGTCGAGACGACCGATGAGTTCTACGTGTTGCGGCACGTGCCGCTCGACGCGCAAAGCGTGGAGTTTGCCAACTACATTACCTGGATTGACCGTGACACGTTTCTGCCGATGAAGATTGAGTACCAGAACGCCGCCGGAAAAGCATACCGCCTTGTCGAAGTACTCGGAGTCGAGGAATTCGATGGCTATGCAACCGTAACGACGAGTCGTGTGTCCAACATCTTGAGCGGCGGCACGACTGACATGCAATTTCGCTACATCAGGTACGACGTTGGGATGCCAGCCGATGTCTTTACGGAGCGTTCGTTGCGCAACCCGCCACGGGACTGGCTGGCCCGCCCGACTGACTAGGTCGTGTTGACGTTATGAAATTACTTGCCCTGTTGCTCTTTGTTCCTGTTGCCGGCCTCGCCCAGGGCGACCTGTGGGATGACGATGACTGGGGCGACGAGGAACAGACGGCTGTGTGGAGCGGTTTTCTGGAGGCTGGCGCGGGAACACGGTTTCGCAGTGACCCACTGGTCGAACATCGCAACACGCTGGAGGAACTGCGCTGGCGCATTGAGTCGCAATGGCAGCCTTCCCGCATTACGCTCGGGCTGGCGGCGGACGGTGGGTACGACAGCATCGAAAATGACTGGTATGTCGACATACGCGATCTGACTTTGTCATTTGCACTTGGTAGCCGCATCGACGTCAAGGTCGGGCGACAGGTTCAAACCTGGGGCACGGGCGACCTGGTATTTTTGAACGACCTGTTTCCGAAGGATTTCGTATCGTTTTTCTCAGGAAGAGAGGATGAGTACCTCAAGGCACCGGGCAATTCGATACGAGTAAGCCAGTACTCACCGCTGTTCAACGTCGATTTTTCATGGACGCCGGTGTTCGAGCCTGACGATTACCTCACCGGCGAGCGGTTTTCGTTTTTCTCGCCTTTGGCTGGCGACAATGTCGCACCGCTCCCGCCGCTGTCGGCATCAGAGCCCAACGAATCGTTTTCCAACGGTGAATTTTCCCTGCGGCTCTTTCGCACGGTTGCCGGTCGCGAGTACGCCGTTTACGTCTATCGCGGTTTCTTCAAGCAGCCACGGGCACTAACCACCACTCTCGAGCCGGTGTTCGCGCCGATGAATTCATTCGGTGCAAGTTTGCGGCGCCCTGCAGGGCCGGGCCTCCTGAATGCAGAGGTTTCGTATTACGAATCCCGCAACGATAGAAGCGGTACCGATCCGTTTATGCCCAACAGTCAGTTCCGCTTGCTAGCCGGTTACGAGTGGGAAGCCAAACCAAATTTCACGGTCGGACTGCAGTACTACCTTGAATGGACGCTCGACCACACTGCGTTAATGGAAAACTCGTCGTGGCCGCAGTTCGAGCCCGATGAGTACCGGCATCTGCTCACTAACCGCCTGACTTACCGCGCCGGTCTCGACAAATACACCTGGTCGTTGTTTACGTTTTTCTCGCCCACCGATCAGGACGTCTACCTGCGACCCGTATTCACCTACCGGCACAGCGACCAGTGGTCTGTCACCACCGGCGCCAACCTGTTTGGTGGCAACCACCAGCATACTTTTTTTGGACAACTGCAAGACGCCGGCAATGTATACCTGCGTCTCAGATTCAACTATTAAGGAGACCTTCCCTGAAAAAGAGGATGTCACTTGAAAAAGCCGTTGAAGCCTTCGCAGGTTTCATGGTGTTGCTGTCCGTCGTGCTGACGCATTTTCTACATCCGGCCTTTGTCTGGCTCACGGTATTCGTCGGCGCCAACCTGTTTCAGCAGTCTTTCACCGGATTCTGCCCCGCTGCGATCGCGTTGCGTAAGGTTTTTCAACTGCAATCTGGAGGGTGGTAACGTAAACTGACAAAAGATTTTTGGGGAGCCTCTGAATCAAATGCTAATGAAAAAATATTCGTGGGTCTGGTTACTCGCACTTTGTGTCTTTATCGGCTGGTACAGCGCGCAACTGAATCCGGACATTCTGGAGCAGGAGGGGCATTACGGGTTTTTGTCTCTTGTTCCAGCGCTGCTAACCCTCGTCATCTGCTTTGTAACGCGCAACGTTATTCTCGCGCTGTTCATGGGCATTGTTCTGGGCGGTGCTGTCACCGGCCACTACAACATTATTCAACAGTTTTTGATTCCAAGCCTCGGCACGGAGCGTTACGCACAGATCCTGCTGGTGTATCTCTGGGCGCTCGGCGGATTGCTCGGACTATGGAACCGTAACGGTGGCGCATATCATTTCGCCTCTTTTGTGTCGCAGCGCTTCGTCAAATCGCGTCGGTCGGCGATGTTCTTCACCTGGGTGATGGGTGTTGTTTTTCATCAGGGCGGCACGATCAGCACAGTGCTTACCGGCACGACAGTACGTCCCGTCGCGGATCGGGAAAAACTGTCGCATGAAGAACTCACCTACATTGTTGACTCGACAGCATCGCCAATCGCAACAATCATTCCTTTCAACATATGGCCTGTCTATGTAGCCGGGCTAATTGCTATCCCGTCGATGAGTCACTTTATCGCTGACGAAGAAGCCGCGGTTGGCATGTTTCTTCGCGCGATACCGTTTAATTTTTATGGCTGGTTCGCCGTGTTCTTTACGCTCCTGTTCGCGTTCGACAAATTGCCGTTTGTCGGCAAGAGCATGCGGGCCGCGCAAAAACGAGTCCGCGACACGGGTGAGCTCGATGCACCGGGCGCACAGCCGATGGTCTCGACCGAACTCGCCACCGTAAATGTCGCCGAGGGTTATGACCCTGCGCTGATCGATTTCTTTTTGCCGATCGGCGTATTGCTCGGGTTTTCGATCGTTCCATGGCTGCTCACCGGGTCGCCCATGATCTTCGAGGCCTTCGGTCTGGCCGTCGTAAGCAGCATGGTTCTGTCGATCATTCGCGGCATGCAGGTATCTGTTGCTTTTGATGCCCTGGTAGACGGCATCAAGGGCGTAACCGTGGGTGCAATTATTCTCGGCCTGGCCGTCACGCTGGCCAAGGTTTCGGAAACTCTGGGCGCATCGATCTACGTCATTCAGGTCAGCACAGACATTTTCACAGCCGTTCCGTATATTTTGCCCGGACTGTTAATGGTCATCTGCATGATGGTGTCGTTTTCGGTTGGTTCGTCCTGGGGAACCTACGCCGTCGTTTTCCCGATCGCACTGCCGCTTGCTTATGCGATTTCGCCTGATCCCAATTACGTCCTGCTCGCTTTTGGCGCAATGATGGGCGGTGCCGTCTTCGGCGATCAGTGTTCGCCGATTTCTGACACGACCATCCTGTCGTCGCTCGCATGCGGTTCGGATCTAATGGACCACGTTTTCACGCAACTGCCAATGGCTCTGGCTGCTGCGGGAATCGCGATTCTGCTGTACACGGTGGCTGCGCTCACGCTGTTTGTCTGAGCGCAACATCGCCGAGACTAACAGAGCCCCTGATTAATTATATAATCGCTAGCCCCGACCTATTACGGGGCCAGACAATTCAGAATAAACCCGGAGCAGCAAATTGAAGCGCGACCAGAAATTTCTTGACACCTACTACATTGTGATCGGCGCCCTTGCCGCAGTCGCCATCGCGATTCTTGTACTTGCGATGAAAATGTCCGACCGGACGCAGCGTGCTTATGAGCGCGATACCAGTGAATACCAGGCCGCGGTGGCCGATCGTATCCGCCCGTTTGGTGCCATTTATTTGCCGGGCGAGGAACAGACAGCGGTGGCTCCGGTTGTTGTGGCCGCCGGCACTGCAGCTCCGGTCGCGCCGGCGACGTCCGGACCGCAGGGCGACAATGTTGACACACCGGAGCCGGTCGCAACTGCGACGTCCGGACAGGATGTCTACGACAGCGCCTGCCAGATGTGTCACGGCAGCGGTGCTGCCGGTGCGCCTATACCCGGCGATACAGCAGCATGGACATCGCGAATTGCGCAGGGGGTTGACGTCCTGCACGATCACGCAATCAATGGCTACATGGGCTCAGCCGGCTTCATGCCGCCGAAGGGGGCACGTGCCGATCTCTCAGACGACGAAGTCCGCGCCGCGGTCATCTATATGACGTCCGACACGCCCTAGAAAAGCCCGGTCACTTTGGTCGCTCACGTACATCCACGCAGTTGATACGGACCTCACAAGAGACAGTTCCGGGCGTAACAGATCAGACCGCATGGACAGTGTCAGAATTGGCCGCGTTTGAGCGGGGCTTTCCGCTGAAGTGGTCATCCAAAAGTCGTAGATTTAGGCAATATGACGGTCGCAGCCATAAGCGGTCATTGATGACCGGCTACAGATCGCTATCTGGCTGGTATACTTCGATCATCAACAAAACCGATAAGGCAGAGCCCGCCGAAAGACGGGGACGGAATGCCACGGGTCCTCGCTTCCTCCGAGAAGCCATCAAATGACTCCCCGAAGGACCCCAAGGTCGCCGGGCTACCGAGGTAGCAGAGACTTCACATTTTGCTGATGTGAAGCGAACCGGGAGATCTGAAGACATGAACACTGCGATTTCAATAAGAAATTTCACTGCGCTCATGGCTTGTCTATTACTCAGTTCGGCATGTGCACGTTTGCCGATGGAGCAACTGGTCGACGAGGCGTCAATGACCGGAGACTGGTCTAAAGTAGATAAACGACAGGATTCTATGTTGAGGCGCCAGGCAAAAAAACAGTCGATGAATTGCGGACCGAACCAGGTCGGCATATGCAGGGGATCGGGGAGAATCGATACGCGGGCATGCGAATGCGTCAAGAAAAGTTCTGCCAAAATCAGGCTCTAAGAGGTCAGGAGGTTCGGTGAGATTTGTTCCGACACCAATGTCCGATGGCCCATAGAGTAATCACCCCTAAAACTAACTGCCCTCAAAAGTAGAATTTTCTCGTACACTGAACGCCTGCCCGGCGCGCTCTTTTATTTTGCTGATCGCTCTCTTGATCTGATTCCGAGCCCCAACTTCTTTCTCCGGTTTCCCGAGAAAGCCACCAAGACGCTTCTTGAGGGGCTTGATAGTCCGTTTGTCCCCATGGGCGGCAAGATAGAAGATCACCTGGCCTTTGATGGGCCCTCGCTCCACGCTCAACAATTGTTCCAGCACGGCCTCCAAGCTAGGGAGGTCGAGCATGGTCAAAACCTCCATCGTCTCTATCGACCGCTTTTTTAGATCCACAGCTATTGGTGAACCAATCAATTGCGGCAGATGACAGTGCGACACGCTTGTTGTCGAAGCTGTGACTTGTATCCCATGCTTCGGCACGAACAGGCGCATCGAATTCCTGTAACGCCGCGACGAGGTCTTCGTGCATGTCGATGTTTCTGCTTAAGAGGAACAGTGGCACTTTGGCGATGTCGTTAGCTCGGTTGACAGGGTCTGCATCATCACCCATAGCCACAAGTTCATCGAGTAACACGCCAGATGCAGCCGTCCGGAGTGGCGCCCCCTTTGACGTTAACTGCTCCTCTTCCTTTTGCCACAATGGGTGATGTTTGCCGGTCTCCGCCAAAGTTTTTTCAAGTAACACTGACGATTCGCTGGCATTCCAGAAATCGAGCGCCATTACGCAGCTCAAATCCTGGCGTTTCGCCGCTGCCATAAGTACCAACCAGCCACCCATGCTGTGGCCGAACAGGGCAATCCTGTCGGTGTCCAATGGCGCGTCCCTGCATTCGCCATTGCAAAAGCTTTTTACGTATTCAACCGCTGCATCCACATCCTGTCTGGCGCCTGCGAAACTGAAGTTTCCACCGCTGCCCCATGCACCCCGATAATGAAAAAAGAAGATGACGAATCCGGCGCGCCTTAGCGCTTGCGCCGTATCTCGGTTTTGCTCATAGCCCGGGAAACCGTGCAGAAAGATGACCGTCGGAAACGGGCCGGCTCCGTTCGGATAAAGCCAGTACCCGTTTGCCCGATCTCCCTGCACCTCAAACCACATGTCCGGAACCATGCTTGGTGGATATTTGGGGTCAGTGACTTCGGGATCCGTGGTAGCCGGATCGCCAGCCAGGGCAACGTCGGCGATCACAGTTGATCCCAGACATACACTTGCCAAAGCTGCGTAGAGAATTGCACGGTTACTCTTCATTGTTGGTCACTCCCGCTTTGCCGCAACACCACACCCAGTGTCCTAGTATAGAAGACCAGAAAAAGCGGTCGACCCCTTTTCTGACCCCTTTTCTGGGTCGTGGAAGTATGTGCCAAAGCATTGACATACCCAATTTGGGTAGTATAGTACCCGAATTGGGTATATCTATGGCGGCAACTTCTTCACCTCCAGCGGTTGAATCGGGGCCTGGCAAGTCAGCGATGAACCGAGCGACGCTTGCCGATGCCTTGCTTACGTCGACGCAGCAAAAGGTTCTCGGACTATTGTTCGGGCAGCCTGATCGAAGCTTTTTTGTCACCCAGATCATGGGAATCGCCAAATCGGGACGAGGGGCGGTGCAGAGGGTGTTGCATCGACTCGAGCTCGCCGGCCTCGTGTCGGTTCAAATGCACGGCAACCAGAAGCACTACCAGGCGAATCGTAAATCGCCGTTGTTCGATGAGATTTGCGGCATAGTGCGAAAGACCGTGGGCCTGGAGCAGCCGCTCAGGGCAGCGGTAGAATCGCTGCCTGGAACCGTAGACCTCGCGCTGATTTATGGTTCCGTGGCAAAACGAGCGGATACGTCGGCAAGCGATGTCGATCTCCTGATTGTGGCCGATAACCTGACACTCGAAGACGTTTATGCGGGCCTGTCTCCTGCAGAACGGTTGCTGGATCGGAAGGTCAATCCAACCTTATATACAAGGAAGGAATTCGATCTACGTCGTACTCGCGGCAATCCGTTTCTCAAGCGGGTGCTGGACGGCCCGGTGATCATATTTGCGGGTTCGATCGATGGCGAATGAAAAGCTCGAAAATCTCGTCAAGATTCGTCAGCTCAAAGTAGAGCCAGCGACCGAAGAAGAGGTCGCGGGTTTGCTGCGATCTGGAGCCGTCAGACTTGCAGATGCGAAGAACGAAAACCTGAGCGAGGAGTCCCGATTTGATCTCGCCTACAACGCTGCACACGCATTATCACTCGCTGCGCTAAGAAACGCCGGCTACCGGTCCGAGAGCCGCTACCTCGTATTCCAGTGTACTCAGTACACCTTGGATCTCGCGTCTGAGCATTGGCGAGTGCTCGACCAGGCTCACAGAAAACGAAACCTCGCGGAGTATGAAGGCGACATTGACGTTGACGATCAGCTTCTCGAAGCGCTTCTCAGGGTTGCCGACCTTATGTCTGACAAGTTGCAGGACTAGGACAAAAATCCTTGCGTGAGATTTGCGTATATCAGCTGTGCATCGTCGTGCACAGTGATGCAAATTGAGCAACGGACGCCCCGGTAACTGGTCGGGTGATAAGGGGTCGAACCGATTTTCGTAAGAAACGGTTCCACCCTTATCTTCCTCCGAGCGAAAAATGTGCCTCGTATCAATGAACTCGGTTCGACCCCTTTTGTCGTAACCCCTTTCGTCGTTCAATTCGGTTCGACCCTTTTTTTGACTCAATTTTCGGTGCAATTCAACAACACAGCCACAATTTGTCGCACAAATAAACAATATAGGTTATTTTGATGACGCCTATGAACTGAATACGGGGGTCACTTATGGACGAGATGCTGGCGGACTATCTTCCCGTATTATTAATGGTGGGCGCGGTAACCTTTTTAGCTGTTGCACTGTTATTTGTTTCCTCGTGGCTGCGACCATCGAATCCCTACCCGGAAAAAAACCAACCGTATGAATGTGGCGTCGACCCTGTCGGTGAGGCTTCGGGAGGCCAATTCAAGGTACATTTTTTTATCGTCGCTATTCTCTTTATTGTTTTTGAAGTGGAGACACTGTATTTATTTCCCTGGGCAGTAGTACTTCAAGAGATAGGAATGTTTGGTTATATAGAAATGTTTGTTTTTGTTTTTCTTTTACTGGTTGGTTTTGTGTATGCGTGGGCCAATGGCGCATTAGAGTGGGAAAGCTAGCACTACAATAAGTGAGTACAGTCATGTCAGTGGATCAAGACTCTACCTCCCAGGTTTTTTTTGCCAGCATTGACAGTGTCATTAACTGGGGGCGGCGATCGGCGCTATGGCCGGAAACCTTCGGTATTGCCTGTTGCGCTATCGAGATGATTGCCGCTGGTTGTTCTCGCTACGATCTCGATCGATTTGGCGTCGTCTTTCGACCATCACCCCGGCAATCCGACGTCATGATCATTGCTGGCACCGTTACCAAGAAATTTGCCCGCGTGGTCGAGTTGCTTTATCACCAAATGCCGGAACCGCGCTGGGTCATCGCCATGGGAAGTTGTGCCATTACCGGTGGTGTCTATAACACCTATTCCGTTGTCCAGGGTTCTGAACTGCTGGTTCCCGTGGATGTGAATGTGCCGGGATGTCCGCCACGCCCCGATGCCCTGATGCAGGGTTTCTTGCTGCTGCAGGAAAAGATCAAGCATTCAAAATCAACGGATCACATCAAAAGCCGAAACCATGAAACCACTCCTGACAATAATGTTTCTGATTAATAATAGAAGGGGTGAGTTTGAATGTCGGACTCCGCTCTACTAAGTACGCTTAAGGCAGCGTATGCCGACTATATTGTTACCGGCGCCGACACCAACGATGGATTCCCCTGTCTTGAGATACAGCACGATAATATTGCAACATTTTGCGCCGAGCTGAAGCAGGATTCGACGCTGCAATTTGATTTCCTCTCCGATATCTGCGGCGTTGATTATTACCCGCAAGCCCCGCGATTCGAAGTGGTCTATCACATCTACTCTATTCCCTTTAAGTACCGTCTGCGATTGAAATGCAAATTGGCTGAAGGTGAATCAATACCCACCGTCACCAGTGTATGGAATACCGCCAACTGGCATGAACGTGAAGCCTTCGATATGTATGGCATCGTATTTTCCGGGCATCCTGATCTGCGCCGAATTTATTTATGGGATGGTTTTGAAGGTTATCCGCAGAGAAAAGACTTCCCCCTGCGTGGCTATCGTGATGAATACAACCCCTTTGGCGAGGAACCCCCTGCCACCGCTACCGATCAGGGGAAAAACGATGATGAAGGCTGGAGCCGTTAGGCATGACTGAGATGATACCGCTCGACAGTAGCAACGAGGGGGAAACTCTGACCAATGAGGTGTTATTAAACCTGGGGCCCCAGCACCCAAGCAGCCATGGTGTATTGCGACTTCTGATGCAAATGGAAGGCGAAAGAATCACCAATATGGATGTCATTATTGGTTACCTGCACCGCGGCACTGAAAAACTCTGCGAAAGTTTTACCTACACACAGATTATTCCGCTAACGGACAGGCTGGATTACCTGTGCCAACCGTCCAACAATCTTGCCTATGTGCTGGCCGTTGAAAAACTGCTGGACGTGGAAGCGCCGGAACGCGCTCAATACATTCGGGTGATGATGGCGGAATTGTCCCGTATTTCGGGCCATCTGCTTATCTCCGGTGCGTTGCCCATGGATTTAGGTGCGATGACAACCCTGCTCTACGTGATGCGAGAGCGGGAGATGATTATGGACCTGTTGGAAATGGCGACTGGAGCGAGAATGCACTCGTCCTACTGTCGCGTCGGGGGAATCCGCGAAGACCTGCCCACAGGCTTTACCGAGCGCATGCACGAGTTCTGTCATATCTTTCGCCAACGTATTGTTGACTATGAAACTCTCGTGGAGAAGAACAGAATATTTTTGAAGCGAACCAAGGATGTCGGTGTGATTACTGCGGCCGAAGCCATCGACTGGGGTTTAAGCGGACCCTGCCTGCGAGCCTCCGGCGTTGATTGGGATATACGTCGCGACAATCCCTACGAAATCTACGATCGTTTACAGTTTGAGGTGATTGTGCGCGAGGGTGGCGACTGCTACGACCGCTGGAAATGTCGCATGGATGAAATGCGCGAAAGCGTAACCATCATTGAGCAGTGCCTGGCGCTTATGCCCAGGGATGGCCCGGTAATCGTCGATATACCCCAAATCGCCTTTCCGGGCGACAAGGAAGAAGTGCAGACTTCAATGGAGTCTTTGATCCACCAGTTTCAACTCTCCGCCTATGGCTTTAAGGTCCCCGCGGGAGAGACCTATGTCAGCATCGAGGCGCCCAAGGGCGAACTGGGGTTCTATATCATCAGCGACGGTACGGAAAAACCCTTCCGAGTGGGAATCAGGGCACCCTCTTTTGTAAACCTCCAGATTCTTTTGCCCATCGCCAAACGTTGCTATCTCGCTGACGTTATCGCCATTGTCGGTAGTTTGGATCCGGTCATGAAAGAAGTGGATAAATAGCGATGGAAAGCCGATTACCAAAAAACACATCACCGGCAAACCAGGCACGGTCAAACAAAGCAATGGAGCTGAAGAATCAAATCGATGAAATCGCCACGCATTACGCGCGCCGACGTTCAGCCATCATGCCGGCGCTTCACCTTTACCAGGCTGAGTACGGTTATATTTCCAGGCAGAGCATGGAGGAAGTGGCTGAACTACTCGACGTTGCTCCGGTTCAGGTCTATGAAGTAGCGAGCTTCTATCATCAGTTTAATACCAAACCGACAGGCACCTACAAGCTGCAGGTATGTACCAGCGTGTCCTGCATGCTGATGGGAGCTGACTGCCGGCTGGAACAACTCGAACGAAATCTGGATATTGAATGCGGAGAAACTACTGCGGATAACAAATTTACGCTTTCGACCGTCGAATGCCTGGGCTCCTGTGGCACTGCGCCCGTGATGCAGATCAATAACGAAGCCTACAGTGAGAATTTAACCGAACAAACACTCGATGATATTTTACGGTCATTGAATAATTAATTATGTTTGAACAAACGCTGTTAAAGAATATCAATGTTGAAAACGCCAACCACGTGGCGGTTTACCGCGCCGGTGGCGGTTATGAGGCGCTGGATAAAGCATTGCAGGAACTTGAACCTGAGGAGCTGATAGATTTGGTGAAACAGTCAAATCTGTGCGGTCGCGGTGGTGCGGGTTTCGCCACCGGTTTGAAGTGGTCATTTATCCCCAAGGATTCGCCATTACCGAAATTTCTCTGCTGCAATGCCGATGAAAGCGAACCAGGTACTTTCAAGGACCGACTTATTATTGAAAAAGACCCGCATCAGTTAATCGAAGGTATTGCACTATGCTGTCATGCGGTCGGCGCCAAAATTGCCTATGTTTATATCCGCGGAGAATACAGCGTTGGCGCCAGGATTTTGCAACAGGCGATCGATGAATGTTACGAGCAGGGCTTGTTGGGGAAAAACATTTTGGGCTCGAAGTTCGACCTGGATGTTTATATCCATCGCGGTGCCGGCGCTTATATATGTGGTGAGGAAACTGCCCTGCTTCAATCCCTGGAGGGCTTCAGAGGCCAGCCACGTCTTAAACCGCCGTTCCCTGCTATCAGCGGTCTGTATGCCAGCCCAACAGTCGTTAACAATGTAGAAACGCTGGCCTGTATACCCCATATCGTGGCGCGAGGGGCGCAATGGTTTAAGAGTATTGGATCGCCCAGTGGATCCGGGCCGAGGCTTTATTGTCTAAGCGGCAGGATATGCAATCCGGGCGTATACGAACTCCCCGGGGGCATTTCCCTCAGAGAACTGGTTGAAAAACACGGTGGTGGCGCACCAAACGGCAAGAGGATCAAGGCGGTAATTCCCGGCGGCGTCTCCGCCCCAATGTTGCCGGAAAGTGCACTGGATATTGCCATGGACCTCGATGAACTGAAGGCAGCGGGTTCAATGCTTGGTTCCGCCGGTGTTATCGTCATGGACGAAGACAGTTGTATCGTCAAGGTTACACAACGCATGTTGTGGTTTTTTCATTATGAATCCTGTGGCAAGTGCGCGCCCTGCCGGGAAGGGCTGAGCTGGGTGTTTAAACTGTTGCAACGCATTGAAGCAGGCCATGGCAAGCCGGGTGATATTGAGGAGCTTGACCGTCTGAGCAGAGGCATATTTGGCAATTGTTTTTGCCCACTGGGCGATGGTGCAATCATGGCGCTGCGGGGAGCCATCAAGCATTTTCGTGATGAATTTATTGAGCATATTGATAAAGGGTGTTGTCCAAACAACACGTCCCTGAGCAGTACGTCATTCCTGCCTTCGCAGGCATGACAACAAGGATGGATTCGGCAGTGGAGCAAAGCAGTGGCCATAGTTAACATCAATGGCATTAGTCAGCATTTTGATGACGGCACCCTGATCCTCAATGCTGCAAAGACGCTGGGCATTGAGATACCCACTTTCTGTTCCCATCCGCGGCTGGAACCGGCGGCGGTTTGCCGCATGTGCCTCGTCGAAGTCGAGGGGCAAAATAAATTACTGCCCTCCTGTGCAACCAAAGTGACCGACGGCATGGTGGTCAATACTGAGTCATCAACCGTCGTGGAAACACGCAAGACCATGCTGGAGATACTGCTCGCCAACCACCCGCTGGATTGTCCCGTCTGCGATAAGGGCGGCGAATGCAGACTGCAGGATCAGGTCTATGATCATGGCGCCCCGCAAAGTCGTTTTGATGATGACAAAAGGCGATTTCACACGATTGATGTGCCCTTGAATAATGTTGTTGTTTCCAATCTTAACCGCTGTATTCAATGCCAGCTCTGTGTTCGATATTGCGATGAAATCGTCGGCGCCCAGGCCCTGGGTGCCATTGGCATTGGCAGTAACACCATCGTAACGGGTTTTATGAACAGCCTGGCTGGCTGTGACCAGTGCGGTAACTGCATTGAGGTCTGTCCGGTGGGAGCACTGATGAGCCGGCCTTATCGATATAAGTCCCGGCCCTGGGATTTAAAAGAAGTCGAGACCACATGCCCCTTCTGCGGCACCGGTTGCCAACTCACTGTTGGCGCACGCGACCGGGAGTTGATGCGGGTTCGTTCGAAATCCGAAACGGGGCTAAACCGGGAAGCGCTGTGTGTTCGGGGGCGCTTCGGCATAGATTTAACCACGCAGGCACAACACCGTATCGAGCAACCCATGATTCGACGCGATCAGGCACTGGTTGCTGTGTCCTGGGAGGATGCCTTGCGGGTTATTCAGCAGTATCTTGAATCCACTCCAAAAAATAACAGCCGGAAAAATAGCAGGCGCATCGGCGGTTTGATTTCACCGAATATGACCAATGAAACACTCTTCGGCTTTCAAAAACTGATGCAGCAGGTTTTTGATAGCGATGATATTGACAGTTATTGTCGTTGGCCCCTTGCCGAAGCCTACCCGAAACTGCGGCAACTCATCGACAAGCATTACAGCCGCAGATCACTGACGGATATTTTGGCCGTGGACAGTTGCCTGATTATCGGCAGCAACGTGACCGATGAAAATCCGGTTTCCGAATACCTTATCCGTGAGGCTCACAGGACGAGACAATTTGACCTCACCGTGCTCTCGACAAGACCCTCTCGCCTGGACAGCATCGCCAGTACCTGGCAACGTTATTTGCCCGGTGACGAACCCGGCCTGATTGCCCCGTTGTTGCACCAGATTGAAACCCGGCATGAAACCCGGAGCGTGACTGTCCTCGTAGGCACGGACGTACTGCGATCACCCTGCGTAACCCAGACACTTCAATTGCTCGATGCTCTGTTGACAACATTGCACGCTGCGGACAAGCAGGTTTATTTCCAGTTCCTGCTGGATCGTTGTAACCAGCTGGGAGCCTGGGATCTTGGCATCAACTCCGGTTGTGATTTCGAGCAGATGCTGGTGCAGTGCGAACGCGAACAAATGGGTATGCTCTACGTGGTTGGCGAAGATCCCCTGCTATCCTGCCCTGATGGCGAACGTGTAACCAGGGCCTTGCAGAATCTGGATCTGCTCGTGGTTCAGGATGCGTTTATGTCCGACACTGCATTGGCCGCCGACGTTGTCTTGCCGGGTTTTACTTTTGCCGAAAGTGCTGGCACGTATACCAGCAACGAGGGAAGGGTGCAGCGGGTGCGGCCCATTTACCCACCACCAGCACCAACCATAATGAACGCTGCCGGGGCTGATCATCGTGCCGAAATTTGCTCATCACAAAAGAGCGCCGATGCAATTCATCCATCACATAGTCAGCTTAAGGCGAAACGCGACACTGACATTTTTAATGAAATTGCGTCGATCATGGGTAAGGATTTGAGGCTGAACTCTCTTGAGTCGGTATTTGGCGAAATAGCCAGGGCAGTACCGGCCTATCAGTCAATTGATGTTTCCCAACTTGGCGATAATGGCTCATTTACGAAAACACCGCCGCACACTTTGAGCGAGAAACCGCCTCCAATACGGTCTAATTCCGAGCAGGAAGCTGATGATGCCGGAAGCGATACCAGTAGCGATGCCCGTAGCGATGACAGTGCGAAAACATTTGACCTGATCACCGGTAATTGCCTGTTCCACTCTGCTTATCTGACAGAATATTCACCGACATTAACGGCAATTGCCGACCAACCTTATGTCGAACTCAATGATCAGGAAGCCAGTGCACTGGGTTTGCAGGATCAGGGCCGGGTCACAGTCAGCAATCCAAACCATGCTGTCACCCTGCGGGTAAAGTGCAACAAACAGTTTCCCAAAGGCGTCGCATTTATTCCTGAAAATTTCAGGCATATTCGCCTCAATCATTTTATCCACAACA
>Ga0255052_10000903_pt1 | contig 23008 bp, 15 predicted proteins | sample JV7_2_21_MG_FD_188632 | JGI IMG/M metagenome (GOLD analysis project Ga0255052, IMG submission 188632) | Seawater microbial communities from Jervis Inlet, British Columbia, Canada - JV7_2_21 | ecosystem: Environmental > Aquatic > Marine > Inlet | place: Canada: British Columbia | collected... | reverse complement strand
ATGGGTATCGGGGGATTTACACCTTTGAGGGGTTACATGGGTCACGACGACTGGAAGGGTGTGTGTGGGGAGATGAAGATGACGGACGGGGTGTTCTGGCCGATCCCTATCACGCTGAGTCACGACGAGAAATTAAGTGCGGGTACTGAGGTGTGTCTGGTGAGTGGTGAGACGGGTGAGGTGATGGGAACGATGAAGGTGACGGAGTCGTACGAGATAGACCGGGAGTACGAGTGCAAGAATGTATACACGACGACGGATGATGCACATCCGGGCGTAAAGATGGTAATGGATCAGAAGGCTCACAATGTAGCGGGCTCGGTGCAGGTATTGAGCGAGAGTTATTTTCCGGAGGAGTTTGCGGGGATATACCAGCGGCCGTCGGAGAGCCGGGCGATATTCGAGAAGAAGGGATGGAAGACGATAGCGGCGCTGCAGCTTCGGAACCCGATGCACCGATCGCACGAGTATCTGGCGAAGATAGCGATCGAGGTCAGTGACGGGTTGTACATTCACCAGCTGGTGGGGAAGCTGAAGGCGGGCGACATACCGGCGGATGTGCGAGTGGACTGCATCAACACGCTGGTGGAGGGATATTTTGACAAGGATCGTGTGGTGGCGGGCGGTTACCCGTTGGACATGCGTTACGGCGGCCCGAGGGAGGGATTGCTGCACGCGTTGTTCCGTCAGAATTTCGGATGCACGCACATGATCATCGGCAGGGACCACGCGGGGGTGGGGGATTATTACGGACCGTTCGACGCACAGCAGATCTTTTTCGAGTTGTGGGACGGGGCATTGGAGTGCAAGATGTTGCCTATAGACTGGACGTTCTGGTGTTACAAGTGCGGAGGAATGGCGTCGATGAAGACGTGTCCGCACGGCAAGGACGACCGTTTATTTTTGAGTGGTACGGCGTTACGCAAGGCGTTGAGTGAGAGAGGGGAAGTTCCGGGAGAGTTCAGTCGTCCTGAGGTGCTGTCGATCTTGCGGGATTATTACGGCAGTATCAGCGAGGAGGACAAGGTGGAGGTCAAGATGCACGGCCACGCCACAGGAGACGCAAAGAAGAAGTAAGCGAGGCGAGAGCCACGAGATCATGGAAGATGAAAACGCAAAGTGTCCGCACTGCGATGAGCCAATGAAAAGGTGGATGCCCCCTGATGACACATCGTGGGATCAATTGTTCCAGTATGTCTGTTTCAACGATGAATGTTCTTATTATGTGAAGGGCTGGGAGTGGATGAAGGCCAAGTATGCGCAGAAGGCTTCGTACCGGTACCGGTATGATCCGCACACGGGTACGACCGGGCCCCTGCCAGTATTGTCACCAGGTGCCCTCAGGGGCCGGATAATCGAATAGAGGAATAACGATGAGTGAAATCGAGAAGTTCAAAGAGGAGATCCTGAAGGATTACCCCAGGTTGTCAGCTGAAGACTCGTTCAAATTTGCCTGTCACAGTGATGTGCCCTGTTATAACAAGTGCTGCCGCGACGTCAATATCTTCCTTACACCCTACGACATCATAAGATTGAAAAACAATCTGGGCATCACCTCGGGAGAGTTTCTCAGCAAGTACACCATCTCCCCCTTCGACAAGAATCTAAAGTACCCGGTTGTGCTCCTCGAAATGGACGAAAAAACCAGGAAATGCCCCTTTGTGAAAAAAGAAGGATGTTCGGTCTACCATGACAGACCCTGGTCATGCCGCATGTACCCTCTCGGCCTCGCTTCCCCCGGGGAAAGCAGTAAGGAACTGCAGCAGGAATTTTACTTCCTGTTGAAAGAGGCGGTCTGCAGAGGATTCGAAGAGGAAAAGAACTGGACCGTGAATGAATGGATCGAGAACCAGGGTATCAGAGAGTTCGACGAGATGGGTCAGCTTTTCAAGGAGCTGACGACTCACCGGTTCTTCCAGCAGGACAAACCTCTCAGTCCTGACAAGATAGAGATGTTCTTCATGGTCTGCTACCACATAGATAAGTTTCGCAAGTTCGTCTTCGAGAGCACCTTCCTCGAGAAATTCGAGGTTGATGAAATGACCCGGGAGAAGATCCGGACCGACGACATTGAGCTGCTGAGATTCGGGGTCGGCTGGTTGAGATTCGCTCTTTTTGCCGAGAAGACTCTTGCGGTGAAAGAAACAGTCCTGTCCGAAAAGGAAAAGGAGCTGGCTGAAAAGAATAAGTAGCAGCAGTTCATTGCTCCCTACTTCCCATATCAGGTTTAGACAATCGGATGGAGTGGATTGAAGGATGGACAGACACCCGGATGCCTGTCCCCTTTATTTGATCATACTGGTTTTCTACTTTTTTATCTTCAGTTCCTTCATGAGGCCGTCGAGGTGGTAGACCTTGTCGATTATGAAAAGGACATAGCGGATGTCCACATTGATCGAGCGAGCCACCTCGGGATCGAAGATGTAATCCTTGGAAACACTTTCGTAGTTGGAGTCAAAAGCCAGACCGACCACCTCGCCCTTTCCGTTCAGGAGCGCGCTCCCGGAGTTACCGCCCGTGCCGTCGTTGGTTGTGAGGAAATTGACGGGGATCTCACCGATGGACACGTCGGAGTATCTGCCGAAGTCGCGCTTCGCGAAAACGGACTTGAGGTCATCCGGTACGATGAACGGGTCCACTCCTGTCTCCTTCTCGAGTACACCACTTAGTCCCGTGAGGTAGTTGTATTCGACGGCGTCGCGTGGTGAATAACCCTCGACAAAACCGTAGCTCAAGCGGATCGTGCTGTTAGCGTCGGGATAGAGGTCACCCTGTCTCCACTCGGAATAGGCCTGTATAAGCTGCGGTACGAGTCGGCTCTGTGCCCCGGAGCGTTTTTTCCGCCTTTCGAGCCTCTCGTCCATCTCGGGTCTCAGTGACGCCGCAAGCGTGATGAAGGCGTCATCCAGCTTCTCCAGTTCCTCCAGGCTCATGTGAAACATCTCCAGGCGCCGGTCGACATTTCCCACCTCCGAGTTCTCGTAAAGATCGTCCAGGAACTTCTCGAGGTACTCGTATTTATCCGGACCTTCCTTGCCTTCGAATATGTTCTCGAGAGTTAGTATCTTCTGTCCATTGGGGAGCTCGAGCCCGTGTTTCATAAAGTACTTCAGAATTTCCCGGTCAGTTTCGGGGACCAGGTTGATCTGCGCTGTTTTCAAACGTTCTAGTGTGGCCGTCGTATCTCTGTTCTGATACCCTTGCTCCCGCTCGATGTCGGGTTTTTCTTTTTCAACGGCCCACTTGTATATCGTGTCGGACATGTCGAGAAGATTGGGAATACCCACCATCCATCCCATGACGAAATCCTTCTCACGGGTTTTTCGTCTCTCCCGGTAGAGCTGATCGATCTCAGGGAGAACACCGCTGTATTGTCCGCTCATAGCCGGGTTTTCCTCGAGCCAGCGCGTCAGGCGGCTTTCCTGGTCCTGCCGCAATATCACTGCATCGGAACGCGTGAAACCCTCCATCAGGGCCTGGCTGTATTTGAGAAAGTTTCTCCAGCCTTCTTGTTCTGAGGCCACCCTTATCGCGACAGAGGAATCCCTTGCTGCAGCCTCGTCATAGATAGCCAGAATATCCTCGATCATGTCGATAATGGTCGGATAGTAGTAGTTCGCGAGATCGTCGAGTCGGAACGAGCTGATGTAGCGGTCTGTCCTTCCCGGAAAGCCGATCACCAGCGTGATGTCACCTGGGGTCACACCTGCTGAGGAGATAGGTAACCACCTCTGGGGCTGGTAGGGGACATTTGCTTCGGAGAACTCAGCGGAGGATCCATCAGGCGCTACATAAGCACGGAAGAACGAAAAGTCACCGGTGTGTCTCGGCCACATCCAGTTGTCGACTTCGCCCCCATAACCTCCGATGGCCACGGGGGGAACGTAGACGATCCGAATGTCTCGTATCCTGAAATTTGTGTAGAGGACGAACTGCTTCCCTCCAAACATCCGGACGACCCGGCACTTTACGTCACGGCCCTCCTCAGCCTCTTTTACAATTTCCTTGGAAACCCTGTCAATCGCCTGGAACCGCTCGAGTGGACTCATGCTGTCATCAACCGCTGCAAGTACACGGTCCGTTACATCATCCGATGACTGTGTAATGTCTGCAAAATAGCCGGGTGCGAATATTTCCTCAGCACGAGTGGCTGCATAGAAACCTGCCTGGATGTAATTCTGCTCGACAGTTGTCTGTCTCTGTATCGCAGTGAAGGCAACGTGGTGATTTGTAATGATCAGTCCCGAAGAAGATACAAATGACCCGGTGCCGCCCCCCAACTGGACGATTGCTTTGTCTATGCTCGGTCCATCGGGATCGTAGATGTTTTTTGTCTTGAGCTTGAGTCCTCTGGTGCTCAGATCATCAAGGGGGATCTTGTCAAGATCATAGAGGGGCCACATGCCCTCATCCGCCAGAGCGTTTGTACCCGTTAACGCAGCTAACACAGCGAAGAGCACGAGAACCGGGAGGAGCTGAGACCTTTTGCACACTTTTGACCTCCATGCTGGCTCTATTCTGAAGGGGCTGCCTTACATCAACCTCTCGATTTCTCTGTTTGTCCTGAGCTCTTCGATGAGGGTTCTGAGAGCTGCATTGGTGTGCCGCTGCAGGAAGTCCGGCTCGATTGTTTCCTTAGCTTCCTCGAAGCTCAAAGTTCCGGCCTCTCTCTTACCATAAACCTCTATTATGTGATAGCCAAACGAAGACTCGACAACATCACTGACCTCATCCACACTCATTAAAAATGCGGTTTCCTCGAAGGGTTTTACCATTCTCCCCCGGGAGAAGTAACCAAGGTCCCCGCCTTTCGGGGCACTCGGACATTCGGAATGCTCCTTCGCCAGTGTTTCGAGACTCTCACCGTTCCTGATCCTGGTAAGGAGAGCATCTATTCTGGCTTTTTTACTCTCGAGGGTGTCGGGGGGATCGTCCTTGGTGGTTTTGATAAGGATGTGCTTGGCCCCGACCTCATCCTCGCGTTCCCATAGATTTGGATTCTCTTCGTAGTACGTCTTCATTTCTTCTTCTGTCACCGTCTGTTTGGAACTGATTTCTTCCTCAACAAACTTTTTTATGGTGAGGTTGCGTTCCAGCTGATTCCTGAACATCTCCTCTGTCAACCCCTGATTTGTCATTGCCGTCTTGAATAATTCTTCCGTCGGGTAGTTGGCTCTTATCTTCTCCATCTCGCTGATCACATCTTCTTCAGCAAAAATGTACCCTTCTTCACTGCTCTTCTGGAACATCAGCTCGGTGGTTATCATCGAGCTGAGCACCTGGTTTTTCAGTGAGTCAGTCTGGACAGTGTCCAGAGGCATACCCATCGATTTGTAACGGTTCATCAGGCCGTCGAAGGACATCTGCCACTCGGCCTTCGAGATCCCCACGCCGTTAACCCAGGCGGCAGCGTCCTCTCTGGTCACCGTAACCTTTTTTGTACCTGACGAGCAGCCCGTGAGGGATAAAATCAGCAGCAGCAAGGCGAAAGACAACAAAAATACCGGTGTTTTCTTCCAGTTCATCGAAATGCCTCCTCGAATAAAAATAAAGGGTGAGGGAACCGTCAATCATTGAACCCTGCGGATCCCCCTGTTTGAGGGAGAGTCTGGCGAGAGTATGATTGAATATTTGCAAGAAAGCAATTTACGCGTTTTTTTCCACGAAGTCAACGGCTTTTGGACAACCTATTGGACGACTTATTAGGTGCCCAGCTGGGTGCCCAATTGGCTGCCATTTTGGCTGACTGTGATTGGCGGGACAATTTGTCAGGGGCAGTACTATTTCACAAGTATCATTTTCCTGGTCACGATGTTTTCGCCGACCTGAAGGCGGTACAGGTAAACGCCTGAGCTGAGTGTGCGACCGAGGTCGTCCCTCCCGTCCCAGTGTGCGGAGTGTGCCCCCGCCCCCTGGGCGCCGTCTACGAGTGTGCTAACTTCTTTTCCTCGAACGGTGTACACTTTCAGTTTGACCTCGGTGTTCTCGGACAGTTCGTATTTGATTGTTGTTGACGGATTGAACGGGTTCGGGAAGTTCTGGCCGAGCCCGATAGCTTTCGGAACCTTCACCTTCGGAGTGTTTTCCTCGATAGCGGCTGGCACACTCCCGATCAGCGCACGGCCCGGTCCGCCGTATGCACCCATGTCGTTTCTCAGGACGCCCTTAGAAGGGTACTGGGCGAATCCCGGGTTACCCGGGTCCTCAGGGTCATTGTATACGGCGTTCGTGTCACCGGCATCAATGCATGGTGATCCGTCTGCCGGCAGGTAGGTACCGGCTTCCAACGCGGGTTCAAGATCGATATTACCCTCACCCTCGTGACCGCCCTCTACATCGCAATAGGCTACTACTGTTGAAGCAGAGTTAATGATACTGATAGGGCCGCCCGTAGTTTGTGTGTTTCCCCATACGATGTTGTTACGAGCCGCCATCGGGGTTTCCCAGTTCAATATTCCGCCACCCAGTCCTGCCTGTCCTCCACTGCCCGTCGCAGAGTTGCCGACGATAACATTGTTCTCGACAATCGTGGTGGTTCCGTCGCCTAAGATCCAGATCCCTCCTCCACCGAATGACGGCGTCAGTCCGGACTTGTAAGCTAAGTTGTTCGTAATGATGTTGTTCCTTATGATCCCCGAGGCGTAGTTCATCACTATACCGCCTCCGTAAAGTCCGGAGTTTCCGGTTATGATATTGTTGATGATAAGAGGCGAGCCGTCGCCGCATCTGATGCCCCCTCCGCCAGCACTCGTGACGCCTCCCGGTGCTCTGACGGCCTCGTTGCCGGTGATAATATTGTTCCTGATCGTCGGAGAGGAGAGCGTCATGAGGATCCCGCCGCCTTCGAAGTAGGTTCCTGCTCCATGTTCATCTGTCCAGCGCGTGCCTGTGCCGCCGGTGAGCGTGAATCCCTGAAGCACCGAAGTGGAGTCCTCTCCCGAGATCATCAGCACACAGCTCGCAGAGTCGGAGTTCGATGGACTGCTTCCGTCGATAATAGTGGTTCTGACGAACGAGGTGTCCTGGTTAAGTGCAAAATGACTGGTGACAAATATCTTTTTGCCGATGAAATTGATGTTCTCGGGGTATGTTCCCGGGGCCACCAGGACCGTGTCACCATCGACGGCCGCATTGATACCCTCCTGGATCGTCGACTGGTCACCCGGCACATTGATGGTATCCGCAACCACGGGGGTGCCCGGCAAAACAATGAGAAGAGCGATAAGAAACGAGAGATGAGTGTGTGTTAGCATCGGTTTTCCTCCTTTGATTTCTTACGATCAGTGGTCGATCTCGATACCGAAATCTAAAATATCCCTGAATTCGGTGCTGTGAAGTATCTCCTGGAGCTCTTCGACGAAATCAGGGGATTTCTGAAAGGGGTGATCCCTGAACAGAGACCGGCATCTGGAATCAAGCAGGTTGTCGAGCCGGCGGCACTTCGTCTTCGACACAGCTTTTACCTCACTGAGTTGATCACGGTTGAATAAGAGAGCTGAGGGGTTGATGGAGCCGTTATCCAGTAATGCCCCTGTCTTCCGGTCACAGTGGCAGTGGTTGTCTATCTTGACAAGCCCGCATATTTCCTTCATGAACTCGTACACCTGCTTTCGCGCTCTCGAGAGCCTCTGACGGTAACTGGCCTTGCTTATCTCGAGTATTTCGCTGCCCACCGCGTCCGTTACGCTGAATATCTCACCCAGGATAAAGGTCAATCTCTGTTTTCTCTTCAGACATATCAGCATTGCGATCATGCAGTGGAGCCTGGTCTCTTCGACAATGATCGACTGATCGACAGGCATGGTTTTCCTGTCGGGGAGATCCAAGTCCGGTGTGTTTCGTATCCCCCTCCCGTAATCTGTGAAAGAGACGAAGTGCTTCTCGGCATTTTTTCTCTTCATGTTTATCACATGGTTTGCCACGATGCGGTAGATCCACGTGCGAAAGCTGCTTTTTCCCTTAAAGGTAGAGAGCTTCGTGATTATTTTTACAAGTACCTCCTGAGTAACATCTTCCGCATCCTGCGGATTGAATACCATCCTCAGCGATATGTTGTAAATCCAGTGCTGATGGCGCTTGACGAGCTCTTCCAGGTCTCTGCGGTTCCCTTTCAGGGCTTTCGCCACCAGGGCCTCGTCGGTCGATTCCCGTTGTGGATCATCGACAAATGGATTTATCATCCTGACTGCTTACTCCCGTCAGCAAAATTGAAGTCAGATCGCCTTTGCAGAGTTAGACACCATTCAGACACGAGTGTGACATTTTCCGAAGCCTGTTACCGGAGGCATGATAGTACGTCGAGGGCGTATTGCACGTTACCGAACGGTGCCGAGATCTGAATCCCTTCGACGTGGTCCCGAACGTTCCGGACGATCTCCCTGGCGATCTCGATGCCCTCACGGAGAGCGTCCTCCTTCGTCTTAGCAGCTCTCATTCGGGCCATGGTCTCTTCAGGTACAGAGGCACCGGGAACCTCGTTGTTCATGAATTCAGCGTTCCTGAGGCTGACCAGGGGCCAGATACCCACGAAGATCGGTATGCGGCTGTGCTTGATCTTTTCGAGGAACGAAGTCAGTAACGTCACGTCGAAGACTGGTTGGGTTATCGCGAACTCAGCACCTGCTTTCACCTTCCATTCGTACCGTCGGATTTCTTTGTTGATGTCTATAGCTCCCGGGTTGACTCCGACACCGATCACGTACCCGGTGGGTTTTCCTATGGGGTTTCCGCCGAGGTCGAACCCCTGATTAAGAGTGTTGACTATGTTGACCAGGCCGATCGAGTCGACATCGAAGACCGCTGTAGCATCGGGGTAGTCACCCATTTTGGGAGGGTCGCCGGTGATGATAAGCAGGTTTTTGAGACCCACGGCGTCGAGCCCCAGCATATCCGAAACCATACCCAGCAGATTGCGATCGCGGCAGGTGTAATGAAGGACCGCCTCGATCCCGATTTTCTCCTGAATGAGATGGCTGAGATGCTGTGCGCCCATCCTGCTCAGGGCTCGTGGGCCGTCGGGTACGTTCACTGCATCGATATTTCTTTCCTTCAGGAGTGAGACCGACTCGAGTACTGCTGATGCATCACTGCCGCGTGGAGGGGTTATCTCCACGGTAGTCACGAACTCACCCCTGGCTATCTTCTTTCCAAGTTCCGATTTTTCTGAAATGGGGATGGGCTTGATCTTGACAGTGTCCCTCTTGATCGCTGTCACAGGGGCTTTCTTGAATTGCGGTACGATCGACCTGACGGCGTTGTACATTGCTTTGATGTATTCCGGCGTAGTGCCGCAGCAGCCGCCAACGATCTTGGCTCCTGCACTGATGAATCGTCGTGCGTACTCGGCCATGTATTCTGATGAAGCCAGGTAGATATTTCTGCCCTCGATCGCACGCGGAGTCCCTGCGTTCGGCATCACTGAGATAGGCTTGTTGGTTACCTGGATCATCTTCTCGAGCGCACTCATCATGAGCGGGGGACCGACGCTGCAGTTCAATCCTATTACATCTGCACCCCATTCGTCGAGACGCTGGGTGAAAATCTCGGGGGAAGTACCGTAGAGGGAGTTCCCGTCATCACCGATGGTCATCGAGGCAATAACAGGGAGATCGCAAACCTGGTGTATGGCCAGGATGGCTTGCCTTATCTCACTGAGGTCGGAAAAGGTCTCCACTATAAAAAGGTCCACTCCGCCATCTTGCAGTGCCTGGGCCTGCTCCGCGAAGGCTTCTCTTGCCTCCTCTTCAGATGTGGGCCCCCATGGTTCTATGCGAATCCCCAGTGGGCCGATCGACCCTGCTACCAGGATTTCATCTCCGGCGGTCTCCTTGGCCAGTTCCGCCCCCTTGCGGTTGATCTCGTATAAATTTTTCTCGAGCCCGTGGGGAGCGAGTTTTAACCGGTTGGCGCCGAATGTGTTCGTTTCAATACACTGTGCCTTCGCGTTGATGTACGCCTCATGAATCTCTTTGAGTAAATCGGGATTGGACAGGTTGAGCTCGTCGAAACAGCGATTGATGTATATCCCCCGGGAGTAGAGCATCGTCCCTATCGCACCGTCGAAAAGAAGTATGTTTTCCTTCAATCGGCTGTTCAATTCTTCTTTTTTCATGTCCTTCTGCCCCCGGGGAATTTTCTCTGTTCGGTTGGTGCCCGCCTGCTCGAACTCTACTATTATTTAAGAGTATGACAAGAAAAGTCCACCCTGTGAGTGTCGCTTTTGGCCAAAAAGGTTGTCGCAGGGCATTTTGTGAGTAAATATGCCTCTATTTTACTAAAACAGTTGTAAATTAGGGTAAAATATGGTAAAATTATAGTATGCAGCGGTCTTTTTACGCTCAGGTTTTTTCTTCGATCGTACTCCACATACCACTTTTGCGGAGAGGAACAACATGAGAATCCAGGCGGTAGCGGGTAGTTGTTTCTGCATGACCCTGTTGCTGGCGTTTCCCTTTTATGGTGAAACCAGTAAAATCTTGAACTCGACCGATGAGTATGGTCAGATAACTGTCTCGCAGGCGGGCGTTCAGCAGCCTGTCCGCGGTATGAACATGACTCCCAGTGATTCGCCTGAGTGGATGAGTACCGGTCCTTTTGGTGGGGACGTATTTTCTATAGGTGTTTCCACCTCTAATAGTACCATAGTGCTCGCCGGTATCGCACCCGATGGCGGCACAGGAGGCACCATGTACCGCTCGACCAACTCGGGTTCCAGCTGGACAAAAGTAACAGATTTTACCGGTACAAGTGTGTATTGTATAGAATACACTCCTGATGGTGAGGTTTACGCCGGGACACAGGATGGAATCTGGAAGAGCGGGGATGACGGAGCGTCATGGTCACTATTGAACCTTAATATCGGCCTCAACGACGCCATAAACGAAATCGCCATCGACCCAAAAACATCTGATCACATCTGGGCCGGAGTTGCGGATCACATGGGGCTTCAGGTCAAAAATGTGATTCTGTCCATGGACGCAGGAGTTACCTGGTCGGATGTGACACCGCCGATGCCATTTCCGATCAGCTGCAGGAGTATCACCTTCGACCCTGAAGATTCGAACGATGTGTATGCCGCTTTCGGGGGGAGTTTTGGCGGGGGTGCTTTCTGGACCTCGACTGACTACGGCACCTCGTGGTCGAACAGGACTTCGGGACTTCCCAACAATCCTCTCGAGGTCGTGGTACACGATGGATCCAGGCTCCTCGTAACGGGTGGACAACTCTTTGGGACCCAGGACGTGGGTCTTTACGAGTCGATTGATGATGGGGCCAGCTGGACGGCTATTCATGACGATTCATGGCCTATCATGGCTTTTAACGATCTTCTTCTTGATCCGAATGACGCTGCTGTCATCTATCTTGCCAGCCTCGGGGCAGGTGTGTACCTGTCGAACGATGGTGGAGCGTCATGGACATTCGGTTCTGGCAACACAGCCGGACTTTCGACGAATACTCTGTGTTCTGCTCCGGGGAATTCCTCGACGATATATCTTGGAGCCAGTTCTCTGGGAATACTCAAAAGCACGGACTCTGCCGGCATCTTCACTCCTTCGTCAGTAGGGATAGGTGCTCTCGATGTCGTCTCGATTTCAGCAAATCCCAATAATGTCAACGAACTGGCGATCGGTTTTCAGGCGCTCAACAGCGGCGGGATCTACACTTCGCTCGATGCTGGCGGAACCTGGGCCCTCGAACCCGTACCGGGTACCCGCTGGAGTGCTGTAGCATTTCACCCGGACGGTACACTTTACGCTATCTCCGATGGCCCCTCCAATATTGCTGACGAGGGCCTGTATCGTCGAAACGAGGCTGGTACATGGACCAGTCTGGGTCCCGATCAGGGGGTATTTTTCGAGTCTGAGCTCCTGACGATGGAGTTCAGTGTCAATAACTTCGAGCATATATTCCTCGGTGGTGCCGACTACGGAGTTGCGGGGGACGAGGCCACCATCTGGGGCTCGACAGATGCCGGGGTGACCTGGTGGAAGGTGTACGAGGGGCTCGAGAGTGGTGAGGCGGTTACTGACATAGTGATCGTACAGGATGGCACCGATACGGTTCTCCTTGCATCATATATCGATTACGGCGGCTCACAGGAAGGCGGGGCACTGCGGTCCCGGGATCACGGTTTCACCTGGACCGAGTCCTCGACCGGTCTTGAAATCGGAGCGCAGGGGTATTCGTTAGCTTCCTCTCCTACGGATCCCTCCACATTCTTCTATGCAGATGGTGATAACGGACACGGTGGTGTTTTCAAAACCACCGATGCGGGTCAGACCTGGTCCTGCGCAGGATTTCGGGGTTCCGTCTATGATCTGGTTGCCGATCACAGGAACGGCAACGTTCTGTATATAATGCAGTCCAACGACGGGATGGTCCTGAAATCAAGGGATGGAGGAGAGACCTTCTGGGCCTACGGCCGTGGTCTGGGAACCGCAGGCTGGGGCAGGGATCTTGCGTATGTTGCGGGGCCTGATCCTCACGTGATGCTCGCCTCGACTACCGGCTCTTATTTCTGTGAACTTCCTCTGGATCACATACTGCTTCGCAGAGGGTATGTAAACTCAGGTGCAGGAGTGATCGCCGATGTTCTGTTCGTGAACGACAGTACAGGTGACGAAGAGCGCAGGATCACGGTTGTTCAAGGAACACCGGTGACCGTCACAATTGATATTCCTCCTGAGGGGCCTGATCCGGCGTCTTTTGTTCTCTACATTCTGCGGGAAGAAGCGGGTTTTGGGGATCCTGCTGAACAACCGCTGGGGCTCGGCTTTGCCTGTTTCCCCATGCCGCTGGGCAATGGCTCACCTCTGCCGCCCCCTGTGACCGTGGCAAACAACATCGGGTTCGAGCATGTTCTCGGATCGCCACTACTGACGAATGTTCCTCCGGCACCATCCACCGTTTTTTCGATGGACGACATACCGGTGGGTACATACACCCTGCAGGGGCTCATATATGATGAGGGTTCCTCTTCGGGAGCCAGTGCCAGCCTGACGAACGCGGTTCTTCTTAAAGTGCTGCCCTAACCTCGCGCTTCCCGAGCATACAGTTAAGGAACCATTATCTGTTTGACAAACAGTGCTTCAAATGGTAATATCCCAACTGGCAGAGGAAATAAACCATGCAGATCATATGTATCTCCACAGGAAGCGGCAGCAAGGGGCAGGAGCTTGCCCAGAACCTGGCAAAAAAGCTCGATTTTGACTGTCTCGATCGTCAAGATCTGATGGAAGAGGCGACCAGGAAAGGGATCCCCATCGGCAAGATAGAGATGGCGATGATAAAGCCGCATACATTTATCGACCGTATGGCCCTGGAGAAAGAGCATTATAAGGCATTTGCAACCACAATGATCTGCGAGAGAGCACTGCAGAAAAACCTGGTCTATCACGGGCGTACCGGGCACCTGCTCCTTCCGGGAATCGATAATGTTCTGCGGGTGAGAGTTGTCGCTAATCTCGATAACCGCATCGATGCGGTGATGGAACGCCTGGGACTTACCAGGGAAAAGGCGAGGGATTACATCGTTCAAGTCGAGGAGGACCGAAGGCGGTGGGCTCGCTCTTTTTACAATGTCCGATGGGACGAATCGTTATTATATGACGTCATCCTTAACACCGACCACCTCTATGTTGAAAATGCAGCAACTGCTCTCTGTTCCATTGCAGAGCTGCCCGAATTCAAGTTCACCCCTGCCGCCAGTAAGATTTTTGAGAATATTCTGCTCTCCTCACGCTGCAGAGTGGCCCTGTTCGATGATGAACGAACCTTTTCGCTTCAGACAACGGTTCGGGCCGACAATGGAGTGGTCTCTGTCACCTATTTACCCCGTCAGGAAAAACTGTCGAAGTACATACCCGGAATACTGCAAGGGGTCCCCGATGTCAAAGAGATCCTGTGCACGATGGCTCAAACCAGTATAATGTGGGTACAGGAGAAATTCGATCCGGATACCGAGGTTCTTGATGACATCATCGAGATTGCCAGGAAATGGGAGGCTGCAGTCGAACTGGTTCAGATGTCTCCGGGTGAGGGGGCTGCAGGGGTGTTCCCGGGCTTCGGGGACATGACTCACCGGGAGGTTGCAGCAGCCGGAGAAGCTATCCCGAAAGAATCGGCTCCCGGGGCCGAGGATTATACGGGAGGTATCGAGGACGATGTCGATGAAAGCACCTCGCATCAGGATGAAGACCTCAAAAAAACGTACGACAAGCTTATCTCTACCGGTCACGCCGGCGGATGCCATGTTCTGAAGGGGTCCACAAGGGCGCTCCTGCACTCAGTATTTCAGGGTGTCCAGTACAGCCTTGTTGTTGTGGGGAACATATTTCTCTCGAAGGGTCACGCGGCTCAAACGAGACTGACCAATGAACTCGTTGGCTCATTGGCTGATCAGCTGAAAGTACCGGTTGTCCTGGCCGGAGAATTGAAACGGCAGTATCTGTTCGGTACGAAGCAGCTCATTCAGTTGATTGTTTATCTTTCAGCGGTGATAGTCATCTATTACCTGGCTTTCACGAATCAGATCTATGTCCTCCAAGTTTTAAGGCTCGAAGGAGGATGGAGGTTCCTTTCTGTAGGACTCCTGCTTTTGTTCGTGCCCTTGATCTCGCTTTTGTGGGGCACCGCGGCGAGGTTGTTGCTGAAACTTGTCAGATTCGAATGAGGTGTCACCCGTGCCCGAATTGATCTTCGATCATTTTATACCTCTGACTCTCGATGCTGCACTGCAGGTAATATTCCTGGGTTTTATCGGAGGCACCCTCAGCGGGTTCATCGGGAGCGGTGGGGCTTTCTTCATGACTCCAGGGATGATGAACCTGGGAGTACCGGGGGTCGTGGCAGTCGGAAGCAACATCACGCACAAGTTCGGTAAAGCCATGATAGGCTCGAAGGCTCATAGCGTGATGGGGCACGTCGATAAAAAACTGGGGATCTACATGCTCTTAACAGCCGCTCTTGGTATCAGGCTGGCAGTGTGGATCAACAGCAGCCTGTTCAAGAGTGGCGGAGATGGGAATGGAGAGGTGGGTGGGGCAGCTGCCAATCTTTACATCAGCCTCGTCTTCGTCTGCATTCTTTCAATCGTTGCTCTTTCTATCCTCCGGGATGCATACAGAAAGGACAAGAGAGAGGGGGGGCCTTCGACCAGGATAGCAGATTACCTTGGAAGACTGAAGCTGTACCCTGTTATCCACTTCTCCGTCGCCGATGTTTCGATCTCGTTGTGGATTATCCTGATCGTAGGGCTTGCCACAGGCTTCCTGGCGGGGACCATCGGTGTGGGTGGTTTCATAGGAGTACCGGCAATGATATATATCTTCGGGGTCCCCACAGCAGTGGCCGCCGGCACAGAGCTGTACCTGGCCATGTTCATGGGCGCATGGGGTGCTGTCAACTATGCCTTCGAAGGTATGGTGGACATCAGGCTGACAATGCTGCTGTACATAGGCTCACTCGTTGGGATCCACGTCGGTGTATACGGGACAAAAATAGTAAAGGAAATCTACATAAGACAAGTAACCGGGTTCGTGATCCTTCTTTGCGTGGCCAGCCGTGGTATCGCTCTACCGATGTATCTGCGGCAGCTGGGTTATCTGGACATCGACCCGTCCTTTGACCCGTATTTCAATGGTGTGAGTAAAATCATGCTGTTTGTTGCCGGGATCTCGGGGGTTGGTTTAATACTGATCAATGTTTTCAGAGCATACCGTCAGCGCATGCAGATTCGCGAGACGCTCTCCTTCCGCAGGGAGGAGCCGACTGGCGGTCCGTGATCGGGAAAAACCTGAATTGACACAGTAAGAGCGCAATAATGTCACGTGAGTTGAATATACTGATTGTGGACGATGAACCGATCGTTCTCAAACGATTGAAATCCGCACTCGAGAAAAACGGCTTCCACGTCGAGACCTTCGATGATGGCGAGAAAGCTTTACGGCGCCTCGAAGAGAAGGATTTCGATATAGTCGTTACCGACTTGCGGATGCCGGGTCTGGATGGCATGCAATTACTCGAAAAGGTGCTTGCCAGCGGGAAGAATGTGAAGGTCATCCTGATCACGGGTTATGCCACTATAGAGATTGCACGAGAGGCGCTGGTCAAGGGCGCTTACGATTTTATAGCAAAGCCTTTCAAGCCGAACGATCTTCGGGAAGTGATCACCAGAGCAGCCAGAGAGCTCGAGTGAGACTGTCCTGAAAGCGGTACGAACCGAATCAAGAGGCAGTACATGTCGATAATTACGGTTTCGAGCAATTCAAGGAAGATCAGTGAAGAGATCGGGAAAAGATCAGCCGCTATCCTTGAATATCAGATCTTCGGGCAGGAAACCCTTGTAACGGAGACTTCCACGTCCTATGGGACACCAGGTGAAGATTTTTCAAGAACCTTGAGCGATTCGCCTTCCCTCAGGGGTATATCATCGAAGAAACGAAAGGAACTCCTGGCCTGTCTGCAAGCCCAATTCGCCCGTTTTCTCCTGGCAGACAATATTGTCTACACGGGGCCCATCGGACATCTTTTCATCCAGGGTATCTCGCACGTCCTCAAGGTGTACGTCGCCGAGTCGATCGAAGATCAAGCGAGCCGGTTAATGGATGAGGAACAGATCTCTTTGAACAAAGCAATGAAGATCATAAAACACCGGGAGAAAGATCACAGTAAGTGGATAAAAGAAACGTTTGGTGTAGATGACCCTGCCCCCTCATCATTCGATCTGAAAATCGAGCTGGACAAAGTCGATATAGAAAAGGCGTACCAGCTGATCGTAGAAACAGTCGGCGAGAAGAGGTTCAAGGCTATGACTTACTCTCGCAACCAGATGGCTGACCATGAATTGGCCTATCGTGTGAGAGCGCTCCTGGTAGACCTGAACCCTGACATAAGAGTACTGTCGCAGGGTGGTGAAGTCACCGTTTATTCCAAGTCGCCCGGCAGGGCAAGAGAGAGGAGTCTGAAGGTCATTCGTGAACGTGTTGAAACGATTGACGGGGTCGTGAAATTGAAAGTTAATGTGAGGGAGGATCTGTTCAGACGAATGGAAAAAGGTAAAAGATAACATCAGGGAGAATCATATGGAGAGAATCGTAGAGATACTGTTGCTGGATGACGAACCGATCGTGGGGAAACGACTCAAGCCTGCGCTCGAAAAGCTGGGTTACAAAGTTGAAATCTTCGAGGATCCCGTTGCTGCTCTACAGAGGATCGACGAGAAGGAGTTCGACATCATAGTGACCGATATCTGCATGCAGCAAATTGACGGTATACAGATTCTGGATCACGTCGTAAGCAAATTCCCGCGGACCAAGGTTATAATGATTACCGGGTATGCCATGATAGAAGTGGCCCGGAAAGCCATGGAAAAGGGAGCCTTCGATTTTATAGCAAAACCATTCAAACCAGATGACCTCAGGGCGGTGGTCACGAAAGCAGTTGAAGCCCTCTAATCTCCGGGGTACACCCCAATGACCGCAGAGACGAAGAATTCGGACCCTCCCGGTGTTCACGACGCTCAGTCCATCATTGACAATGACAGAGAACAGGTATTCAAGGCGCTCGAACAGCGTCCCAAGTTCAGCATCAAGATGCAGATATACTTCAGTTTTCTGTTAGCTTTCGTCATCATATTCGGGATCGTCACAGCGCAATTGATCAACATATATGACATGGAGACCCAGATCCACCAACTCGAGATCTCCGACAGTTTTCTTTTCCACATCCAGCAAGTTCGCCGTTTCGAGAAGAACTTCTTTCTGCACGGGACAGATCTGGACGAAGCCCTGGATGGTCTTGCTGAAGCGAAGAGGATCCTTACAACAGACTCACCGAGGTGGCAGACGATTGTGGGCAGCGACTCCATGAATGTCATTTTGCCGCATCTTCTTAATTATGAAAACACACTGTTAGATCTTTCTGTTTTGAAAGGAGATCGTGCTAGCCAGGAGTACATGGAGACATTATACACTGCCGAGGCCGGGATCCGCCGCTACGGTCGGGTGCTTGTTAACTTCGCAGAGAACATAATGGAGAGGGAAAAAGCTGAACTGGAAAGGATGATCATAAAATCCCGCAAGGTGCACATACTGTCGTTCGTGCTGCTGCTGGTCTACATACTCTTCACAATTTACTTCATGGGGCTTCGGATACTGAAGCCGATCAACCGTTTCTTGAAATACACCCAGCGCATCGCCGACGGCGATTTCAGTCCGATCAGGCCTGTGCGCCGCTACAGAGATGAGTTTTCAATGCTGGCTATTGCCGTGAACAGAATGATCGCCGAACTGGACCGCCGGCAGAATATTCTTATCGCATCTCACAAGCTGAGGGCCGTCGGGACTCTCACCGCAGGCGTCGCTCACGAACTGAACAATCCGATCAACAACATCACCATAACTTCTCACATGTTGTTGGAGGATCTGGACACCTTGCCTGATGACGAAAAGAAGGAGATGATAAATGATATTATTAAGGAGGTTACGAGGTCGAAAAAGATCGTTCACAATCTTCTCGATTTTGCCAGGGAGAGTAAGAGCATCATACAGCTTGTGGACATAGGAAAAGTTCTGACTGAAACCCTCCTCCTGGCCGGTAATCAGATCACGATGAAGGGAGTTCAGCTGGACGTTCAAACAATGCCTGATCTCTCCAGCGTGTACGCTGACAAACTCCAGCTCTCACAGGTATTCCTGAATCTAGTCATCAACGCACTTGATGTGACAGAAAAAAATGGAACAATTAAAATAGTTGTTCAGCCGGCTTCCGATCCCGGCTTCGTCGAGGTGAGGGTAACTGATTTCGGAGCCGGTATTCCAGAACATTTACTTCCTTCAATATTTGATCCCTTCTTTACAACGAAGAGTAAAAGCGGGGGCACGGGCCTTGGCCTGTCCGTCTCCCAGGGCATCATAGCCAATTTCGGTGGCCTACTGGATGTTGCTACTGAGGTAGGCAAGGGTACCACGGTAACCGTTTCATTACCCGTTCCTTCGTTGTCTGCCGATACTGATATGTCTAAAAGGGTACTTTAGGTGAGGATCACCCACTGAGGGTTCGTTCGTAGACCTGGAGGGTTTGTTTCCCTATTGTATCCCAGGAAAGTATCCCGTCCCTGATCTTTTTTACTCCGTCTTCCAGATCATGCCTGATTCTGCTGTCGGTCAATATGGTCACCAGGGCTTCCGCAAGGGACGACGCGTCTTTCGGCGGAACCAGGAGACCGGTTTCAGAGTGTTTTACATACTCCGGCAGACCGCCGGTGTTCGTCGCTACCACCGGTACATCAAAAGCATAGGCTGTCAGCACAACGCCGCTCTGTGTCGCATCGATGTAGGGACAAACAACCACTGATGCCTCGTCGAACAACTCGGTAAGCTGGGTATTTGTTATGTATTGGCTTCTCATTTCAATTATAGAATTATTCGGTAATACCGGGGGTGTTGGAGGTTGATAACCTGACACAGGCCGACCGGCAACGATGAATCGGACGTTCGGTACCTTCTCGGTCACCATAGGTGCTGCTTCGAACAGTACATCGATACCTTTGTAAGCAGATAAACGTCCGAAGAATAAGACTGTGTGTTCGTACTTGCGCAGAGGGACCGTTTCACCCGCCCACTCCCGGAAGATGTCGAGGACTCCCATGGGAACGATGTCTACACTTGTGGGCGATATCCCGTACCGGGATACAAGTGATCCCTCGATACCTTTGCTGTGCAGCATGAATCGGTCGGTATAACGGAAGGTAAGCCAGCGGGCAATGACTGATCGCCAGTTGAATTCGCCGGAGTGCAGCTTTGGATCATGGATCGTCAGAACGAGAGGGATCGATCTCAACGCCGGTATCGCTGACACAATCCTTGGCGACACATTGTCGAGGTGCAGAACGTCCGGGTTCATCGATTTGATGAATTGAGCGGCCTGGTGACTCACACGCCATGTACCCGGGTGTATTGTTCGGGGACAGTCGTGGACAACGAGAGAAAAATTGGCACAATCCTGCCAGTACGGTCTCACACTAGGGGGGAAACAGGTTTTGAATACCGGATCCCCGGGGATTATCCCTGAAGGCAGCGATTCGGGGGCTTCGAGGATGCTACCGCTCCACAGCTCGGGTGACATTTCGATCAGGAGAGTCAGGTCCACCAGTTGACTCAGAGCTCTCACCTGAGGCAGGACATGGTCGAGGTAGCATGTCTGGCTGTAGTAAACGACCCTCATAAGGGTCCCTGAGCTGAGTGTGCCAGGCCCTTTTGCAGAGATTTCACTATCTGTTCCGGAGTGATGCGTTCGTTACAGGCCGGGCTCATGTCACAATCCGGCAGATAGCAGCAGATACAGTCCATAACAGGTGTGAGCTTTTCGCCGTTTTTCCACAAGTCGATCTCCCACGGCGAGGTCGGACCAAAGTGGACCACCACAAATTTTCGCAGCGCCATGCCGATGTGCATGGCCAGTGTGTCGGCGGTCAATAACACATCAGTGTGGGAAACGATGCTTGCGAATCTCCGCAAAGAATTCTTCGTACCCGTATCGATAACCTTACTGCCGTACTTCCCTGCGAGAAATGCGTTGCGCTCTTTTTCTTCCGGGCCGCCCAGCAGAAAGATATCAACACCCGGGGAGCTGCCAAGAATGTTGGCAATAACATGTTCGATCGTTTCAACCGGGAGAGCCTTCCGTTTCCATCTCTGTCCCGCTCCGGTGTTGAGTCCAATCACCTGACGATCGCTGTTTTTATGCCATCCGCATCTATTAAGGTGTTCCACAGCGTCTTCTGTCTCATCATCGGTCAAAACAAGCATGGGTTGACTCACCGGGCCTTCAAGCCCGGCTATCTTATAGATGATCTCAGGGTAGGATCTCCGATTTGCTCTCTTGAGGTCATCCCATAATCCCAGCTGGAACCACTCCATTGCAGGATCTGATAACACTCGGATAGTGCCTTGTTCATCAAGATCGAACCCTCTCTTTTCTTTGCCGGGAGAGAGAGTGGCCAGGCTGCAGCATCGAATGTCGGCATCCGTGTTGATAACGATATCAAATGCCCCCGCCAACAACACGGGTAAAAATCGTTCGGGAGGGCTCAGGACCCTGTCTATTAGGGGATTATTCGCGAGCAGTGGTTCAGCCGAGGATTCAGTCACCCAGGTGATATGGCACCCGGGGAGCTCTTTCTTCAGTGCGGGCAGTAAACAGGTCGTTCTGAGAACGTCACCGTCCGCAGCCAGCTTGACTATCAGTACCTTTTTTGTCAGGGGTTCGTATTCTTCGCACTGTTCGCATCGTCTCCCGTGCCGTTTGTGAGGTGAACAGGGACGGTCTCCACGAAAATGGCGGCAATCCATATTGACCTTCATATGTCTCCTGACTCCTACAGCTTGAAGGAATAGTGTCACTTGATCTTCGGTTAATTTGATAATATCCGTACCGCGACGGAATGTCAACCTGGTCAAAGCCGCTGCTTGAAAACATTGCTTGACGTTATAGATCTGTTATGATACAATAGCGGTGTGTAACGATATTAATTCCCGGAATCCTGAACCTTGCCGGGTGATGTATACCCGTTCAATTTGATCGAGAGGTCTTCGCAATGAAAAAAGTGCTCCTTCCTGCTGCAATTCTGGGTCTGGTAATTGCCTCGACCGCATCAGCCGTGGATCCTGGAGATACTCTCTGGACAAAGGTCTACGGCGGGTTGTACAACGAGAGCGCCTTCTCCGTCCAGCAGACAGATGACAGCGGCTACATCATCGTCGGTTACTCGTACACGTTCGGCCCGGGGAATTACGATGCCTATCTGATGAAGACAGATTCTGCCGGGGACACCCTGTGGACACGAACTTTCGGCGGGAGTGACAGCGACTATGGGACCGCAGTGCAGCAAACGATTGACGGTGGATATGTATTTGCAGGTTACTCGTCATCGTTCGGCCCGGGTGGTTATGGTGGATATCTGGTCAAGACCGATGCGAACGGTGATACATTGTGGACGAGATCCTTCGGCGGTGACCGCTATGATCACCTGCATTCCGTTCAGCAGACCGGTGACGGAGGATACATAGTCGCTGGCCGCAGCAATTCGTTTACTCAGAACGAAGATTACGATGTTTACCTCGTAAGAACAGATGCTGACGGCGATACTGTGTGGACGAAAACCTACGGGGGGAGTGAATGGGATGAGGGATACACCGTACGGCAGACAACCGATAACGGGTATGTCATCGTCGGCCACACTGACTCTTTCAGCGGGGGTCACAGGAACATATGGCTGCTCAAGACTGACGCCGACGGCGACACTCTCTGGACGCGCACCTATGGGGGGAGCACCGACCTTGCGTCTCGTTCCGTGAGACAGACAACTGACGACGGATACATCATCGCTGGACAGACCGATCCACATGGGGGAGGAAGTGCCGACGTCGTGCTTTTGAAAACTGATACAAGCGGCACCCCCGAGTGGGCAAGGCTCTACGGGTGGGACAACGATCAGATGCCCAACTGTGTCGAACAGACAGACGACGGTGGCTACATTTTCGCCGGCTACGGCTGGTCGGGTGGTGATAACTGGTATGACGTCTACGTTGGGAAAACCAGCTCGAGCGGGAGCCTCCAGTGGGAAAGCACCTACGGGGGAAACCAGGACGAGCATGCACAGGCCGTTGCGCTCACGAATGACGGCAACTACATTGTTGTCGGAGATACACGCTCGTACGGGGCAGGAGCCGGCGATTATTACATACTGAAGATCGCCGGAGCTGGTCCACTGCCGGATGTCGGTATCGAGGTCACCCCTGACGACGATCCGCTGGTCGTACCGAAAGGAGGATCCTTCTGGTTCACCGCATCACTCGTGAACAACGGTCCTCTCCCGGCAGAAGTGGACGTCTGGACGATGGCCGCCGGGCCGTTCAGAGAAATCTTCGGACCATTTATGCTCTTCTACGATGTCCAGGTGCCACCCGGTGACTCGATCACAGGGCACCTCGAACACCGCGTTCCCGGG
>Ga0255052_10000902_pt1 | contig 23037 bp, 18 predicted proteins | sample JV7_2_21_MG_FD_188632 | JGI IMG/M metagenome (GOLD analysis project Ga0255052, IMG submission 188632) | Seawater microbial communities from Jervis Inlet, British Columbia, Canada - JV7_2_21 | ecosystem: Environmental > Aquatic > Marine > Inlet | place: Canada: British Columbia | collected... | reverse complement strand
CGCTACTGGCTAAAGATCACTCCGGGCACCTGCGACGTGTCATGGAAGAGTGCGTGGATGGCGAGTATCAGAATTTCAAATCGAAAGGCGGTGACTACGTCCGCGAACACTTCTTCGGCAAATATCCGGAAACCGCGGCAATGGTCGCCAATATGTCCGATGACGAAATCTGGCGACTCAATCGCGGCGGCCACGACCCGCGCAAGGTCTATGCCGCCTATCACAACGCGGTACGTCACACAGGCCAGCCGACGATCATTCTTGCCAAGACCGTCAAGGGATTCGGCATGGGTACGGCGGGTGAGGGGCAGAACATCGCTCATCAGCAGAAGAAACTCGATGTCGATGCGCTGAAAGAATTCCGTGACCGCTTCAATATTCCTGTGTCGGACAAGGAAATCGAAGACATTCCTTACTGCAAGCCGAAAGCCGACGGCTCGGAATTCGAATACTTGCACGAACGCAGAAAGGCGCTCGGCGGCTATTTGCCGAAGCGGCGCACGAAATCGAAACCACTGCCCGTGCCACCGCTCGAGGTGTTCAAGATACAACTCGAGGGAACCGGCGAACGCGAGGCGTCGACGACGATGGCCTTCGTTCGGATTCTGACGGCACTGATTCGGGACAAGCAGATCGGACCGCACATCGTCCCGATCGTGCCCGATGAAGCTCGCACTTTCGGTATGGAAGGCATGTTCCGTCAGGTCGGTATCTACTCATCGATGGGCCAGCTATACACGCCGCAGGATGCCGATCAGCTTATGTACTACCGCGAGGACAAGAGAGGCCAGATTCTCGAGGAAGGCATCAACGAGGCCGGCGCTTTTTGTTCCTGGCTGGCCTCGGGCACCTCGTATAGCAATCACGACATTCAGACGGTGCCCTTTTATATCTATTACTCGATGTTCGGCTTTCAGCGTATTGGCGACTTCATCTGGGCGGGCGGGGATCTTCAGTCGCGCGGTTTCCTGATCGGCGGCACGGCCGGGAGAACGACGCTGGCGGGCGAGGGTCTGCAACACCAGGACGGACACAGCCTGGTCAGCGCGTCTACGGTGCCGAATTGCGTATCCTACGATCCGACTTACGCTTACGAACTCGCCGTTATCATCCAGGACGGCCTGCGGCGCATGATCGGCGAGCAGGAAGATATTTTCTATTACATCACCTGCATGAACGAGAATTACATCCATCCACCGATGCCCGCCGGCGTCGAGGATGGCATACTCCGAGGCATGTACCTGCTGGATGTTGCCGGCCAGGGCACAGTCCGTCCGCAACTGATGGGCTCCGGCACGATACTGCGCGAGGTCATTGCAGCCGCGGAGTTGCTTGAAAAGGACTTCGGCATCATGTCCGACGTATGGTCGGTGACGAGCTTCAACGAACTGCGTCGCGATGCCCTGGCCACCGAACGCTGGAATCAGTTGCATCCGGAAAACAAGCCGCGCACCAGCTATCTCGAGCAGTGCCTCGCAGAGCGCAAGGGCCCTTACATCGCGGCGACCGACTACATGAAAATCGTGCCCGATCAGATTCGGCGATGGGTCCCGGGTCAGTATGTCACGCTCGGGACGGATGGATTCGGCCGAAGTGATGGCCGCAAGGCGTTAAGGCAACATTTCGAAGTGGACCGGCGCTACATCACGGTAACGACGCTTAAAGCGTTGGCCGACGATCGCATGTTCGACCACAAGACTGTCGCACAGGCGATCAAGGATTACGGCATCGATCCCGACAAAGCGGATCCGGTAACACTCTAGTCAGGCGGAGCAAATCAGTGGCAGACATTGTCGACATCACGATTCCCGACCTCGGCGAGTTCTCTGACGTCGAGATCATCGAAGTGCTGGTCAAGGCAGGCGATCAGGTCAAGCGCGAAGACGGCCTGATCACACTCGAGACCGACAAAGCGACAATGGACGTGCCGGCGCCGCAACATGGCGCCATCGAGGAATTGACCGTGTCGGTGGGCGACAAGGTATCCACCGGCGATGTCATCGGACGAATAAAAGTCGAAGTCGGCGACACGGTCGTCGTAACGCCCGCGATCGAGGCAGACCTCGGGCAGGGTGACACCACGGTCGTTGCCTCTCCGGATGTCGATACGGGAGCGATCGGTGGCAAGCACACCTTGTCAGTGCCGGACATCGGTGATTTCACAGACGTCGATGTGATCGAAATACATATTTCGGTCGGTGACAAGGTCGCGGTCGACGATCCACTGATCACGTTGGAGACCGACAAGGCAGCGATGGATGTGCCCGCTGTGCTGGCAGGCAGGATTGAGTCGCTGCTCGTCAAAGTCGGCGACACTGTGTCCGAAGGATCGCCAATCGCGGTCATTCATGCTGCGGAAGTTGCGCCAGGAGAGGAACCGGAACCCGTCGAGGAGCCTACCGCGAAACATGAAGCGGACGAACCGCCGCCAAAACCAGCCGAGCCGCCCGGGACAGATAAAAGCTCACCATCCATTGATGAGGCCGGGTTTTCGAAAGCCCATGCGAGCCCGTCGGTCCGAAAACTCGCCCGCGAACTCGGCGTGGACCTTGTTCAGGTCAAGGGCTCGGGCGTAAAGAACAGGATTCTGCACGACGACGTAAAAGCCTACGTCAAGGCGATTCTCACCGGCGAGAAAGAGGTCGGTGGCGGATTGCCGAAAGTGCCGAGCATTGATTTCGCGAAGTTCGGCAAGATCGAAACCGTGCCGCTCACCCGGATTCAGAAGATCTCCGGTCCTCGCCTGCAGGCAAGCTGGATCAATATCCCGCATGTCACGCAGCACGATCTTGCGGATATCACAAGACTGGAGCGCAAGCGTCAGGACCTGAAGGCGTCCGCAAAAGAACAGGGCTTCAGCCTGACTCCATTGGCATTTGTCTTGAAAGCCGCCATCATGACACTGAAGGAATTTCCAAATGCCAATTCATCCTTGTCGGAGGATGGAACCTCTCTGATCAGGAAGAAATACCTGCACATCGGTTTCGCCGCCGATACGGAGAACGGTTTGATGGTGCCGGTCATTCATGATGCGGACCAGATGAATGTTTTCGAGCTGGCGCAAGCGCTTGCCGAACTGTCCACCGCCGCGCGAGAGGGCAAACTGAAGGCGGATCAGGTCCAGGGCGCCAGTTTCACGGTGTCGAGTCTCGGCGGCATCGGCGGCACTGCGTTTACGCCGATCGTCAATGCGCCCGAGGTCGCGATCCTCGGCGTGTCGAGGTCCTCGATTCAGCCGGTGTGGAATGGCAAGAAGTTCCTGCAACGGCTGATGTTGCCCTTGTCGCTCTCCTACGACCATCGCGTGATCGACGGCGCCTATGCCGTGCGCTTTACGACGTTCCTCGGTGAAGTCCTGGGTGACATGGATACCCTGCTCGAGGGCGTGGAATAGTGGCTGGTTCGAAAGACCTGCTGGTCCCTGACCTGGGTGATTTCTCGGACGTCGAGGTCATCGAGGTCCTCGTCAGTCCCGGCGATGAGCTTCAGGTCGATGATTCAGTCATCGTGCTGGAGACCGATAAGGCCTCGATGGATGTGCCGGCGACCGATGCCGGAAAAGTGGCCGCCGTGCACGTCTCGGTGGGCGACAAGGTATCGGCAGGTGATGCCATCCTGGCTATCGAAGCGGCGGAGGAGTCGGACGACGACAAGACCGTGCTCATGAGTCAGGCTGAGCAACAGGCAGCGATTGCCGCGGCTGCCGACGAGGAGGAGTCGGACAAGACCAGGCTTATGTCGCCGGAGGATCAGCAAGCCGCAATTGCTGCAGCTGCAAACGTGCCCGAAGAATCACCCGAAGCTGACTCGAGCAAATCGCAAAGCGCGGACCTGGTCGTGATCGGTTCCGGTCCGGGCGGTTACACCGCCGCGTTCAGGGCCGCCGATCTCGGAATGGACGTGACGCTGGTCGAGCGCTACCCGAGCCTGGGTGGAGTCTGCCTCAACGTTGGTTGCATCCCGTCCAAGGCACTTTTACACGCCGCGAAAGTTATCGACGATGCGGCCGCTATGGCGAAGCACGGTATACAGTTCGGCGTGCCGCGAATCGATCCGGCCGCGCTCGGCGAATGGAAAAACAGTGTCGTCGGTCGCCTGACCGGCGGACTGACGCAGCTCGCAAAACAAAGAAAAGTCACCGTCGTCCAGGCCACTGCGAGATTCGAATCAGCCAACCGTCTGATTCTCGATAACGGCGGCACGATCGAATTCAAGCAATGCATCATCGCCGCAGGGTCTCAAAGCGCTTCGCTTGCCGGCGCTCCCGACGATCCACGCATCATCGATTCCACCGGCGCGCTCGAACTCGACCCATTGCCGAAACGCCTGCTCGTCATTGGCGGCGGCATCATCGGTCTCGAAATGGCCTGCGTATACAGCTCACTCGGCACAAGCGTGAGCGTCATCGAGCTGACCGATTCGCTGATGCCCGGTACTGACCCCGATCTCGTCAGACCGTTGCAAAGAATTATCGGCAAACAGTACGAAAGGATATTGCTTGGTACCAAAGTAACCAGCTTGCGGGCAACGGTACCGGGCATCGAAGTCCGTTATGACGGCGACAAGGAGTCAGGAACCGAGCTATACGATCGGGTACTGGTTTCCATCGGCAGGAGCGCCAATGGCAAGCGCATCGACGCACATCTTGCCGGTGTCGAGGTCGATGATCGCGGCATCATTCCCGTCGACAGGCAAATGCGAACCAATGTGCCCAACATCTTTGCCATCGGAGACATTGTGGGCGATCCGATGCTGGCCCACAAAGCGACACACGAGGCCAAAGTTGCCGCGGAGGTCGCGGCCGGCGAAAAGAGTTCATTCGACGCGCGCGTCATTCCCTCCGTTGCTTATACCGATCCCGAGATCGCCTGGGTCGGCCTGACCGAGACGGACGCGAAACGCGACGGCATCGAATACGAGAAAGCCCAGTTCCCGTGGGCGGCTAGTGGCAGGGCGCTGTCTCTCGGGCGCGACGAAGGCATGACCAAATTGCTGTTCGACCAAGCTTCGGGGCAGGTGCTCGGTGGCGGCATCGTCGGCCCCAATGCCGGCGACCTGATTGCCGAGGTCGGGCTTGCGATCGAGATGGGCGCAGACGCCAGCGACATCGGCCTGACGATTCATCCACACCCGACGCTGTCCGAGACGGTCGCTTTCTCCGCCGAAGCCTATGAAGGTACGCTGACCGATCTCTACATTCCCCGCAAGAAATAAATCATGAGTGAGTACAAAGCCCCTGTAAAAGACATGAATTTCGTCATTCGTGAACTGGCGGGACTCGATCGAGTCCTTCAGATGCCCGACTTCGCAGAAATCAGCGAAGATATCGTCGAGCAGATTCTCGAAGAGTCGGCGCGGTTTACACAGGAAGTCCTGGCTCCGTTGAATATTTCCGGTGACCAGGAAGGCTGCCGGGTCGAAGACAAGACGGTCATCGTCCCTGACAGTTTCGCCGATGCCTATCGGCAGTTTGTCGAAAGCGGGTGGCAGTCGCTCCCCGCATCGCCCGACTACGGCGGCATGGGCCTGCCCGAGACCGTCGCCGCGGCGACGATGGAGATGTGGCAGTCGTCGAATCTGGCGTTTTCCTTATGCCCGCTACTGACCAGTGGTGCCATCGCAGCCATCGCCGAGCACGGGAGTGACGAGCTCAAGAATGTTTATCTGGAGAGAATGATCAGCGGCGCATGGACCGGCACGATGAATCTGTCTGAACCTCAGGCCGGTTCGGATCTCGCCGCGGTGAAAACCAGGGCGGTTCCCGACGGCGATCATTACAGAATCACGGGCACCAAGATTTTTATTACCTGGGGTGATCAGGAGTTCTCGGAAAACGTTGTCCACCTGGTATTGGCGCGACTTGTCGACGCGCCGGACGGCGTTCGAGGCATCTCGCTGTTTCTCGTACCGAAGTACCTCGCTAACGGCAATCGCAACGATGTTTACTGCACGTCGGTCGAGCACAAGCTCGGCATTCACGCCAGCCCGACCTGTGTCATGACGTTCGGTGACGGAGATGGTGCCGTTGGCTATCTCGTTGGCGAGGAGAACCGCGGCCTGGCCGGTATGTTCACGATGATGAACCATGCCCGGCTGAATGTCGGTATCCAGGGCCTGGCGATCAGCGAGCGCGCGTATCAACTGGCCAGTGGCTTTGCCAAAGAACGAATCCAGGGCGAGGCGCCCGGCGAACGAGGGCGCGTCACGATTATCCATCATCCCGATGTCCGTCGCATGTTGCTGGTGATGAAGTCGCTGATCGAAGCCATGCGTTCTGTCGCTTACACGACCGCGGCTGTTGTCGATACGAGTCATCACAGTGCCGATCCGGACGAGCGGGCGGCGGCAGCGGCACGTGCCGCCTTGCTGACCCCGGTGATCAAAGGCTGGATGACCGAAGTGGCACAGGAGCTGACGTCGCTGGGCGTCCAGGTTCACGGTGGCATGGGTTTCGTTGAAGAAACCGGTGCCGCGCAGCACATGCGGGACGCACGAATTCTGCCTATATACGAAGGAACAACCGGCATTCAGGCGGGCGACCTGGTCGGGCGCAAGATACTGCTCGATGAAGGCAGGGCAGCGAAGGCCTGGATCGACGAAATGCGCTCCCTTGACGCCGATCTGGCTGCAGCCGATGAGCTGGCGACGATCAGGGCAGCGCTATCCGGTGCTATCGACAAGCTCGAGGCAGTTGTCGGGCAATTGTTGGCGGTGGCGCTCGACGATCCGAATGCACCGGGCGCTGCGTCCGTCAATCTGCTGATGCTGGCCGGAACGGTATGCGGTGGCTGGCAAATGGCGCGTGCGGCGCTTGCGGCCAAACGCAATCTCGCCGACGGTGATGCGGACCCGGCATTTTTCGAGGCCAAGTTCATGACCGCGAATTTCTATGCCACGCACATTCTGCCTCGTTCCTCTTCTTACGCTGAGGCGGCGGCGTCGGGCAGCGAAGTCGTCATGGCGATGCCTGAGGAAGCGTTCTAAGCGATTTTCCTGGTTTCGATATCCGGATAGATTTCGTTCAGCGGGATCGAACGTCCGTCGTCCTGCACGATACGACAGTGGAAGCGCCGCAATCTACGTGGCTCCGGAACGCCGCAGGAATGTGCGATGATGCCAATCTCCTTGCGCATGTTCAGCGAATACTGTTTTACGCGTTCCGCCTTGTCTTCGGGTACGAGTCCGCGCTGCAATTTCTTGTCGTGCGTCGTGATACCGGTCGGGCAGGTGTTCTTGTTACATTGCAGCGCTTGGATGCAGCCTAGCGCAAACATGAAGCCGCGTGCCGAATTGATGAAATCCGCGCCAATGCACAACGCGGCTGCGGCTTCTGCCGGCGTAATCAATTTGCCGCTCGCAATGACCCGAATTCTTTCCTTTAGGCCGTAACTGTTCAGCATGTCGACAACCAAGGGCAGGCTCTCTCTGATTGGCAGTCCAACGGAATCCATCAGGCTCATTGGTGCTGCACCGGTGCCGCCGTCTCCGCTATCGACCGTAATGAAGTCCGGGGCACTTTCGATGCCTCGTTTGTGAATGAGTTCGAACAACTCGTCGAGCCATCCATAAGCGCCGATCACGGTCTTGAAGCCGACCGGTAGGCCTGTGACATCGCGAATATGGTTGATCATGTCGAGCAGATCCTCGGCATTGTCGATATCCGGATGCCGGTTCGGGCTGATCGAATCCTCACCTTCGCGTATGCCCCTGATCTTCGCGATCTCAGCCGTGACCTTTCCGCCCGGCAGAATGCCGCCTTTTCCGGGCTTGGCGCCCTGGCTGAGTTTGACTTCGATCATCTTGACCTGATCGTGTGATGCGACCTCTTTCAGTTTCTCATCGCTGAGGTTTCCCTGTTCGTCGCGCACGCCGTACTTCGCTGTCCCCAATTGAAAAACGATGTCGGCTCCGCCTTCGAGATGATAGTGCGATAAGCCGCCTTCGCCCGTATTCATCCAGTTGCCGGCCATTCTTGAGCCACTGGAAAGTGCGAGCACAGCAGGCTTGGATATTGCGCCGAAACTCATCGCCGAAACATTGATGAGCGAGTCTGTGACATAGGGATTTCTACTGTATGGCCCAATTTCCAATGCCGATGTTGCTGCGACGTCGGTCTCGAGGATGGGGTATGGACAATTGACGAATATTGCCGTGCCGACGATGCGAAGATCGCGGGTACTGCCAAACGCGACCGTATTGTCGATGCCTTTGGCGGCGCGATAGACCCAGGTTCGCTGGGCGCGATTAAACGGCATCTCTTCGCGGTCCTGTGCGAAGAAATACTGGCGAAAATACTCGCCCAGATTCTCGAATACATAACGAAATCGACCGATGACCGGAAAATTTCGCCGAATCGCACTGCTGGTCTGCATCCTGTCGACGAAGTACATGACGGCGACCGCAAGGATGCCAATGCCGATGATGAACACAAGAATTGCGGACAGCGTCTCAACGACGTTGAGCGCGCCAAGGAATGACTCTTTCATCTCTTGCCCCTAATAGAGAATGGACCGTCTATGACGGCCCGACCAGAGCATCACAATACTATTGTTTTAGCAGATATTTGGATACTGCGTGGTCGAGACTGAGCTTGCCTGCACCGGTGAAGAACAATGCGAGCAACATTACGAAATAGGTGACGGCCCATTCAATACCATTATTGGAAATAATAAAATTTCCGGTCTCGGTCAACCAGTCGTAATTACCGTGCTCGCGCAGTAAATCCTTCGCTTTTGCAAGGCGCTCGACGGCGCCCTGGATATTTTCGTTTGCGAACGGACTCATCGGGTCGGCAACAGCCTGCCAGCCGTTGTGCCAATGCACCATCGTTGCCGCGACAATCATCTGGATCATCAACGGGATGCAGAACCAGCGCGTGCCGAGGCCCACCAACAGGGCGATCGCGCCGAGGATCTCGGTGCCAACCGCCAGCCAGGCCATCAGCGCAGGAAATGGCAGCCCGAGCCCCCAGTCCGGATTGCCGAACCAGTTGATGACGTTTTCCATGCCACCCAGCTTGTTCGTACCCGCAACCCAGAACACCGGGACGAGATACAGGCGGAGTGCGAGCGGCCCGAGAAAATCGACCTTGCGCGTCAGATCCATCCAGCCTTGCAGCTGGCTCAGAATTTTCCTCATCTTATGCTCCAGTACTTGTGCCGAGCAGAATGTTTGTGGCTCGCAGTTCGGCCAGTGCCTTCGCACCGTGCTCTACGAGTACATCGGGATCGAAACTGATCTCGCCGGCCAGGGCGGCCAGTAGTTCGCGACCCGTCTCTTGCTCAGGGTTGTTCGAAATTTTGTCGAGCAGCCCCGCGGTAACTGCATTCAGCTCCATGAAACTGATCTCGTTGTCGAGGCTTCTGTATATGGCCAGATAAGTCGGCTGTTCACCGGGCTCTTGCGGCTGAAAATCTGGCGAAATGCGATGAACCGGATATTTGTATGCCAGCGGCCAGGCGAGAACCGAGATCACAGGTACGCCCTCGAGCAGGTCTCCTTCCGGATCGACGCCGCTCATGTCGTTACTGTCCGTCGATACCGACAGTGCCAGCTCCACCCACTCGTAATGTGCGAGTTCGAGCAGGAATGGGAAGTCGTCGTCGGCGGGCGCATGCTCATTCTCGAGAAAAGCGAGAAATTCTTTCGGGATCTTGAGGAAATATGGCGTGTGTGATTCGTGTTTCGCCATAAACTCGCGAATCAGCTCGCTCCAGCGATCCTTGCCGCTGAGTTTCCTGAGGACGGGAAAGGTGCTGCCCAGCAGGTTTCGAAGATTGTTGAAGAACAGATCCCGGTAGATGGCCATGCGCCGGTCTTCGATGCCGGCCGGCGCGGCGTTCGTTTCCGGATCACGAATATGTGCCGCGAATTCGTATTGCTTGCGCTGAAAGTCAGGCAGCTTGGCCACTGGCAGATTCCTGTTGCAAGGATTTGATTCGTCGAACCTCCAAAAGTAGGTCTTCGATGGGTGGAAAGTTGAAATCGCGCTCGAGCAATGTCGGCACGGGGCCAAAATGATCGTAGGCATCGGCCAGCAGCTGCCAGGCCGCGTCGCCCACGGCTTGTCCATGTGTATCAATGCGCAGATCCTCGTCTTCGACAAAATGACCCGCGAGATGAAAATAGCTGATCCTTTCCTTTGGCATCGCCAGCATGAATTCTTTCGCATCGTATTTGTGGTTGATGCTGTTCACGACGATGTTGTTGATATCCAGAAGCAGATCGCAGTCGGCCTCTTCCAGTATCGCGTTGACAAACTGATGTTCATTCAACGAATCGTCTGTCGGCGCGTAGTAAGAGACGTTTTCGATGGCCATGCGTCTCTCGAGGATATCCTGGGCCCGCTTGATCCTGTCCGCGACATAGCGCACGGCATCGTCGGTAAACGGAATCGGCATCAGGTCATAAAGCTGTCCGTCGTCGCCGCAATAGCTCAAATGCTCCGAATAGAACTGGATATCGTGTTCGTCCATGAATGCCTTGACGTCGCGAAGCAGGGACTCATTCAGGGGGGCCGGAGAGCCGATGCTCAGGGAAAGGCCGTGAATCAGAAACGGGTAGCGATCGGTGAAAAAGCGAAATTTTTCGCCCAGCTTGCCGCCGACGTTTATCCAGTTCTCGGGCGCGACTTCCATGAAATCGATGTCATCGGGCGGGTTCGCCATCAGCTGGTCGATCAGACCACGCCGCAGGCCTAAGCCTGCGCCTGAAACCGGGTATTGTCGCTCTGCCGTAGTCATTGCCCTGAATTAGACCTTCATATCCATGACCTTATTACAGGAGCGGCTTCAGGAGATTTGTCGCAACCGCTCGAGGTAGTTTTGTTGGTCGGGCGGCGCATTCTGATTCTGCGCCTCCCATAGCGTTTCCGCCAGGCAATCGAGCATGCGGTGCTCGGTTTCGTGGGGATTCGAGTATTTAACTATAAGTTGTTGATATATAGTAGATATTCCGACTGGTCTGTCGGTCGCGAGCTGGTCGCGAATGGCGAGATGAAGGCCCATGTGCAGGAACGGATTGGTGTTCCCCTGCTCGGGCGAGAAGGTCTCTGCCAGCCCTTCCTCGTCCAGCGCAGACTGGTACTCCGGGTGGTCCTCCAGGACTTTCGCAATCTGGGCTTCGAGCGGGGAGAGGATTTCGCAGTTCTGATTCTTCCGCCAGGCATCCGCATACATCTGCCTGAGCTCATTTTTATCCTGTGAAAAAATCATTTCGGCAGCTCTTTTTTCCGGTACTCGCAAAGGTCCACGATCAGGCAATTGCTGCATGCGGGTTTGCGCGCCTTGCAGATGTAACGGCCGTGGAGAATCAACCAATGATGCGCATTCTGCCGGAATTCCTCAGGCGTCAGCCTGGTCAGGCGCTTTTCCACTTCCAGCGGCGTCTTCCCTTTCGCAAGGCCGGTACGGTTGGCGACTCGAAAAATATGCGTGTCGACCGCAATCGTCGGCTCGCCGAACGCAGTATTCAAGATGACATTGGCTGTCTTGCGTCCAACACCCGGCAGCGCCTCCAGCTCTTCACGTGTTCGCGGAACCTCCCCGCCGTGCCTGTCGAGAATGATGCGACAGGTCTTGATGATGTTTTCGGCCTTGCTGTTGAAAAGGCCGATACTCTTTATATAAGGCTTCAGGCCGGACTCCCCGAACGCGTAGATTGCCTCGGGCGTATTCGCGTCCGGGAACAGCTTGTTTGTCGCCTTGTTGACACCTACGTCGGTCGCCTGAGCAGACAGGACGACCGCGACGAGTAACTCGAAGGGGCTTTCGTACCTGAGTTCAGTGTCCGGGTCGGGATCGTTCGCCCGGAGACGGCTGTAGATATCTGTACGCTTTTCCCGGTTCACTGACGGCGTATCAGATCGACAAACGGAAGCCGGCCGCGCGCTGGCGGCGACGATCGATCACTTTCTTTGCGGCAACCGCGAGTGCGAGGCTGAAAAACGCGCCGGGAGGCAGTATGGCAAGCAGAAACGGATTGTCGAGAATCACCAGGCCGCCAATCGGATCGCCGCCGAATAGCATATCGAGGCGGGACAGGATAGTACCGTGACCGAGCAGTTCCCTGAACGCGCCAATCGCGCAAAGCAGCAATGCGAACCCGGCACCCATGCCAATGCCGTCGATCACTGACGGAATGACCCGGTTTTTGGATGCAAAGGTCTCGGCGCGGGCCACGATCGCGCAATTCGTTACGATCAGTGGGATGAATATACCGAGCGAGCGATCGAGCGCCGGAAAGTAGGCCTTGAACAACAATTCGATGCAGGTGACGAGCGAGGCAATGATCAACACATAGATCGGAATGCGGATTTCGGCGCGAAGCCACCGTCGCGTCGCCGATACCAGCATATTGGAGCAGGTCAGGACAACGATCGTGGCGATACCGAGGCCAAGTCCATTCACGAATGTCGAGGTCACCGCGAGCAGCGGGCAAAGCCCGAGCAACTGGACCAGACCGGGGTTCTCGTCCCAGAGTGCCTTGCGAATGGAGTTTCCGGTACTCATTGCGCCTCGAATATGCTGTCCCGATTGGCTTCGAAGTATATCAACGTCTCTTTGATCGCCTTGACGACCGCACGCGAGGTGATCGATGCACCGGTCACCTGATCGAATTGTCCGCCGTCGCGCCGCAACGACCAGTGCAGGACGTCGGGTGACGACAGCGATTTTCGTTCGAACTGATCGATCCAGTCGGATTTCGATGAGTCGATGAAATCACCGAGCCCCGGCGTTTCCCGGTGTCTCAGGACGCGCGTTGCGGTAACGATACCGCCACGGTCAATACCGACGAGCAGCCTGATCGGTCCCGAGAACCCATCGAGCGCGGTTACGACAAACAATGCCGCGACCGGTTCGTTCTCGAATAACGCACGATAAACGAGCACGGGCTCGTTGCCGGGCAGCTCGTGGGGCAGTGAAATTGTCATCACGGATTCGGCCAGATTGTTGTCGTACTGGACACCTGCCAATGCGGGTTTCAGGCTCTGTTCGAGCCAGGCCTGTTCGTTGGCGACGATACGCGCCTTCGTGACGCTGAAAGTGAGCGCTACGAGCGAAGTACATATCGCCGCAATGACGGCAAGGATGAGCCCGGCGCTCAGAATAGATTTCTTGTTCTCACTCATGTCCTGGACTTATGGTGCCAATTCTCGAACATTTTGTGACCGACAATGCGTGGCTTGGTCAGATAATCAATTGCCGGCACTGCCATGTTCATGAGCAAGACGGAAAACGCGACGCCGTCTGCGTAGCTGCCCCAAACCCGGACCGCATAAATCAGAAAGCCGATACCGAAACCGTAGATGAAACGACCCCTGGGACTTGTTGCCGCCGAGACCGGGTCCGTCGCGACAAAAAAGGCGCATAACATGGTCGCGCCGCTGAACAGGTAAAATCCCGGGCTCGCATGCACGCCGGGATCCGCCCAGTACATGAAGGCCGACGGAACCAGCAGGCCGGCCAGCACGCCAAGCGGTATTTGCCAGCGAATGATCCTCTTCAGCATCAGCCAGACACCACCCAGCGCGACGAAATTGGACACCCACTCCCAACCGCGCCCGCCGAAAGACCCCATCATCGGATTGTTATGGATTTCATCGAAAGTCTGCATGTTGCTTAAGCCCGTCTTCATCTGATCGAGCGGTGTCGCCCGGCTCACGGCATCGAAGCCGAGTTCGGGCGGCAGCATGCCGGTCAGGGTGTAACGGATAGTCTCGATGATGGTCGGATACTGGTAGTCGATGTCACCCATGCGCGGGGCGGTCCAGAGATTCAGATCCATCGGGAAGGCAACGAGCACGACGACATAGCCGGCCATCGCCGGATTGAAAATGTTGAATCCGAGCCCGCCATAGAGGTGCTTGGCAACGACGATGCCGAACAGCGATGCGGTCGCGGTTACCCACCACGGCGTCAATGACGGCAGGGCAAATGCGATGATCGCGGCCGTGACCACGGCACTGTAGTCGCTCAGGGCGGACTGAATCGGGCGGCGGCGAATTCTCGTCATTGCCGCTTCGCCGCCCAGACAGAATAAGGTCGCGACGGCCAGATTGAAGAGGATACCCGGCCCGAAAAACCAGACATGCGCGGCCAGTGCCGGAATCAGTGCATACAACACCTGGCGCATGATCGAGGCAACGTCGGTCTTTGGTGCGAGGTGCGGCGCATCGTGACGTTCGAATTCCACCTTAGTCCTCGTCCTTCCTGGTCTTCGATCGCTCGAGAATCTCCTCGATGGCTTTCGGCCCGGCATTTTTCACGACTTCTTTCTGTCTTAAGAGCTCCTGCGCACGCTGCAGCTGTTCGCGCTCTAAGCGAACCGTGCGCGATTCGAAACGCTGCTTCGCGCGTTCGGCCCTGGCTTTCTCGTCCGCGAGCTCGCGCATGCGCAACTTGGCGATGCGGAAATCAGCCGTCAGAGGGATATGACTGGGACAGACGAGGTCGCAACATCCGCACTCGATGCAGTCTGTCAATCCGTATGAACGTAACTTGGCCTCGTTATCCGCACAGGCATACCAGAAGAGTTGTTGCGGCAGCAAACTGACGGGGCAAACCTGTGCGCAATCGCCGCAGCGTATGCAAGGCCTTTCCACCCCGATCGACGGCGGCTCGGACAATACGAGGATACAGTTCGTCGCTTTGACGAGCGGCACGCGGTCGGTCGTGACGGATCTCCCGGTCATCGGCCCACCGATGATCAACTGATTCGCGCGCTCCGTGTAGCCGCCGACAAAATTGACGACGTCAGCGACTGTTGTACCGATTCTCGCCAACACGTTCATCGGCGCCGCGACGCCGTCGCCCGTCACAGTGGTGACCCTCGAGATCAACGGTTGGCCTTTGCAAATCCAGTCATAGACAGCCGCGGCAGTTCCCACGTTTTGCACCAGGCAGCCGACGTCGAGCGGCAGGCCCCCGGTTGGCACCTCCTTGCGTGTGACGAGCTGTACGACCTGATCCTCGGCACCGGACGGATAAATGGTCGGTATCTGCTTGATGGCGATTCGGTCGTCCTGGAGTTCGGTCAGCGCGTCTGACAATGCGTGAATCGCCTCGGGCTTATCGGATTCGACTGCGATATAGCAGTGGTCGAGCCTGAGGGCATGCAACAAAATCTGTGCACCCACCACCACACCCGTCGCGTGTTCACGCATTAGCATGTCGTCACAGCTGATGAAGGGTTCGCACTCGACGCCATTGATGATCAGATGCTCCAGCGATTCCGTCGTCGCTTCCATGAGTTTGTGCGCGGTCGGAAAAACCGCGCCGCCGAGGCCGACGATGCCGCCGTAAAGAATCTTTTGAAAAAGTACGTCCGGACTCTGCTGCTCGAAGGACACAATATCTTCAGCGAGATGGACGACCCGATCCTGGCCATCGCATTCGATGACGATGCACGGCGCATTTTCGCCGAACCTTCTCGACACCGGCCATTGCTCGATTGCGATGACCTTGCCTGAAGATGACGCATGCACCGGCGCACTGATAATTCCGTCCGCATCTGCAATAAGCTGACCCTTCAGCACGCGCTCACCGATACTGACGACCGGGTGTGCAGGCTGTCCGGCGTGTTGTGCCAGGGGCAACACGAGCTGAGCCGGCACAGGCACGTGTTGAATGACCTGGGCGGTCGACTCGTCCTTCAGGATGGGCAAACGCAGGCCGCCATGTACTGTGCCGAGATCGAAGGTTGGCGCACTCATGCCGCGGGCCTCATTTCGATGCAGTCGACAGGGCAGGGCGGCAGGCACAATTCGCAGCCCGTGCATTCACCTGTGAGGATCGTATGCATGAATTGATGTGCGCCGACGATCGCGTCTACCGGGCAGACATCCCGGCAATGCGTGCAGCCGATGCAAAGGGCCTCGTCGATCAACGCGACCGAATCCGGCAACTGCTGCCGCGCGGTCTCCGCAAGGGGCACGGCATCTCGACCCAACAGATCGGCGAGACGGCGGACTGTGTCATCACCGCCCGGTGGACACAGGTTGATTTCTGCGCTCCCGTGCACGATCGCCGCTGCATAGGGACGGCAACCCGGATAGCCGCATTGAGCACACTGCGTTTGCGGCAGTAATTCGTTCACTTTGGCCACGAGTTTGTTGTCATCTGGCGGCAGCTGCCGCGATGCGAAACTCAACACAACGCCGGCGAGCAGCGCGATTCCGGTGATGGTTATGACGGCAATCCACATAGCTCGTTGATTTCCATCAAGGCCGCGCCATTCCGGAAAAACCCATGAACGCCAGTGACATCATTCCCGCCGTCATCAGGGCAATTGCCACGCCGCGGAACGGGCGCGGAATGTCGGCAGCGTCGAGGCGCTCGCGAATGGCGGCAAACAAAACGATAACCAGCGCGAAGCCCATTGCCGCGCCGAAACCGAAAAACACGGATTGCACGAAGCCCTTGGCTTGCTGAACGTTGAGAAGCGCCACGCCCAGAACGGCACAATTGGTTGCAATCAAGGGAATGAAAATTCCGAGTACCTGATCGAGCAAAGGGCTCAGGCGCCTGACCATAATCTCCGTGAACTGTACGCTAACTGCGATGACGAGTATGAAGCTGATTGTTCTGAGATAGTCGAGTTCCAGCGGTACAAGCACATACTGATGCAGCAAATAACTCACCGCGGACGACAAGGTCAGGACGAACGCGGTCGCGAGCGACATGCCGAACGCCGCTTCGAGATTCTTCGAGACACCCATGAACGGGCACAGCCCCAGGAACCGTACCAGTACGAAGTTATTGACGAGGACGGTACCGACCAGGATGAGGATCAGATCTGACACGGTTTTCTCGCTAAGTCACCCGCATTCCCGGTTCAGCACCGTCGTCAGCGGAAAGCAGGAATATGTTCTCACCGCCCGGCCCGGCAGCCAGTACCATTCCTTCGGAAACACCGAAGCGCATCTTTCTCGGCTCGAGGTTTGCGACCACGATGACCAGCCTGCCTTCGAGCGATTTGGTTTCGTACGCCGACTTTATGCCGGCAAATACGCTTCGTTTTTCGTCGCCGAGGTCGAGCGTGAGCTTCAAGAGCTTGTCCGCGCCATCCACGCTTTCAGCTTTCTCGATTCTTGCGATGCGCATGTCGACTTTGGTGAACTCGTCTATCGAGATCTGCGATGTGCCTTTGTCAGGCCCTTTGGATTGTTCAGCCATACGCGCAACCTGCTTATCGTCAATGCGTGTCAAGAGGGGTTCGTATTTCGAGATCGGGCAATCCAGCAGCGGCTCGGATGCGGTATCCCAGCTCCAGGGTCCTTCCTGGAACAGGCTCTGGACTTGCTCGGCCGTAGCCGGAATGACCGGCGTCAGGTAAATCATCAGCGTCCGAAAGAGGTTCAGACCCTGCGTACAGACCGCCTGGACTTCGGGCTGCAATGCCTTGTCCTTGACCATCGCCCAGGGTTTTTTTTGCTCGATATATTGATTGGCTCTGTCCGCCAGTGCCATCACTCTGCGCATCGCCTTGGAGTATTCGCGAGCTTCGTAGTGTTGGGCAATCTGTTCGGACTCCGCCGTGAACGCCGCAAACAAATCCGGATCATCGAGCGAGCCGGCCAGTTGCCCGTCGAAGTTTTTGGTAATGAATCCGGCGCAGCGGCTCGCAATATTGACGAGTTTGCCGATCAGGTCGGAATTCACGCGTGCGACGAAGTCGTCAAGATTCATGTCGATGTCGTCCATGCCCGGTCCGAGCTTGGCGGCATAGTAGTAGCGAAGATAGTTCGGATTCAGGTTGTCGAGATAGGTCCTCGCTTTTATGAATGTGCCACGAGACTTGGACATTTTCCTGCCGTTGATGGTCAGGAAGCCGTGCGCGAACACACTGGTTGGCGTTCGAAAGCCCGATCCCTCGAGCACGGCGGGCCAAAAAAGCGTGTGAAAATAGACGATGTCTTTGCCGATGAAGTGATAAGCCTCTTTGTCACTGCCGGCCATCCAGTAGTCGTCGAAGTCGAGGTCGTCACGCCGGTTGCACAAATGCAGGAAGCTCGCGAGATAACCAATGGGTGCGTCGAGCCAGACATAAAAGTATTTGTCCTCGGTGCCCGGAATCCTGAAGCCGAAATAAGGTGCATCGCGCGAGATGTCCCAGTCCTGCAGCCCCGCATCGAACCATTCTTCGAGTTTGCTCGTAATGTTCTGATGTAGGTCAGCCGATTTGATCCAATCACGGAGCCTGTCGCCGAATTCACTTAGTTTGAAAAAATAGTGCTCGGATTCTTTCCATACCGGCGTCGTATCCGACAGAACTGACACGGGGTCGATGAGATCGGCCGGTGCATAGGTCGCGCCGCAGACCTCGCAGGCATCGCCGTACTGATCTTCACTCTTGCAACGCGGGCAGATTCCCTTGACGAAGCGATCGGGCAGGAACATTTTTTCCGACTCGTCGTAGGCCTGCTCGATGATCCTGGTATAGATGTAGCCGGCTTCGCGCAATGCTTCGTACATCTGGCAGGTTATTTGTTCGTTTTCTTCGGAATGCGTCGTATGAAAATTATCGAATGCGACGCCGAAGGCCTTGAGGTCCTCGTACTGCTCGGCCGAGACACGCTCGATTAGCTCCTCCGGTGTTATTCCTTCCTGCCTGGCCTTGATCATAATCGGCGTGCCGTGAGCGTCGGCGGCACAGACATAGGTGCAGTTGTGCCCCCGCTGCTTCTGGAAGCGGGCCCAGATGTCCGACTGCAGGTACTCGACCAGATGCCCCATATGCAGAGAACCATTGGCGTAAGGGAGTGCACTGCTGACGAAAATATCGCGTTTGGCTTCGCTCATAAGGCGGCGATTATGCCACGGGCAGATTTAATAGTCGGACTAATCTGGTGGGCTTCAGGTCTCGTCGCGGACCTTCTGAAAAGTCTGCTTGTTGTTCGCCTGCTGATAGGCTTCTTTGCCCGACACCCACTTTCTCTTGACCAGATCCATGAGCGCATTATCCATCGTCTGCATGCCGATCTTGCCGCCGGCCTGCATGGAGGTCTCGAGTTGGTCGAGCTTGCCCTGACGGATCAGATTGGCGACTGCTGAGGTATTGATTAGAACCTCGAGCGCAGCGATTCGGCCCGGTTTGTGCTTCGTGGGCAATAGCTGTTGAGAAATGACGCCGCGCAGCGAGGTCGATAGCATCGTGCGAATGTGGCTCTGCTTGTCGGCCGGGAAAGTATTGACCATCCTGTCTACAGTCTGCGCCGCGCCGTTGGTGTGCAAGGTGCCCATGACCAGAATGCCCATCTCGGCTGCGGTTATGGCGACGCTGATGGTCTCGAGGTCACGAAGCTCACCGACGAGAATGACGTCGGGATCTTCACGCAAAGCCGAATGCAACGCATCGGCGAAGGAATCACTGTGTAATCCTACTTCCCGTTGACTAACCAGGCAGCCGTGCCGTTGGTGCACGAATTCGATCGGGTCCTCGATCGTCAGAATATGGCCTTTGAGCCGCTTGTTGATAGCATCGATCATCGCTGCGAGCGTAGTAGACTTGCCCGAACCGGTTTTGCCGGTAACCAGAATCATGCCCGAGGTCTGCTTGCAGAGATCGTGGACGGCCGGCGGCATGTCCAGGTCCTCCAGCGTCAGCGCTTTCGACGGAATTGCCCTGAAAACCGCGCCGATTCCGTTCAGGTGTCGCATGACGTTGACCCGGAATCTGGAGACTTCAGGAATCTCATAGGCGAAGTCAACGGCATCGTCGGCCTCGAAGTCGTTCTGCGTTGTGCCGGTCATGATCTCGTACATGCATTCCTTGACGAAATCGATCGTCAAGGTCTCTTCATTCAGGGTGCTCAGTGATCCATGAACTCTTACGCGCGGCGGATCGCCGGATATGAAATGAAGATCCGAGCTCTCCTTGACAAGGGCACCCTTGAGATATTCGTCGATCTTGTTCAACGCTCTAGGCTTCCGTCGGTTTCGAGGTTAACGCTGGTCTGACTGGTATCGTCATCCATCACCGGCACGAGGCTGGTGTCCGTTACGAAGCGCTGGAATTTCTTCTTTTCATTTGCGAAACGGTAGGCGTCGTCGGGATCGATTTGCTTGGCTTCGATCGCATCGAGCAATGCCATGTCCATCAACTGCATGCCGACATCCTTGCCTGTCTGCAACTGGCCGGGTATCTGATGTGACTGATCGTTCATGATCAGCTTCGAGATTGCGCGGTTATTCACAAGGATCTCGAGAATGGCCTTTCGTTCGTGTCCGTCCAGGGTCTTGACCAGGACCTGAGTGACCACCGCTTTCAGACTCTGTGACAAAAAACTCTTGGTCTGTTCGCGAAGTTCGCCGGGAAGAGCATCGACGATACGGTCGATCGTCTTGACCGCGCCGGTCGTATGCAGTGTTCCGAGGACCAGGTGTCCGGTTTCGGCCGCCGTCATCGCCATGGATATCGTCTCCGCATCCCTGAGCTCGCCGACAAGGATGACATCCGGGTCCTCGCGCATTGCGGAGCGCACGCCGTGTGCAAAGCTCTTGAGGTGAGTTCCGAGCTCGCGCTGGATGACCTGACTGTTCTTGCTCGGGTGTACGAATTCGATCGGGTCTTCGAGGCTGATGATATTGAGATTTCGGGTTTTGTTGAGGTGATCGATCATGGCGGCAAGCGTTGTCGACTTGCCCGTTCCTGTCGATCCGGTGACCAGGACCATACCCTGGTGGAAATCGCAAAAGTCGCGGATGACATCGGGCATGTCGAGCCCCTCGAGCGTTGGCACTTCGTTCGGAATGTACCGGAATACCGCACCGACGCCGGTGTCCTTGCGAAACAGGTTGACGCGGAATCGCCCGCCTTCCTCGCCGACATAGGAAAAGTCGAGATCTTTACCGGAGTAGAAGTGCTCTTTCTGGGAGTCGGAGAGGATCTCCATGACATAGCTCTCGAGTTCCGTATCCGAGAGTTCGCGGAATTTGATCGGCATGAGGTCGCCGTTCATCCGCAACATGGGTGGCACGCCCACGGCCAGATGCACGTCCGAGCAGCCCTGGGCCAGGCCCAGCTTCAGGAATGAGTCAATGCGTGGCATAGGAATTCAACAATATTGCGCCCGGGCGTCAGCCATATTATGACCAATTGGCCATATCCTAGGATGAATCAGCGCGGCGTACCAGTGAGGTGCCGCACACTTTTCAAGACGAATTACAGGGAAACGCCCGAGAGGGCGTCGATCAGCTCGTCCATTGAGGCATAACGCTTGGTTTTGTCCACCGACATTGCCTTGCCGATAACGGCAGCATAGTTGTCGGGAACCTCCGGATTGACTTCCTGACAGAGCTTGGCCTTGCCCTGGACATGCTGGTACATGACGGACATATGGTCGCCGCGGCTGTAGGGTGGTATGCCCGTGACCATTTCGTACATTATGACGCCGACGCTATATATATCGGCTGTCTCATCGACTTTCTTGCCGAGGATTTGTTCGGGCGCCATGTACTTCGGCGAACCGATGACGTAGCCGGTCTTTGTCAATTGCGTATCACCCGAGCTTGCCGCCGCCGCAACGCCAAAATCCACGATCTTGAGCAGGCCCTCATCGTTCACGAGAATATTTGCGGGCTTCAGGTCGCGGTGAATGACGCCGGCCTGGTGGGCGACTGCCATGCCCGTCGCTATGTCATGGGAAAATCCGAGGGCCTTCTTGAAATCCATGGGCTTGCTGTCGGGGACCTCGCCACTCAGCGTGTGGGACGGGAAGTACTCCATCGAGATGGCGTAAGCGCCCTGCAAATGCAGGAAGTCGTAAATACGAATGACGTTCTTGTGCGTAATCATGCGCGAGTATCTCAACTCGTGTACGAAGCGCTTCATCATCTCCTCATCGGAGGAAACATTCGGATTCAGGAATTTGAGAATCAGCCGCTCTTCGACGACCTGATCCTGCATCAGCAACACGGTGCCGAACGCGCCCTTGCCGATCTTCTCGATATATTTGTAACGACCGTCGATAACTGTACCGGGCTCCAGTTTCGAAACATCCAGAAACGGTGTAGCGGCCGTTTCGTCCTTCGCTACCTCCGCCTCGGCGGCCATGAGTTTGCTGAGATCCTCGTCGTCGATGAGCAGCGTCTTTGTATGCTCCTGCATCTTTTCCGCACGAACATTTTCTTCCATTACGGTCGAGGAGAACTTGGCGTCGATTTCCTTGATCGCCATGTCGGCGCTGTTGATGATCGTCGGGTCGTCGGATTGCTTGATCTGTTGCAATACGCCACGAACAGTTTCTGCCCGCTTTTCGTCTGCCAGATGTGATATCGCCTTGATCGCTTCGATCTGAACCTCGCGCTCGGGCCGCTTCAGAAGGGGCACGAGCTTGGAGATCTCCCGCGGACTGCCCAGCTTGCCGAGCGCGCGTACCACAATCGTGTCGGTTTTGGCGTTTTGTCCGAGCATGCCGACGAGTTTCGGCACGGCTTTTTTGTCACCGATCTGGGCCAGGGCGTCGACCGCGCGCTCTCTGACCCACCAGTCCTGGTCATCGGTCGCTTTCATCAGGTGATCGACCGCGGTCTCGTCTTTGGTGGCATTGATGATCTCGATGGCACTGCGGCGAATCTCCTCGTCCTCGTCCTGAATGAGTTGCAGCACCGCATTGACCACTTTGGGGCCGCCAATATCGGCCAGGGCGTCGCCGGCCCTCGCTCGCACCCACCAGTCGTCATCCTTGAGCGCGCCGAGCAGGTCCTTGACCGAATTCGCGTCGCCGATCTCGTTGAGGACTTCCACCGCGGATCGCCTCGTGTATTCGGATTCGTCTTTCAGAGCAGGGACGAGGAACTTGATCGTGTCGGGGTGGTTGATCTTGATGATGACGTCGACTGCCTTGTTCTGAACATCCAGGTCCGGGTCTTTCAGGCATTTGCTGACCTTGCCGATATCCACGTCGCCTTGCCGATTGACGAGCGCGCTCAATGCGGCACTCCTCACCATCTTGTTCGAGTCGGCGAGCTGCATTTCCAAAGCACGGTTGATCTCGGTCTTGTTGAACTTGGCCAACAGGTTGATCAGGTGTACCTT
>Ga0255052_10000901_pt1 | contig 23093 bp, 22 predicted proteins | sample JV7_2_21_MG_FD_188632 | JGI IMG/M metagenome (GOLD analysis project Ga0255052, IMG submission 188632) | Seawater microbial communities from Jervis Inlet, British Columbia, Canada - JV7_2_21 | ecosystem: Environmental > Aquatic > Marine > Inlet | place: Canada: British Columbia | collected... | reverse complement strand
CAAGAATGTGCCGGAAATCGTGCACGCCAAATTTGGAGACTCGAGCGGTGTCAGAGGTGCCGCGATCCTGGGGCAGCGCCTGAAAAACAGACGAGTCAGCTAGCCCGGGACGTTTTGCAAGGCTTTGGCTAGCGCCTCGATCAGGTCTTCTGCGTCCTCCAGTCCTACAGACAGCCGGATAAGCCCGTCGAGAATACCCACGCGCTCTCTTTCCTCTGGCTCGACCGCCGCATGCGACATCGGAAATGATCGCGTGGTCGTCTGCGTTCAGGAATGCCAGCATGACACCGTGTATCGCCGCAATACCGGTCGCAAAGCAGATGCAGTCGGCACCGTCTTCCAATGCTGCCAGCTTTAGCTCGAGCGCACGTACGGTCGGATTCCCGCTACGCGAATACGTAAAGCCTTTCTCGAGGTAGCGATCGACCGATTCCTGCACATAGGTAGTGGATTGGTAGATCGGCGTCAGGATTGCACCGGTCGTCGGATCCAGCGTAACACCGGCATGAATCTGCTTGCTGCTGAAGCGCATTACTATTCCCGCCCCTTTTTTGGATTGGTGGTGATGGGTGACCTGATCTTGTTCATCATTAAGTGTGAACACGGTCACAGGTCCGGGAAGCCAGGAGAGATTTAGTTAAATCTCAACAGCGTGATTGTGCCAATTTGGTACCTTGATCCGCACTGACAAGGGCAAACCTGTCGAAAGACAGGGACGCAAAGCCACCGGTCTACGGGTAAGAACCTAGGACAGCGGGGCTGCCAAAACCGTCGCCGAACGTACTCCCATGATCGGCATGTCCGGTGTATTTGCCGGTCGAGGATTCTGGTCGCATTGCCCGACATCAGCTTAATAGCTTTCGCATTAATCTCGATGGAGCAACTGATGACCGGCCCAACTCGACTTAAGCTCGTGTGCCTCCCCCTTTCACTGCTTTGCATCGTTAACTTCGCCATCAGTCCGGACGTATCGGCAAAACCCAAGAACGATGTCGGATCCGGGAACGGGATTGGCAAAGCCTTGGGTAGGCTCAGAAATGCTCAAGAGAACTCTCCGCCGACCATATCAGGGGCACCCGATGAAACAGTGCTTGCAAATTCATTCTACGACTTCGCGCCTGGCGCGACGGACCCGGACGGCGATTCATTGACCTTTACGATTTCCAATAAACCCGGCTGGGCTGACTTCGACCCCACCTCGGGTACGCTCTATGGCACGCCAACAGCTGCGGATGTAGGCAACTACAGCACCATACGGATAGGGGTCAGCGACGGCGACGCTACTGCAGAGCTGACTGCATTCACGATCGAGGTAATGTCGACGGCTCTCGCCTCCGTGTCGCTCCAATGGCAACCTCCGTCGGAAAACACGGATGGCACTCCGCTTCTGGATCTATCAGGCTATCGCATTTACTACGGTACCGACCCGGCAGAATTGAGCAATGTCATCGAGTTGCCGAATCCGGGTCTGACATCCTACGTCGTCGAAAAGCTAACGGCCAACCTGTGGTACTTCGCCATGACGGCTGTCAACAACCGGGGTCAGGAAAGCGGCTTCTCTAACCAGCAGATCAGCAACACTCACTAATCAGTATAGCGGCAGACCACTTGTCAGTGCCGAGTTCGGCACGAGCTACTGGTGCCCGGAAACCCCCCTTGCTCAGGGTCGACTGCTTGATCTGGATGCGAATTCCTTCGCGACCAAGTTGTGCCATTGCTTCGAACTTATTGTTTGACGGAGAGTTCGAGGTTACTAACTTCGCGGTGAATCAAGGCCATCCATTCGCTTCTACCCATGGAGTCTGGAGCGAAAATCAGTCCAATAGCCACACGAGAATTATTGCGCGAAGGCCAGTGATCCACAATTGGAGGCTTTTCTTCTACATCTACCCACAACTGATAATCGCCATAGGTTAACGAACGCCCTCTGCGCTTCCAATGACTGTATTTCTTCTCGAGATTTGACAAATAGCGATCTGCAAAGTCTTTCGCAGATCGTGCGCTCGAGAAATACCATTCACCGAAAATACTGCCAATCATCAGACTCTTCGGAGAAACGTAAAGGCTTACTGTGTCAATGTGGTGGGGCTGTCGCCTGGGATTTACAACATAAATCATTGCACCCGTAATATGATCCATAGCGACTGCGCCTCTGGGCACCTTGAACTTGTCCCCCAGGTTATAGCCGAGATACTCACCATCGTTTGCATCGGCAAATGCAGATGCACTTAAGAAAATCAGGCTAATGAGGATCAGATTACGAGTCATTGTCAGACACCGGTTGCGTGGTCAACGGATTCGACAGGGCGTCAGGTATATATGTGCCTGGTTAGCCCGGTTCAGTATCATCGAGCATCCACCAGTAACGACAGATTCTCTTCCGCAGCGGGAAAGTAAGTCGGTGACAAGCGAATAGCCTCATTCAAATATCGTTTCGCTTGTGTGAAATCTCCATTTTCGATTGCCGCTTGACCCGTATTGTTCAGTGCATGCGCTTCGCTCATCACATTCTTGTAGCTTGTGATGGCATCGTCGTACCAACCCTGTTTTGCATAAATCCGGCCAAGATTTACCCATGCCAACGGAAACTCCTGATTTTTGGCCGCCTCGTAGAGATCAAGCGTTGCGCCATGGACATCACCAGCCAGGAATTTTGAATAGCCGCGATTGTTGAGCACGTGCACCGCATCGGGATTGATCGATAAGGCCATGTCATAGTGTCGTTGTGCAGCCGCATAGTCTCCGGCCTTATCCTCATACACGCCGAGCGCGTTGTGCGCGTGCCAGAGGCGATCATCGTTCTCGACGGCCAGTTTCAATGCATCGACGGCTTGTTCGTGCAATCCGGCGGCCATATAGATCAGCCCAAGGCCTTCAAGAGACCGGGCGTGGTTGGGATCGTAACTTCGTGCCGTCAGGAAAGCCCGGCTAGCCATCACGTGGTTTTTTCGCTGCATCTGGATCTCGCCAATATGTGCAAGCAATTCCACGTTCTCGGGTTGAAGCTGCAGTGCCCGCACATAGAAAAATAGTGCCTTGTCTGTTTCCCCTTCTCGCAGTGCCTGAGCTGCTCGCGCTAGCGCGTCTGCCTCTGACTCTACAGGGAACTCTGTCGCGAACAGGACATCAAGTGATTTGTCGTTGAGTTCCGCAGCGGCATTTTCACTGCTGTCGACGTTCGGTGTGGTTGCGCAGCCGCTCAGCAGGCCAATCAAGCACATTTTGATAATGCCCAGTTCGATGTATTTGCTTGTCATTTTTTGAACTCCAGAATCGTGTCTGCCCGGAAACCTGCTATTTATCAGCCATCCACGCCATTATCCTCAAGATCGCCGGTCCGATTGCTACGATGAAAAACACCGGAAACATGCAGAAAATCAGCGGGAAAATGAGCTTTGTGCCCATTTTCGCTGCCTGTTCCTCGGCTCTTTGCATGCGTTTGTCACGAAATTCGTCCGAGTAAACGCGTAAAGCATCACTGACGCTGGTGCCAAAGCGCATTGTTTGCACCAGTAGTCCGACAAGACCCTTTATATCCGGCAGGCCAGTCCTGTCAGCAAGGTTTCTCAGGGCCTGTTCACGAGGCATTCCGGCGCGGATTTCCGCGTTGACCGTCGACAGCTCGAACGCCAATTCGGAATGACTGACAAAGAGTTCGTCCGCCACTCGCTGTATGGCGGCGGCCAGGCCGAGGCCGGACTCGACGCAGACGACCAGTAGATCGAGGGCGTCGGGAAAGCCGTTTCTCAGCCTCCTGATCCGCCTGTCGATTAGTTTTTGAAGCACGATGTTGGGCCCCAGCAAGCCGATGCCGCTCGCGAACATTGCGTATATCAATGAGGAACGTCCCTCGATGTCCGGAATCCACCGCCAGCCGATCAGGACCAGCATGGGCAGGGCGACAATCAGCAGAGACTTCGTCACGTAAAATACCTGCAAAGCCTGGGGCGACCGGAATCCGGCGCGAATCAGTTTTTGCGTCATGTCATCGCGTTCCCTGTCTTTCTGCGGCAGTACATAGCCGGCGACCGGGCCCATCGCGGTGGTCACAAACATCATGACTCGGCTTTTGGCCGGCGGGCCATCTTCAACGAGCCCCATCCGGCGGCGAACCGGATTTGTCAAATTCACTATTAAGATGCTTATCCCGAGACCCAGGATGAATATCGTCGCGGCAGTCAGGCCTACGAGGACTCGACGAAGAATGACTTCGTCACTCCAGTAGCTGCTTAATAAATCGAATAACGCCTCCATGAGGTTATACCTCGATCCTGAGTATCTTGCGGAACCAGAAAACTCCCACCACTCCGAAGACACAGCCGTATGCAATCATTTTCTGGCCGCGTGGATCTTCCAGCATCACGGGAAGATAGTCAGGTGTTGTGAACCACAGCGTTACAAACAGTACCAATGGGACCATTAACAGGACCCACGCAGACATCCGGCCTTCCGCAGAATACGTCTGGACCTTGCGTTGAAATCGGAACCGGCCACGAATAACTTCCGAGATCTTTTCCAATATCTCTGCGAGATTGCCACCGGTTTCTTTTTGCACGAGGATCGAAGTTACCAGTGCCATCACGGTTACACTGGGCATCCGCGACAACAAGCCAAGCATCGCCCTGCGGACATCGTTGCCGTAATTAATATCACCAAATGTCAATTCGAACTCTCCGGCAACCGGATCATCCATCTCATCTGCAACGAGTTTCAAGGTGGCACCCAGGGGATGTCCTGCTTTCAGCGCGCGCTTCATTGTGTCTATTGCGTCCGGCAATTGCTCCTCGAACGCCTGCATGCGCTTGACGCGATCGAGGTTTATTTTCATAAATGGCAAATAAGTCGCCAGCAATGCAGCAGAGATTGCCATCACTGGCGTTCGGAAATAGGTCCAGCTGACAATCGATGCCGTGACCCCGATCGCCAGGGACAAGAGCACCAGCCGATAGGCAAGGATTTTGTGCCCGGCCTGTTCGATCCGGTTTGCCACGCTTTCCATCGCGGGTAACGATTCCACCCGGCGTTCGAGCGGTGACAGGCGTCGCAGGTATTTTTCGCGCAGTAAGGACGACATCGACTCCTCTTCACCCGCGGTTTCAATTTCTGCAATGCGTTTCTTAAGTCTTTTTCTGGTCTTGGCGCTTTCTCCAAAGACCGGCACAACCAGTCCCTGCATCAGCAGTACGACGGTCGCAAAGACCAGCATGATGAATATTTGTGCGCCGCCACTCATCGCTTTTTGCCTACTGCTTCAGACCAGTCCGGATCAAAGACTTCTATGGGAAGATCGATGCCGCGGTGTGACAGGCCTTTATGAAATGCGGGAATAATGCCGGTGGCTCGTAACTTGCCTTTGACGTTGCCGTCTTCGTCCATGCCTTCGCGTTGAAAAGTAAACAGCTCCGACATCGTGATAATGTCACCTTCCATACCGTTTATTTCCTGTACGCTCACCAGCTTTCGCTTACCGTCCTCCAGGCGCGCGATTTGCAAAACGATGTCGATTGCCGCTGCAATCTGTGACCGCAAAGCATTAATGGGGAAGTTAACGCCGGCCATGGACACCATATTCTCAATACGGCCAAGAGAGTCTCTCGGAGCGTTGGCATGGATGGTAGTGATCGAACCGTCGTGACCGGTGTTCATGGCTTGCAGCATGTCGAGCGCTTCGCCACCTCGAACCTCGCCGACAATGATACGTTCGGGCCTCATGCGTAGGCTGTTCCTCACCAGATCTCGGGCAGTCACTTCGCCCTTTGACTCGATATTCGGGGGCCGGGTTTCCAGGCGTACAACATGAGGCTGGCGTAGCTGCAACTCGGCGGAGTCTTCAATCGTTACGATACGCTCGTCCTCCGGTATATAGCCCGACAGAATATTGAGCATCGTCGTTTTGCCAGATCCCGTGCCACCGGAAACAAGGACATTGAGCCGTGCTTTGACAATCGCCTGAAGCACCTGAGCAACCTCCGCTGTCAATGTCTGCAGCTCGATCAGGTTATCCATCGAAAGGAGATCGACGCCGAATCGTCGGATAGACAGGCTTGCACCGTCGATGGCCAGTGGCGGAATGATCGCATTTACGCGCGATCCGTCAGCCAACCGCGCATCCACCATGGGAGATGACTCGTCAATGCGTCGTCCGACAGCCGAGACGATACGATCAATTGTGTTGAGCAGATGCCCAGGGTTGGTAAACTGCGCGTTGGTGCGCTCCAGTTTGCCTCTTCGCTCGATATAAATAGTATCGTAGCCGTTAACGAGTATGTCCGAAATCGTGTGATCGGCGAGCAAAGGTTCCAGGGGACCCAGTCCCATGACTTCGTCCTCAATACGCTCCACAATGAGTCGCCGCTGCTTGCGGCTGAGGGGCGCGGACTCTTCGCCCAACAGCCGCTCGGCAATTTCGCGAATTTCCTTATGTGCCTTGTCCGCCTCGACCGTATTAATCAGGGACAGATCAAGCACGGTCAGCAGGCGCTCATTGATGCGCTGTTTCCACTCGGTTTCCTGGGCCGTAAGCGCGCGGGTTCGATCAGCTTCATCGATGGCGGAGTTGTCACGCTCCTTGTTGAATCCAGTTTTCAATACTGTTGCCATCCATTTAACTCCTCAAGATACTCGGCAGGGCACGCGTCAGAAAATTGTCTGCGGGCTTGCTGTCCTGTTTATCGAACGTTGCCCGCAGATTTCGTATTCCCCGAATTAAAGGCGCGTTTTTCGAAATTTCTGCAATCGGCACGCCAGAATTGATGCTTTCGGCGGCGAGCTTGTATTGGTTGGGTACAGTGATCAGCTTGTCCTGATGTAGCGCCTTCCGTATGTCGCCGAGTTCAAGAAGCGCATTTTTGGAAAATCGATTGACGACGACGCCGATTCGGGACTCCGGAATTGCAATTTCGCTCGTCAACAACTGAAGCATCCGCGCGGCGTCCTGGATGTGGGGCAAAGACTGTTGAACTACCAGAATGATATTGTCAGCATGCTCCAGAAAGAATTCAGTGACTGCATCCAGCCGGTTGGGCGAATCGGCGACGACATAGTCATTATTGGACAAAAAGACATTCAGCAGGGCATCAAGTTGTTCGACCGGTATTTCATTTGGCAGTCTAAGCCGCTTCGATGGCGCGGCAAGTAATCGCAATCCGCTTGAGTGCTCACAGGTGTAAGCATCCGCCGAGACGTCGTCCAACTGTTTCGCAACTTCAAGTGCTTCCAGAATGCCGATCTTGGGCGTAATGTCGAGATAACGGCATAGTCCGCCCAACTGAATGTCCAGATCGGCGAGCGTTACTCGCGCTCCGGCATCGGCAACAAAGCAATGAGCCAGATTCGTTGCAAGGAAGCTCGCGCCAGAGCCGCCTTTGCCGTTCATAACGACGATCAGTCGGCCAACCGCTGACGCCCCGGTTCGCGACATCTCCTCGCGAACGTGCAGCAAGCTTGCGACGAGATCGGATTCGGGCGCGGTCTCCGGCAAATAGTCGCGCGCACCGGCTTGCATCGCCAGGCGCATCGACTCCGGGTTATCGCCGGGACCGCATACGATAAGTGGTAACTGGTACCTTTGGCCTGGTTCTGCGAGATATTGAAGCTCGCTGTGTCCGTGACTGTGATGGAGAAGCAACAGATCCGGAGTCTCGGTGATGTCGTGTAGAGGATCGGCGTGGCCGTTGCCGAGCATTCTTGTCGTCACGACGAATTCGGGATGCAGGCTCAGGCGCAAGCTGAGTTGCTTCATTGCCATTTTCGAGCGACTGGCAATCAATACCTTTAGCTTCGCCACTGGAATCCTCTCGACCAAACTAGCATGGCACTATCGCCCCCTGACGCGGAATACCCAGGCTTTCCCGCGGCAGTACGGTGGCGTGTTCCGGCATGACAAAAAGCGCCGCCACTAACGGAATGAACATCTGGTGTTGATAGCCGACAACCCTCACCCGCACATAGCGAATCTGGCGGAAACCTGTCGGATCTGCCGGATTGCCGACGATTGCGCCTGCAGAATCCAGGTACTCGACCGTGATATCGCCGGCATCCAGATCCGGAATCAAAGTATTGTTAAAAGCCGCTGTCTGGAAGATTTCCGGGTCATTGATTGGACAGACGACGGCCATGCGAGCGCCTCGCCGGGTCGCCTCATCCAGTAACGACGTTACAAAGAACGCTCGTGCAATTTCGATGACACCGAAGATCAGCAGAAACAGGACGAGAGCGACAAGAGCAAACTCGACCGTCGACAGTCCTGATTGTTTGTTCGTAGATCTCATATTACAAGGCTCTCATTGTCACGGTAGCCTGGAGATTGATTACGAGGCTGATATCGGGCCCACCATGAAAACTGCGCAAAACCGGGCCGAGCATTCCGCTGAACGCATGGGTCGCGCTGACCTCGACATTGTTAGCGCCTATATCCGTGACGGTGACATCGGCAGGGACCAACCCGGAGAGTACCGGCGTACCTGGTCCGACTGTATTTCCGTACACGACAAGATTCTGGGTTTCCGTCCTCAACGCGGCGCCTACAATAATGACGCCTGTCGTACCCTGGTACGCGTTTGCAGCAACGTATCGGGCGCCGTTGCGAACCGCCTTCGTCAGTGTATTGTGATCGACGAATCCACGCGTGACCTCAGCGGTTGCCAGCATGAGGAACAACAGAATGGGTGTCACGAGCGCCATCTCGACGAGCACGGCGCCGCGATGCCCGGCCATTGAATTTTGAGCAATTCGCGTCATCACGACTCCCCTGAATCCGGATCCTTGTAGAGTTGAATAAGATACGGACCGGGTCCTCCTCCCGGGTTCGGTCCTGGCGCGCCGCCTGCCAGGCATTCGTTGACAAACTGGCCGAATATGTTTTTATCCACACCGCCGCCAATTGATTGCAACATGTAGTAGCAAGCGAAACCTACGATGTCCAAGGTCGATTGGCCGGTTTCATCGCCGTTGCAGTCCGCGACCGGCATCGCCAGCATACGTCGCCATTCGACGCCTCCGGGTGAGCCGCCCGTTGGGTAATCGTGCATGCCGGGAGTCCCGGTCCTAAACACATAATCGTCGTAGTCATAACCCGCGATGTCGGCGGCAGTCTGGACCTCATTGGTGGGCGCTACGGGGTCATCGCAGGCCCCCGAGCAGATTTGGTCCACCTCGATACCCGAACCAGGGGGGTCCTCTACTAACTGCGTTTCCAGCCGCGGTGAAGTCTCGCGAACGACGACATCCGGTGGGTAATCCAGCGAGCTAATCGGGCCGTTGTATATGCCGAAACGGGTATTGAATCCCTGCGAGGTCGGGCCGGCGGTGACCCCCGGTTCCGTCTCGGCATCCTCATCGGTCGACGTGCAGGCATCGTATGTTCCCGCCATGGCGTCGCGAACGCAGTCGCCGCCCGGGCAGTCAAGGCGCAGTAACTTGTAATTGCCGGGGCCGACATCACTGTGATCACCGGGGGTCGGCTTCAGGACCATCAGCCTATCCTGATCGAAGCCGTAATAGTCTGCTGTCAGATCATCGGCACAGACCACAAGCGGGGCAATATTGCAGGCGCTGTTGATCGTCGGGCTCGGCCCCGCAACCGCGGACGCGCCGATATCCATGTCCGTAATGCCGACGATCGCGCTAAGCCCGGTTGCCATATTGAATCCGGTGGCTATGACCCGCACGTATGGCCCGACACCCGATGGCACGAATGGGTTCAAGGTCACCGAATATTGCACAACCACGGAAATGTTGCCGCCGTCATAGGAGCTATCGATTTCGAAATTGCCATTACCATCGGTGTTCAAGCCAAACACGCTGTTGGCGGCAGCAGTGGACGGTATCGTGTCCGCCGTCTGATCATAGACCTTCGCCGCTGCCAGGGCCGCAGCGTCGGCCATGTTTTGCAGGCGTGTCTTGTTCACGAAGGCGTGACTGCTGTCGAGGGCGAGTCCGGCAATAGCAAGCATCGCGACCAATCCGATAACAACCAGCGGCATCGCAACGCCCTGCTGGCGATTTTGGACACCGAAACGGTTCGCAGAGCATTTGGTTTGATTAACTCTGTTCATTGGGTATCTCCTGCAGGCAGGTGATTAATTCTGGCCACCGATGCTGATGGTTATGGGCTGCTGAACCTGTTGCGGATTGGCGATATCCTCGCGGTGGGCATTCAGCGTAGCGTCCAGACGATAGGGGTCACTCCCCTCGACTGCATTCGGATCTGGATGGATCGCAGCTTCGTGGTCGTGAATCTGGCTCCCCATGACGTTGCGCACTGTTTCACCGAATTCTGCGACAGGGACCGTCGGCTGGCGACTGCAGCCACTTGCAAGTACAGCAATGACAAGTAGCGGGCAGGTCACAATGATATTTTTGCTCATAGCTCTATTCCTGTTTTGTAGCCCGGCCAGGCCGTGGCGTATTAAACTTTCTAATGCCGGCATTTAATTTCGGCCTTCGAGACTTCCTTGTAGAAACCAGCCAAAGTCGCTTGGTTCCACGAAGTAATCCGTTGGTAATTGAACCTCGGCGGGCACGAGTGGCTTGGCCAGATGCGGCGTAACCAGAATCAGCAGCTCTGTCTCTCCTTTTCTGAACTCCTGACTGCGAAACAACGCTCCAAGGCCAGGGATGCTGCCGAGGCCGGGGAATTTAGTAACGACCTCTCGGAGGTTCTCGTTGATCAGTCCGGCCACCCCGATGGTCTGACCATCTGCAAGCTCAACGGTTGACTGGGCGCTTCGCGTGGTCAGTGACGGAATGAGGAAAGTAGAGGATACGCCGTCGGTACTTATGCTGACGTTGTTGTCGCTGACCAATTCGCTGACGCTGATATTGAGCTTGAGACTGATGCGTTTCGAGTCAAGCACAATGGGTAGAAACCGGATACCGACACCGAATTCCTTGAATTCTATCGTGGTGCCGTTTTGACCTCTGGGAACCGGAATCGGAAATTCGCCGCCGGACAGGAACTGTGCCTCGTGCCCTGTCTGAGTGACGAGGGTCGGTTCTGCAAGAACTTTTGCAAGCCCGTTTTCTTTCGCTGCGTCAAATGCCAGATTGAAAAGCGCGTTATCCGAAAGGAAACTTGCGAAGAAACCTTTGTCGGCAATTACGAGGTCGTTTGGTGCAAACTCGTCGATGGCAGGACCAACAGGTGCAGGGTTGGTGAAGACGGGAACGCGGCCCGCCCCGTCAAAGAAAGCATCCGGAAAGGCGGCGCCGCCATTAACACCGCCAAAGTTCCACTGACTGCTGCCGGTAAATATGGCATTGAACCGGACATCCAGTCGTTTGAGTTCCGTACGGGAGATTTCCGCGACTTTGACTTCCAGCATCACCTGTTGCACGCCGCCTACGCTCATCAGATTGATGACTTCGCCAACGCTTCTGTCTGCGCGCGCCGAACTAGCTTGTTGAAGTTCGAAAGTCTGTGATTCGACCGCTGCGGCGATTTGCGTGAAAAAGCCTTCAGCTATCCTCAACGCGGCATTCATGTTCGTGATATTCGAAACGCGGCCGGCGAGAACGATGTTTCTTTGTGCGGAGTAAACCTCGATCTTTTCCTTCGGCATTAGACGAAAGAGTTTTTCCTTCAGCGACTGAAGATCGTGCGTTACTTCGACATTCAAGGTTCCGATGAGGATGTCGTCTCTGTCCCAGAGCAATACATTGGTGGTGCCAAGATCTTTGCCAAGCACGTAAAGCTGGGTGGACCGCAGGATCAGAATGTCTGCTACGTCGGGGTTACCGACGGATACTCGGGATGCCGGGGCGTTAAGCCCGATGACGCGTGACTTGTACAACGGCACAGCAACCGAATTTTCGGCCCCACCCCCCAGCCGGGATAACTGGTTCTGGGCGCCTGCCGGCGTCAGCCATATAAGGAGCATGAACACAAGTAACGTCATCCATGCATTACTGGAATTTAATCGTGATTCACACATTGTGTCTTACCTCGTTGTTATCGTAGTCCGAGATATCCGAATTCGGCTCAGGACTTAGGCTTGGTTTTACCGACAGTAGTACCGCGAATCACAATAACCTCCGACGGCGGCGGCGGACGCTTTGTTGGGGCCCTTCTGACTACTCTTTTTTTCGGTGGTGCGGGAGGAGGCACAATCTCCTGTTCCAGCGGATTGCGTAACGTAAGTTGTATGGTTCCTTCTGTCCTTGCGCGGAAGAGTTCCTCGGCCTGTTTCGGCAGCATTTCCAGGGTCACCGCCCGAACGATGACAGGTTCGTTTTCTTCCGCTGTTGCCTGCTGATCTACTGCGAGCACTTTGATGTTCTTGAGTATCGTCTCGGTTACCGCGCGTTTGCCAGACATCTTGCGCGAGGCAAGGACATCGACCGTGTTACCTGGCAACAGGAAACCGGCGACACCAACGACGTCGTCTACGCGTACGGTGACTGCCCGCATATTTTCATCTACAAGTGCCGCGAGCGTGCTGCCGGCTGAGTGGGCACGAAATCGTTCGGCAACCAGTATCTCTCCACGCGAAATCTTGGTCGTCGACACCTGGCCCACTACTTCCTCGATTGTTGAAAAGAATCCCTCCGGCGTTATTCCTTCGGGCATCTCGACTAACTTCAGGTGGCGATCCTCAACCTTGGTTGCGAATGGTATTGGCACTGCTGCAGCCACGGCATAAGCCGAATTTTCCTTCGCTGCCTGATCAGGCATAACAGTCGCGACAATCCACTCGTTCGCTACAAAGGCGGCGCCGCCCGCCATTAGCAGAGATAGAAAAATTAGAAATACGCCCCTACGCTTTAACATGTTCTTGATCTCCTTATCAGCGCGATTTGCGCCCGGTTGCCGGGGAATGTTCATCTACCGAGACGAAATAGTTATCCCAGGCCCAGCGCAGGTGGTCGATGCTCACGTTGCGCGAGTTATCTTCGTAAATTGCGTGATCGACAGCCATGCCGAGCAAGTCTCTCGGATGGCACGGTAAGAGTGACACTTGATTTCTTGTGTGTAGTTCGTTGATCACATAGTCCAGGACATGCGCCTCGTATTCGACTTCGTATGCCGCACAGGCGTCGCGCCAAATGTGTTCGTATTGCTCAACCGTTAGCGTACCGAATTCGATCTTGTATCCGATTCGGCGAAGGAAGGCTTCCTCCGCCAGTTCCAGCGGATGAATATTCGTTGAGAATATAAGGACGACGTCGAATGGGACGGTGAAGTGGCGGCCGGATCCCAGCGTGAGGTAATCCCGTTTTTCCTCCATGGGGACAATCCACCGGTTGAACACGGCGGCCGGAGATACTTTTTGCCGGCCCATGTCATCGATAATGAACAAACCGTTGTTGGCTTTTAGTTGCAGCGGCGCCTCGTAAAGCCTTGTTGACGGCTCATAATTGATTTCGAGCATCTCGGCAGTCAGTTCGCCGCCGGTGATCGCCACCGGCCTTTCGCAAACGACGAATCGTGGATCGTGGCCTTTTTCAAGTTTCAAGTTGTCGCTGGTCGGCTTCAGGCACAGTTGTTTGTGAATCAGGGGGTCGAATATTTGCACGACGGAATCGTCGATCGCAATGGAATGCGGTATCAGCGTGGGGTGACGAAACAGTCGGCACAATCGCTGCGATATGAAAGTTTTGCCGGTACCGGCCGGGCCATAAAGAAATATCGCACGACCCGAATTCAGGGCGGGACCAATCCGGTCCAGCATTTCATCCGCCAACACTACATCGTCGAATGCCGTACACATGGCATCATGGGTCACCGAGCGACTGTGAATTGTCTGCGCACGGGCGACCTGGGCGTAATTCTTCAACGGCACTGGAGCAGGTCCAAGATAGCCGCTGCGCATCATCGCATCCAGCGCGGTCACCCGTCCCCGTTCTGTCAGTGTGTAGGCAAGGCCTGCGGTACTCGCCTGACCAGGTCGAACTTCGACACGTGCCTCAGTTCGCATGAAATTCAGGACACTTTCTATGATCGAGCCCGCGAGCGCGAGAATTGCAGAGAGTTCGCCGAGAGATAATGTGCCCCGATCGAACAGATGTTTGGCAATCAGATCCGCGATAAATGTTTCCGATAATCCGGTGTCGGACAGCCTGGTCGGTCGCGGTGCGAGTTTTGACGCTCGCATCAGACCGAGCTGGTCCCATTCGCGATTCGTCAATACAGTTTCGCTCGTACTCATTCTGTCTATCCTAAGAATTGTCCAGGCAAATAACCCATGTACCAGAGAGCGGCCACGGTTCCGACGGCGATCGCCGGCGCGTATGGAATGTATGTAACGCGGTTTTGGTATGACATTGATCGCGAAACCGACGTCGTACGGACTCCGGCATCGGCTGGGCTCAGGAATTGCGCGGAAAGTGATTCAAGTACGGGCCGCACGCGCTGCCAAATGAAGACGCATATACCAAAGATGGCACCAGCCATCATCGTAGCCATGCCAGCGACTACCGCACCCCAGGGCCCGAGAAAACTGCCCACAACCCCGAGCAACTTGACGTCACCGGCCCCCATGCCGCCCAATGCATAAACCGGCAGAAGCATAGCAAGCCCGAGCGTGAACCCACCGGCTACCGTAATCAGGCCATCGATGCCACCGCTCATCGTGTGCAGCATCAGGGCCACGCTTAACGCCGGCAAAAGCAGCAAATTGGGTATGCGATGATTTATTAGATCGGTTGCAACAGCAGCGGCAAGTAGCACGAACAACACCAGCCCTGCCGTTGTGCCGAGGAATTCATCGTTAAAAGTCACGTCGATATAAACGCAGCAATTGGTCCCGGAAGGAATCTTGGGCCAGCGAGACCAGAAATCGGCCTCCCACGGCCCAAGAAACCCAAGTCGACCAAACGCTTGCCCTAGGGTACTGGCGGCAGGTAGCCGGTTACCGTTGTGATTACGTTCTCCACAGACACGCCGAGGGCTGTAAAGGCGCCCGCAACGAGCGCCGTAATCAATCCAGCGGCTACCGCATACTCCACGATGGTCAATCCATCTTCTTCGTATATAAAGGTTTTGAGTTTTTCAATCACGATCTTTCTCCTAATCTTCACTTCCAAAGTAGTCCTACTTTTGATTGCCTCCGAAATGCTGAACGTATCGTCAACAAAAATGTCGAGACGATGTTTCCACGTCGTTTCGGAGACATTGCAGACCATATTGGAAATCAGGAGCCGTGAAATAGAAGTTTCTTGTTGACCATGAGAAACATTTTGCTTCTGGGCCACAATCGAGTAGAAGTTTCTTGTCGCTTTAGAGGACTATTTTGCGGCAGCATGCCAAACCTAAGGCTATCTCGATATTACGTACCTAAAACTGTGAATTCCATACACTAATTATGTCAATCAAACGCAGCGAAATTTTGCGTGTCGTGTATCGTGGGGCGTATCAAATGAAAACAAAATTCTCGTGACGCCAACGCCTGTTAAGCGACGATCACAGACAAAAATTACAATAATAAAGGGCCGCTGTGGAACGACTCACGCTAATCTGGTTCGACATGACGATTACTACTCGTCATGCAGAAATAGACAAAAACTTCCAGGACCATTTCGAAATTCGATACTGTTCGAATCTTGGTCATCTTGAGGCAATACTGGAGGGGGAGTCCGAAATAGCGATTTGCTTTGAGTTTGATTACCCCGACCGGCCCGGAATGTCCCTCTTGTGCAGCACTAAGGAATGTTACCCACATATCCCGATTCTGATGCTGACTGCGCAGCATTCCGAGCAACTGGCCGTGTGGGCTTACCGAAATCGGGTGCTGGACTACCTTGTGAAACCGGTATCGGAAGGTGATTTCCGCCGATGCAAGGAGCTGCTGCAGGCGATCCAAACAGCGGAGAACCGACGCGACAATCGGACGATTATCGACCGCAAGTCGATTATTCCCGTCGAGATTCCGGTAGGCCAACGAACAGGCGGTGTGCGACTGGCGCCCGCCGTACACTACGTGCAGAAGAACTTTCGACACAAGATTCGAAATGCGGATGTTGCGGAGCGTTGCGGCATGAGTTCATTCCATTTCAGCCACGCTTTTACCGAGACGTTCTCGCTGACTTTCCAGGAATTCGTGCTTCGTTATCGCATTTTCGAAGCGTGCAAGGAGCTTCGACATCCCAACGTTCCAGTGGCCAACGTAGCTTACTCCGTTGGCTTCAACGACCCGTCATATTTCGCACGGGTGTTCCGGCGTTATATTGGCATATCGCCATCGGAGTATTGCGAACAGATCAGCAATGGAGAAATCGATCAGCGAATCAGGGATCTGGCTAACAGTCTGGAATTGCCTGAACTCAAATCGGTTAAATTCGAGCCCCAGCATGCATTTGTCGATCCTCTGGGCAAGAGACGCGTGTCGATCAGATAGCGTCGGAAGGGATTCAATATGTCAGCAAAAGACAAATGGAGCGAAATAAAGATTCGGTCAGTGACCGCGGGATCGTCGCTGCATGGATTCCGTCTAGCTTTCACTAACATGTTGCTGGCCACATTATTCATTCTCTTTGCGATCGCAAACGCTAAAAGTTTTCTTGAAAACCCCCGACTAAGCGTCTTTTTAATCGTCGTCACCGAAACGATTGTTGCTGTTTTCCTGGTAATAAGACGGGATCCGGACGAAACCGAGCACACGTGGCAGACATGGATTACTACGACTTGTGGAACACTTGCTCCGTTTCTTCTTCGACCAATCGATGCCACAGGGGATTTGCTGCTCGGCGATATCCTGCAGATCATCGCATTTATCACGCAAATTACGGCGCTCCTGTACCTGAACAGAAGCTTCGGTCTTCTCCCCGCGCATCGTGGCGTAAAATCGGGCGGGCTTTACAGTTGGGTGAGGCACCCGCTTTATACTGCCTATGTGATTATGTTCCTGGGATACTGGATCAACAATCAAAGTTTGAATAACGCCGCTGTCATTGTCGCCGGCGCCGCTTTTCTCGTGATGCGCATTCATTACGAAGAGGCCTTGTTACTCAAGTACGCCGACTACACGCGTTATGCGAAGCGGATCCGTTGGCGCCTGATCCCATCCATCTGGTGAGAGACTTCCGATCGATGATCGGCAACTGGCAATCATAGATAAATATCTGCTTCAAAGGAGGTCGGAGTGAGGCTCAATAAACGCATCGTCTGTGCCGCAAGAATGCTGGTATTGCTGTTTTCATTATCCAGTCTTATTGGCGCATGCGTCAGTCCGGATTTGGACCCGGCGCGCTCGGCAAATGAAAGCCGGCAACCAGTTCCGGGCGCTGCCCAGCGTGTAACGCCACACCTGAAGAGTCAGTTCGAGTCACTCGAGGCCAGGCAGTTTGTACCTGTGATCATTCGCTTATCCGGGAAACCGGACTTGCGGACCGCCAGCGCTGTCATTGAGGCCACAGACAAGAGAGATCGTCGGGAAGCCGTAATCTCGCATCTGCGACAGCACGCCCTTGACACTCAAGGTGACGTTCTGAATTCCTTGTCTGAATTGCAATCCTCGGGACTCGCTCGCAATGTCCAGCCACTTTGGTTGGTGAACGTGATCAGCGCAGAGGTCACGGCAGAGGCGATCGATTACCTGTTGCCAATCTCAGATATCGAATACATCACGGCAGATACGGAAGCGCCTCTTTTCTTGGCAACGACGACCCGGAGCGTAATGCAAATAAATTCGCACGACGTGTGGCTCCAACCGTCCGGTGCATACACAGGAGAAGGTGTCGTGGTCGCGGTCCTTGATAGCGGAGTCGATCTCGATCATCCGGATCTGGTGAAGCGTTTCTGGTTCAACCCGGCCGAGGATCTCGATGGCGACGGCAAGCTGACGAGATCAGATAACAATGGCCAGGACGATGATGCGAATGGTTTCGTAGACGATGTCGTTGGCTGGGATTTTGAGTCCGCCGATAACGACCCCAGTCCGAACCTGTTCGAGTCCGGACGAGGCAGGGGGCATGGCACTCACGTCGCCGGGATTATCGCAGGAGATGGAACCAACGGGGTTTCGACCGGAGTCGCGCCAGGCAGCAGCCTGATGATACTGAAGATCAATTCGCAGAGTTCGGTCTGGGCTGCAATGCAATATGCCCTCAGCAATGGTGCTGACATCATAAATATGAGTATGGGCTGGACAAATTCGTTGTCGCCCGATCTCAGCTCGTGGAGGGACGTTATTGACAATCTGGTCGACGCCGGCGTCCTGGTAGTGACCGGTGCCGGCAATGGCGGGCAGGCTCCGTTGATACATGCGCCGGCCCCAAACGACATAACGACGCCCGGTCGCGTTCCGCGGGCGATGACGGTTGGCGCAGTAGCAGCACCGACAGATCTGGCCTGGGTGGATCCGATCGCTCCATTCAGTTCGAGCGGCCCGACGAGTTGGCAGTCGGTCGAACAGTTTCGTGATTATCCATTTCCGCCGGGCCTCCTGAAGCCGGATATAACCGCACCTGGCGTTGGAATTACTTCGACGATGATCGGCGGCTCCTATCAGGTCAAGAGTGGCACCTCTATGGCGACTCCGCACGTATCGGGAACAGCTGCTTTGTTATTGGAACGGGATCCGGACTTGTTACCCCACGAACTGATTTTCATACTACGTGAAACAGCATGGCGAATCTTCGATCCCAATAATGTAATGGGGTGGGGGAGAATCGACGCTTTAAGAGCAATCAATCACAAATACGACAGTTCATCCTATGACCTTTCTGTCAGTGATGCAGATAAACTTTGGTTAACCAAGAGTGTCTGGATCGACAATGATGGCGACGGACAAGCCGATGAGCCGGTAGCCGGTATGACTAATCGTGTATACGCGCGCATACACAATATTGGCGGACAGTCGATTGGCAACACGGAAATCCGATTTTATTACACTGAAGCAGGAACAATAGGTAAGAACGGGTTTGCAGCCCAATACGGCGGAATCTCAGACAGCAGTGCTTTTCACCATATCGGCTCGTACTTTGTACCGGTCATTGGTCCTCGCGGCACAAGCCAGGACACGGTCGTTGGCGCCGTCGACTGGTTCGTCCCAATATCAAATAACGGCACAAGCCACTGGAGTCTTGGCGTCGACGTTGTCGGACCGAATCCACCCAACAATGAGGAATCGGATCGTAGCAACAACGTTGCATTCACTAACCACTTCAAAATCACGATATACCCCGGCGAGGTATTCACGTTTCGGTTTTTTATACATGGAGATCCAGGCAGCACTAACGAGCCATTCGACCTGGACGTCGTGCGTAGGACGCTGTCGCCGAATTTCGACGTACAACTCTCATTGGATGAGGTATCGGCAGAAAAATGGGTCGAAAGGATGCGAGGCTTTGAACCAGTCAGCCCCGTCGAAGTTGCCGAATTCCCGACCGATGTGGGCGAATACGTCAGCAAGAGCATGAAGCTGTTAGGCGACAGAGGTCAACTCGAGCGTATTGCGTTGACAGATGGGCGCCCCGTGCCGGCAAGGATCGTTATTCGCGCGCCGCAAATTGAGAGCCGCTATTACGAGCCGGCAGAACTGCAGAATCAATATCTTGTCATTAATACTGCTAATAGCAGCGGCATTTTCGGCGGCCTTGCACTCAGTATTTCCATAAACCCGGATGCGACACCGATCAAGAGCGTTATCTATTCAATAAAATAAGCCTTAGCCGTAGCAACACAGCACGTCGTGTATTGGCCTTTCTTGGCCCCTAATTTTTGCCGAGACTAATGCCGGTTAGACAATATCTGTCGTCGCCGGTAGTGTGGGCTATCCGTCGGATCCACCCGAGCCTGAATCTTCGGATCCGCCCGAGCCTGAATCTTCGGAACCACCGGAGCGTGAATTCCAAACCCAGCCTGCCAGGAATCCAACGATGCCGCCAACGGCTGCGAGCGTGGCTACATTGGCTTGTTCCGAATCAACCACGGCACCGACGATACCGCCGAGTACCAAGCCAATAATTGCAAGCGAGATTATTTTGTTCTGCATTATCATTTTTCTCTCCCATCGAGCTTGCGATGATCTGCAGGACAGCTGCGTGTCCGAAAAGCAGACCAGCACAGATGGTCAATTGTGCCATCCGCAAGCTTTATTTTATAGGGTAATAGCACAACATAATGTCTGAACAGGATGCAGGCAAAGGTATTTTTGTATATCAGATTCCCTTGCACATGCTTTGATTGATGCTCATTGGAGAACTAAACCAAGACACGCAATTGGTCGAAAAACGTCGCACTGGCGCGCCTCCCGGGACCTGGCAAAGTCCCGCGACCAGAATCCCGGGGCGAGCTTACGAGCTTGCTGCGGACGCTACAAAATAATCCTACAGTAAGACAAAAAAATCCTAGCCGGACGGATGATATTTCGCGTATAGATTGTGTCTGCGATAGTTTTTGCAAAGCAATGAATAGGAAGACGAATTCACTCACGGACCAGGGTGGCATGCACTCAATTTTCGCAATATCAAAAGGAATCATTTCAGGATCACACGCGATCCGCGTTCCCTTTCAAATCAATGTCTCTTGATGGCTAATAACAACAAAGAAATCCATACATCAGGCGCCTGCGAGGACGACGATCCCACGGCGGAGCTGGAAGTTCTTCCCGAAGCAGTTAGTGCGGAAATCAAGGCTGACCGTAGACATGAAACGGAATCCGACGAACACACATCTGACTTTGTAGGGCATGGCACCGATGTCGGGGAGGCCGATGAAACTATCTATAGCCTGAAGTCAGATCTTATATCACGCGCTGAGACCATCAGGGAATTGCACTTCGAAATAGCGCAGCTCCGGCCGAGATCGTCTGAACTTGAAAAGGAAGTCAGAGTTCTCGAGGAGGTGATGAATAATGTTACGGAAGAGTTGAAGTTAGCCCACAAGAAACAGCTTGACACAAGTAAATTACTCGACAAGCGTGATAACGAGATTGAGTCGCTGAAATCGCAGCTGTCGGCCAAAGAGCATGCGCTAAAAGAGTCTGACCGGCAGATTGAAGACGCAAAGAACAAAGAGCAGGAGTCGGTATCCCTTGAAGGTGAAATCAAGCAATCGCCGGTAATCGAATTGCGAGCCCAGTATACGGATACTACGCACGCCAACCTTGAAAATGAAACGACAGGTTTATCGGAAGTTATCAACGCTCTCAAAGCAGAGCTGGACGCAGCGACGAAGACCCGTATACGGCTCGACCGACAGGTCGAAAAGGCGACTGCCGACAATGCGTTACTGGCAACGGAGCTCGAGTCCAAACAAGCGTTAATCGATGATTACGAGCAAGACATCGAAGAGTTGCGCGAGTCCAAATTACCCGCTGGGAGCACTCGCGCCGATGCCAACGACGAACCGCAGGAGTTAGCCTTGTTAGTGCCCCTGAATGGCACCGCGTCGAGCGGGCATCCGATCCGAACGGGACGACTGAGTCTGGGGAGCAGCCCGGACAACGACATCCAAATCAAGAGTGACTTCATCAGTCGGCACCATGCACAGGTCGTCAGCAGTTCGACGGATTCTATTCTGGGAGATCTCAACAGTACCAATGGCACCTATGTGAACTCCAATCGAATCAAGAGGCATGCGCTGCGCAATGGCGACTCGATAACGATCGGTAAGCATCGTTTCAGGTTCGACAAACGGAACCCGGCAGCTTCTGCCCAAGAGACAGATATCAAACGAGTCAGATTCAAGTCATAACAAAAAGATTATTCGGAATATTTTGAGGTAATAATTAATGGAGCAGAGCATCGCAACGTCACAGGGAAATGTCCGTCCGGGAAAGCAAGCTCTCCGAAATCTGACAGCGATATTCACCAGACTATGGTCGGGGTTCGCCCCGATCATTCCGAATTCCCGACATCCGTCGAGCACCGATGTCCCGGCGAATTTGGACATTGAGCGAATTTCCGCCCGGCTCGCAATAGAAAGCCGCGCGGAATCTGACGGCAGGAATGGTCAACCACCTTCAACCGAGGAAGGTATCTCGGGAACTCAGACGGAGATCGTTGTTCATTTCAAGAATTTGCAGAGGAGCGCGCAACATCAGATCACTGGTTTTGCCAAGAGACTTCGCGAGTTCGGTGAAGAGATTGATCTACTCGGCGTAAACGGCAGCCTTCGCGACATTCCGTCTCGATGCGAGAACGAGGTTCTCAGGCTCATAGCCGAGTCTCAATCAGAGCTCAACTATCTGGAAGAGCGTGAAACAAAACAGCAAAAACACTACGAGGCGCTGCACGACAAGAGCAATCAGGGGCAAGTTGCAGATCGACCGCTATCGCCTGTCTTTCACATGGTATTCGTGGCGTTTCTGATCGGCGTGGGAGCATTTGCAATTGCCAAGTATTCAGTGCCCGGTTTCGTCGCTACAGGGCTGGTCCCGCCGTCGTGGGCGATCTTGATAGTAACGATCGTCGCCCTCGTATCGACCGCAATTGCCCGCGCTGTCTCTCACACAGCCAGCCGTGCCGGACGATTGACAGGATGGTTAGGCAGCATAGCTCTTATCGGGATGATGGCTTTCCTGGCTGCTCACTACATCGCGGCGGTGACGGCAAATCCCGGTGTTACTGTGCGCAACGTCGTCGACTCGATCCTTGCGAATCCGATCGCGATTGTCACCGACGTCGCTGACTGGAAGGTCTTCGTCATCGTGATCACGGCCGGATTACTGGCGTCCCTGGTTGGCTACAGGCCGGATAGCACCTATGGAGGCTACGGTGACGCACAAGGCGCCATCTATAGCACACGCAAGAAACGTGACCGCCTGACGAAACGCTTGCGAATGCAAATTAACGCGCTCATCGATGAGGCAGATGTTGAGGCGACTGATTTGCCCAAGCGGTTGAAGTCGAAAATCAGTCAGTATTCTCGATTGGTGGACGAATCGAAGCGCATTCCAGCAAGCATGAGTGATTACGACGTCGCCCTGGAAGACGGTTGCAACATCTTGCTGGATCGGTACCGGGCGGCCAATACGAATGCGCGCCATACAGAGATTCCAATGAGCTTCTCCGAGCACATTTGTTTCAGGCCTGAGCATGATCCGAATGTCTCGATATTCGAAAACGAGGAAGGTCGGCTGGAAGATCTTCAACAAGGTATCGTCGAACTTGAAGGCGAGGCTGCCCAGGTGCGACAAAAACTGAGAGATTTG
>Ga0255052_10000900_pt1 | contig 23095 bp, 25 predicted proteins | sample JV7_2_21_MG_FD_188632 | JGI IMG/M metagenome (GOLD analysis project Ga0255052, IMG submission 188632) | Seawater microbial communities from Jervis Inlet, British Columbia, Canada - JV7_2_21 | ecosystem: Environmental > Aquatic > Marine > Inlet | place: Canada: British Columbia | collected... | reverse complement strand
TGCTGCGGCTCGGGCGGGACGACGAAGCCGCCGCCATCAAGCCGCGGCTCGACGAAATGATTCGGCAGTCCGACAGCGAAATTAAATCCTCCTGCTGCTGCCGCGGCATGCGATAAAAGGGTCCCGTCCCCTTTTTTTTCCGCGTCATTGCGAGGAGCGCAGCGACGCGGCAATCTCCAGACGACCTGTAAACCTTCTGGAGATTGCTTCGCTGCGCTCGCAATGACAGGGAAGGCTATCGGCCCTTGACCAGTACCTCGTAACCGGATTCCTCGGGTTCGTCGTCGAGCATTTCCGGCGGGAAACCGGGAGCAAGAACCTCGACGCCGGTCTTTTCTTCGAGCCGCTTGATGATATTCGGCGACAGTTCGCGCGGCCCGTACCTTTCCTGGCCTTCCTCGAAGATGCGTTGAAACAACGAGCCCAACTCAAGCTCGAGACCGCCGCGCCTGGCGACATCGTTGAACAGGCCGATGTCCTTGCACACCAGGTCCATGGTAAAACTGATATCGCGGCTGCCGTTCAGAATCACCTGGCTCTCAGTTTCGTGCACGAAGGAATTGCCCGAGGAAATACGAATCGCTTCGTAGGTAGTATTCAGATCCATGCCGGCGATCTTCGAGGTCACCAGGGCCTCACAGACACTCAGCAGGTTGGCGGTCGCCAGGTAGTTGGTGACGACCTTGAGCACCGAAGCCGAACCGAGCTCGCCGGTGTGCAGAATGCGGCGGCCCATGGTCGTGAGCAGCGGCAGCATGGTTTCGAAGGTGGCGCGTTCACAGCCGGCAAATATCGCGATATTGCCGGTCGCGGCGCGATGACATCCGCCCGATACAGGGCAGTCGACCGGTTCGGCGCCAACCGCTCTAACCTTCTCACCGAGGCGCAGTACCTCGTCCTTGTCGGTGGTGCTCATTTCCGCCCAGATCTTACCCTCACCGAGACCGGCGAGCGCACCGTCCTCGGCCTCCATCACCGCGGCGCTGGCCGCCGGGCTCGGCAGGCAGGTAATCAGAACGTCGACGCTTTGCGCCATTTCACGCGGACTGTCCGCCCACTTCGCGCCGGCGTCGAGAAAAGGTTGCGCGATGTCGGCATTGAGATCACGGACCGTTAAATCGACACCGTTACGTAACAGGCTGCCGGCGAGTTTACCGCCCACGTTCCCGAGCCCGATAAATCCAACTTCCAGCATTGCATTCTCCCCGATATGGTTTCAAAACTGCGCGGCATTCTACGCCCTCTGAAGAAGCCCGGTAAACAATATTTTCAAGACCCGGCGATCGAGAAACTTGTTGCTGGATTTGATCCAGCCGCGTCTTTATACTCGCCCTCCAGAGCAACCTTAATTTTCAGTCGAGACCTGTCAGATGGCTAAACTCACCACCGTGTACTGGCGCGATATTCCCGCCCAGGTAATTGCCAGGGAACGCCGCGATACCGCCAAGATCGTGCTCACCGAACGTTTCGCCGAAGCCATCGACAAGGCCGCGATGCGCGCCAAGATGGCGGGCACCGACGCCTATCTCGAACAATGGCGGCGCGAGGTGGTTAATTGCGGCAGGGACCTGCAGGCAGCGGCCGATGATGCTGCCGCAAGGCTGGAACAGGAGTTCGATGACGAGCACCTCGCAACCCTCGTCAAAAACGGCGGCAACAAGGACTAAATTAATAGCCGCCTAGGCGAGCGGTTTGATCAGGTCAGGACCCTCATTGCGCGAATTGCCGACGCTGCTGTTGACTGCGTAATACTCGTAATCCGGCGCCGTTTCGGCAAGCAGGCGATCGGCCGCGGTGGTGTCATCCGCACGACAGTCGAGCCAGTCGGCATAATCCCGCGGCGCGATGTAAACCGGCATACGCTGGTGCAGTTCCTGCATGGCGCCGCGCGCATCCGTCGTCAGCAGCGCGCAGGACTGGATTTCATTTCCCTCGGCATCCTGCCAGTGTTCCCAGATGCCCGCCATCGAGAACAGCTGGTGATCGATGTGGCAGCAATAGGGCTGCTTGCGCCCGTCTTCCAGGCGCCACTCGTAGAAGCCATTGGCCGGCACCAGGCAGCGGCGGCGTTTATAGGCGTTACGAAACGAGGGTTTTTCGGCGACCGTTTCGGCGCGTGCATTGAACATGCGATTGCCGATGCTCAGCTCCTTTGCCCAGGACGGGATCAGGCCCCAGCGGTAGAGGTCGAATTTCCCCTGGCCGAAAGCCAGCACCGGCGTCGTCGGCGCGATGTTGTAGCGTGCCGTAAACAGGTCGGGCGGCGGAGCATTGTAGTGCTCGATGATGTCACCCGCCTTTGCATCGAGAAAGAAACGTCCACACATAGCGTTCTCAATTCACCTTTAAAATCTGTGCGAAAACCGCATAATAGCGCAGTTTCCCCCGGTCGATACCGATGTCCCTGCTACAGGCCAAGAATCTTCACCACAGCTATGGCGACCACGCGCTCCTCGATGGTGTCAACCTGACGCTCGAAGCCGGCGAACGGGTGTGCCTGGTGGGGCGCAATGGCAGCGGCAAGTCTACTCTGCTGAAAATTATTGCCGGCCACGTCAAGGTCGACGACGGCGACATCATCCACGGTTCAGAGTTGCGCATCGCCGAACTCAGCCAGGAGGTTCCGCACCGTTTTAGCGGTAGTGTTTACGACTGCATCGCACAGGGTATCGGCGAACTCGCCAGCGTCATCACCGCGTGGCACCATGCAGCACTCGAATCCGTCAACAACCCGGACGCGCTCGGTCGCATGCAGGTCTACCAGGATCAGATCGAGGCACAGACCGCCTGGAACCTGGAAACCCGCATCTCGAGCACGATTTCGCGGCTCTCGCTGCTCGCCGACCAGCCCTTCGACGATCTCTCCGGCGGTATGAAACGCCGCGTACTGCTGGGGCAGGCGCTGGTAGCCGAGCCGGATTTACTGTTGCTCGACGAACCCACCAACCACCTCGATATCGATTCCATCCTGTGGCTCGAAAACCTGTTGCTGGGATTCAACGGCACGCTCGTATTCATTACCCACGATCGCAGTTTCCTGCAGCGGCTGGCGACGCGCATCATCGATCTCGACCGCGGTAAGCTGAGCAGCTGGCCCGGCGACTACCATCGCTACCTGGAGTCACGCGCGGCGCAACTCGAAACCGAATCGCGCCACAACGCGTTGTTCGACAAGAAACTGGCGCAGGAAGAAACCTGGATTCGACAGGGCATCAAGGCGCGGCGCACGCGCAACGAAGGGCGCGTGCGCGCGCTCGAAAAAATGCGCGAGGAACGCGCAGCGCGTCGAGAACGCAGCGGCACGGCGAAACTGAATGCCCAACAAGTGGATGCTTCCGGCAAGATCGTCATCGAGGCCGAAAACATCAGTTTCGCCTGGGACGACACGCCGATCGTGCACGATTTCAGCTGCAAGATCCTGCGCGGCGAAAAGATCGGTATTCTCGGCGCTAACGGCAGTGGCAAATCGACCCTGATCCAGTTACTACTGGGACAGTTGAAGCCGCAGAGCGGCTGGATCAGGACAGGCACCCGGCTCGAAGTCGCTTACTTCGATCAGCACCGCGAGGGGCTGGATCCGAAAAAAACGGTGCGCGACAATCTCGCCGCGGCCGGTGACCAGGTCACCATCAACGGCCGTTCGCGTCACGTGGTCGGTTACCTCAAGGATTTCCTGTTCAATGAAAAAACCATCCACATGCCGGTCAAGGCACTGTCCGGAGGGGAACGCAATCGCCTGTTGCTGGCGCGCCTGTTTACACGTTCATTCAATTTGCTGGTGATGGACGAACCCACCAACGACCTCGATATCGAAACCCTGGAATTACTCGAGGAGTTGTTGATCGAGTACGGCGGCACCCTGTTACTGGTCAGTCACGACCGCGAATTCATCGATAACACGGTTACCAGCACGCTGGTATTCGAAGGCCCTGGCGTGATCAACGAGTACGTCGGCGGCTACCGCGACTGGCTGCGACAGGCACAACCACAGGACTCACCCAGAGGCAAGACGACGGCGGCTAAAAAATCCGCGCCCGTGCCCGGCGCGCGCAATCCGAATCAACGTGAATTGCGCGCCCTCCCTGGCAAGATCGAGAAACTGGAAGCGCGCATCGAGGCGCTGCACCTGCGATTCGCTGACGCCGATTACTACCAGCAGGATGCGGCGCTGATTCGCGACGAACAGCAGCAACTGCAGGCGCTGGAGGCCGAGCTGGCGGATCTGTACCAGCGCTGGGAAGCGCTCGAAGGTTAGCCCGCCTAATCCTCGGCGAGATCCTGCCAGGCGCCCCCGGTAATCGCGTGTAACTGCGCCGGCGTCATGCGGAAAACCGATTCCGGCGTACCGGCCGCGGCCCAGATTTCGGCATGACGCTGCAGCGATTCATCGAGCAGGCAGCGCAGTGGCAAGGCATGGGCGACCGGCGGCACTCCACCGATCGCAAAGCCGGTTTGGCGGCGCACGAATTCGGCGTCGGCCTTACCCAGTTCGAGCCCGTTTTGCTGTTTCAACTTGCCTAAATCGACACGCCGATCTCCGGCGCACATGATCAGCACCGCCTGGTCGTCGGCTCGATTCCTGAAAATCAGCGAATTGGCAATCTGGCCGACCTCGCAACCCAGCGCCTCGGCGGCAAGCTTCGCGGTGCGCACAGCCGCAGGCAGAATGCGGATTTCGAACTCGAGTCCGAAACCATCGAGACAGCGCTTGACGCGTTCATTTGCGGATTTCATAGTGCCGCTATTCAAACACGGTACTCACCCCGAATAAACCCTGGTAACAGCCTGCTAATGACTACAGCGCAGGTCGTAACCGCCTCTAGCCCTTGGCGTACCAGCCGTTATCCACATAGAGCGCATCACCCGTGATGAAGCTGGCTTCATCAGAGGCCAGAAACACAACCGCCGCGGCAACCTCTTCCGGTTCACAGATGCGGCCCTGGGCCTCGGCCAGCGCGCCCTCTTCCCAGGCCTGCCCGGCGCTATCCAGCTCGCTGATCTCGCGCAAGCCGTGCGCTGTCTTGACGAATCCGGGACAAACCGCATTACAGCGAATACCGCTATCGCGATACTCGGCCGAAATAGTGCGCGCCAGTTGCAGCACCGCGCCCTTGGTCATGCAGTACAGTGACTCGAGCGGGTAACCCATCTCCGACGCAACCGATCCAGTGATAACAATCGCGCCGCCACCGTTGTCGCTCATCTCCCTGACCGCGCGGCGGCACACCAGAAAGGCGGAGCGCACATTGATATCCATCAGCCGATCGTAATCGGCTTCGGTAGTCTCGTGCAGGGGTTTTACGGTAATGGTGCCGGCGTGGTTGAAGAGCACATTATAGGGACCTAGCGTATCGATAACCCGGTCGAACGCAGCCTCTACCTGCGCGGCATTGGCAACGTCGGTTTCGATGAATTCAGCGGTGCCGCCGTTGTCGCGAATTAACCGCACGACTTCCTCGCCAGCCTGCACCTGGATGTCCAGGATAGCAATGCGGGCGCCCTCCCTGGCAAAAGCGAGCGAAGTCGCCCGCCCCATGCCGGCGGCGCCGCCCGTAATAACCGCGGTTTTCCCCGCCAGTCGCCCGGCGGACTGCCCGGTGTTGGTGTTACTGTCGTTACTCATTTGTCGCCTCCTATTGTGATGTCATTCGTACCGGTCCCATGGTCCTGCCTGCGTGTTCACAAGCGCGGCCCGATCGACCGCTACTCGCGTACTGTTTTGAATTTCTGAAAGAAGATCGAGAAAAGCTCCTGTTGCGATGAAATCTGCAACTTGGCATAAATGTTTCGTCGATGAATTCGCACTGTACCCACGGCTATGCCGAGGCTGCGGGCAATCGATTCCGAGGAGTGCCCGCCCAGGATTTGCACAACCACCTGGATCTCCCGCGGCGTTATACGCGGTCCGAACAGGGCGCTGACCGTATCCTCGATTATGCTTTGCCTGGCGACGTTATCCACGCCCGAAGCCCTGCCCTCGAAGCTGTTGTGCAGGTCGCTCCAATGCCTTTGCGAGAGGCTGTTCACGATCGGCACGAGGTTGTTCAGCAGCTTGAACTCGCGCGCCGTAAAACGCGAGTGCTGGCCGGAACGCATCAGCGAAATAACCACGGCCACCCCATCCTGGAAATACATTGTGTAGGCGATTTCCTCGGCAAGCCCGGTCTGAACGTAGTAAGAACGGTAATATTCGCTCTGGTAAAAACGGTCCGGGGCGACATCCTGCAATCGATACAGGCCGGTATCGACCAGGCGGCCACAGGCCTTGAAAAATGGATCGAGCAGGTAAGGTCCCTCCAGATACTCGTCGACGAATACGACCCGCTCAAGCGGCGAGAAGCTGTGATACAGGCAAAGCGGTTTTTCATTCTGGTGATAGGCGAAGGAAACCGAGTAGTCGAAATGGACAACAGATCGCAGCAGGTCGATCAATTGGGCGGGGTAGTCGTCGCCGTCTATCGAATCGATACAGCGCGACAACAGCAATACCCATTCGGCATTCCCGAGGTCGGATTTTTTCATTCGCGCGGGGCTAGACGCCATACGCATTATCCTGTCGAGGTCTTGGGTTCACAATTCGTATTTATTATCCGATTTCGGGATATATACCCCAAATAACAAAAATTGTATGTACTTAGTTGTTTCACATGGTATGCTATTTGTTCTGCAAAACTCAAGAATAAATTACAACGCGGGGGAAAATGCATTTGCCGGAAGACAGGAATGTCCGATCATTCCAGTAGCTCGAACCAGGTCGATATCGAGTTTCGTAACGTCACCAAACGTTTCGAAGAAGTTGTCGCGGTCGACGACGTCTCCCTCAGCGTGGAGCGAGGAGCCTTCTTCAGCTTCCTGGGGCCGTCCGGCTGTGGCAAAACCACTTCATTGCGCTTGATTGCCGGGTTCGACCAACCCAGCGAAGGCAGCGTCTTCATCGGCGGCGCTTCGGTCGTCGGTATCCCCCCGCACAAGCGCCCTGTAAACATGGTTTTCCAGCAGTATGCGCTATTTCCGCACATGGACGTCGCAAGCAACATCGGTTACGGACTGCGCCAGCGCAAGCCGCAACCGGACAGGCAGGAAATTACCCGGCGCGTCGATGAAACACTCGAAATGGTGCGGTTGGACGGCTACGGCAAGCGCAAGGTCTGGGAATTGTCCGGCGGACAGCAGCAAAGAGTGGCGCTGGCGCGCGCGCTCATCAATCGTCCGACCTGCCTGCTGCTGGATGAACCCCTGGCCGCGCTGGATCGCAAGCTGCGACGCGAGATGCAGATCGAACTGCAGACCCTGCAACGGGATGTAGGCATCACCTTCATACTGGTCACCCACGATCAGGAGGAAGCACTATCGATGAGCGACCGCATCTGCATCATGCGCGAAGGGCACATAGTCCAGTCCGGCAGTCCGCGCGAGCTGTACGACGAACCCGTCAACCGCTACGTCGCCGACTTTGTTGGCAAAACAAACTTTTTTAACGCTGAAGTGGTCAGCGCCAGTGATTCCGTGGTCACGCTCAAATCTGAATCCGGACAGGACCTGGCCGGCAGGCAATCTAAAGGAGCGTCGCCGCTGGAAAACGGGAGCAAGGCCTGCATTGCGGTTCGTCCCGAAATGATTTCGATAAAGGCCGCTGATGAAAATGACACAAACATCGCCCTGCGAGGGCAGGTGATGAACAGGATATTTCTCGGTGAACACTCGGAGTACCTGGTGGCAACCGAGGGATATGGTGAAGTAATGGTGTTATCTCCAAAATCAAATGAAAGCAGTAACCGGGGTTTTGCACCGGGTGACCATGTCGCTTTAGGCTGGAAACCCGAGTCGGTTCTGGTTCTTGGAGATACCTAGGGCTGTACTGCCAATCCGTCAGTAACAGCTTTTTTTTATAATAACGGAGCGAATTCCTAGAGGAGAACAAGATGAGCAAGGGTAACGATGACAATAAACCGATAAGCGCAAAGAAATTCATGAAAGAGTTTCGGCGCTATCAAAAGGGCTCGGTTACGCGCAGGCATTTCCTGGGAGTAACTGGTCTGGGAGCCGCAATGGCGGTTATGGGAACGGCTGTGCCTTCGCTATGGCCGGGCCGGGCCCACGCCTTCGGCGACCTGGGTGATCGACTGATTTTTTCAACCTGGCCGAATTACCACAACCAGACCAACCTGGATGAATTTACCGAAATGACGGGCGTCAATATCCAGGTAAACGCCTTTGGATCGAACGAAGAAATGCTGGCCAAACTACAGGCAGGCGGTACCGGCTGGGACGTTTTCGTACCGACCAACTACACCATCTCCAACTATGTCGAACTCGACCTGATCCAGGAACTGGATCTGTCGAGGTTGCCGAATTACGACGCCGCGGCCAACAACCCGAAATTTGCCGGGCCCGCCACGGTTAACGGCAAGGTGTATTGCGTACCGAAGAACTGGGGAACGACCGGATTTGTCGTCAATACCAATGAAATCAAGAGTGGCCCCAAGTCATGGAAAGACTTCTTCGACGTGACCATGGGCAAGGGCTCCGGACATACCATCGTGCACGATTACCAGTTGACCACGATCGGCGGCGCCCTGTGTGCGCTCGGCTACTCGTTCAATTCCGTCGATGCCAAGGAACTCGCCGAAGCCGAAGCGCTGCTGATCAAGTCCAAACCGCATTTGTTCGCGATCACCTCGGATTACCAGCCAGGTATGCGCAGCGGCGACGCCTGGATGTCGATCTGCTGGAACGGCGACGGCACCCAACTCAACAACGATCTGCCGGAAATGGCTTATGTGATCGCTACCGATGGCGGTGAAATCTGGACGGACTTCTACGCCATTCCAAAGGACGCGCCACATCTGGATGCGGCGTACGCTTTCATCAACTTTATGCAGGATCCTTACGTGCAGGCACGCGAGGCAGCGGTGCATGGTTACGCGCCCGCCGATTCCCGCGCAATCGCATTGCAGCCGGATTCGCTCGGCAACGATCCCATTCTGCATCCCGCGGCAAACTTGATGAACGGGCTCGAATTCGGCGCGGCGGTGACGCTGACCGATCCGATCCGGGCCGAGGTAATGGCTCGCTTCAAGTCGGCCTGATACCAGCGCGAAGCCGGTCGATGGATGACGATGAGAGAAGATAGCAAAACCAACTCCTGGTTGACGGCAGCCTTGCTGACACCGACCTCGATGTGGTTCCTGTTCATGCTGATCTTGCCTCTCATCGTCATCCTGGTTTTCAGTTTTGGCGAGCGCGCGGCGGTGGGCGGATACGCCCCCGGATTTACACTCGAACAGTATGCCAATCTGCCGTCACGCCTGAAGGCGTTCCAGAACACCATGATGATCGCGCCGATCGGCACCCTGCTGTGCCTGCTGGTGGCCTATCCGCTCGCCTATTACCTCGCCCTGCGGGTAAATCGGCGCTACAAGCTAATCCTGCTTGTGCTGGTCATCGTCCCGTTCTGGACCAGCCTGCTGGTACGCACCTATGCGTGGATTTTCATTCTCGGCGGCCGCGGTATTCCGACGCTGCTGGAACTGATAGGTATCGAGGGCGTGCGCTTGATCAATACCCCGGGAGCGGTGCTGATCGGAATTGTCTATGGCTACCTGCCATTGATGGTGTTTCCGATATTCGTCTCCCTGGAAAAGCTCGATAAAACGTTACTTGAAGCCTCAAATGACCTCGGTGGCTCCCCGTTTAAAACCTTCATGCAAGTTACCTTGCCGCTATCTATGCCGGGAATCGCGACGGGTTGTATGCTGGTTTTTATCCTGCTGATGGGGGAATTTTTAATTCCGGCTTTCCTCGGCGGCGGCAAGGTGTTTTTCATCGGCAATGCGCTGGTCGATTTATTCCTGCAGTCGCGCAACTGGCCGTTCGGCGCCGCCGTTTCCGTCACCCTGGTAGTGATCATGCTGATTACCGTCAGCCTCTATATGCGATTGATGATGCGCGGCAATACCGGCCGCGATGAGTCACTGATGTAAGCGCTGATGAGCATGCGAATTTACGCCATCGCGGTTTTTCTGTTTCTCTACGTGCCTATCGGCATCATCGTGCTGTTCAGCTTCAATGCCGGGCGGCACGCCAGCGAACTTCGCGGCCTGTCCATCCAGTGGTACGGCAAGGCGCTGTCAAATCCGTTTGTCGGCGACGCTTTTACCACCAGCCTGATTGTCGCCCTGTCGGTGGCGGTTCTGTCGAGTTTGATGGGAACCGCCGCGGCACTGGCCCTGCAGCGTCTGAAAGGAAGCCTGCGAGTTCTATTCGATGGATTGATCTACATATCGGTGATGATACCGGGTATTGTCATCGGCATTGCGACCCTGGTGGCGCTGGTCACGGTATTTGATTTTCTCAACCCGATACTGGCCTCGATCTGGCCGCAAGGGGTAAAGCCGCCGAAACTCCACATGGGCTACGCCTCGGTTATTGCGGCCCATACGCTGTTCACCATGTCGCTGGTAATCATACTGGTGCGCGCCCGCATTGCCGGAATGGACCGCGCCCTGATCGAGGCATCGATGGATTTGTATGCAACGCCCTGGCGCACCTTTTACCAGGTCACACTGCCGCAGATTTACCCGGCGATCCTGGCCGGGTTTCTGCTCAGTTTCACCTTCAGTTTCGATGATTTTATTATTTCCTTTTTTGTCGCCGGCGCGAATACTACCCTGCCGATCTATATTTTTGCGTCGATTCGCAGAGGTATCACACCGGAGGTGAATGCCATCGGCACCATGGTTCTTGCGGTATCGCTTTTTCTGCTGATGACCGCGCAGTTCCTGTTGCGCAGACGCGTCAACCGCTAGTCGCGGCAGGCGCCCTGCCCTGGGCGACATCGGGTCGAGCCGAATTCCCGCATGACTAATTAGCCGTACCCAGCGATACGCGTAATGTTATGATGACGCCATTCTAAAGAGTTCAATTACCGAGTGAAATACGACGAGGATCTCTCAGACAAGTTAACCGTTATCCCCAGAAATCAGCACAGCATATCAAGGAAATCGATCTCCGATTCCGCGCTAAAAGTGTTGTATCGTCTGTCAAAGTCGGGCCATCGGGCCTGCCTGGTGGGCGGGGGTGTACGCGATTTGCTGCTTGGGGTACAGCCCAAGGATTTCGATGTGGCTACCGACGCCACTCCGGAAGAAGTGCGCGCCCTGTTCAAGAACAGCCGTATTATCGGGCGCCGCTTTCGCCTGGTGCATATCCGCTTCGGCCGCGACATTATCGAGGTAGCGACCTTCCGCGCGCATGCCGCGGATTCGCCCAAAACGGAACTGGATAGCAACGGCCGCATTCTGCGCGACAACACCTTCGGTGATATCGAGGAAGACGCTATTCGCAGGGATTTCACCGTCAACGCGCTGTACTACGATATCGCCGACTACAGCCTGCTCGACTACGCCGGCGGCCTGGACGATATCGACAAGCGGCAGTTGCGCCTGATCGGCGATGCCGCGACCCGCTACCCGGAAGACCCGGTACGCATGCTGCGAGCGGTACGATTCGCCGCCAAGCTCGATTTTGACATCGAAGCCTCCGCGGCGAGCGCCATCCATGAATTTGGTCATCTGCTGGCGGTGGTTCCACCGGCGCGCATGTTTGACGAAGTCATCAAGCTGTTTCACTCCGGCAGCGCGGTGCGCGTTTTCGCACTGTTGCGCGAATTCAACCTGCTCAAGTACCTGGTGCCGGCGCTGGATGAATGGCTGCGTGACGACCCTTCCGAATCCATGCTCGATTTTATCGACCAGTCACTGGTCAATACCGACGACAGGGTAAATTCCGGCAAGCCCGTGTCACCGGGTTTCATCTTCGCGGTGTTGCTGTGGCCGGCAGTGCTGCAGCAGGCCAACCAGATGCAATCAGACCGGCAGCGCATGATTCCGGCGCTGGTGCAGGTCGGTGAAAGCGTGATGAAACGCCAGGTTCGCCACATCTCGATTCCACGCCGCTTCAGCCAGATGGCGAGGGATATCTGGAGCACCCAGCCGCGCTTTCATCGAACCCAGGGGAAGCAGCCACAACGCATGCTGGAATTCCCGGTTTTCCGCGCCGCCTACGATTTCATGTACATCCAGGCGATGGTTGGCCTGTTCCCCCATAAGCTGGGCCGCTGGTGGACCGATTTCCAGGCCACCCAGGAACCCAGTCCCGATGCGGAACCCGCAAAACGAAAACGCCCACGACGGCGCCGGCCCCGACGCGATGGCAACTGAAGCGGTTTTCATCGGGCTGGGCAGTAATATCGGAGATTCGAGCACGATTGTTGAACAGGCGATCGACGCCGTCGCGCATATCCGCGAGTGCAGGCTGCGCGGGCGTTCGTCGTTATACCGCAGCGCGGCGCTGGGCGACGTCCCGCAGGACGATTACATCAACGCCGTGGTCAGGATCGACACCAGCCTGCAACCGCTAGCGTTGCTGCTGGAATTGCAGGCAATAGAACACGCCTATTACCGTAACCGCGACGAGAAGGAGCGCTGGGGGCCGCGTACGCTGGATCTGGATATCATTCTTTTCGGCGATCGCAACATCGACGACAGCCACCTCGTCGTGCCCCATCCCGAGTTCGCGAAGCGTCGCTTTGTGCTCGAGCCGATGCTCGAAATCGACGGTGACCGCTTCGTTCCGGGCTATGGCAGTCTCGGCTACCTGGCCGAACATGCGCCGGCGTTGAGCATGACAAGGCTCGACAGAAGCCATGGCTGAACGCTTTCGCTATCTCGTCGTCGAGGGTCCGATCGGAGTCGGAAAAACCAGTCTTGCGCGGAAACTGGCGCAGGAATTCGGCAGCGAATTATTGCTGGAAAAGCCCGAGGAAAATCCGTTTCTGGCGGACTTTTACAAAAATCCGCGGCAATATGCACTCTCGGCGCAGTTGCATTTTCTACTTCAGCGCGCCCAGCAGGTACAGGATTTCGGCCAGGCCGATATGTTTCACAGCGCCTACATTGCCGACTTCATGGTCGACAAGGATCGCCTGTTTGCACAGATGACCTTGAGCAGCGATGAACTGGCTCTGTACGAGCAAATCTATGCCCACCTGACCCTGAATGCGCCACGGCCCGATCTCGTCATTTACCTGCAGGCGCCGCTGCCGACCTTACGCGAACGCATTGCTCATCGCGGTATCGATTACGAGCAGCAAATCCGCGACGATTACCTGCTGCGATTGTCCGAGTCCTATACCCGCTTTTTCCACGATTACGATGAAAGCGCGCTGCTCACGGTCAACACCCAGACGGTCGATTTGATCGATAATGCCGACGATTACCAGGCCATACTCGAAAAAATCAATGGCATCCATTGTGGACGTCATTATTTCAATCAGTCATCATTCGCCCTCTAAAGAGGTCATGCCATGTATATCCCCCGACCACTCGAAGACAAGGTCACCATCCCGCAGCTGAAAAAGCTCAAGCAGCAGGGAGAAAAGTTTGCCTGTCTCACCGCCTATGACTACAGCTTTGCGCGCCTGGTCGAGGATTGCGGGGTCGAAGTGGTGCTGGTCGGCGATTCGCTGGGCATGGTCATTCAGGGCCACGATACGACCATTCCGGTCACGCTCGACGAAATCGAGTACCACGGCAAGGCGGTCGCCGCCGGCCTCGATAACGCCATGTTGATGCTCGACATGCCCTTTGGCTCGCTCAATTCACCCCAGCAGGCGCTCGACAATGCCAGCGAACTGCTGAAGCGAACCCAGGCTCAGGTCGTCAAGCTGGAAGGCGGTGAAACGCAGATGAAAACCGTCGAAACCATGGCTCGCTTCGGCATTGCCAGTTGCGCGCACCTCGGCCTGCAGCCGCAAATGGTGAACAAGATGGGCGGTTATCGCGTGCAGGGCAAGGCACGAAGCGCGGCCGAGCAGATGATTGCGACGGCGCGCGAGCTGGAACAGGCAGGTACCGACATGCTGCTGCTCGAATGCGTGCCGGCGACACTGGCCGCCGAAATCACCGCGACCCTCGAAATCCCGGTTATCGGTATCGGCGCCGGCCCCGATGTCGACGGTCAGATCCTGGTGCTGCACGACGTACTCAACGTAACCGTAGGTAAAAAGCCGAAGTTCTCGAAGAATTTCATGCAGGGTCAATCGAGCATTCAAAGCGCCATCAGCCGCTATGTGCAGGAAGTCAAACGCGGCCAGTTTCCGGACAAGACCCACACCTTCGCCTGAGGACTGAGCCATGTACCAGGCCACCAGCGTTATCGAACTGCACCAGTACGTGCAGCACTGGAAAGATCATGGGCAGTCGATCGCGTTTATACCGACCATGGGAAATCTGCACGCCGGACATATGTCGTTGATCGAAAAAGGGCAGTCGCTGTGCGATCGCAGCCTGTGCAGTATTTTCGTCAACCCGATGCAATTCGGAGCGAACGAAGATTTCAATCACTATCCGCGCACGCTCGACAGCGATATCGAACAGCTCGAGGCGATCGGCTGCGACCTGGTGTACCTGCCAACCGCCTCCGAACTGTACCCGGAAGGTCTCGACAAGATCACCCAGGTACAGGTCACCGACCTCACCGACCATTACGAAGGCGCGCACCGTCCCGGTCATTTCACCGGGGTCGCGACCGTGGTGCTGAAACTGTTCAACATCGTCAACCCCGACGTCTCGGTGTTCGGCAAGAAGGATTACCAGCAGTATCGCATCATCAGCAAAATGGTCGCAGACCTGAATCTCGACGTGCAGATCATCGGCCAGGAAACCACGCGCGAGGCTTCCGGCCTGGCGACCAGTTCGCGCAACCAGTACCTCGACGCGGAGCAAACCCGTACAGCCGCCCTCATTTACCAGCTATTGAACGATAGCGCAGGCCAGATCAGCGAGGGTGAAAGGGATTTCAAGGCCGTGGAAAAGCGCGCCGTCAGCCGCCTCGACGAGGCCGGTTTCAAAACCGACTACTTCGTAGTTTGCAATGCCGAAACCCTGTTGCCGGCCAGCGCCGAGGACCGCAACCTGGTGATTCTGGTAACCGCCGAGCTCGGTGAGACGCGCCTACTCGATAATATCGAAATCTCTCTATGGTAGCTGGGGCTGCGGCAGGCTAACCGGCTTGCGCGTACAGCGCATGCATCGCCTCGATGCGCCGCTGCACCCGTTGGCGCAATCCGGGAGGCTCCAGCACTTCGACTTCATCACCGTACTTCAGGATATCCATGACCAACTCGGTATCCTGGCTATAGGGTATGCGCAACAGGTAACAGCCGTCCTCGTCATACTCGGCCTGTTGCTGTGGATGCCAGGTTTCGCGCGACACCCAGCGCGCAATCTGCGGCTTGAAGCGCAGCACCGCGGTCTGCGTGGCGGCGCCGGAAAATATACCGTAGCCACTCTCCAGTTCGCGGTTCAATTCAGCTTCGTCGATCTCGATCGCGATCTCGGCCGAGATCTGTAGCGCCTTGATTGCATCGATCGCAAAACTGCGCAATCCCTGGCGCAGGTGACACCAGGCGTCGAGATACCAGTTGTCGCGATAGTAGATCAGCCGTTGTGGCGATACCCTGCGCTCGCTGCGGCTGTCGGCTGGACGGCTGTAATAATCGATATCGACACGGCGGCGCGACAACAGCGCCTGGCAGAGATCCTGAAAATACTCGCTGCGATAAGCCTTGGCTGCAAACGGCACGATACGGATGCGTTGCGCGATTTCATCGGCGCTGTGGTCGCCATCGTCGAGCAGCATGCGGATGCGCGAACGCAGCGGTTCGATGTGCTTCGTCAGCACCCCTGGCTGCAGGTTGGCGAGCAACGCATCCATGCTCAACAGGGCCTGGATTTCGCTGGTGTTAAACCACAATCCCGGGAGCTGAAACTGCTCCAGTGCCGCGCCCGCCTCGTAACGGTAGCCACGCAGCTCGGGGTCCCACACAATCGGTGCGGCAAGCCGATCGCGCAGGTACTCGAGATCGCGCTTGAAGGTTGCCGGGGAAACTTCGAGCGTTTGCAGAAACTGCGCGCGCGTGACGACGCGCCGGTTGCACAGCATCTGGTCGATCAGGTGAAAGCGTTCGGTACGATCCATGGCGAATATTCATCAGCGTGGCTCACCTATTGAGCCACCAGGTACCGGATAATAGCACGATCACTTTTCAGGGGAATCAAATGACCTGGTTCAATCGAATGCTTTACAAGCTTTCCGCCTATTGTCGATGCCGCGTGATCAATGGTCCGGACCAGCAACCTTACCTGGAACGATACCACCTGATGCGACTGCCGTTCGGCTACCGGGTGTACCTGCACCGCTTCGTCGCCAGCGACCCGGGCCGGGGCCTGCACAACCATCCGTGGAAACACGCGCTTTCGCTGCTGCTGTGCGGCTCCTACCGGGAAACGAGAATGTTGCGGGCGGATGCCAACCACGCACTACAGCACCGCGAGTTACGCCCGGGCCGACTCAATTTCATCTCCGGTGATGTCTTTCATCGCATCAACCTGCCGCAGGGATCAGAGTGCTGGAGCCTGTTCGTGCACGCGCCCAAGGCCAGTGACTGGGGATTCATTCAGCGTCGTGGTTACCAGGATCACAATGAAGTAGTCACCCAACCGAGCAATCCACTGTGGTGGAAGCAGGCGCTACGCCCGATCCATTGCCCGCAGATGCGCATGCCCGCAAGTGATTAACGAGTCCAGGCAACAAGCTAGACTTTTCTTCACCAACAGCGGGAGCCAGAGAGATTTGACGAATGTGTTGCATCGACCGGCTGAGGTCACCGCTGATCCCTGTAACATGGCCTGGGCCGCCAGGAAAAACTTTTTAGCTCGGCTTTTTTATGGACACCCTGGCACCCGATAATTCCCCTGCTCCGTAAAGGTGTACCCAGCCGTATTTGGTAACGCCGAAAACCAATCCATCGCCACGCCTGCATAAATAGGGGTACTCAGTATAAATGGCGATACCCAGAAATTCTCCCCATCCACAAAACTGGACTACCGACCCCGCACCAATTCGGCCGGACCCCGAATCCGAAAGAACCGTATACGGATTTCCCGTAGTGAGCGAGATAGTAAACCAGTCCACAACCTCCTCGTGCACCTGTACCTTGTTAATAACATACCGATCACCCGGCCCACTATTGTTAATGCTGTCGATCAAGACTCGTTCCAAATACGGAACATTATGGTGGTATGTAGCTTCATTCTGTAATTGGCAGCCATTCAAAATGGTAGTGCAAAGCAGAGCAGCCACCACCACAACTTTGCGCACTGGTCTCGGTTTTACCATTCAAATAAATCCTCTAGTCGAAATCCGGGGGAAATCCGGGGACAGTATACCTATTTACCGCCCATTCTTTGGATCAACCTACCAGGCTGCGGTCAGGTCGTTAGCATTTAAATGGATACGTATTCTTTACCGTTTTGGCAGTCCGGTGTCGCATACTACGAGTCAAGATATCTGAAAGTTCTGGAGCGACGTGGGTCACCCCTGGTCAAGAGGCGAGAAGTGCTTGAGTCAACTTGACTGAATACCTCAGGACGTGAAACGGTCACTGGCATTGCATCAAATAGCTTAGGCTATAGCCTGTTTATTTTACGGTAAGAACTGAACATTCCGCACGCTGGGAAACCTTGTGTGAAACACTGCCAGTTACGAATCCCTTTAGATTACTAAGCCCTCGTCTTCCCATTACTATTATGTCAGCATCTGCTTTGTTGGCGACTTCAAGAATACAGTTTGCATAATCCCCGATACGAATTTCACTAGCAACATTTTTCACGCCTGCCTGTTTGGCGTTTTTTGATGCATTTTTTATTATTTGCTCTCCTAGTAAAGCAATTACCTTGCCTTCTTTATCTTCTTTTTCACTGCCAATGAACCGAGCAACCGCCGAGAATGTATCTTTCTTGCTACTTACATTTGGCTGCCTGGGTTCAAGAAAATTCTCCACTTCAGCCATACGCACAAGTTCTTGAGGGGGGTGATCACGGGTCAGAACATGAACAAGAGTTAGCTTAGCTTCGTATTTTGAAGCCAGATCAATAGCCACACTCAGGGCACTACTGGCGTGACCTGAGCCGTCGATTGCTACGATTATGTTTTTTATCACGGATTAATCTCCAAATTCGTTACTGAAATAACTTCTGCTGAAACCGGAACGCTAGCATTACAGTAACTATCGTCGAGAATAAAAAGAAGTATCATTTCTGCTTCTCATATATTCCGATAATTGAAAATCCTAGTATTGCCCATGACTTTTCGGCAGCTTTTTCTGCTCGTAATAAGTTGTACCAGTTCCACATCTATTTTGCCACGTGCAGATCAAGGCCAAATAATGATTAGAACAATTCCACTAAAGTCATTATGTGGGATATCGAGCCCTGTCCGATAAGCGACAGTGTAACAGCAATAGTACGGAAATATTACCCGCTTCCCAAATGACCCGTTAGGGCACTTCTCGGAAGCTTGGCAGCAGGATCTGGGTGTCCGCTCCTGGCGAGCTTCTCGTCTACGACCTGTCACCATGAATCGATAACTGCCGAATATTAATCCGATCATGAATATCCGCTGCAATCTTAGAGCACTAATCCCACCGCCGGTTAATCAACAGGCGTAGACTTTAGCGGCCACGACTTTTACCCTGCGGCTAAAGAATCATTCGAGACTAACCCTGGACAATCTTGCCACGCCCGTCATTCTGCCGCTGTTTGCCATCATGGTGGCGGGCTATCTGGCTGCGCGCTTCAAGTTATTGCCGGATACGGCCAGTGAAGTGCTCAGCCGCTTCGTCTTTGTCATCGCCCTGCCGGCGTTAATTTTCACCTCGCTAGCGCGCATTAGCGTCGCCGAGTTCTTCAACTGGCACTACATCGGTGCGCTGGGCGGCGGCATGCTGGCGATGTTCGTAATCGGCATAATCGTCTCACGTACCGCTTTTAAAGGCAGTCTTACGTCGACCGCGCTACACGGGCTGACCGCGATGTACTCGAGCACGGCCTATATCGGTTTGCCCCTGATCCTGACGATTTATGGTGATGCGGCGCGCGTACCCGGCATCATCGGTGCGATTATTACCGGGCTGGTATTTGCACCGCTGGCTATTGTGCTGGTAGAAGTCGATCGTGGGCGTAACGGCAACGCTCACTTCATGGCACCGTTGTTGACGGTGCTGTCGCGCCCTCCGGTGATTGCAGTGGCGTTGGGTTTGGCCGTTTCCGCCAGTGGTATCGCGGTACCCGTCCCGGTTAACGCGTTCTTCGCACTGCTGGGAGGAGCCTTCGTCCCCTGCGCCCTGTTCGCGGCCGGGCTTTTTATAGCAGGCTGCTCGATTCGCGGTGCGACTGCTGAAATCAGCTGGCTGGTATGCGCCAAGCTTGTGCTTCACCCCCTGATTACCTGGTGGCTGGCCTTTCACGTGTTTGAACTGGATCGCCTTTTCGCAACCGTTGCCGTAATACAGGCTGCCTTACCCAGCGGAGTGCCGGTGTTCGTACTGGCGCAGCAATACAAAACCTTTATCACGCGTAGCAGCGCGGTGATTGCAATATCTACGGCGCTATCGGTAGTAACGGTTTCGGCGCTGTTTGTCCTGCTCGGTTAGAAAGCCACCCCCTCCAAGCCTACAGTGACTGATAGTTGGACAAAATCGCTTTGACCTGCTGACGAAACCCGGCTTAAACTCCGCCCTTCACCATGAAAATAGCCGAGTATATAGCATGACAGACAACCCCATCTGGCGATGGTTTGACGATACCTTTCTCGACCTGGGTCGACAGTTCCGCTGGTCGTACCTGCCGCCGCTCATGGTCTACCTGGCCGCGGGTGTTTCGGGTCTGACAGCGATTGTCGGCACCTTTTTCATCAAGGAGTACCTCGACCTGTCGGCCGCATTTCTCGCCGGGCTCGGTTTCTGGGCCGGTATTCCGTGGATATTGAAAATGCCCATCGGCCACCTGGTCGACCTGATCTGGCGACGCAAGGCCCTGCTGGTTTATATCGGCGCCAGCCTGATCGCGGCCAGCATTTTGGTCATGTACGGCATCATCGCGCACACGTCGGCGATGGCCGAGATCCTGAAACCCGAAGCCTGGTTCGTGATCGCGACGATACTGGCGCCGACCGGCTACGTGCTGCAGGACGTGGTTGCCGATGCGATGACAGTAGAAGCGGTACCGACCGTCGACGAAAAGGGTAATCCCTACTCCGAGCGCGACATCAAGATTATGCATGTCACAATGCAGACGCTCGGACGGGTCGCGATCATCGGTGGGTTTGTGGCAGTTGCAATGCTGAACGTCACCATGTTCGACGGTGTTGAAGACATGTCCGAAGAAACCAAGGTCGGTATCTATGCAAACATCTACTTGCTGGCGTTAATCATCCCGCTAATTTCGATAACGGGTGTCATTCTCGGCGGAATAATGCTGCGCCGGCGTGCGCGTCAGATGGAGGCGCAGGGCCACGATCACAGCAGTATCGACAAGCTGCTGTTCGCGCCCGAAGCCGAGACTAGCCCAAACTGGTGGATTCTCGGGGGCAGCCTGGTATTTGCGATATTTACCATCGGCATGGGCGTCAGCGATGTCCCACTGGCTCAGGAAATCATCTTCGTCGGCTCCATGAGCATTGTCCTTTTCCTGATGTACCGCTTGTTGCTGGAACTCGATGCCGACGCCCGTCACATGTTGATCGGCACCGCGGTCATCATTTTCGTTTTCCGCGCGGTACCCCTGACCGGGCCCGGCGTCGCCTGGTTCGAAATCGACGAACTCGGCTTCGATCAGCAGTTTCTATCGGTATTATCGTTGATCGCATCGGCGCTCACCCTGATCGGCATGTTCGTGCTGCGGCCGATGATAGCGAAGCATTCGATCGCCTTCGTCATCGTCATCCTGACCATCGCCGCCGGGCTGCTGTCGCTGCCGAACATCGGGCTCTACTACGGCGTCCATGAATGGACCTCGGCGCACACCGCCGGCGTGGTCGATGCGCGCTTCATCGCACTCATCGATACCGCGCTGGAATCACCGCTGGGTCAGATCGCGATGATTCCGATGCTGGCCTGGATCGCGCAGAATGCACCTTCACACCTGAAAGCCACCTTCTTCGCGGTGATGGCGTCCTTCACTAATCTCGCGCTATCGGCATCCAGCCTCGGTACCAGGTACATGAACGAGATCTATACGGTGTCGCGCGAAGTGCGCGACCGCGTCACCGATGCAATTCAATCGACTGCCGATTACAGTGAACTCGGCTGGCTGTTGATCAGCGTGGCGCTGATCGGTTTGATCGCCCCCTTGCTCACCGTGGTAGTGATTCAGCGCTCGCCGCTGCGCACCCACCAGTAACCTCCGCGCTCCCTGCATCCCTGCGCCTCTGCGAGAACCTTTTCAGGAGTTGCGATCTACCGGTCAGGGTTTGAGTTTGACCGGTTGCCCGTGGGGTGTATCCAGGTAGGCCTGCTCCCAGTCCGCGCGCATGCCATCCATGGTTTGCCGGTTTATTTCACTGTGGCCGGCAACCAGGCCTTCGAGCGCCCGTAAAACGCAGCGGTAGTAGGTTTCCTGGTCGTCGCTGGCGCCGCTGGCCTCGGCCTGCTTTAGCGCCTCGCCGAGCGCCTCGGACCAGGCCGACGCGCTGAACATCCCGTTTTGAACCAGGGTATCGGCGATGGCCAGCGCCTGCGCCTGCCAGGCTTCCGCGAAAACCGGCTCGCCATCGACGCCGGCGAGTGGTTTCAGTGTCTTATCGGGTTCGTCCATTCAAGCCTCCGCCAGGTAACTTTCCCACAGATCGAGGTATACCTTGTCACGACTGCCCTGCGCTTCCGGCCAGAGCTCCTCGGCCATGAACATGACGTTGTAACAATACTGGTGAATTTCCTCACCCTGCGCCGACAGGTCCGGATAAACATGGGCGCCATTGCAGACCTGTATGGTTCCACGGCGCCCACGCGCGTACTGCGGCAAACGCGTGTGGCCGCTATGCCCGTGACTCGATGTCATAACCTGCTGTCCAACACTGAAGGCCGGGGCGGCATCGATTTCGGCATCGAAACGAAACGCATGGTCGTGGTCTTCCTGTAGCACCTGCTGCAGACTCAGAGCCGTCGGAGGTTCACCGTGATCGTTCTTCCGGCCCGCGGACTTGCCGCTGCCGACTTCCTGCAGCGTCATCCATTGCGCATCGATGTAGGTCGAGAAATCGGTTTGCGCCCAGGAGTCGAAATACGGGCGGCCGAGATAATCTTCGGGAAGGATTAACTCGCGGCAATGGCGCCACCAGTCGATGGTGATACCCGGGGTGCGCGCGCTTTGCGCAATTCCCCATTCGCGCGCTTCCCAGTCGTGGTGAAAAGGGGTTTCATCGGAGTCGACTTCGATCGGGCCATAGCCCTGTTTACCGCCGAGATCATGAATTCCATCCATGGCGGTTAACCCTCGCCCAGGTCGCGGTCGGTACCAATCATCGAATTGCGCGACACCAGTTCGGCGAGTTCGTCTTCGCTCATATCCTGCGTCCCTGGCGGGCGCTGCGGCAGCACCAGGTAACGTAGTTCCGCAGTACTGTCCCAGACCCGAACCTCGACGTCCTCGTCGATGTTGACGCCGAACTCTTCGAGCACGCCGCGCGGATCGCGCACCGCGCGCGAGCGGTAGGCCGCGGCCTTGTACCAGGCCGGCGCGATGCCGAGAATCGAGAAGGGGTAGCAGGAGCACAGGGTACAGACCACGAGGTTGTGCACCTGCCCGGTATTTTCGACCACCTTCAGGTGACCGGTGGCCTTGCCCAGGTAACCGAGCTCGTCGATGGCGCTAGGTGCGTCCTCCAGCAACCTGCGTTTGTACTCCGGGTCGCACCAGGTCCTGGCGACGACACGGGCGCCCCGCTTCGGGCCTATCTCGTCGGTATATGCCTCGACCCAGGCGTCGATGGTCTGTGGGTTTACCAGCCCTTTTTCGACCAGCAGGGTTTCCAGCGCCTTGACGCGCAGCGCCGACTCGGACGGCAAATGGCTATGCAGATGCTGATGGATATGGGCAACTTCACCGGCGTCGAACTTGGGCATAGGGACAAACTCCGTTTGTGTAGAGTCCTGCAGTCTACTGAATCTACGAATCGATTTCACTTATCACAACAA